>WNGH01008355.1_pt1 | contig 24267 bp, 39 predicted proteins | sample 5400631 | NCBI WGS metagenome assembly WNGH01 (sample SAMN13153373, study PRJNA577476) | soil metagenome | isolation source: 115 cm soil or saprolite under Garry oak tree replicate 1 | place: USA:California | collected 2016-06-15
GCCCGAGGTACACCGTGTTGAGATACGTCTCCAGGATGCGGCTCTTCGAGTACCGGGCCTCCAGCATCAGGGCGATAGCCGACTCGCTGAGCTTGCGTCCCCAGGTCCGCCGGGTGTCGAGGAATGCCGTGCGTGCTACCTGCTGGGTGATGGTGCTGGCGCCCTGCCGGACCTCGTTCCGCTTGATGTTGACGTGAAGCGCGCGAGCCACCGCCAGTGGATCGATGCCCGGATGGGTCCAGAAGCGCCGGTCTTCGGCCATGAGCACAGCGTCAATTACCACGCGGGGAATTTTCTCGATAGGCATCCAGCTCTGAGCTCTACGCGTTGGATAGATGACCCCCACGGGCTCTGCGCCGGCATAGAGTCTGACCGCAGGCTGGCGAGTACCCGGGTCGGGAAGCGAGTAATGCCAGCCTGCCCCCGTGATCGTCGCGGCCAGCGCCAGCACCAGCAACAGAGAAATGACGGCCACCCGTCCAGGACTCTGTCTCGCCCGCGTCGCCAGCATGCGCGTGAGCAGGAGCATCCGCTGTGCCAAGGGACGCGGGCCTTAGGGGATCGCGACGGGAACTACGCAGTAAAAACTACCGAGCACGATGTTGCTCGGTGATAAATAGTCAGCCGGAAGGCGAAATCTTCCTTTCGTGTGCCTTCTACCGCTCCCGCTCACCACCACGGTCCGGGCACGCCGCTTGCTCGTGGAGACCACGGCCGAGAATCCAAGCTTGAAAACGCTGGCTACCGGAAAGGCGTGAATCAGATGGCTCGTTACCGTCCCGCCCGCAAAACATGGCCCGTCGCCGCTATCGCGATCATGGCGCTGTCGGCCGTCATCGCGTACGTCCCTCTTCCCGCCGCGGCGCAGACCCTCCCCAAAGGGAGCGAGGCGCCTGGTCGCGAGCGCCCCCTCGCCCTCGTGAAGTCCTCCTTCGCTCGGGTGCTCGGGGCCGAGGGCGGCCAGCGTCAGGTCGAGCTTCGCCGGGTGACGGAGGAGTTGTTCGATTTCCATGAGATGTCTCGCCGAATGCTCGGCGCGCACTGGCAGGAAGGATCGGGTCCGGAGCAGGAAGAGTTCGTCCAGCTCTTCACGGACATGCTGGAGCGCATGTACTTGACGAATATTGCGAGCATGCCCCTCGCCACCGCGAAGTTCGAGGGGGAGTCGATCGCGGGAGCCTATGCGCGGGTGAGCTCCCGGATTGCCGGCCGTAGCGGAGAGACCTCGGTCGAGTACCGCCTCGTCGACCACGCGGGGCGGTGGGTAGTCTATGACATCGCCGTCGAGGGCGTGAGCCTGGTCTCGAGCTATCGAAGCCAGTTCAATTCCCTCCTGCGGAATTCCTCGTTCTCCGAGCTCTTGGGCCGGCTGCGGAACAGGGGGACCGGCGCCAAAGCGGAGCAGGGACCCTAGGACAGAGCCATGCCGCGCTCGACATCGGATGTAGCGACGCGACTTCATGCCCTCGACCCGCTGGACCTCGATCTCCTCGAATCGCTCGAGGATCGTGACAGACACCTGTACGCCATCATGAGTGCGGCCACCAGATATCGAGCCATCCTGCACGAGGAGTTACAGCTCCTGCGCGCCGGCAAGAAGCCGGAGCTGGTGCGAGGTGCCATGGGCCGCTGGCGGGAAATACTGGGAGAGATCAAGAACCTCGCCGCTGATTTGTAGACGAGCGCACCCAGCGCTGCTCGTGCGGGAGGGAGGAAGCCTTACCGAGTGATTCCTTCCCCATGGCTCTGAGCGCAAACCCTCGACGTCGCGCGCCCGCGTGTTTTCCACCTCTTTCGCCTTGGCATGCTCTTGGCAACCGTCGAGAACGACAACATACCTGATGCATACAAAGGAGGCGGAGCGATGGACAAACCTTTTCTTTCGGATATCAAGGAGCTCCGCCGACGCGCACGGAGCCACATCGAGGAAGGTGCGGTCACCGAAGCCTACCGGGCCGACCGCGAGACGGTGCGGCGGCTCCTGAATCTGGTGGCGGAGCGGATCGCCATCGACTCCTATGGCGAGATGGTTCGCTACATCGGCGACGACGATCCCACCACCCGCCGGATGCTCGAAGGCATCCTCGCCACCGAGGAGGAGCATGCGGACGATCTCCGCACGCTCATCGAAACGCTCGGTAGGGACGAGCGCCAGGCCCCGCGCGGATAAAAGGAGGCGACCCCATGCTGCGAAGCATCACGGGCATGCTGAAGCGGATCGAGGAGTCTCCCCCCTACGATCCGGACAAGACCATTCCCCGCGAATACGAGACCCGGCTCCATGACTGCTATGGCTATCCGTACTACTGGCAATAAGGGTAGTGAGCCATGGGACTCTGGGCCATCAAGTACGCGGACGAGCACGACAAGTGGTGGGTGGACGTGGTCCTCCAGGACGCGCCGCCCCCCGTGTCGCGTGAAAAGGTCGGGGGGCGTGTGGTAACGGAAGGGTTCGCGGAGGTCACCGGCCTCGTCATAGCGCGCCGCACGAGCATTCCCGCCGATGCTCTCGAAGACTGGCCGGCGGATACCCCGGTCATCCTCACGCGGGCCGAGCTCGGGCCGGACTCCTCGCTCTCGACGTCGTCGTGAGCCAGCGCCTTCGCATCGCCCAGGTCTCGCCGCTGTACGAGCGAGTGCCCCCGGCGCTCTACGGGGGTACCGAGCGGATTGTCGGCTATCTCACCGAGGAGCTGGTCAAGCGCGGGCACGTGGTCACCCTGTTCGCGAGCGGCGACTCCCGGACCAAGGCCCGGCTGGTCGCGCCGACGCCCCGCGCCCTGCGCCTCGATGAACACCCGAGAGACGACCTCGCGCTTCACTTGCTCGAACTGGCCCGGGTCTTCGAGCGCCCGCGCGACTTCGACGTGATCCATTGCCATATCGGCCATCTGGCCTTTCCGTTCTCCCGGCTGGCGGGAGCACCCAGCCTCCACACTCTCCACGGGCGGCTCGACCTACCCGATACGTTTCCGATCTTTCGCCACTTCCGTGATGAGCCCCTCGTGTCGATCAGTCACGCGCAGCGCCGTCCCTTCAAGGGCCTCGGCGTAACGTGGGCGGGCACGGTCTATCACGGGATCCCCCTGGCCAAGTATCCGTTCTCGGCGGCGGGCGGATCCTATCTGGCATTTCTGGGGCGGATATCGCCGGAGAAGCGTCCCGATCTCGCCATCGCCGTGGCCAAGCGTCTCGGCATTCGGCTCAAGATAGCCGCGAAAGTAGACCCCGTCGACGAGGTCTATTTCGATCGCGACATCAAGCCCCTCCTCGAGGATCCGCTCATCGACTTCATCGGTGAGATCAGCGATGATGCGAAGGCAGAATTCCTGGGCCAGGCGCGGGCCCTCTTGTTTCCCATCGATTGGCCCGAGCCATTCGGCCTCGCCATGATCGAAGCTCTCGCCTGCGGCACACCCGTCATCGCCCGAAGCCGTGGTTCCGTCCCCGAGGTGATCCTCGACGGCCGGACGGGGTTCGTGGTTGATACGATCGAGGAGATGGAGTCGGCGGTGAAGGCTCTGGATCGAATCGACCGCGCCGAATGTCGCCGAGACGCCGTCAAGCGCTTCAGCGTCGAGCGCATGGTGGATGGGTACGAGTCCGTTTATCGGAACGTGGTTGGTCACGCGCGCTCCGCATGAAGGAGCCGCATCCCGGAGAATCGATCTCCGTAGGCGATCATTACTACATCCTTGCCTCGACCTTTACCGCCGACCTGCCGAAACTGGTCCTGAAGCACGACGAGGCCTTCTTCGTCTCGGATCGGCGGGGTGATTTCCCCTCGGTTCCCGACAGCGAATTCGGCTTTTATGTCGGGGGCACCCGCTTCCTCGACCGTCTCGACCTGCGCGTCCACGGCCAGCGTCCGCTCGTCTTGAACGCCGCGGTGTCTGACGACAATCTCCAGGTCGCCATCGACCTGACCAATGCCGACGTCCACGATGGGGACACCGTGCTTCTGGCCGGTCGAACGCTCCACTTCGCCCGCCGGCTCGCCCTGTATGGGCGCGAGCTGTCCGAGGCCCTGTGGATCGAGAACTTCGCGGCCGAGGCGGTCCGCCTCGACCTCGAGTGGCGCTTCGGGGCGGATTTCGCCGATGTTTTCGAAGTCCGCGGACTCACACGGGAGCGCCGCGGCCGTCTGCTTCCGCCGGTCGTCGATGGAGGAACGGTACGACTGGCGTACCACGGGCTGGACGGTGTGGTACGCGCGAGCCGCCTCGTCTTCGATCCCTCGCCCAAGGAGATCTCGGCCACCACCGCCGTCTACCACCTCGTGGTACCCCCCGGGGGAAGGCTCGAGATCTCTGTCACCGTCGCCACCATGGAGCCGGGTGAAAAGGCCGAGGAGCCCTTGAGTCTGCCCGAGATCGTGCGCCGGCGGAGTGAGGAAGGCACGCGACGCTACGGCGAGGCCACCCGTATCACCGCCGCCCACGAAGGGTTCTGCGGCTGGCTTCGTCGCTCTCGGGGCGATCTCCACATGCTCGTGACCGAGACGCCGGACGGCTCGATTCCCTACGCGGGTATACCTTGGTACGTCGCGCCCTTCGGACGCGACAGCTTGATCACCGCGCTTCAGATGCTGCCGTTCGAGCCGCAGATCGCCCGGGGAACCCTGCGGTTCCTCGCCCGTCATCAGGGCATCCACGACGATCCCTTCACCGACCAGGAGCCCGGGCGCATTCTCCACGAGCTTCGGCAGGGCGAGATGGCGGCCTGCCGCGAGATCCCGTTCATCCCGTACTACGGGTCCGTGGACGCCACGCCGCTCTTTGTGGTCCTGCTCGCGGAATACCTCCGCTGGACGGGTGACCGCTTCCTCGCCGAGGAGCTCTGGCCCAACCTCGAGCTCGCTCTCCGGTGGATACTCGGAACAGGACACGCTGAGAGCTACCTGAGGTACACGCGGCGCTCTTCGGTGGGTCTCGGCAATCAGGGATGGAAGGACTCCCACGACGCGATCATGCACGCATCCGGCGAGTTGGCCTCGACGCCCATCGCCCTCGTGGAGGCGCAGGGGTACAAATATGCCGCGCTGCTCGGGGGCGCCGAGATCGCGGAGACGCTCTCCCGCGGCGACGGCATGGGGCTGCGCGACGCCGCCCGGCGACTCCGTGACCGTTTCGAGACGGATTTCTGGCAGACCCCGGACGGCTTCTACGCCCTGGCGCTCGACGGGAGCGGCAGGCCGTGCCGGGTCATGAGCTCTAATCCGGGCCATTGCCTGTGGAGCGGCATCGCGGACGAGCGGCGAGCGGAGGCGGTTGCCGCCCGCCTTTTGGCCAAGGACATGTTCTCGGGCTGGGGCCTCCGGACCCTCTCCACCCGGGAGCGCCTCTACAACCCGATGAGCTATCACAATGGCTCGGTCTGGCCGCACGACACCGCGATCGCTGCCGCCGGCCTCAGGCGGTACGGCCAGACCGAAGCGTTCCTGTCGCTGGCCAGCGCGCTCTTCGACGCGGCGCTCGAGTGGGAAGGCGCGCGCATGCCCGAGCTCTTCTGCGGGTTCACACGCTCATCCGGCCTTGGACCCACCCGCTATCCCGTCGCTTGCTCTCCGCAGGCGTGGGCGGCGGGCGTGCCCTTCCATCTGTTGGGCGCTATGCTCGGGCTGTCTCCGGACGCTCGCGAGAACCGGCTGAGCCTCATCCACCCCGTGCTGCCGGCCTGGCTCGACTGGGTCGAGATCAGGGATCTCCGCCTCGGAAGCTCGAACCTCGACTTCGTGGTGTCGCGAGGAAGCCAAACCGCCGCGGTGGAGCTCCTCTCGCGACGCGGCGATGCCGAGCTGATCGTGCGCCCCTAGTGGACCGGGTAGTCACGACAGGGAAGATTCGACGCGCAAGGCGAGATTATCTGGGTTGATGGCGCCTTAATTGCCGTGAATCGAAGCTCCGGGCCGTGGCATGCCGCTTGCCCTCATTGGACGTCATGAATGACCTGAAGCGGGAAATACTGGTCAATGACGTTCTCGAGCGCGCCGCGGCGATGGCCTACTATCTCCTGTTCGCTCTCGTTCCGGCCTTGCTCTTTGTTGTCTGGCTGGCATGAGAGCGATCAATGGAGGCCGGCTGGCCGAACGGGAAGGGACGAGCCGGGCGATACGGAGCTGGCGTCATCGCCGGGCCCTCGAGCTCTTGACCCGGCTCGAGATTCCGTTTCTCGTGGGCGGCGGGCACGCTCTCCGCCATTACACGGGTGATGTCCGCGGCACCAAGGACCTGGACGTGTTCGTGCGGCGGATGGATGCGCTCGCCCTGCTGGAAGGGCTGGCGGGGGGAGGCTTCGAGACCGACCTCACGTTTCCGCACTGGCTCGGCAAGGCGGAGATCGAGGGCGACTACATCGACGTGATCTATAGCTCCGGCAACGGTCTCGCGGAAGTGGACGACGGGTGGTTCTCCCACAGCAAGCCTGCCACGGTGCTCGGTGTGTCAGTGCGGCTGTGCCCGCCCGAGGAGATGATCTGGTCAAAGGCGTTCATCATGGAGCGCGAGCGGTACGACGGCGCCGATATATCCCACCTGATCCGGGCGTGCCAGGGACGGCTGGACTGGCACCGGCTGGTCGCCCGCTTCGGTGCCCACTGGCGAGTCCTCCTGAGCCACTTGACCCTCTTCGGCTTCATCTATCCCGGCGAGGTCGGGGCCATCCCACACGATGTCATGGTGGGCCTGTGCCGCCTTCTCGAGCGCGATTCCCGACGGCCGCCCGCCGATCAGCGGGTCTGCCAGGGGACATTGCTATCGCGGGAGCAATACCTGACCGACGTGTCCCGATGGGGCTATGCGGATGGGCGGATCATTCCTCGCGGACAGCTGACGTCTGAAGAGGTCGCGCTTTGGACAGCCGCCATCGAGGGACTGAAGGGAGAAGACCCAGCCGGAGGTGGCGATGCGCGTAGCAGCCGTCGGTGACATCCACTGCAAGAAAACCTCGCCGGGTGCGTTTCAGGCGCTCTTCGCGGCTATGGCTGCGGCCGCCGACGTCCTTGTTCTCTGCGGCGATCTGACGGATCTCGGCCTTGCCGAAGAGGCGCGGGTGCTCGTGAAGGAGCTGAGCGCGGCCAAGACCACGCCGGTCGTCGGCGTGCTCGGCAACCACGACTACGAGTCCGGCGAGACCGATCAGGTGAGGGGCATTCTGACCGACGCCGGGGTCGCCCTTCTGGACGGAGACGCGCTGGAGATCCAGGGCGTGGGCTTCGCCGGCGCCAAGGGTTTGGGAGGAGGCTTCGGTCAACGGGCCCTCCAGCCCTGGGGCGAGGACATCATGAAGCGCTTCGTGAGGGAAACCGTAGACGAAGCGCTCAAGCTCGAGTCCGCCCTCGCCAAGCTCCGGACGCCTCAGCGGGTAGTCGTGCTGCACTACTCCCCCGTTCGGGAGACGGTGGAAGGGGAGCCCTCGGAGATCTTTCCCTTCCTGGGATCCAGCCGTCTCGAAGAGCCGCTGCTGCGCTACCCGGTGAGTGTGGTGTTTCACGGCCACGCCCACCGGGGGAGACCCGAGGGACAGACGCGAACGGGGGTGCCCGTCTACAACGTGTGCGTGCCCCTTCTCCTCGAGGCGGCGCCCGAGCGGCCACCCTTCCGCCTCGTCGACCTGGACCAGATCGTCGCTGGTCCAGGTGAGGTCGCAGCAGCCTCGCGATGACGCTTTCCGAGGGGGTCCCATGACGCATCGGCTGCCCTGGATAGCCAGCTAGTCCTTCCCGTAGGCGGCGAAGTGCGCGTAGAGCTCGATGGGATGACTCAGGGACCCGGGCACGATGACCGCGGCCGGGTGAATGAAGAAGGTGTGCATCTCGTGCTCTGACGGCCCGGCATGGGCGCCGCGCTCCTCGATGAACGAGCATGAGGTCGCGGAGTCCCGAGAGGACGAGCTGGCGGTCCTCCCGCGTGGCGAATGGTCCATCCGACCCATCGTGATCCAACGACACTTCCTTGCCCCGCCACCAGCACACGGGGCCCTTGGCCGATCTCGCGAGGACCAGCCCGACGCCGCGATGCTCGGAGAGACGGGCCGCCGCCCTGGGATGACGGCGCTCGATCTCCTCGAGGGCGAGGGGTTCGGGCGTATCCAGAAAATAGACGAAGGCATTGGGCCCGGCCGTGACGATGCGAACGGTCTCGCCGGCTGCCCCCCTCGACGTGTCAATGCGGCGCGCCCGCTCGACGTGATTGAAGAAGCGCTGGAGGATGCCCCGAGAGTGCGCCTGTCGATAGCCGGCGAGCTGCCGGGCCATCCCGAGGTGAGCGCTTGGCCGGTTGTCGACCCGACCGCTCTGCGTGCCCAGGATGTCCCGTGTCACCTGCTCGAGAGACTGGCCGCCCGAGACCTGGAGAAAGGGACGGGTGTTTGTCTGCCCGTGATCGGCGAGGATATAGAGATCGTACTGGAACTCAGGTAAACGCTCGACGATCCGCGCGAGCTGGCCGATGGCATTGTCGATATGCCGCAGGGCGCGCATGGCCGAGCGGTGGGTGGGGCCGAAGGAATGGGCGAAGACGTCGTAGTCGAGAAAATTCACGTAGACGGCCGGTACTCCCCGGTAGAGATCGGCCGAGACGCTGAGGGTGAAGAGCTCCCGTACCCAGATGGAGAACACGATCTTGAGTCCCAGCCAGCGGAGCCCGTCGTGGCTCGCGCTGTCCGGATGGGTCATCAGCCTCACGACAAACCGTGCGAGCTCCACGGTGGTGAGCCCGAGACATTTCGCGATCACCCAGCCGAGGAGGACGACGGACAGGCCCAGCCTGAGGAGGGGCCGGCCGGCCCGCGCGAGCTTCATGAGCCGGGCGAATGTCAGAAGACTGTCCTCGGCTCCCCCGGTGAAGACGCAGCCATAGCAGGAGCCTCCCTCGAGTATTCCGCGACGGCCCTCGGCGAGGCGGGTCTCCACGAAATCAGCGGCCCCCGCCTCCGGAAAGTGCACCTCACGCTCCGCGCGCTTGTCGTAGTAGTGGAAGCCCGGAATATCGGGCATGACCCCGTACATGGCCGCGGCCTGAAAGGCTGGAGTCGACGAGGGAAGCCCGACCGACATGGGGCGCCGGAGGAATCGCCGGCTCGCGATCAGCCGCGCGGTATTGGGGATGCCGCCGGTCTCGAGCGCGCCCTCGAAAACCTCCTTGGAGAGTCCGTCGATCTGCACGATCAGAAACCGGCGGCGCGCGGTGTCATCGATCGGCCCGAGCCGGGCCCACCGCGCGATTCGGTCCACCAGTCCCTGGAGGGCGAGGACGAGCTCATCGAGCATCTCGCGGGCGATCCTAACTCAGCCGTCCTTCTACCAGGGAACAGTCTCTCCTGGCTTCGAGACCCACCGGGCTGAGGGATCGAGTGCGCGCCGAGAGACTTCGGCGGCAATGCGCCGGGGCGGCTCGTCGTAGGGCTCCCGGGCGAGCATGAAGGTGCCCCAGTGAATGCCGATGAAGCGTTTGGCACGCAGATCGGTCCAGGCCTGTAGTGCCTCCTCGGGCGAGATGTGCACGGGGTGGGCGATCTCCCGAGGCGTATAGGAGCCGATGGGGAGGGCGGCCAGGTCGAAAGGCCCGAGAGCGTCCCCGATTTCCCTGAAGTGGGAGGCGTAGCCGGTGTCCCCGGCGAAGTAGAAGCGCTGGGATCCCAATACCGCCCACGACGCCCACAGGCGGCGTCCCTGATCGACCATGGTGCGGCCGGAGCCGTGCTGGGCGGGCGTGCAGACAATGGTCAGATCCTTGAGCGTGACGGACTGGCCCCAGCCGAGCTCTACGACATTGGTGATACCTCGGTCGGCAAACCAGGCCTTGATCCCCAGGGGAACCACGAACGTCGGATTGAACCGCTCGGAGAGGCGCCGGACCGTGGGCTCGTCGAGGTGGTCGTAGTGATCGTGGGAGATCAGGACGAAATCAATCCGAGGGAGATCCTCGAGACGAAGCGGAGGCGGAGTGTAGCGCCGGACGCCCACGAGGCCACCGAAGGGGCCGCTGCGCTTGTTCCAGGTGGGATCGGTGAGGAAATTGACCCCGTCGAGCTGGACCAAGAGCGTCGAGTGGCCGATCCACGTCACCGTGGCATCGTGTCCGTTGTCGCGAAGCGCCTGCAGATCGGGAGCGACCGAGGCCAGAGGGGCGACTCGCGATTCGGGGATCAGCCACGTGCCGCCCACGATCAGCGAATGCAGGCGTTCGTAGTACGAAGCGCGCTTGTAGGCGGGGTCGAGGTTCTTGAACGCGTGGCCGGTCCGGAGCGCCACGGAGAGGCCGTGGACCGCGGAGATCTCCGGAGGGGGGAGAGGCTCGGAGGCCGCGGTCGTCCCCCCTGTCGAGCAGGCCAGGGTCAGGAGCAGGGCGGAGACGCCAAGCGCGCGCAGAGTCGGCAGAGCCCTCACATCTTCGAGCGTATCGGAGATGTCAAGCGACGTCGAGCTACATCTGCCCCCGCACAGGAATCGACAGCATTTCGAGAAGCCGGCTCACGAAGCCGCGGTCTTTCCAGCCCTCGTAGGTGAGCTGCTTCGAGCGCGAGATGTCCTCGGTGAAGACACGCTCGAGACGCTCGGCCACCGCCTGGTTGTAGACGACGAGGTTGATCTCGTCGTTGAGGGCAAAGGATCGACGATCCAGGTTGGTGCTTCCCACCGTCGCCCAGCGGCCGTCCACCACCATGGTCTTGGCGTGCAGCATGGCCGGACGGTATTCGTAGATTTCGATACCGGCCTGCAGCAGCCGCCCGAGCTCCGAGCGGCTGGCCTGGCGGACGAGATTGTGATCGATGGCGCCCGGCAACAGGAGCTTGACGCGCACGCCCCGCCGCGCCGTCTCGAGGAGGGTCTCGATCATCTTGTCGTCGGGAAGGAAATAGGGATTGGTGATGTAGACGGACCGCTTCGCCGAGGCCATGGCGAGCAGGTACATGGTATACACGGCGGCGCTTCCCCCCGCAGGCGAGCTGCGCACCGCCTGGGCGGCCACGTCACCCTTGGCCTCCAGTGGGCTCGGGAAGTAATCCGCGCCCCCCAGAGCTGTGCCGGTGGCCTCGAGCCAGTTCTCGGCAAACGCCCCTTGAAGCTGCTCGACCACAGGCCCCTCTGCCCACACGTCCGTGTCGCGCCAGTGGTCCTCCTGCCGCCCGTTGCCTCCCCATTTCCCGCTCGTTCCGGAGCCCCCCGTGATACCCACGCGCCCGTCGGCCACGAGGATCCGCCGGTGATTCCTGTAGTTGACCTTGTCAACGGCAAAGGAGCCCACGGGGCGGAAGCTCTCGACCCGACAGCCGGCGTCCACCATTCGCTGTCGATAGTCGGGGGGCATGGCGAAAGCGCCCACCGCATCGAGAAGCACGTTGACGGAGAGACCAGTCCGGCAGCGCTCGGCCAGAGCATTGGCGATGTCTTCCGACGCCTGACCCTCCTCCCATACATACTGCGCGTAGTTGATGCTCCTCTTGGCGGCCTTGATGGCGCGCAGCTTCGCGGGGAAGATCTCGTCTCCATTGAGAAGAATCTCCACGCGGTTGCCGGCCACGATGGTGGTGCCGGCATACGCGGACAGGGTGGCGGCAAAAGTAGGATCACCCACCTTCAGAGCCGGGAGCCTCAGGACAGGCTCCTGATGCGCGCAACCTGCCCCCGATACGACGACCACGAGGGCGAGCGTCCCAATAAGATGAAGGCGGCGGGTCATGGCCGTGTGCCCCGATCCGACCGTCTCACTCACAGCTTCCTGAGGGCTTCGATACGGTCCCCGGTGGCTGGATGGGTGGCGAAGAAACCGCCACCACCCGACCCTTCGCCCTGCATGAGCCAGGTCAGGGTGTCGATCATGACCTCCTTGGGCTGGCCGGTCCGGTTCAGCAAGACCACGCCGTGCTTGTCGGCTTCGTACTCTTCCTTGCGGCTGTAGCTACGAGTGATGAGCGCGCCCGCGACCGGCGCGATCTGGCCGGTGCCGGGAAATATCTGATCCAGGATGATCGCGCCGATGCCGACACCGGCCCCGAGGGCCTGGGCTTTGGCCACGTGCCCCAGGTCGTCGTGGGCAATCTCGTGGGCGAGCACTGCCATAAGCTGCTGATCGTTCGCCTTCTGAAGGAGGCCCGCGGTCACGTAAAATTCCCCGCCGCCCGCGCTGGCCGCATTGATCCCCTGGTCCGCCAACACTGCCACCTTGACCTCATTCAGGGGACGAGGATGATCCATGGCTCGGACGAGCGGCACCATAATCCTCTTGACCCGCTCGGCCTGGGCCGCGTCCAGCGGTATCGTCTTCGTCGCGGGCGCCCCCGCGGCCGGTGACCCCGACGGTGTCCCTCCCGACGGAGTTCTCCCCGAGGATGGGCCAGAGTTCGTGCCCGTGGCGCAGCCGGACAGGAGAGCGACCACACTGAACAAGGCGATGAGGGACGTGGTGGTTCTCGGCACCCGGCGCGGCATAGTCATCCTCTCCTTTCCGCTCAGCTCATCCGCGGACGGATGGCCTCTTGTCCGGCCTGGAGGGTTGAGCTGACCTGCTCTTTCGCGCGGTCCAGCGCGCCTGCCGCCTTTTCCTCGACGCTCTGGAGCTTCTCGACGGCCTTGCCCCGCACGTCCCGAGTCTTGGCGTCGAGGTAGTCCCGCACTTCCTCGCCCCAGTACCACATGGCGAGCGCTCCCACGATGGCGCCTAACAGGAACTTCATCATTTCGTCCTCCATCATTCATGCCGTGGGTGAAATGTCGTCTGTGGGAGGAGAAGAGCAAGAGGGGTGCCAGAAATAGCGGCATCGCACTCCCGTAATATCGCTGCTCTCGAGCGAGGCTGAGGGCGAGACCGGATTCGCGAAACATTTGTTCCCGGTCGCCGTTACCGGGCTTGGAAGTCAGGGCGGCATGTCCGTTGCAACCCTTGCAACCCATGGAGAAGAAGGAGGGACCTCATGAACGTCAGACAGCTTCGAGCGGTGGAAGGACAGAAGAGACTGGTCATCGTCTTCAGCAGCGGTGAAGAGATGGTGCGCGGTCTCACCGCTCTCGCAAGGGACGAGAAGCTTTTCGCCGCCCACTTCACCGGCATCGGGGCCCTGCGCTCGGCCATCCTCGGCTATTTCGACGTCACGCGGCGGGAGTATCGAGGTTCGGCATCGATGAGCAGGTCGAGCTGCTCTCCCTCACGGGGAATATTGCGCTGGAGGGAGACAAGCCGAAGGTCCACGCTCATGTCGTAGTGGGCCGCTTCAACGGGTCGACGCTCGGAGGCCATGTCCTCGAGGCGCACGTTCGCCCCACCCTGGAGATCGTACTCGTGGAATCTTCGCCCCACCTGCGGCGCATCTTCGATCCGGCCAGCGGGCTTGCCCTGCTCGACCTGTCGCCCGAGGCAGAACCGACGAGGTGACTGGTTATTCCGCCGACGTCATCACTTCCCTGAGGGAACGCTGGTGGTGCCGGAAGAGGAGTCCCAACATAACTACGGCGGCCACGAGATTCGCTCCGAGGATCGACCACGGCTCCATGGTGTGGAGGAGCCACGAGGCCAGGACCTGGAGGGCGGCGAGGGCCGCCACCTCGAAGCAGCAAAAGAGCATGAATACCCCGAAGAGGACGTGCCGGTCGCCATCCGTGAGAGCGAAGAGGCCGGCCGCCATCCACCCGAAAATCACAAAGACGAGACCGTGGAACAGGGTGTATTGAAGCACGAGCGAGGGTGTGATCACGAGCGCGCCGGGATCGCGAAGACCATGGAACAGGGCGGCGCCGAGAAGGGCCGGAGTGCGGAGAGGAGTCCCCGCGGCTACGTCGTAGAGGAAGAACCATAGGGCCACGCACGCTGCGCCCGCGAGCCCGACGACCAGTCCTTCGGAGAGGATCTTGGTGCGTCCCATGTGTTTATTCTCCTTTCCTCGCGGCGGCATGCCGCCCGATACGACTTGTTTCCCGGTCGAAGCCCGGCAGTATCGCTTTGAAGAAGGCATTCTGAATCAGCTTGACGATGGCCTGGATTGTTCCCACCTTGGGATTCTCAAGAGGGCCGGAGATGTCGGTCTTGGTCGCCACCTCCTCTCGCGGGCGGTTTTCGAGGATCTTGCTCACTCCCCCCACCACGCGCTCGTACATCTTCTTGGCGAAGGACTTGTCCTTGTCCTGGCCCGGATCATAGACGACCATGTCCTTGAAGAAGGGCTTGACGTAACCCTGGATGGCTCCGTCGTGGACGCTCAGCTCCGAGTAGAAGAAAAAGCGGCCCTCGGCGACGTCGAATTTCCCGTAGGCGCGGAAGAGGTCGTTCATGCTCGGCATCTCCACGTCGTCGATCCGGACCGAGAGATCGAAGGCGGGCCCCGACGCCTCCGCCCGGAACGTGGTATCGGCGATGGCGGTGCCCGTCCCCATGAACTTGCCTTTGAGGTGTGCCTTGCCCGGGCCGTGCGACTTGTGGTTGCTGAGATTGGCCACGATCAGCTCCGTATCGGTGAGAAACACCCGGTAGGGAGGCGTGACCGCCTTGTTCACGAAGCCAAACGTGCCCTGGACGATGCGGAGCTCGTCGATCTTGTAGAGCGCGTCGGGAGCATTGTTAGCCGTCTTGACCGCCTGACCCGATTCGACCGTGCCCTCAGCCGACAGCACACCCTTCTCCACGGTCAGGTTGTACCGGCTGGTGATCGGCTTGAAGTAGTCCAGCTCGATGTCGCCGAGCACGATATCGGCGCGAAAGGTCGGGCTCGGCTTGGCAAGGAAGTCGGCCCGGCCGCTCGCCGACATTCGCCCGGACTCGAAGACGGTGGCCTCGAGGCGAAAGGCTGAAGGGTATGTTCGATCGGTCGAGGCGACATTGCGAATGTTGGTGGCGTCGATATCGAGGTTCCGGACTCGGAGCGGCTTGAAGGGCCCTTGGTCGACGTAGGTCACATCGGCTTGCCGAACTCGAAAGTGGTTGATCTTCAGCGGGTAGATCGCCTCGAGGGCGTCCTGCCAGCCGCGCTCCTTGACCGGAGTGGGGTCGGCGATTTCTTTCCTGGCTTGAGACAATCCCACGTGGAGCGTGGGCCGGTCGATCAGAAAATCGCCGACGAGCCGACCGTGGATCAGGGCACGCCAGTGCACGCTCGCGCTCAGGAGCGGGATGCGGGCCACGGGCGGCTCCGGATGCGCATCCTGGACCACGAGGACGTCTTCGAGATCAAGGGAGAAGCCCAAGGGATGGAAATCGAGCTTCTTGATCTGGACGGTATATCCCTTCAGCGCCCGGTTCATCTTCGCCTCGGTGTATCGGCGAAGAGGCTCGTCGATCAGAAACGCCACGGCGAAGGCGACCCAGAGAATGGACCCCATCACCACGCCGACGATCATCCAGCGGCGCGGAATCGTTCGAACCCTGTGCAGCCACGTGCCTCGCCCCCAGGAGTCCGCCATGGCCCGCATCTGAGCAAGAGCCATGCCCGGCATTGATGGAATCAAGGACCGCGGTTCTCGCCTCATCTTTCCCGGTAAGAGTTTCCGGGAGCGGTTGCTCCGACCACTCGGTTGCCTCGTCGTATCTCGTTCTTGGCGTCGATCTGAACACACGTTCTCCCGGCACGCGGCTTGCCTGACACCTTGGGTGGGCGGGAGTGGATCCGGGTTCACGAGAAGCGACTCATCATGGGAGGAGACCCCGATGAAGGATCAGCTCGATAAGAAGGGAAGGCCGGGCACCAATCGGCAGGGCAATCCGCGGCCAGGCGGTCTGGGAAAGAACAAGGGAGCTGATGATCAAAGCGGCCAGGCCGATCGAAGCCAGCGCGATCAGCTCGACGACCGGGGCAGGCAACGCCACCTTGGCCACGGCAAACAGGTGGGTGATCAGGGGCGCCCGCGCCCGCTCGAGGAGGGCGATCAGAACGAGGACCTGGGCCGTCCCGTCAGGGTGGGGGAGGACGGTCCCAATCGACCCAGCCAAGACAGCCAGTGGGAAGACAAGACGGAAGGCACGTCGCGGCCCTAGCGCCCGTCATCTGCGATGACGGGCACCACGAGAGAGCTGGAGGTAGTCGGCCCGACACGGGGGCCCTACCTTCAGCTCTCATTCACCTGTGAGGAGGAGTCTCCGATGAAAGGACCTCTGACCATCATTGGAATCGTGCTCTTGGTACTGGGCCTCATCTCGTTCGCATATCAGGGAATCACCTACACGAAGTCCGAGAAGGTGCTCGAGGTCGGCCCTATCACCGCAACGAAAGAAACGAAGAAGACCATTCCCCTCTCTCCCGTGGTGGGGGGCGCGGCGGTACTCGGCGGTATCGTGCTCCTCGTGGCCGGCTCCCGGTCAAGAGCCTAAGCACTGAGCAAGGGAGCAGGAGAAACTCTCGCCGGACGAGAGGCGATGATTCGCTCGATACTGTGGGAGTGGCGAGTTCCATCCTGGGCGCAGAAGATGTGGCCACCTTCCTCGCTCAGGATTGACCAGTCGCCGTAGAGGCGGCCGAGGTCGCCGCGAGAGAAGTAGTCGATCTCCTCCCCCCGCTCGTGATAGATCCTCTCGTCGGTGAAGACGATGTGGGCATGGACCCCTCCCGCCTTGGTCAGCACCTTCAACCGGCGGAAGAGGCGCGGGCGCTCCTCCTTGGGGACATGATGAATGGCCCCGCACGAGTAGACGAGGTCGAAGCGACCGGCCACGGGCACGTCCAGCATGGAACAGCACAGCCATTGGACCCTGACTTCCCGTTCTGCGGCCAGCCGCTGCGCCTTCTTCAGCCCCTCGTTCGATAGATCGAGAGCGGTGACCTCGAAACCGCACGCGGCAAAGTAGACGCTGTCGCGGCCCTCACCACAGCCGAGATCCAGTACCCGACCGCCAGCCGGAATCAGCCCGGCGAGTTCCTTGGCAAAGCCTGAAGGACTCTTTCCCCAGATGTATCGATCCGGGGTGCGAGCGTACTCACGCGCCCAGGGGTTTCGCATTTGAATACACACGAAAGAATTGAAAGGGAGAGCGGGCGGACGAGCCGAGCCGCGTCCCCTGGGCTCGCTCATGCGCTTTCACGCCCTTGCTGAGCACGGCCAGCGCCCACGCCAGATCGATCCTCTGGGGGCGGGCGGACCGAATGGGAATGACCACGGCTCTCGGTGTGGGCATATCAACCTCCTTGTCTGTGTGGAATGTATGTTCCCGGCGTCTTTCCATTCGCAGGGAGAGCAAATCGCATGCCGCGACGATTCATCGGCAATTGGCGCGGCAATCGCCGATTCAGGCCCTCACCCTTCAGTAGAATTTACGCGGGAGGAAGAAATGACCGAATCGGTGAGCGGCGCCGATGCTATGACGCGAGATGCTTCAAGAGAGCCCTGGGAATACTCTGGCGGAGCTTGAAGAAGCCGTCCCAAGGATCCTTCTTGAGCGTACGGAGACGCTCTTCAAGATTCTGGACGGTGTAGCGGTCTGAGCGAAGCCCGGCCCCGAGCTCGGACCAGGCGAGAGGTGTTGACACGGGGGCGCCCACCCACGCGCGCGTTGAATAGGCCGCGACCGCGGTGGCCCCTCGCGAATTCCGCAGGTAGTCCACGAAGATCTTCCCCGCACGATCGGCCTTGGAGAGCGAGGCCGTGTAGTCGTGGGGGAAGCGCCTCACCATTTCCATGGCTATGGCGCGCGAGAACTCCTTGACCACGCTCCATGGCTGGCGCGGGACGAGCGGGACGACGACATGAAGGCCCTTGCCGCCGGTTGTCTTGACGAAGGAGGCGAGCGCCAGCTTGTCGAGGATGCTCCGGATCCTTCGGCCCCCCTCGACGACTCTCGGCCAATCCACGCCGGGGCCTGGATCCAGATCGAGGATCATGCGGTCCGGCTCGTCGAGCCGCTCCACCCGGGAGCCCCATGGATGGATCTCGAGCACTCCCATCTGAGCGAGGCTGACCAGGCCTCGCTCGTCCTCTACGAAGAGATACTCCCGGCGCGCCTTTTCCTCCACGACGGTAACGGGCTTTAGATGCTCGGGTACCCCTGTTCCCGCGTGTTTCTGGAAGAAGCACGCCTTCCCGCGGCCTTCCGGGCAGCGGAGAAGACTCAACGGGCGCTCCACGATGTGCGGAAGTATCCAGGCGCTGATCCGGTCGTAGAATTCGGCGAGATCCCTCTTGGTGAGCCCCTGCTCGGGATAGAGCACACGATCGGGATGGGTCAGGGGGACTCCGGCTACTTCCCCTTTGCCTCGCGGCCTCGTCTTCTTCGAGATCATCAGGATATCTTCTTACCGCGAGAGGGGGGCCCAAGGGTAGACCCATCTGGGTTAGACCCCCCTGGGGTAGACCCCCCTGGGGTAGACCCAATGAGGAGCCAGTTGTCCCGCCGTCCTTCGCGAGCTCGGCTGTGCATCCGGACGAGGGCCCACCGGCCGGAGAGTCTCCGTCCCTTGAGAGTGAAGCTCAGCTTTCCCTCGGCGTAGCCTTTTCTCGGGTCACCCTTGGCAGCCCACGTGCCCGCATCCCAGATCTCCACTTTGCCTGCGCCATATGCGCCGGCGGGGATGACGCCCTCGAAGCTCGCATAGTCGAGAGGGTGATCCTCCACGTGGACGGCCAGCCGCTTCTGCTTCGGGTCTCGGCTTGGCTGTTTCGGAACCGCCCAACTCTTGAGTACGCCGTCGAGCTCGAGACGAAAGTCATAGTGGAGGCGGTGGGCGGCGTGCTTCTGCACGACGAAGATCGGCTCGCGGGCTCGACGCGCCCGCGTTCCGCGCGGCTCCGGGGTGCGCGCGAAGTCGCGTTTGCGACGATAGGTCTCGAGTGGCATGAATGGAGAACGGCGGGAGGCCGGCCCCCCACCGCCCTTGAGATCGCTCGTTACCGCGGAGCGGCCTCGTCCACATAGACGTACTTCTTGTAGAACCGCTCCAATTCGTCTTCCGCCTTCTCGCGCGTATATCCGTAGCGCTCACGGATGACCCCGGAGAGCTTGTCGAACTTGCCCTCGGTCATGATCAGGTCATCGTCGGTCAGCTTGCCCCACTCTTCCTTCACCTTGCCACGGAGCTGCTGCCACTTCCCGGCAACGATGTCGCGGTTCATCCCGGTCTCCTTTTGCCTGGGCGCGATGTGATGTGAGATGACTGCTCGCTTCCATCCATTGCGGGTGCAACTCGTGTGCCCGCGTAAGCGCGGAGTTCGCCGTTTGCCAGTGCCTGATTTCGCGCAGGTTGGAGTTACCGAGCCGGAAAGATTTTCGCTCGCCGCCAATATCGTGGTGAGTTCCCCCGCGGCCGGCCGGCAGGCAAATCCGATCCTCGATGGCGATTTAGCAGGGCCGCGGGTCTGGCGAGACAAATGGCACAGTCGTTGCCTTTGTGAACCGTAAGCATCCGGATGAGATCGAACCTGAGAATAGTCATGGAGGGATGAAATGGGCACAGTCGTTCTGGTTGTGCTGGTACTTCTCCTCATTGGAGCGCTGCCGACATGGCCGTATAGCAGCGGCTGGGGCTTCTACCCAAGCGGAGGACTTGGGCTGGTTCTTCTCATCGTGCTGATCCTCGCCCTCACCGGACGAATCTAACACCCTGAACGAGGAGGAATAGACATGCGGAAGAACATCGTCGTCACCGGATTCACCATCGCCGCCTTGGTGGCGGCGGGCGGAGTCCCCGTCTACGCCCAGAGCACGACGGGGGAGAAGATCGAGCAGAAAACGGAGGAGGCCAAGGACAAGGCCAAGAGCATGGGCCATGAAGCGAAGACCGGGGTAACCGACTCTTGGATCACGTCGAAGAGCAAGATTGCCTTGTTTGCCGACGATCGCGTGAAGGGTACCCAGGTTCACGTCGAAACCCAGAATGGCACGGTCATGCTCCGCGGGAAAGTCGACTCCAATGAGGCCAAGGCCGCGGCGGCCGAGGTGGCGCAGGGCATCGACGGCGTGAAGAGTGTGAAGAACGAGTTGCAGGTGGTGGCTCCGTCCAGCCGAAAGGCCGTGGACGCCGATGACAAGCAGATCACCAAGAGCGTGGAGGACCGTTTCAAGCAGGATCCTGCCCTCAAGAACGCGAAGATCGACGCCAAGGTCAATGCCGGAGTGGTAACCCTCACCGGAGAGGTGAAGTCCATCGACACGAGCGCCCGCGCTTCCGAGGTTGCTCGGCGCATTCCGGGCGTCCGTTATGTCAAGAACGACCTGACCTACGCGTCGCGCAGCAGCCTGGAGTCCAGCGGGGCCCGGAAGTAGCGGTCGGACCGAAGTCGACCGGGGGTCACGAAACGGCCTCCGGGGCCGAGGGCGCCGGTGGCGGTCATGCCTCCGCCGGCGCTCTCGGAACCACATCTACGATGCCGTCACATCGACGGTTCACAGGAGAGACAAATGACACAGCACATCGTGAGATCGGCTATCGCCGGCTCGCTGCTCGCCCTGGCCGTCAGTGCGTGCGGAACCGCCACCGGCACAGCCGTGGGAGCTGGCGCAGGAGCGGCCGTGGGGGCCGGGACGGGATACGGGGCCGGCAAGGGCGCGCTAATCGGGGCGGGTGTGGGAGCGGCGGCCGGGGCGATCTACGACATTACGAAGCACAACAACTAGAGAGGGAGATGAGCAATGGAGATGCGTCGAGCAGTCGTAGCCGGCGTGATCGCGGCCGGCATGCTGTGGGGCGGCTCGGCCATGGGGCAAGCCAAGCAGCCGTCCTGCGATCCCAAGACGCAGGCCGGGGCCAAGGAAAAGGTGGCGGGTGAGGTCATCAAGGTGGATCAGGCCGAGGGCCGGGTCACCATCAAGGAAGCGGACGGGAAGGCGTATGAGTTCAAAGCTCACAAGGATACCCTGCAGAACCTGAAGGTCGGCGACCGCCTCGAAGCCACGCTTCGGCCCGCCTCGACCTGCTGAGCGCCCTACCGCATCGGGCGGGAAGCGATGGCTACCACCCGGCCAGCGTCGACAAGCACCCGCTCCACGCTATCCTGGTGGCGTTTCCCATCGGGCTGTGGATGTTCTCGCTGGGGTGTGACCTCGTGTTCCGTTTCGCCAGCGGCGAGCACATATGGCATCTGATGGCGTGGTACGCCATGGTCGCTGGTCTCGTCGGTGCGGTGGCAGCGGCCGTTCCCGGACTGATCGATTTCTTTTCCATCAGAGATCCCCGAGCGGGAAAGATCGGCCTGGTTCACCTCGCCGTGAACGCGGGTGTGGTGGTGCTCTATGCAGTCAACGCGTGGATCCGAGCCCTGGTCGCGCCCGACTCGGTCCTACCAATCTTGCTTTCCGCGGTGGGAGTGGCGGGGTTGGCCGTGACAGGCTGGCTCGGAGGAGAGCTCGTCTACGTGCACAAGGTCGGGGTGGCTCAGGGAACGGTTCCCTCGACAAGGCGCAGCAGTAAGCGCGCGGCATGACGGGACGCGCGTAGCGATCCCAAAGGTCGCTACGCGCTCCTTTACTCCCGCCGCCCTCACTCGCCAGCGCCCTGCGCGGGAACGAACGAGGTCGGGCGCTCTGCCTGGTGCAGGCCTCCGTGGCGACACCTCTGCGTCCCTGTATCGGCGGCTCCCAAGTCTTGAACACCGCCCACGCGAACATGAGGATAGTGAGAGCGATGATGTAAGCGGCCAAGGTCTTGCGCTCGACCTCGACTGACCTGCGTTATCGAGACTCGGGCGCCCCCGGTCATTCGTCTCGGTCCGGCTCTCCCGTCAAGATATGCGAGGCGTGATGAAGGACCATGCGCCATCGCGTGCCCGTCCGCTCGTAGACATTGGTCACGAGCACGGCGGTGACGGAGATATTGCCCTGAAGCTGGGAGAGGATGTTCTCGGTGCCGGTGACCCAGGCGAGCCCGCCCTCGATACGGACTTGCACATCCGAGAGGGTGAACCGCAGCTCGCGGCTGTCCTTGAATATGGCTTCCCACGATTGGCGGACGGTCTCCCATCCCGTGAGGAGGCCCCAGCCGGGATGCACGCAGCGCACGTAGTCCGCGTGGCGCCACAGGGCGTCCATGGCCTCGAGATCCTGGCTTTCGATGGCGCGGTAGAAGCGCGCATTCGTCTCTTCGACCTCGGTGTGCTCCTCGTCGGGAGTCAGCTCGGCCATCTCACCACCAGGGATCCCCCGTCCACTTCGACCTCGAGGAGGTCGAGGGCGGCGCCGGGGCAGGGGCCTTCGACGCAAAGGCCGGTGTCCTTCTCGAAAATGGCCCCATGGGTGGAGCAGATGAGATAGCGGCCGTCCTCGGTCATGAATTCGTTGGGCCAAAGATCGAGCACGGTGCCGGCGTGTGGGCACCGATTGACGAACGCATGATAGCGGCCGTCGACGTTGACGATGAAGCCATGGATCGTCTTGCCCCGACGCTCGAGGCGGACCTTGGCCGTCCGGCCGGGGGCGAGGGAGCCCGCCTCAGCTCGCCAGACTGAGCCGTGATCTTCGTGCGCCTCCACGCGTCGGTTCTACCAGAAGCGTGCACCCTGTTCAAACCGCATCGTCCGCCGCGCCCGTGGCGTCTGGCCGACGGGCCGCGTGATAGGATGGGCAGGTTATGCTCGCGGTCGAAGCGCGCGATTTACAAAAGACCTTCAAGAGCGGCTGGCTCGGGCAGCGCCGTACCGAGGCGCTCAGAGGCGCCAGCCTGCAGGTGCCTCGGGGAGCGATCTATGGCCTCCTCGGTCCCAACGGTGCGGGGAAGACGACCCTCCTCTCTATCCTGGCCACGCTCCTTCTGCCCGACAGCGGCTCCGCGTCTATCCTCGGCCATGACGTCGTCCGGGAAGCCACGGCCATCCGCCGGCGCCTCAACATGGCGAGCGGGAACGCCTCGTTCGTGTGGAGCCTGCGCCCATCCGAGGTGCTGACGTTCTACGGCGGGCTCTACGGTCTGCATGGGAAAGTCCTGCGCGAGCGCGTGGAGACGCTCATCGAACAGTGCGGGCTCGACGCGCACCGCAAGACCGAGTACAACGCCCTGTCCACGGGTCTCAAGCAGCGGCTGGCTCTCGCCAAGGCGCTCATCAACGAGCCCGAGGTGCTCTTCCTCGACGAGCCGACGCTCGGGCTCGACCCCGACATCTCCATACGCCTGCGGGCCCAGATCGCCGCGCTCCGGCGCGAGCGCGGCACCACCATCATCCTGACCACCCATTACATGCGGGAGGCCGAGGAGCTCTGCGATCGCATCGCCTTCATCAAGGCCGGGCGCATCCTGGCCGAGGGCACGCCCGACGAGCTCAAGCGCCAGATCCGGATCGGCGACATCATCGCCCTCCGTCTCGAGCCGGGAGCACCCGAGGGCCTCGCGGATCTCCCCGGTGTGCTGCAGCTGCACGTCAAGGGTGATCAGATCGAGTGCACGGTGGATTCGTCGGAGAAGCGTCTGGCGGAGGTCCTGCGCTGGCTGCACGAGCAGGGCGTCCTCGTGAGGGATTGCCTGGTGCGGGAGCCCGAGCTCGAGGAGGTCTTCGTTGAATTTGCTCGCTGAGCCCCTCCCGCGCCAGCCCCTCCCGCGCGAGTCCTGGACGGTCGAGTTCGTGCGCACGTGGGCCTTCGCCTACCGGAACGTGATCATGGCGAGGCGGAATGTCTTCTTCGTCTTCGAGCTGACCTTCTGGCCCGGCGTGGCCATGCTCTCCCACGGGCTCCTCACGCGCTTCCTCCATCTGGACGCGCGCATGACCGCCTTCATTCTCGTGGGCACGGTGGCCCTCTCCGCGGTGCAGGTCTGCCAGCTCGACGTCGCCTACGCCGTGCTCTTCGACATCTGGTCCAAGTCCATGAAGCACCAGTTCCTCACCCCCATCGGCATACGGCACATGGCGGTGGGCTCGTGGCTGGTCGGCGTCGTGCGAGGGGTCGTGGTGTTCGCCCTCATGGCCGTGATCGGCTCGTGGGCCTTCGGCTTCGACTTCATCGGGGCCGGACCCGGCGCGCTCGCCCTCTTTCTCCTCGGGTGCTTCCTCACCTCGTTGGTGATCGGCGTCCTCGTGTGCAGCCTCGTGGTGCTCTTCGGGACGCGGGCGGAAACTTCGGCGTGGGCGGCGGTGAACTTCGTGGTGATGCTGTCCGGCATCTACTACCCGGTCTCCGTCCTCCCCGACTGGGTGCAGGTGATATCGGCCGCGGTGCCCCTCACCTATTTCCTCGACGCCTTCCGCGAGGGTTACGGCTTCGAGCCCCACTACGCGCACGCGTGGTTCTGGGGCTTCGCCCTCACCGGACTCTACGTGGTGCTCGCACACTGGGGGCTGGCCGCGGCCATCACCCGCTCGCGCCGCACCGGGCTTCTCCTCAAACTCTCGGAGTGACGCCATGACCGAACCCTCTCAGGCCATTCGCCTCA
>WNGH01001158.1_pt1 | contig 24254 bp, 25 predicted proteins | sample 5400631 | NCBI WGS metagenome assembly WNGH01 (sample SAMN13153373, study PRJNA577476) | soil metagenome | isolation source: 115 cm soil or saprolite under Garry oak tree replicate 1 | place: USA:California | collected 2016-06-15
CGGCCTCACGATGCTGATACTCGCGTCATCGGGAGCGCTCACGTGGCTGGCGCGCGTCGTTCCCAAAAGCGTGGTGCGCGGCATCCAGTTTGGGCTGGGCCTGCAGCTCGCTTCGATCTCCTTGCAGAACTATGTCCGTGCGGAGAGCATGACGGGTTACCTCCTAGCCGGCCTCGCGTTTGTCATCGTCGTGCTGCTCTTGGGAAATCGCCGCCTGCCGGCCGCTTTGCCGGTGGTTGCTCTCGGACTCGCAATCGCGGCGTACAGACTCGACCCAAGCTCGCTGGCAGCAAGCGTCGGGTTGCACCTGCCTTCTCCTCATGTACCGCAATTGTCGGACATAGCCACCGGGTTTGTGCTGCTCGCGTTGCCCCAGATCCCCCTGTCGCTGGGCAACTCTGTTCTTGCCACGCGCCAGCTGGCGCACGATCTCTTTCCCGAGCGCAATCTGACCATCCGCAAAATTGGCGTCACGTATGCTGCTATGAACCTGATCAGTCCATGGCTGGGCGGCATACCGACGTGCCATGGCTCCGGTGGCATGGCCGGCCACTACGCATTCGGTGGCCGTACCGGCGGGTCGGTCATCATTTACGGCCTGATTTTCGTCGCGCTGGGGCTTCTCTTCGGATCGGGGTTCGATCACATTGCACGGGCGTTCCCATTGCCCATACTTGGCGTGCTGCTCCTCTTTGAGGCTCTCTCGCTAATCTGGCTCATCCGTGACACGGCTGATTCGCGCATGCACTTCCCCATCGCTGCGCTCGTAGGATTGATGGCGGTCGGGCTGCCGTACGGCTATTTAGTGGGCATGGTTGCCGGCACCCTACTCGTGGGGTTGGGTGCGCGGGTAAACCTTGTAAACATCGATAAGCACTGATCGGAGAACGGTCCATTCATGAGCCGAGCATGTCGGAAGCCCTGAGCACTGCGCTCGCGCTGCTGACAGGGCTCGACCCCAAGCTGGTCGAGATCGTGCTGCTCAGCCTGCGCGTGAGCCTGTCGGCGGTCGCGATTGCCGCGTTGCTGGGCCTGCCGCTCGGCGCCGCAATCGGCGTGGGCCGGTTTCCGGGGCGCCAGACGGTGATCGTGCTGTTGAACGCAATGATGGGCCTGCCGCCGGTGGTGGTAGGGCTGCTGGTCTATCTGCTGCTGTCGCGCGCCGGCCCGCTCGGTCCGCTCGGGATCCTGTTCACCCCGTCGGCCATGGTCATCGCCCAGTCGATTCTGATCCTTCCGATCATCGCGGCCCTCTCGCGCCAGGCGATCGAAGACGCGTGGCGCGAATACGAGGAGCAGTTGCGCTCGCTCGGCGCGGGGCGCGTGAACGCCGCGCTCACGCTGCTCTGGGATACGCGGTTTTCCTTGCTGACGACCATCCTCGCCGGCTTCGGGCGGGCGGCGGCCGAGGTCGGCGCCGTGATGATCGTCGGCGGCAACATCGACGGCGTGACGCGGGTGATGACCACCACCATCGCGCTTGAGACCAGCAAGGGCGACCTGCCGCTTGCGCTCGGGTTGGGGATGATATTGATCGCCATCGTCATTGCGGTGAACGCGGCGGCCTACCTGACCAAGGAGCTGGCGCAGCGGCGTTACGGATGAACTACGGCTCAATCCTTCCGCTGCGCCTTGCCGATGTGTCGTTCGCTGCCGGAAGCCGAACCATCATCGATCGAGTTTCGCTCGAGATCGAAACGGGAGCGAGCACGATTATTCTGGGTGCGAATGGCGCAGGAAAAAGCGTGCTGATGCGTCTCATGCACGGCTTGCTGAGTCCTACTTCGGGCCGCATCGGGTGGAATGCGCCCGAGCGTTCGGGCAGGCCGAGGAAGCAAGCCATGGTGTTCCAGCGTCCCGTCATGCTTCGCCGCTCGGCCCGCGCCAACATCGCGTACGCGCTGCAAATCGCGGGGATTCCTGCGCCGCGGCGCGACGCTCTCGTGCACGAGGCGCTCGAAAGCGTCGGGTTGACGCATATGGCACAGCGGCCGGCGCGGGTCCTCTCCGGGGGCGAACAGCAGCGGCTGGCCCTTGCGCGTGCCTGGGCGCTCCACCCGGAGGTCCTGTTCCTGGACGAGCCCACTGCCAGTCTCGACCCGGGCGCGACCCGAGAGATCGAGGCCGTGATCCGTGCGTTTGACGCAGCGGGCACCAAGGTGGTGATGGCGACGCACAATCTCGGCCAGGCGCGCCGGCTCGGCGATGAGATCCTGTTCCTCAACCAGGGCCGGCTCATCGAGCGCGCGCCCGTCGAGCAATTCTTTTCCCGGCCGCAGACCGCGGAAGCCGCCGCTTTCATCAAGGGAGAGGTGCCTTGGGCCTGATTCGCAGCTTGCTGCTGCTTGTCGTGCTGTTTGCCGCCTTGGCGGCAGGCGCGCAGGACAAGTTCATCGTCGTCGCTTCGACGACCTCGACCGAGCAGTCCGGCCTGTTCGGTTACCTGCTCCCGATCTTCCAGAAAAAGACCGGCATCCAGGTGCGCGTGGTTGCGCTCGGCACCGGTCAGGCCCTGGATCTCGCGCGCCGGGGCGATGCGGACGTGGTGTTCGTGCACGCCAGATCTGCCGAGGAGAAGTTTCTTGCCGAGGGACATGGAGTGAAGCGCTTTCCGGTCATGTACAACGATTTCGTTTTGATCGGTCCGAAATCCGATCCCGCGAAGGTCGCTGGCGGAAAGGACACTCTAGGGGCGCTGAGGAAAATCAAGGCAGCGCAAGCGCCCTTCGTCTCTCGCGGCGACCGGAGCGGAACGCACATCGCCGAGCTCGAACTCTGGAAACTCGCCGGCATCGACCTCGCCAAGGACAAGGGGCCGTGGTACCGCGACACGGGGCAGGGAATGGGCCCGGCGCTCAACACCGCCGCCGCGATGAACGGCTACATTCTCGCGGATCGGGGCACCTGGATCTCGTTCAAAAACCGCGGAGATCTCGCCATTGCAGTGCAGGGCGACAAGCGGCTCTTCAACCAGTACGGCGTGATGCTTGTCAATCCCGCCAGACACCCGAACGTTAAGAAGGATCTCGGCCAAACCTTCGTCGATTGGGTCATCTCGCCCGAAGGCCAGAAGGCGATCGCCGAGTACAGGATCGGCGGCGAGCGGCTGTTCTTCCCGAACGCCAATCAGCCGGGCGCCTGAGCAGGCTTGCCGGCAGACGCCGGCTCTTCGTGCGCTATATACGAATGGGAATGACGCGCTGTTACAATGGACCCTTCGGCGGAGGCGAACGGCGCTCGGGTGCATGAAAATATTCGGAATTGCAGGCTGGTCTGGAAGCGGGAAAACAACGCTGATCGAACAGCTCATCCCGCGCTTCGTGGGCCGCGGCCTGACGGTTTCGCTGATCAAGCACGCGCACCACAGCTTCGACGTCGATCATCCGGGCAAGGATTCGTACCGGCATCGCGTTGCCGGTTGCAGGGAAGTGCTGGTCAGCTCGCAGGCGCGCTGGGTCGTCATGCACGAGCTGCGCGGCGAGCCGGAACCGCCACTCGAAGAGCAGATCAAACGCGTTTCGCCTTGCGACCTGTTGCTGGTCGAAGGCTACAAGCGCAGTGGCGTGGCCAAGATCGAGGTCTGGCGCAAGGAGAACGGCAAGCCGCTGCTGCACCCTCAGGACGAGCACGTCGTCGCCATCGCCGCGGACGCGGCGGTGGAAACCCGGTTGCCGCGGTTCGATCTGAACGACTACGATGCGATCGGCGATTTCATTCTGAGCTATAACGGATTCAAATGAACAAGGGATTGCTCAACGTGGACGAGGCGCTCGAGCGCCTGCTCGCCGGCGCGCGCCCGGTCGCCGGGACGGAGACGGTGGCGACTCTGGCAGCGACCGGCCGGGTGCTCGCAGCGGCGCAGCGCTCCACGATGAATGTTCCGCCCATGGACAACAGCGCGATGGACGGCTACGCGGTGCGCCTCGCCGACCTCGAAGGGCCGAGTCCGAGGCTCAGGGTCGCGCAGAAGATTCTCGCCGGCTCGGTCGGCGAGCCGCTCATGCCGGGAACGGCCGCGCGCATTTTCACCGGGGCACCCGTGCCTCCCGGGGCCGACGCCATCGTCATGCAGGAGGACGCCGCCGCCGAAGGCGATCAGGTCGTGGTGAGGAAGATCCCGCAGTCCGGCGAATGGATCCGGCGCATCGGCAGCGACATCCAAGCCGGCGAGGTGATCTTGTCCGCAGGCATCCGGCTTCGCCCGCAGGATACCGGCCTCGCGGCTTCCGTCGGCATCGCTTCGCTGCCGGTGCATCGCCGCGTGCGTCTCGGTCTGTTTTTCACCGGGGACGAGCTCGTCATGCCGGGCGATCCGCTGCCGCCCGGACGCATCTACAACTCCAACCGTTTCACTCTCAACGGCCTCGCGAAGACTTTCGATTGCGAAATCCATGACTACGGTATTGTCCCGGACTCGCTCGACGCCACGCGAGCGATGCTGCGCCGCGCCGCCGGCGGGTGCGACGTGATCGTCACCAGTGGCGGGGTTTCCGTCGGCGAAGCCGACTTCGTCAAGCCCGCCGTCGAAGCCGAAGGCGAGCTCCTAATGTGGAAGATCGCGATGAAGCCCGGTCGGCCGCTCGCTTTCGGGCGAATCGGGACCGCGAGCTTCATCGGGCTCCCCGGAAATCCGGTTTCGAGTTTCGTGACCTTCCTCGTATTCGTCCGGCCGTTTCTGCTCAAGACACAGGGTGTCGCCGACGTGCAAGCCCACGCGATCACCGCGCGCGCGGACTTCGACTGGCCGGAGCCGGATCTCCGCCGCGAGTTTCTGCGCGTAAAATGGAACGCGCGCGGCGGGCTGGACCTTTATCCGACCCAGGACTCGGCCGTGCTGATGTCGACGGCCTGGGCAGACGGCCTGGTGGACAATCCTCCGAACCACGCCATCTGCCCCGGCGACGCGGTGAAGTTCATTCCGTATTCGGAGCTGTACCGATGAAGGTCAAGGTGCTCTACTTCGCGGGCCTGCGCGAGCAGCTCGGAACGCAGGGGGAGGTTCTCGATATCTCACCGGCCGTTACCACGGTGGCCGGGTTGCGCACGCTTCTCAGGGACCGCGGTGGCGCGTGGCAAGCCGCGCTTGCCCAGGGGAAGGCCTTGCGCGTCGCCGTCAACCAGGAAATGGCGCAACCCACCACACCCGTCCGCCCCGGAGACGAAGTGGCGTTTTTCCCGCCGGTAACCGGAGGCTGATATGCCCGTGCGCATCCAGACCCAGGATTTCGACGCCGGCGCCGAGATCGCCGCTCTGCGCCGGAGCAACCCCAAAGTCGGAGCGGTGGCAAGCTTCATCGGCGTGTGCCGCGACTCGAACGGCGGCGACGCGGTGAAGAAGATGACGCTGGAGCACTACCCCGGGATGACCGAGAAAGCGCTCGAGAACATCGTCGCCGAAGCGAAGCGACGGTGGAACGTGATGGACATCCTCGTGATTCACCGCGTCGGAGAGCTCAGGCCCGCCGACCAGATCGTGCTCGTCGTCGTCACCGGGGCTCACAGGCGAGAAGCCTTCGCTGCCTGCGAATTCATCATGGACTACCTCAAGACCCGCGCGCCGTTTTGGAAGAAAGAAGAAACCCCGCAGGGAGCACGTTGGGTCGAAGCGCGAACCGCCGACGATGAGGCCGCGCAGCGCTGGGAGCCGCCGAAGTCAAGCGCGGCCTGAGTGCCGCGCGCGTCATTTACGCCCGCTCCTGGAGCCGGTATCATGGCGGCGTTTCAGGGAGATGGCATACCTCCTCTAACTGCCGCAGGGCTGATGATGCCTACGTGACGCGCCGGAGAGCGCTGGCTAGCCGCCCATCCTTAGCTCCGTCGTGTTCCCGAATGCGGAAGAAGAAACTGACGGAGGTTCTCAATGGCCGAGATCTGGACTCTGGCGGCCCTGTGGCTGGGGCTCGCGCTGCTTGCCGCGCTGCTTTCCATCTGGCTGAAAGTGGCGAACGCGCTTTCCGAAATCGTCGTGGGGACCGTCGCGCAGCTTGTAATCGGCGCGGCGTTCGGCGCCGCGTTTCTCGGGGCCGACCAGGCGTGGATCAAGTTCCTCGCCGGCGCCGGCGCGATCGTGCTCACCTTTCTCGCCGGGGCGGAACTCGATCCCGAGGTTTTCAGGCGCAAATGGAAGGAGGCCACCGCGGTGGGGCTGATCAGCTTTTTCGCGCCGTTTCTCGGCTGCGCCGCGGCGGCGCGCTGGTGGCTCGGTTGGAGCGTCGAAGCGAGCTGGCTCGCCGGGGTCGCAATGTCCACCACTTCGGTCGCGGTGGTATATGCGGTTATGATCGAGTTCGGTTTCAACGCCACCAACTATGGCAAGACGGTACTCGCGGCCTGTTTCATCACCGACCTCGGCACGGTCATCGCGCTCGGGCTGATTTTTGCGCCCTTCACGCCGAAAACGTTGCTCTTCATCGGAGCACTCGCGGTCGCGGCGCTGGTGCTGCCGTGGCTTACGCCGCGCTTTTTCAGGCGCTTCGCCGGCCGCCCGTCGGAACTCGAAGCAAAATTCCTGCTGGTGTTTTTGTTCGCGCTCGGTGCTCTGGCGGTATGGGCCGACAGCGAGGCCGTGCTGCCGGCCTACGTGATGGGCATGATGCTCGCGGGCACGATCGGCAAGGACCATGCGCTGGTGCGGCGCCTGCGCACCCTCACTTTCGGCTTGCTGACGCCGTTCTATTTTATTCGGGCCGGTTCTTTTGTTTCGGTGCCAGCGCTGCTTGTCGCGCCCGGTGCATTTCTCGTGATGCTTGCGGTCAAAGTGGTGACGAAGATCACGGGCGTATATCCTGTAACCCAGGTATTCCGCTCGCCGCGGAAAGAGGGGATGTATACGACGTTGCTGATGTCTACGGGTCTGACATTTGGCACGATTTCATCCCTGTTCGGACTTTCGCATGGAGTCGTCACACAGGGTCAGTACTCCGCGCTGGTTGCGGCAGTGATAGCGAGTGCGGTCGTGCCGACGCTGATCGCCAACGCATTTTTCTTGCCGCACCATCTTCTGCCGCGTGGCGGCGAATCCGACGAACGCCGGACGATTGAAACGGCCGGGAAGGCTTCCAAAGCGGACTGAAGGGGGCGCTATGATTCGGAAAATCCTGCTCGCCTACGACGGCTCGGAGCCGGCGAAAAAGGCGTTTGAGTTCGCGCTCGACCTCGCACGGAAATACGAGGCGCAGTTACAGGTCCTGACGGTCGTGCGTCCGCCGGAATTCGCCGAGGACGTGGAGACCGAGGCAGTGATCGAGAATTCCCGCGCCTACCACGAGAAGCTGCAGACGCCTCTTGCACTGGAGGCGGCCGCGCAAGGGGTTAAGGCGAGCACGGAAGTGGCTGTCGGCCATCCCGCCGAGCAGATCATCTACGCCGCCGACCGGTATCGCGCTGACCTCATCGTGGTCGGACACCGTGGCAAGACGCTGTTCCAACGCCTGTTGCTCGGGTCGGTGTCGAAACAGGTCATCCAGTACGCCGGGCGGGCCGTGCTTGTAGTGCGGTAGGGGGCGGGTCGAGCAACTAGCCCCGTCCGGCCAGCCGTAGGTTCGCCTGGGTCAGGCGATCGACCAGCACCCGCATGAACGCCTTGTTGAATCCCACCTGGCAAGCGTCGGTCGCGACGCGCAGCGCATCCGCCTTGATCTCGATCACCGTTACCTCGCCGGTCGCGGTGATGGTGGTGGTGCGGCGCCCCATGCGCCCGGCGAAATAGAGGATCTCGCCGAAGCAGCCTCCGGGCTTGATGACGTTGAGCCGCTTGCCGAGGAGGGTCACGCTGACCTCGCCCGCGATCAAGAGGAAGAAGCTCTCGCCCTGGTCGGCCTCGCGGATGATGACGGTTCCGCCTCGGATGGTTTTCCAGCTCCCGACGCGCACCACTTCCCAAAGCTCGACGTCGCCAAAGTCCTCGAAGAACGACATTTCGCGCAGCTGGTTGAACTTCTCCGAATCGGACACCGACGCGCCGGCAAGGCGCAAGGTGGTAAATGCCTGGCTCAAGTCCTTGCCGAAATCGAGCCACGACTGGTAGCGCGCCGCGGAGTTCTTTTCGATCGCCTTCATGACGATCTGGTCGAGCAGCGGCGGCAGATCGGGACGCAAGGTGGCGGGCTTCGGCGGCGGCGTGTTGAGAATGGCGTACGTCAGCCCCGCCTGGGTAGTGGCTTCGTAGGGCAGGCGGCCGGTGAGCATGCGGTACATGACCACACCGAGCGAGTAAATGTCGGTCTGGTGGGTGACGTCCTCCATGCGGACCTGCTCGGGCGACATGTAAGCGGGCGAGCCCACGCCCGTGATTTGAGTGGTTTCCTCCTGGTCGTGGCGCTGCTGGAACGAGGCGCCGAAATCACTCACTTTGGTGTCGCCGGCCTGGGAGAGCAGGATGTTTCCGGGCTTGATGTCGCGGTGGATGACCCCGTGCTGGAAAGCGTACTCGAGCGCGCGGATGCATTTGAAGATGATTTCAACCACCTTGTTGAGCGGCAACAGGTTCGTGACATCCGAGTGCGCTTCCAGCGTGGTGCCGGGCACATATTCCATCACGAGGTAACTGTGTTCCGGCTCGACCACGGCGTCCAGGATCTCCACGATGTGCGGATGGCTGAGCTTCCCGGCGAGCGCCGCCTCGGCGAGAAAAGCCTTGTGCATCATGCGCTCGGTCTGCGGGCTGAGGTTCTCTTCGAACAGGAACACCTTGATGGCGACGTCGCGGGCGGCGAACGGGTCGCGCGCGAGATAGACGCGGCTGGTCGCGCCGCTGCCGATCTCGCGTACGATGGGGTACTTGCCCAGGTGCTCCTGGAGCTCGAATTTCATCGCCATCCGGTGTGGTTCCCGGAGCGCGCCGGTTGAGGCGCTTCTGCTTGCCGGGTCGATCGGCGAAGTCTAAGGCAAGTCCCCAGCGAAGAGAAAGTGCACAGTAGGCACGCGAGAGTTAATTTTCGAGCGCGCTTCTTCGAGCTTGCCTGATTTTTTGCCCAAGCCATGCCGCGACCCGGCGCAGCAGACGGGCAACGGTTTCGCGCCTCAGCTGTCGCGCGCGCAGCTCGATATTCCGGGGTTCGGAGACGGGCGTCACCTCTTTCGACGGCGCCGGCTGGCGATCCTGCATGGGATGGAAATAACCGTCCCCTTCGTACAGGGGTATCCGGTTCTTGGCGTACATGATCTTTATCCTCGTTCCATTATGTTGCAGAGCACATAGGCAATATATGGGTGGATGCAAATATAATCAAGTGGCGTTTTATAATCATTACGATATAGTAAATAACCCATTCCCATAATGTCTTGTTGCGTTGCATGATTTCAATCTCCTCGAAGCGAGTGGAAGGGCGAGCGGCAGCGCGCCATAATCGGCTCCGTCAACCCCGGAACTCGGGATTCCCGGAGGCTTGAAAACCGCCGCAATTCCCCCACCTCCGTATCAACCTCTCTGCATCGGGTTCTTTGAATGCGTTTTGACAAGCTCACCACGAAATTCCAGGAGGCGCTCGCCGACGCGCAGAGCATGGCCGTCGGCCAAGACCATCAGTTCATCGAGCCGCTGCACCTGCTCGCGGCGCTGCTCCAGCAGGACGGCGGCTCGGCCGCGTCCTTGCTTTCGCGCGCAGGGGTCAACGCGCCGCGGCTGCGCGAGGCGGCGAGGCAAGCGATCTCGCGCCTGCCGAAGGTCGAGGGTCACGGCGGCGAGGTGCAGATCTCACGCGAGCTGAACGCCTTGCTGAACCTGACCGACAAAGAGGCGCAGAAGCGCGGCGACCAGTTCATCGCCTCGGAGCTCTTTCTGCTTGCGCTCGCCGACGACAAGGGCGAAGCGGGCCGCCTGCTGAAGGAGAACGGCGGCAGCAAGAAGGCGATCGACCAGGCGATCAAGGCGGTGCGCGGCGGCGAATCGGTCGCCGATGCCGAGGCCGAGGGCCAGCGCGAGGCGCTGAAGAAATACACGCTCGACCTTACCGAGCGCGCCCGCTCGGGCAAGCTCGATCCGGTGATCGGGCGCGACGACGAGATTCGCCGCGTGATCCAGATCCTGCAGCGGCGCACCAAGAACAACCCGGTGCTGATCGGCGAGCCCGGCGTGGGCAAGACGGCGATCGTCGAAGGCCTCGCGCAGCGCATCGTCAACGACGAGGTGCCGGAAACGCTCAAGGGCAAGCGCGTGCTGTCGCTCGACATGGCTGCGCTGCTTGCCGGCGCAAAGTATCGGGGCGAATTCGAGGAGCGCTTGAAAGCCGTCCTGAAGGAGCTGGCGCAGGACGAGGGCCGAACCATCGTTTTCATCGACGAGCTGCATACCATGGTCGGCGCCGGCAAGGCGGAGGGAGCGATCGACGCGGGCAACATGCTGAAGCCGGCGCTCGCGCGCGGCGAGCTGCATTGCGTCGGCGCGACCACGCTCGACGAGTACCGCAGATACCTCGAAAAGGATGCGGCGCTCGAACGCCGCTTCCAGAAAGTGCTGGTGGACGAGCCGACGGTCGAGGCGACGATCGCCATCCTGCGCGGGCTCCAGGAGAAATACGAAGTGCACCACGGCGTCGACATCACCGACCCGGCCATCGTCGCCGCGGCGGAGCTCTCGCACCGCTACATCACCGACCGTTTCCTTCCGGACAAGGCGATCGATCTGATCGACGAGGCGGCGGCGCGCATCAAGATGGAGATCGATTCCAAGCCCGAGGCGATGGACCGCCTCGACCGGCGCCTCATCCAGCTCAAGATCGAGCGCGAGGCGGTGAAGAAGGAAAAGGACGAAGCATCGCAGAAGCGCCTGGCGCTCATCGAAGACGAAATCAGGAAGCTCGAGCGGCAATACGCCGACCTCGAAGAGGTGTGGAAAGCGGAGAAATCGCAGGTCGCGGGCTCGCAGCACGTCAAGGAGGAGCTGGAGAAGCTCAAGCTCGAGATGGACGCGGCCAAGAGGAAGGGCGACTGGCAGAAGGTCTCGGAGCTGCAATACGGCCGCATTCCCCAGCTCGAGGCGCAGCTGAAGAAGACTGAGAAGGCGCCTTCCGCGCAGCAAAAGCCGAAGCTGCTCCGCACCCAGGTCGGGGCGGAGGAAATCGCCGAGGTCGTGTCGCGCGCGACCGGAATCCCGGTCTCCAAGATGATGCAGGGCGAGCGCGACAAGCTGCTCGCGATGGAAGACAAGCTCCACGAGCGCGTCGTCGGCCAGGACGAGGCCGTGCACCTCGTCGCCGACGCCATCCGGCGCTCGCGCGCGGGGCTCTCCGACCCGAACAGGCCCTACGGCTCGTTTCTCTTCCTCGGACCCACCGGAGTGGGGAAGACGGAGCTCTGCAAGGCCCTTGCGGCGTTTCTGTTCGATTCCGAGGATCACCTCATCCGCATCGACATGTCCGAGTTCATGGAGAAACACTCGGTCGCGCGGCTGATCGGTGCGCCGCCCGGTTACGTCGGTTACGAGGAGGGCGGGCACCTCACCGAAGCGGTGCGGCGCAAGCCCTACAGCGTGATCCTGCTCGACGAGATCGAGAAGGCGCACCAGGACGTGTTCAACGTGCTCTTGCAGGTGCTGGACGACGGGCGCATGACCGACGGCCAGGGCCGCACCGTGGACTTCAAGAACACGGTCGTCGTGATGACCTCGAACCTCGGCTCTCAGATGATCCAGCAGATGGCCGGCGACGATCCCGGCCTAATCAAGACCGCGGTCATGGCCGAGGTGAAGACGCAGTTCCGGCCCGAGTTCGTCAACCGGATCGACGAGATCGTGGTCTTCCACGCGCTCGACGAGAAGCACATCCGGAACATCGCGAAGATCCAGATGCGCTACCTCGAACAACGGCTGGCGAAGCTCGAGATGAGGCTGGAAGTCGCCGACAGCGCTCTCGCGCAGCTCGCGAAGGCGGGCTTCGACCCGGTCTACGGCGCGCGCCCGCTCAAGCGCGCCATCCAGCAGACCATCGAGAACCCCCTCGCGAAGCGGATCCTCGAAGGCGGGTTCGGCGCCAAGGACCTCATCCGCGTCGAATACCGCAACGGCGCGATGCAGTTCGAGCGCGCCGCTGAAAAGCCCTCGCAGAAGGCCGCTGCGGCGCGCTGAGAAGACTGCTTACCTACTAGAGCCGGCAAGTCTAGCCTTGATGGCGGCGACCGCCTGGCGCAGAATCCCGCCGTCATCAAGTCCGGCGGGGGACTGAAGCCATGTACGTCGCGAGCACCAAGCGCCTGACCCATTCCGGCGCGAAGAAAATGATGGCTACGGCGATCGGCAAAGCGGAGGAGGCCGGAATCGCGGTCTCGGTCGCCATCGCGGATGCGGGGGGGCATCTCATCCTGCTCGAACGCATGGAAGGAGGCCGCTTCCATTCCTTGCACTCGGCGACCACCAAGGCCGTGTGCGCCGCCTCGAACAAGCGGCCCACCTCGCCGCGCGGCGCACAGGCGCAGCCTCTCGACCTGGCTCACGCCCTCGGCCTCGCGCTCGCCGCGGGGCCGGAGCGCTGGACGGCGATGGAAGGCGGTTGCCCGGTCATCGTGGAGGGCGAATGCATCGGCGGCATCGGCGTCAGCGGCGCCGACTGGGCGACCGACGAGCGCATCGCGCGCGAGGCGGTCGAGTCGATCGGCGCGAGCTGGCGCATCGACGCGAAATGAATCCCGCGGCACGGGCCTCGACGATGGAGAAAGAATCGAATGGCGGCTGAGCCGTTGCGCGTCGCCTGCATCGGCATGGGCTGGTGGTCGGACGTGCTCGCCGACGCGATCCAGCGCTCCGGCAAGCTCAAGATCGTCGCCTGCTACACGCGCTCCGACGAGAAGCGGCGGGCGTTCGCCGCAAAATACGGCTGCCGGGCGGCGCCGAGCTACGAATCGATCCTGGAGGATCCCGGCATCGAAGCCATCGTCAATACCACGCCGAACGACGCGCATCTGGAGACGACCCGCGTCGCCGCGGCGGCGGGCAAGCACGTTTTTCTCGACAAGCCCATCGCCAATACCGTATCCGAAGGCCGTGCCATCAGTGAAGCCTGCCGAAAAGCGGGCGTCGTGCTCGCCCTCGGCTACCAGCGGCGACGCGAGAGCCATTTCCGCTGGATCCGGCGCCAAATCGACGAGGGCGCGTTCGGCAAGCTCGTCAACGCCGAAGCCAATATCAGCCGCGACCGGCTCGGCAAGATCGATCTCGGTTCCTGGCGCTACACGGCCAAGGGCATGCCGGGGGGCGTCATGCTGCAAATCGGCATTCATTACACCGACGTGCTCGAATATCTGCTGGGACCCATCGGGGCGGTGAACGGGAGGTTTGCCCAGCTCGTGCTGCCCGGGGACAATCCGGACGTCGCGAGCCTCGTCCTTGAGCACGAGAACGGCGCGCTCTCGACGCTCAACGCGAGCTACGCCTCCGCGTCCGCGTATTACCTGATGAATATCTACGGCAAGGAAGCGAGCGCGTACTACGACGCTCACCGGGGATTGCGGCTGCTGAAGCGCGGGAGCGACGGCCCAAGCCCGGTCCCCTGCGCGAAGAACGACACGTTTGTCGAAGAGCTGGAGGAATTTGCCGCCTCCGTCCGCGGCAAAGGCGAGCCCGAGATGGGCGGTGAGCGCGCCACGGTTTCGCTCGCCGTGGTCCGCGCCGGAATCGTGTCCGCGCGCGAAGGGCGCCGCGTGGAAGTCGCGGAAATCCTGGCCGGCGATTGACGCGTGAAACTGCCGGAGCAGCTCATGAATGCCTGCGTGAAATTCGCGATGGTACTTTGCGTGGCGGCGCAATTCGCCGTCGCGGGGCCGGCAGGTGCGCAGGAATCCCCGTTTCCCCAAAAGGGCGCAATCGAGATCACGGTGCTCTTTCCCGCCGGCTCGTCGGCGGACGTCACCGCGCGGCTGCTCGCCGACGGCATGTCGACGCAGCTCGGCGCAAAAGTGCTCGTGGTGAACCGCCAGGGCGCGGGAGGCGCGCTCGGCTACAAGTACGTCGCGGCGCGAAAGCCTGACGGCTATTCACTGGTGTGGAACTCCAACTCGATCTCGACGACGTATTACTCGGACTTGCTGCCATTCGATTACCGTGCCTTCGACGCTGTGGCGCGGGTGCTGGTCGAGTCGCCGGTGCTGGCGGTCGGCGGCGGCTCGAAGTGGAAGACTCTCGCCGACCTCGTCGCCGAGGCGAAGGCGCGCCCCGGGCAAATCACCGTGGGCAACTCCGGGATCGGCAGCCATACCCATATCTCGTCGGCGGCGCTGTTCAACGCCGCCGGCGTCGAGATCCTGGACGTGCCTTTCGGCGCGGCGCAGGTCGTGCCGAGCCTGCTGGGGGGCCAGGTGGATGCGGTGCTGCAGTTGCCGGCGGCGCTGTCGGCTTACGTGAAGACCGGCCGGGTGCGGCTGCTCGCGGCGCTGACGCTCGGCCGCGACCCCGCGCTTCCCGAGGTGCCCACCGCGCGCGAGCAAGGGTTCGATGTTTCGCTCGAAGCCTGGCGCGGCATCGCTGCGCCCAAGGGGACACCCAGGCCGGTCATCGCGACGCTCGAGGCGGCGATCCGGAAAACCGCGGAGAGCGCCGAATTTGCCCAGGCGAGCGAACGGCTGGGCGTGCGCCCGGCTTTCATGCCGGCGGAACAATTCGGCCAGTTGATCGCAAAAGAAGACGCCGAGCTCGCGCGCATCATGCAGCTCATCGGCCTGAAGAAGCAGCCGTAGGTTTCCCAGGTCCCCTTTCACAAGGGGGAAAATCTTTCCCGGTTCAATCCACCGTCACGCCGATGTCCTTCACCAGCTTTCCGTACTTGTCATAGTCGCGGCGGATCTGGGCGGTGAATTCCTCGGGCGTCGTGATGTACGGCTCGAGGCCCCCGGCGGCGTTGAGCCTGACTCTCACTTCGGGCTCGGCGAGCACTGTGTTTATTTCGGCATGCAGCTTCGCAAGCACCGCATCCGGCGTGTCCGCCGCGGCAAACAAGCCGAGCCAGATCGTCACTTCGTATCCCGGGTAGAACTCGCCGATAGTGGGCAGGTCCGGGAACAGCGCCGAGCGTTTGATTCCGGTCACCGCCAGCGCGCGCAGCCGGCCCGCCTTGATCTGGGGCGCGCTGGATGTGCCCGAGAACATCGCGGCCACTTCGCCCGCAACGGTGGCGGTGGCCGCGGGAGCCCCGCCCTTGTAGGGCACGTGGATGAGGTTGATGCCTGCGCGCCGCTTCAGCATTTCCATCGCCAGCTGGTGGATGCTGCCGTTGCCGCCCGAGGCATAGGCGAGCGGAGGACGGGCTTGCCGCGCGTATTCGATGAATTCCCTGAAATTCTTGACCGGCACCGACGGATTGACCGACAGCACCCATTGGTTCGACACGATGGAGGCCACCGGCGCGAGGTCCTTGATCGGATCGGACTGCATCCTCTTATACAGGTGCGGATTGATGGTGATCATGCTGTCGGCGAGCAGTCCCAGGGTATAGCCGTCCGGCGCGGACTTTGCGACGAGGTCCATGGCGATATTGCCGTTCGATCCGGGACGGTTTTCCACCACGACCGGTTGACCGAGATGCTCCCCGAGCCGCTGCCCCACCACGCGCGCGGAAATGTCCGGTGCGCCTCCCGGCGGGATCGGCACGATGAGCCGGACGGGTTTGCTTGGGTACTGCGCCGCAGCGCCGCCCGCGAGGAGCGCGGCGACCAACGTGATCGCGGCGCGCATCGACGAGGGCATCATGAGCTTCCCGCAGTCAGTGCAGCCCGGGGCGGGCGTCGGCGTGGATCGCGCTCGCCCGCCGCACCATCTCCTGCCACAAGTTGGAGAAGTCCTTGCGAAACACGGCGTCCGCGTCGGCGTCGACGACGAACCAATCCCCGCGTTCGAGCTCCCCGCGAAGCTGGCCCGGCGCCCAGCCCGAATACCCGGCGTAAAAGCGCACTTTCGCCGGCGGGTCGTTGAGGAGCGCGTCGATCGTGTTCGGATCCAGTGCCAGATGCAGGCCCGGGAGCATCGTGACGGCGTCGCCCGGGGTCTTTTCGGCGCGGAACAACGCAAACAAGCCGTTGAACGCCACCGGCCCGCCGAAAAAAACCGGCTCGGTGAAGCGCTTGAAGCGCTCGCCGGGAAGCAGCTCGGCGAGCGAGCGGTTGGTGGCGCGGTTGATGATCACGCCGGTCGCCTGCAACTGTTCGTCCTGGGTCACCAGCACCACGGTTTCGCGGAAGTTCGGATCGGGCAGACCGGGCTTGGCCACCAGAAACAGCGTTTTCGAGGGGTCCTGTGCAAGCGGGCCGGCGGCGACAAGCGCGAGAAGCGCCCCCAGGGCGGCGCGCTGCAGCGGCTTCATGGGGATGAATCCCGGAGCGGCCGCCCGGCTAGTGGAAATGGGGCACGCTCGCGCTGCTCGACGGCGCATGCGCTATGGCGGTGATCGCGCGCGCGCGGCGCAGCAACTCTTCCCACAGCGATTCAGGGTCCTTGCGGAACACCATGTCGGGATCGGAGTCGAGCACATACCACAGACCGCGATCGACCTCCTGGCGCAATTCGCCGGGGCGCCACACCACGTAACCGACGTAGTAGCGCGCGTCGTTCGGAGTGTCCTCGATGATGTGGTCGACGACCGCGCCTTGCGTGGCGAGAAACAATTCCTTCGTCATCTGGATCGACCCGGCTCCGGGAGTGTGGTCGGTGCGGACCACGGCGAAGATCGCCTGGCGCAGCATCGGCCCGCCGAAGTACACCGGGTCGCGAACGAGCTTGGAAGGCCGGTGCTCCGGGAACAAGCTGCCAAGCGAGCGTCCGGTCGGCCGATTGATGATAACCCCGACGTGCCGGTTATTGTTGACAGGTACCGCAAGCAGCACTGCCATGCGGTAATCCGGGTCGATCAACCGCGGCGTCGCGACGAGTGTCACCGACCCGGCTATGTCGCTCTCCTGGGAATGGACGGACGCCGTCGGAGCAAGCCCCAACACTACGATAGCTGCGGCGAACCGGCGCATGTCATCTCCATGATGCATCATTTGCCGCTGAGTTTAGCCGAAGAACGCGACTTGGGTAGGATCGACAGCGGGGCGCAGCGGAAGCAGTTCACGAGATGGTCGTTGACCATGCCGACTGCCTGCATGAAAGCGTAGATGATGGTCGAGCCGACAAAACGGAAACCGCGCCCCTCGAGGTCCTCGCTGATCGCATCCGACGCCCGCGTGCGGGCAGGCACCTCCCTCATGCTGCGCCGGCGGTGCTGCAGCGGCCGCCCGCCGGCGAAGCGCCAGAGATAAGCGTCGAAGGAGCCGAATTCCCGCTGCACGTCGAGGAAGGCGCGGGCGTTGCCGATGGCGGACTCGATCTTGAGGCGATTGCGCACGATCCCCGCGTCGCCGAGCAGCCGTTTGACGTCGCGGGCGCCAAAGCGCGCCACCTTGACCGGGTCGAACCCGGCGAAGGCGCGGCGATAGTTCTCCCGCTTGTTGAGGATCGTGGACCAGGACAGCCCGGCCTGCGCGCCCTCGAGTATCAGGAACTCGAACAGGCGGCGGTCGTCGTGGACCGGGACACCCCACTCCACATCGTGATAGCGGATGTACAGTTCGCTGCCGAGACACCACGGGCAGCGCTTGGGACTTCGCATGCAGCCTAGGCGCTGAACGCCTGGATGCCGGTCTGAGCCCTGCCGAGGATCAATGCGTGGATGTCGTGAGTGCCCTCGTAGGTATTGACGACCTCGAGGTTCACCATGTGGCGGACGACGCCGAACTCGTCCGAGATGCCGTTGCCGCCCAGCATGTCGCGCGCCATGCGCGCGATCTCGAGCGCCTTGCCGCAGGAGTTGCGCTTCATGATCGAGGTGATCTCGGGCGAGTCGGTGCCTTCGTCCTTCATCCGCCCGAAGCGCAGCACGCCCTGCAGGCCCAGGCAGATCTCGGTCTGCATGTCGGCGAGCTTTTTCTGGATCAGCTGGTTCGCGGCGAGCGGGCGGCCGAACTGCCTGCGGTCGAGCACGTACTGGCGCGCTCGGTGCCAGCAGTCCTCGGCCGCGCCGAGCGCGCCCCAGGCGATGCCGTAGCGCGCGGCGTTGAGGCAGGTGAAAGGACCCTTGAGGCCCTCCACGCCGGGCAGCAGGTTTTCTTCCGCGACGAACACCTTGTCCATCACGACTTCGCCCGTGATCGAGGCGCGCAGGCCCACTTTCCCGTGGATCACGGGCGCCGCGAGCCCCTTCGCGCCTTTCTCGATGAGGAAACCGCGGATGCGGCCGTCGTCGGTCTTCGCCCAGACGAGGAACAGATCGGCGATCGGCGAATGGCTGATCCAGGTCTTCGCGCCGCTCAGGTGGTAGCCGCCGGGAGCGGTTTTTGCGCGCGTCTGCATGCTCGCCGGGTCGGAGCCGTGGTCGGGCTCGGTGAGCCCGAAGCAGCCGATCAGCTCGCCCTTGGCGAGCTTCGGCAAGTATTTTTTCCTGTGTGCCTCGGAGCCGAATTCGTAGATCGGCACCATGACGAGCGAGCTCTGCACGCTCATCGTGGAGCGGTAGCTCGAGTCCACGCGCTCGAGCTCGCGCGCGATCAGGCCATAGCTCACGTAGTTGAGTCCGGCGCCGCCGTATTCGGCGGGAAGAGTCGCTCCAAGCATCCCGAGCGCGCCCATCTCGCGGAGAATCGCCGGATCGTCCTTCTCGTGGCGGAACGCCTCGAGGATGCGCGGCGCGAGCTTTCCCTGGCAATAGGCGTGCGCCGAGTCGCGCACCATGCGCTCCTGTTCGGTGAGCTGCGCCTCGAGCAGCAGGGGATCCCGCCATGCGAATTCGGGGGGCTTGGATCTGAGCGGGGCGTTCATGCGGAAGTCTCCGGAAGCCGAATGTCGGTCCTCGACGGCAAGCAATGATACGCCGGGCCGCGCGGATGCCGGGAGGCAGAGCCGCGATTTTACTCGGTTCGCCCGGCCGGGGACGAAGGGTTTGACGCGAGAGTGCGTTTTCGGCAAGCTGTATCGGCAGCGCAGTTCAGAAGCAGCCGGGGCAGGATGAGGAGAGCCCGGGACGCAAAAACCGATCCGGAGGCGGTGGCAGATGAGAACGCCGAAATGTTCGCTCGCGCTGCTCGCACTGGCGCTCGCGCTGCCCGCGGCGGCCCAGGGCCCGGGACCGGGTTTCCCGTCCAAGCCGATCGCGCTGATCTGTCCCTGGCCCGCAGGCGGCTCGACCGACACGCAGCTGCGGCGGTTCGCCGAAATCGCCTCGAGGTATCTGGGCCAGCCGGTGGTCATCGAGAACCGCCCCGGCGGCGGGGGCATGATCGGGCCGGGCAACATGGCGCAGACTGCGAGGCCCGACGGCTACACGCTGTCGCAACTGCCGATGGGCGCGTTCCGCATCCCGTACATGCAGAAGGTCGCGTGGGACCCGGTGCGCGACTTCACCTACATCATCGGGCTGACGGGCTATACCTTCGGCGTGGTCGTCAAGACCGATTCGCCGTTCAAATCCTTCCGCGACCTGCTCGACTACGCGAAAGCCCATCCCGGCAAGATGTCGTACGGGTCCACCGGCACCGGCACATCGCCCCACCTGCTCATGGAAGAGATCGCGATGAAAACGGGCGTCGAGTTTCTGCACGTCCCCTTCAAGGGCAACGCCGATTCCACGCAGGCGCTCATGGGCGGTCACGTCATGGCGCAGTCGGACTCGAGCGGCTGGGGCCGCTTCGTCGACGCCGGGCAGTTCCGGCTGCTGGTCACCTTCGGAGCCGAGCGCACCAAACGCTGGCCGAGCGTTCCCACCGCGAGGGATCTGGGCCTCGATATCGTCTCGACTTCGCCTTACGGGATCGTCGGCCCGCGAGGCATCGATCCGCGGGTCGTGAGGGTTCTGCACGACGGATTCAAGAAGGCGCTCGAGGATCCCGAGCACCTCAAGGTGCTGGAGCAACTCGACCAGGAGCCGTGGTACCAGTCGAGCGAGGACTACGCCCGCTACGCCCGCGAGACCTTGCAGAAGGAGAGGGCGTTGATCGAGCGGCTGGGACTGCTGGCAAAATAGGCCGCCAGACCGGGAAGGAGGCTGTCATGTTCAGGAAAATTCTGCTGGCGTACAACGGGTCCCGCGAAGGCAAATCGGCGCTGCTCGCCTGCGCCGAGATCGCATCGTTCGCCAAATCCGAAACGCATCTTCTTGCGGTGGCCGGCATGCCCTCGAGCATGTTTCTCACCGAAGGCTTTCTGCCCGAGGAGCTGCTGGAGGAAGAGAAAAAGCGCGCCCAGGAAGTGCTGAACGAAGGCATCGAGCAGCTGAAGCAGAAGGGCTTCAGCGTCGCCGGGCATCTGGCGGTGGGCGAGCCGGTCGAGGAAATCTGCCGGCTCGCGACGGAGCTCAAGTGCGACCTGATCGTGGTCGGCCATCAGCAGAAGGCTTCGTTCGGCTCGCGCTGGTGGCGCGGGTCGGTGGGGAAAACGCTGCTCGACTACGCGCCGTGCAGCATCTTCGTCGCGCAGACGCGCGGCTGACGCGAGGCGCCGCACACCGAACCGGGAGGGGCTCGCGCAGAAACCTTTTTCACGGTCGTTCGTTAAGCCGATAAGGACATTCGATGCTCGGCGGCAACGGCCATGCGGCGGCTCTGGTTCAAGGACAAGGATAGAGCGGAAGGCTCCAAGGCGAGCTACTCCGCCGAGGTGCTGTTGGCCGGCTCGATCCCGCCGCCTCAGCCGCCGGCGATCGCCCCGGAGGCGGCCCCCGAGAAGGAGGCGGCGGAGGCGAGCGCGTTCCTCTCCCGCGTCTACACCAACCAGGGGTGCTGAGCCGGGAATCCCTTTCGCGTCAGGGGGGTGGCGGCCGCTCAGCCGCTCTTGATCGTGTTGACCAGCGTGCCGCACTTCGTAACTTCGACCTCGATCTTGTCGCCGGGCTTCATCCACACCGGGGGCGTGCGCCGCGCGCCGACCCCGCCCGGCGTGCCGGTGACGATCACATCGCCCGGCTCGAGCGTGGTGAAAGTCGAAATGTAGTTGATGAGCTTCGGGAAGCGGTGAATCATCATCTCGGTGCTGGCGTGCTGCATCACCTGGCCGTTCAACCGCGTCTCCAGCGTCAGCTCCTCGCCGTCCCCGATCTCGCCGCGCGTGGTCATCCACGGGCCGAAGCCGCCGGTCCGGCTGAAGTTCTTGCCCGCGGTCCACTGCACCGTGTGGCGCTGCCAGTCGCGGATCGAGCCGTCGTTGTAGCAGGCGTAGCCGGCGATGTGCTTCCACGAGCTCTCCTGTGAAATGCGCCGCCCGCGCTTGCCGATGATCACCGCGATCTCGCCTTCGTAGTCGAGGTTAGTCGACTCGGGCGGCATGATCATCGGCTGCTCGTGCCCGACCTGCGATTCGGCGACGCGGACGAAAAGCGCCGGCTGTTCCGTCTTGTCGCGCCCGGTCTCGACCCGGTGCTCCTCGTAATTGAGGCCGACGCAGATGATCTTTCCCGGATTCGGGATCACCGGAAGAAACTTGACCCTGGAAAGCCCGAGGTCCGGCCTGGCGCCTTTCGCGATTTTTTCCGCTTGCCTGAGCGCCCCTGCCGCGAGCAAGGCGCGCAAATCGGGACACTTCTTTCCCATCCGGCGCGTGAGGTCGACGATCCCGTTGTCGGTGACCGCGCCGTATCCGGCGCCCTTTGAACTCCGGTAGCTCGCGAGCTTCATTGTTCTCCCCGTTCGTGAATGCGCCGTAGTTTACCGCAAGAGCGCAGTGGGTATCGAGCTGCAATGACCCTTGCAGCGAATCGGAGTTCGCGCGTATTCTCGCCTCAATATGAAAGGAAGACTCGAAGATCGGCGCCTCCTCACCGGGCAGGGGCGATTCACCTCCGACTGGAATTTTCCGAACCAGGCCTATTGCTCGTTCCTGCGCTCGGACCGCGCGCACGCCGAGATCCGCGCGATTGACACCGCCGCCGCGCTCGGGGCGCCCGGCGTGCTCGCCGTGCTCACCGGCAAGGATGCCGCCGAAGCCGGCTACAAGTCGATCCCGACGAACCTCGCGGTCAAGGACCGCCTCGGCGAGGCGCTGAAAAAGCCGCCGCGCCCGGTGCTCGCGCAGGGAAAAGTCCGCCACGTCGGCGAATGCGTCGCCTGCATCGTCGCCGAATCGCCGCTTGCCGCTCAGGACGCCGCCGAGCTGATCGCGGTCGAATACCGCGACCTGCCTTCGGTGACCGTCGCGGAAAAGGCCCTGCAGCCCGGCGCGCCGCAGCTCCACGTCGAGCTCCCCGGCAACCTTTCATTCGACTGGGTCGCGGGCGACGAGGCCGCGACCGAAGCCGCCTTCCGCGCAGCCGACCGGGTCGTGAAGCTCGCCCTCGACAACCAGCGCATGATCGGCAACCCGATGGAGCCGCGCGCCTGCGCCGGGACCTACGACGCCGCGACCGGAAAATACGCGCTCTACGCCTGCACCCAAGGCACGGCCGGAATGCGCGGGCAGCTCGTCCACACGATGGGCGTTCCCGACGACAAGATCGACGTCATCGCCGAGGACGTCGGCGGCGGCTTCGGCGTGCGCTTCAACATGTACCCGGAGTACTGCGCCGTGCTGCTTGCCGCGCGGAAAACCGGCCGGCCAGTGAAGTGGACCGGCAGCCGCTCCGAAGTGTTTCTTTCCGACGAGCAGGGGCGGGACGTCGTCAGCACGGGCGAGCTCGCGCTCGACGCCTCGGGGAAATTTCTCGCGCTGCGCTTCTCGTACGTCGCGGACCTCGGGGCCTACCTCGCGCCGACCGGCCCTTTCATCAACACGCAAGGCGTGGTCGCCTGCCTCACCGGCGTGTACGACGTGCCCGCCGCGTGCGCGCGCGTGCGGCTCGCGGTGACGAACAAGGCGCCCGGGGCCGCCTACCGCGGCGCGGGCCGCCCGGTGATGTCCTACATGATCGAGCGGCTCGTCGACCAGGCCGCGCTCGAGCTGAAGATCGACCCGGCGGAACTGCGGCGGAAGAACCTCGTGTCGAAGCGCAAGTTTCCCTACAAGACCGCGAACGGCAATACCTACGACTGCGGCGATTTCGAGGGTGTGCTCGCCGATGCGCTGGCCGCCTCCGACTGGGCGGGATTCCCCGCGCGGCGCGCGCAGTCGGCCGCGCGCGGAAAGCTGCGCGGGCGCGGCATGGCCGCCTACATCGAGGCAAGCGGCGGCGGCTTCGCGCCCTCCGACCAGGTCGAGCTGCGTTTCGATCCGGACGGCGGCATCGCGATGTACGCGGTCTCGCACTCGCACGGGCAGGGCCACGAGACGAGCTTTGCGCAGATCGTCTCTGCCGTCCTCGGCGTGCCGATGGAAAAATTCCGCCTGAGGAACGGCGATCCCGCCGTGCGCCTCGTCGGCAACGCGACCGGCGGCTCGCGCTCGCTCCTGGGCGTGGGAAGCGTGATGCAGCTCGCGGCGAAGCAGGTGGTGGAAAAGGGCCTCGCGCTCGCGTCGAAGGATCTCGAGGCGGCCGCCGCCGACATCGAGTTCCGCGACGGCTTCTATCGCATCAAGGGCACCGACCGCACGGTGAGCCTCCTCGCTCTCGCGAAAAAATACGCAGGCACACCGCAGGCGCTCGACATCAGGACCGAAGGCAAGTTCGGCGTGACCTTCCCGAACGGCTGCCATGTCGCCGAGGTCGAGATCGAGCCCGAGACCGGCATACCCGAGATCGTCAGGTTCACCGCGGTCGACGACGCCGGCAACGTCATCAACCACCAGATCGTCGAGGGCCAGATGCAGGGCGGGGTCACGCAGGGAGCAGGGCAGGTGTTCGGCGAGCACGCGATCTACGATCCGGAGACCGGCCAGCTCCTCACCGGGAGCTTTATGGACTATACGATGCCGCGCGCTGGCCTGGTAAACGGGCTGACGATCAAGGAGCACCCCGTCCCGACCGCGACCAATCCGCTCGGAGCGAAAGGCGTGGGCGAGGCGGGGGTGAGTGGCTCGCTCCCCGCGCTGATGAACGCGGTGCTCGACGCTCTGGGCCAAGCGGGGGTCACGCGCTTCGACATGCCGGCGACGCCGGATCGCGTCTGGCGTGCGATCCGGGACGCCGGGGATATTTCGGGTTTAGAATCGCAGGCGAAGTCGCTCTTGGGCGTTTGAAGCTTTCAATTCAATAATTCGGGGGACAAGACCATGGGAACGACAAGAAACGCGTACTCAGGCGTTGCGGCAATCGTCATCACGGCATTTCTGACGGCATACCAGGCTCCGCTGGGTGCTCAGCAGGGCGGCGCCTCCGCGCTCCGCGTCGGCGCAAACGACCTCGGCGGCACGGTCGCGAGCGCGAACGGGCCGGAGGCCG
>WNGH01001159.1_pt1 | contig 24251 bp, 26 predicted proteins | sample 5400631 | NCBI WGS metagenome assembly WNGH01 (sample SAMN13153373, study PRJNA577476) | soil metagenome | isolation source: 115 cm soil or saprolite under Garry oak tree replicate 1 | place: USA:California | collected 2016-06-15
GAGGTGAGGCGAAAGTGGCCGCGCATGAGAGCGCCGGTCTTCTCGTAGAGGGCGAGCGTTTCCTGTTCGGTCATCCGGAGAGCTCCTCGAGCACGGCCTGGGCAGCCGCTCTGGGATTCGGCGCCGCGGTGATGGGCCGCCCCACCACGATGTAGTCGGCGCCGGCCTCGATGGCCGCTGCGGCCGTGGCCGTGCGCACCTGATCGTCGCCGCTAGGAGTGGCGATGATCGGGTCGGTCGCAATTGTTTGACTGGGGGGCCCCGTACCGCTTCCCCCCAGACCCCCCTCATTGCGGGGCGCGCGACTACCGTTCTCGCCATCCCCGCGGCGCGCGCGAATCCCTGGAGTCACGATGACGAATTTCTTCCCAAACTGGAGCCGCAGCGGGCCGATCTCGCGCGCCGAGGCCACGCAGCCGTCGAGCCCCGCGGCTTTCGCCAGTCCGGCCAGACGGAGTACATGGCTCTCGACCGTCGACACGACGCCGAGCTCGGCGTCGAGGGCGTGGCGATCGAGGCTCGTCAGCACCGTCACGCCGAGACAGATGGGACGGGGTACCGCGAGGTCCTTGGCCGCTCTGGTCGCGGCTTCAGCAGCGGCGCGCATCATGGCGAGGCCGCCGCCCGCGTGGACGTTGAGCATGAACACGCCCAACCGCGTCGCCTCGCGCACCGCGCCGGCCACCGTGTTGGGGATGTCGTGATATTTGAGATCGAGGAAGACGCGGAAGCCGCGCTTGCGGGCTGCCTCCACCGCCGCCGGGCCCGCTGCCGTGAAGAGCTGGTTGCCGATCTTGCAGCCGGTCACCACGCCGCTCACGTTGTCGAGGAGCGAGGTGGCCTGATCCAGGCCATCCACGTCCAGCGCGACGAGCAGCCGGTCGGAGGGATCACCCACGGTGGTACTCCTGCAGGCTCGTCGCGCCCTGCTCTTCCTTCAGCAGCGCCTCGATGGCCCCGATGGCGGCCTGGATGCCGTCGACGGTGAGGTAGTAGGGGATCTGCTGCGCGACGGCCGTGCGACGGATGAGCGCCGAGTCCTTGCGGGCTCGCCCGTCCTCGGGCGTGTTGAAGACCAGCGCGATCTCGCCGCGCTTCATCAGGTCGACCACGTTCGGCCGATACCCCGCGCCCACCTTGTGAATGACCTCGACGGTCATGCCGTGGCGCTCCAGCACGCGCGCGGTGCCCCCCGTCGCCACCAGACCGAAGCCCATCTCGGCGAGGCGCTTGGCCAGCGTCATGACCACGCGCTTGTCGCGGTTCTTCACCGAGATGAACACCTTGCCGCTGGTGGGCAGCGTGGAGCCGGCCGCGACCTGCGCCTTCAGATACGCCTTGCGGAAATCGTGATCGATCCCCATGACCTCGCCGGTGGACTTCATCTCGGGCCCGAGCACGACGTCCACGCCGGGGAACTTGATGAACGGAAAGACCGACTCCTTCACCGCGATGTGGTCGGGCTCGCGCGCCTCGACGCTGGCGATGGCGCTCACCGGGTGGCCCAGCATCGCGCGCATCGCCACCTTGGCCAGCGGCACGCCGATGGCCTTGGACACGAAGGGGATCGTGCGCGAGGCCCGCGGGTTCACCTCGAGGACGTAGACGGCGTCGTTACGAATCGCGAACTGCACGTTGATGAGCCCGACGACGCCGAGCGCGCCGGCCAGCGCTTTCGTCTGCGCGCGCAACGCACGCACCTGCTCCTCGCCCAGCGAGTACGGCGGCAGCGCGCACGCGGCGTCGCCCGAGTGGATGCCGGCCTTCTCGATGTGCTCCATCACGCCGCCGACCACAACCGAGTGGCCGTCGGCCACGGCATCGGCGTCGACCTCGATGGCGTCCTCCAGGAACTTGTCGATCAGGATCGGGTGCTCCGGACTGACCTTCACGGCCTCGCCCATGTAATTGCGGAGGTCCTCGTCGTCGTAGACGATCTGCATGGCGCGGCCGCCCAGCACGTACGACGGGCGCACGAGCACCGGATAGCCGATCGACGTCGCGATACGCTGGGCCTCGTCGAACGAGCGTGCGGTCGCGCCGGCCGCCTGCACCAGCCCCAGTTCGTCGAGGAGTCGAGAGAAGCGCTCGCGGTTCTCGGCACGGTCGATGGCATCGGGCGAGGTGCCCAGGATCGGGACGCCCGCCTGCTGGAGCGGGACCGCCAGCTTCAGCGGCGTCTGGCCGCCGAACTGCACGATGACGCCGAGCGGCCGCTCCTTCTCGACGATGTTCAGCACGTCCTCGAGCGTGAGCGGCTCGAAGTAGAGACGGTCGGAGGTGTCGTAGTCGGTGGAGACCGTCTCCGGATTGCAGTTGACCATGATCGCTTCCACGCCGAGCTCTTTCAGCGCGAAGGCCGCGTGAACGCAGCAGTAGTCGAACTCGATGCCCTGGCCGATCCGGTTGGGACCCGAGCCCAGGATGACGACCTTCTTCCGGCCGGTCGGCGGCGCCTCGTCCTCCTCCTCGTAGGTCGCGTAGAGGTAAGGCGTGTAGGCGGCAAACTCGGCGGCGCACGTGTCCACGGTCTTGAACGTCACCGTGATGCCATGACTCTTGCGGACTGCGCGCACGGTCGCCTCGGTCGCTCCGGTGAGGGAGGCGATGCGCCGGTCGGCGAAGCCCCACTGCTTGGCCCGGCGCAGCAGGCGCGGATCGGTCAGGCCCGCCCGCGCGATCTCGGGCTCGAGCTCGACGATCTGGCGGATCTGCTCGAGGAACCAGGGATCGATCTTCGTCAGCGCGTGGATCTCTGACGTCGAGAAGCCGGCGCGGTACGCGTCCCCGAGGGCGAAGAGACGATCGGGATTGGGCACGCGCAGGAGCCCGCGCAGCCCGTCGTCGTCGATCGGGCGATCGAGCGTCAGGCCCCAGCGATCCTGCTCGAGCGAGCGCACGGCCTTCTGGAGCGCTTCCTTGAACGTCCGCCCGATGGCCATCACCTCACCGACCGACTTCATCTGGGTCGTCAACGTGCGGTCGGCCTCGGGGAATTTCTCGAAGGCCCAGCGCGGGATCTTCACGACGCAGTAGTCCAGCACCGGCTCGAACGACGCCGGCGTCTCGCGCGTGATGTCGTTACGGATCTCGTCGAGCGTGTACCCGACGGCCAGCTTGGCCGCGATCTTGGCGATCGGAAATCCGGTGGCCTTGGACGCGAGCGCGGAGGAGCGGGAGACGCGCGGGTTCATCTCGATGACGACCAGCCGGCCGTCGGCGGGATTCACGGCGAACTGGATGTTGCTGCCACCGGTCTCCACGCCGATCTCGCGGATGATCGCGGCGGCCGCGTTCCGCATGAGCTGGTATTCCTTGTCGGAGAGCGTCTGGGCCGGCGCGACGGTGATCGAGTCTCCCGTGTGGACGCCCATCGGATCGAAATTCTCGATCGAGCAGATGATGACGATGTTGTCCGCGCGGTCCCGCATGACCTCGAGCTCGAACTCTTTCCAGCCGATCACCGATTCCTCGACCAGCACGGTGCCGACCGGTGAGAGCTGCAGGCCCCAGCGGATGGCGTCTTCCAGCTCGTCGGGGTTGTAGGCGATCGAGCCGCCGGAGCCGCCGAGGGTGAACGAGGGCCGGATGATCACCGGGTAGCCGATCTTCCTGACGACCTCGCGCGCTTCCTCGAGCGAGCGCACCTGGCCGGACTTCGGCAGGGCCAGGCCGATCCGCTCCATGGCCGCCTTGAACTGCTGGCGGTCCTCGGCCTTCTTGATCGCGGGCAGCTTGGCCCCGATCAGCTCGACGCCGAAGCGGTCGAGCACCCCGTCCTCGGCCAGCGCGACGGCGAGGTTCAGGCCCGTCTGGCCGCCCAGCGTCGGCAGGAGCGCTTGCGGACGCTCGCGCTCGATGACCTTGGCCAGGAGCTCGGACGTCAGCGGCTCGACGTAGGTGCGGTCGGCCGTGTCGGGATCGGTCATGATCGTGGCGGGGTTCGAGTTGACGAGGACGACCTCGAAGCCTTCCTCGCGCAGCGCCTTGCACGCCTGGGTGCCGGAGTAATCGAACTCGCAGGCCTGGCCGATCACGATCGGCCCGGACCCGATCAACAAAATCTTGCTGAGATCGGTGCGCCTGGGCAACGCCCTACTGTTCCACGACGCCGTAGACGATCGAGATCTCGGGCGCCGCCTCTTCACGGCGATAGAGGACGTCGTCGAGCCGGCTCGAGCCGATCCAGACCACGTCGCCGTTGCCCCACAGTTGCTCCCCGAGTACGCTCATCCGCTTCTCGACGCGCTCCTTGATGGCGTGCGCTTCCAGCGAGCTCTCGCTCGACGTGGTGAACGACGCCCAGTCCGGTTTCTGACCCGCTGCGTCGGTCTTCCGGTACGAGATGAGGTACAAGGGCATGTCGGACGCGCCTCCTTATCGGCCGCCGGCCATGAGGGCGGCGAACCGCTCGAACAGATAATTCGCGTCGTGAGGACCCGGCGAGGCTTCCGGATGGTACTGGACGGAAAATGCCGGCAGCTCGCGATGACGCAGTCCCTCGCACGTGCCGTCGTTGAGATTGACATGGGTCGGCACCCAGCCCGCACCCTCCACCGATTCCGGCTCCACCGCGAAGCCGTGATTCTGCGAGGTGATCTCCACCTTGCCGGTCACGAGTTCCTTCACCGGATGGTTCGCGCCGTGATGCCCGAAGGGCAGCTTGTACGTCCGGCCACCCGCGGCCAGGCCGAGGATCTGGTGGCCCAGACAGATGCCGAAGACGGGGACTCGGCCCAGCAGTCTGCGCACCGCCTCGGTGAGATAGGGAACTGCCTCGGGATCGCCCGGGCCGTTCGAAAGGAACACCCCGTCCGGCTTCTGCTCGAGCACGGCGTCAGCCGGAGTCGTGGCGGGCACGACGGTGACGTCACAGCCGGTGGCGGCGAGCTGGCGCAGGATGTTGAGCTTGATCCCGGCGTCGTAGGCGACGACCCTGAAGCGCGGGGCCGCCGGGCGTGTGTAACCGCGGCGCAGGTCCCACGGGCCTTCGCTCCACACGAACGGCGCATCGCTGGTGACCTCGCGGACCAGGTCCCGGCCCACGAGCCCGGGCAGCGAGCGGGCCTTCTCGATCAACCGGGCTTCGTCGACGTCACCGGACGCGATCAGGCCGTCCTGGGCGCCCCGGTCACGGAGGTGACGTGTCAGCGCTCGAGTGTCGATCCCCTGGAGTCCGACGATGTCATGGGCCTTCAGATAGGCATCGAGCGACATCTTCCCTCGCCAGGACGAGGGCGCCGGTGAGGCCTCGCGCACGATGAAGCCGTTGACCCACGGCTGGCGCGACTCGACGTCCTCCTCGTTCACGCCGTAATTGCCGATCAGCGGATACGTCATCACGACGAGCTGACCGCGGTACGAGGGATCGGTGAGGATCTCCTGGTATCCCTGCATGGCGGTGTTGAAGATGACCTCTCCCCACGCCTCTCCCGCGGCGCCCAGGGCTTCACCCCTGAACACGCGGCCGTCGCGCAGGACGAGGACGGCGGGTATCACCCGGCGACCACCTTTCCGCTCACGATCGTCTTCCACGGCCCGCCGCGGAGCGTCCAGCCCGCGAAGGGCGTGTTGCGGCTTTTGCTGTGAAACCTCGCGGGATCCACCGTGAGTTCCCTGTCCAGATCGAGAATCGTCACGTCGCCCGGCGCACCGGGCGCCAGGCTGCCGCCGGGCAGGTTGAGCAGATGGGCGGGACCGCGACTCATCCGCGCCACCAGCGTGGGCAGCGGCAGCAGCCCCGGCCTCACCAGCCGGTCGAGCAGGACGCTGACCGCCGTTTCCAGTCCCACCACACCGAAGGCGGCGCGGTCGAACTCGCCCTCCTTCTCGCTCAGCGCGTGGGGCGCGTGGTCCGTGGCCACGCAGTCGATGGTCCCATCGGCCAGCGCTTCGATCAGCGCCTCGGCGTCGCGCTTGCTGCGCAACGGCGGGCTCATCTTCGTGTTGGCGTCGAAGGCCCGCACCGCGTCCTCGGTGAGCGTCAGGTGATGTGGGGTGACCTCGGCGGTGACCCTGACGCCGCGGGCCTTCGCGTCACGGACGAGCCGCACCGCGCCGGCCGTCGAGAGGTGGGCGATGTGGACGTGAGCGCCGGTCAGCTCGGCGAGGAGGATGTCGCGGGCCACCATCACGTCCTCGGCCACGGCCGGCGCACCGGGAATGCCCAGCTCGGTGGAGACGACGCCCTCGTTCATCGCGGCGCCCTTCGAGAGGTGCTGGTCCTCGGCGTGGCTGATCACCGGCGTGCCGAAGGGCAGGGTGTACTCCATGGCCCGGCGGTAGAGATCGGCGTTCATCACGCACTTACCGTCGTCGGAGAAGGCCACGCAGCCGGCTTCGGCCAGCTCGGCGAGCTCGGCCAGCTCCTCCCCCCGCAGCCCACGCGTCACCGCGCCGATCGCGTAGACGCGCACGCGGCCTTCGGTGCGAGCCTTGTCCAGGATGTAATCGGTGATCGACCGGTTGTCGTTGACGGGCTGCGTGTTGGCCATCGTGCAGACGGCGGTGAAGCCGCCCGCGGCGGCGGCGCGCGTCCCCGTGAGGACGGTCTCCTTGTACTCGAAGCCGGGCTCGCGCAGGTGCACGTGGATGTCGATGAGCCCGGGGCACACGACCTTGCCGGTCGCATCGACGGTCTCGACGCCCTCCGGCGCGGCCAGCTTCGGCCCGACGCGCTTGATCGTCGTGCCTTCGATCAGGACGTCGGCAATCGCGTCCACCTGGTTCGCCGGATCGATCACGCGCCCGTTCTGGATGAGCAAGCTTCCCGGAGTGCTCATGCGTTCTCTCCCGCTCCTTTGCTGCCGGCCAGCAGGAACAGGACCCCCATGCGCACGGCGACGCCCTTGGCGACCTGGTCGAGGATCACCGAGTACGGCCCGTCGGCGACCTCCGGCGACAGCTCGACGCCGCGGTTCACCGGGCCGGGATGCATGATCAACACATCGGGCCGCGCGTGGGCAGCCAGCTTGTCGAGCGTCAGGCCCCAGTAGTGCGAGTACTCGCGCAGCGAAGGAATGAGGCCGGCCGTCATCCGCTCCTGCTGGAGTCGCAGCATCATGATGACGTCCACGTCGCGGATGGCGTCCTCCAGGCGATAGGCCACCTTCACGCCCAGCTCCTGGGCGTAAGGCGGGATCAGCGTGGGCGGCCCGGCCACCGTCACCGTCATGCCGAGCTTGCGCATGCCGTGGATGTTCGAGCGGGCCACGCGGCTGTGCGCGATGTCGCCGACGATGGCCACGTGCAGGCCGTCGAAGTGGCCCTTCCTCTCGCGGATCGTGAGCAGATCGAGCAGGGCTTGCGTCGGGTGCTCGTGGGCGCCGTCGCCCGCGTTCACGATGCTGCACGGCAGCTCGCGCGCGAGGATGGCCGCGGCGCCGGCCGACGAGTGGCGAACCACGACGACGTCGGGGCTCATGGCCGCGATGTTCTTGGCCGTATCGATGAAACTCTCGCCCTTGGAGGTACTCGAACCACTGGCCGAGAAGTTGATGACGTCGGCCGAGAGCCACTTGCCCGCGATCTCGAACGACGTCCGCGTGCGCGTGGACGATTCGTAGAAGAGGTTGACGATCGTCTTGCCCCTGAGCGCGGGGACCTTCTTGATCTCACGCGTCGCGATCTCCTCCAGCGACGCCGCGGTGTCGATGAGCAGGGTGATCTCAGCCGCGTCGAGATCCCGCATGGCGAGCAGGTGCTTGCGTGTCCAGGCCATCTCAGGCCTCCTCTGCCGGGCCATCTGACGTCGCCAGCCTTCGTTCTCGCTCGTCGCCGATCCTCACGTACAACGGCCGTACGCTCCGGTCGGCTCCTCGCTCGGGCCTTGGCTGGCTCGTCACCTGACCCGGCATCAAGCGTCCTCGGGGGCTTCGATGACGACGCGATCCTCACCATCGTGCTCGCGCATCCGCACGGCGACGGTCTCGCGACGGGACGTGGGCAGGTTCTTGCCGACGTAATCGGGCCGGATGGGCAACTCGCGGTGCCCGCGATCGACGAGAATCGCGAGCTGGATCATACGCGGCCGGCCCAGGTCGATCAGCGCGTCGAGCGCGGCCCGGATCGTCCGGCCGGTGAAGAGCACGTCGTCGACGAGGACGACGGTCTTGCCCTTGATGCTGAAGGGAATGTCCGTGCCGCGGACCACCGGGGCGCCCCGCATGTCGAGGTCGTCCCGGTAGAGCGTGATGTCGAGCGTGCCGACTGGCAGCGTGGTGCCGTCGATGCGCGCGATCTTCTGGGCGAGCCGCTGGGCCAGGGTGACGCCCCGGGTGCGCAGGCCGACGAAGGTGACGTCCTTGGCGCCGCCGTTCTTTTCGAGGATCTCGTGGGCAATACGTGTCAGCGCGCGGTCGAGCGCCGACTCGTCGAGGACTTCGGCCTTTTCACGGAGCTTCGGCGGGCCACTGCTCATTTCCGCTCCTTGCGAGCCTCGCGGGGCACGCTTAAAGGAGTTCACTGCACCAGCGACTAATGCACTCTACACAGAATCTCGGGCCCGTGTCAACGAATTGCCCTACAGGTAGGGCCTCACGCTGGTCTCAGGAGGCTCCGACGGCCGCCTCTGCGTGGGTCGATTCCGTGAAGGTCGGCTCCCAACCGGGTTCGGGATCTGCGACGAAGCAGGGCATCTCTCCGAGATGGGCGTAGCTGAGCAGACGACGCTCCATGCCGCTCGCCACTGGGTCCACACCGGCTCGCTCGAGCGCCGGCTCGGTGAAGAGCAGGTAACCGTCGGCGTCGACCGGGTTCTTCAACAGTCGATGCGCCAGGATGACGTCCGGCCCGGCGACGCGGGCGTGTCCGCCGACGACCTGGCGGACGAACCGCCCGTGGTGGGCGATGAGCTTGAGGTTGAGCTGCGCCGTTGCGCGGCAGGCCCCGCAGGAGCACGAATCGTCGAGCGCCATCCTGCTCTGCACTTCCTTGAACCCTCGGAACGCGTCCATGAGGGCGTTCGGGATCATGCGGCTGTCGACGGTCCCCTCGGGCCCGATGGCGAACACCGCGTCTCCCTCCAGCTCCTGGATCTCCAGGGGAGGCGCCAGGCGATGCATCACGGCCTCGAGCAGCGCACCGGTAATCTCGGCGCCATGCTGGAGCTCGGTGGCCGTTACGAACGCGGTGAACCCCGAGATGTCGGCCAGGATCAGGAATCCCTCGTCGCTCATGTCACAGGCTAAGACACCGGACGGGTGTCCCGGTGAAACGCGGTCGAGGACTCCCTCAGCCCGGGCCTTCCTTCCAGCGGAGGCGAATCCGGCGCTCGTGCTCGACGGTTACCCGGCCGTTCTTGATCACCCAGGGGCGGAACGGCTGGGCGGCGACGATGTCCTCGACGCGCTCGCAATCCCAGACGACGAGGTCGGCGCGGCAGCCCTGAACGATGCCGTAGTCGGGCAGGCGTAGGATCCGCGCGGGGTAGATCGTCAGGCAGTCGACGAGCGTACGCAGGTCCTGGGGTGTCCCCATGTGCGCCGCCACCGAGGCCAGGAACGCCATGTGGGCGAGATCGGCGGTGCCCACGGTTGTGAAGGGATTACGCACGTTGTTGGTGCCGAGCGCGACCGGCACGTCGGCCGCCAGCAACCGGCGGATCGGCGCGAGCCCGCGGGGCGGATTGATGTCGTCGTTCCGGCCCATGAGGTAGAGGTCGGTGGCCGGCAGCGAGATGACGCCGATGCCGGCCTTGGCCAGGTCCTCGGCCAGCTCCTTCTGCTCGACGGCCGGCAGCGCCGAGGCTTCGCTCAGATGGCCCACGGCGACGCGGCCCCGCCAGCCCGTCCGATGCGTGCGATCGATCACCTTGCGGATGTGCATGTGCGCCGGCTCGTCGAAGAAGTCGATGTGGAAGTCGACGTCGACGTTGAAGGCCTGAGCGAGCCCGAAGACGATGTCGATGTGCTGATCGGCGTCGCGGTCGTTGTAGGGGACGCCCCCTACCGCGTCGGCGCCCATCTGGAGCGCCCGTCGCAGCAGGCCCTCGGTGCCCGGGGCCTGGAGGATCCCCTCCTGGGCGAACGCGCAGAGGCGGAGGTCGATGGCCGGCGCGTACTCCTGCTTCAGCGCCAGCGCTGTCTCCATGCTCGTGAGGCCGATGATCGGGTCCACCTCGACGTGGACGCGCATGGCCGTCGTGCCCGCCGCGATGGCCATGTCGAGGACGCGGCAGGAGCGCTGGCGGATGTCGTCGGCGGTGAACCCGCGCTTGGCCTCGGCCACCATGCGAATCGCGTCCAGCGCCGACTCGGCGCCGGTCGCCATGCGCTCCGACAGCAGCGCCTTGTCGAGGTGGATGTGCGCCTCGACCAGGCCCGGCGTGACGACGCGGCCGCCGACGTCGATGCGCTCGTTCGCCGGCGCGCGCACGCCCGGCTCGTGGGTCAGGAGCTCCGTGATGCGGCCGTTGGCGATCGAGATGTCGACCAGGCGCGGGCGGCCCGGCAGCACGCAGCCACGCAGCAGGAGGTCGGTCACGAGCGGCGGGCCATCCGCTTCTGCACCATGTGAAGGCTGCCCTCCTGGTCGGGTGACACGCCGTTTCGTCCCGCGTAGGACGGCACGGCCTGGAGCAGCTTCTGGCCGGTCGTCGGATCGATCAATCTGGCCAGCTTGATGCCGTCCACGCGCATCAGCGCGATCTCGGCCAGCGACAGCACGCGACAGCCCTCCTCCAGGTGTCCGCCGAACGCGCGGTGGCGGTCCGTGAGCACCATGTGGCAGTGCACGTGATAGTTCGCGATCACGCCGCTCATGGCGAGGATCTCCACGCCGCGAGGCGTCGTGCGCCGATAGAAGTTCTTGGGAGGGAAGGAGGGGCCGATCGCCCCGCTGACCGCCACGTCGGTGAGGCTGCCGAAGCCCGTGAGGATGACGCCGTTCCTGATCTTCTGCTGGCGGCAAATTTCCCTCAGAGATTCCAGGAGGCGGTCGCCGTAGGCCAGGCGGAGGACGACGATGCGGCCGGCGCGTGCTCCGCGCGCGATCATCCGTTTCGCAGCCATGGGGTCTCCTTTCCGAATCGCCCCGCGGGCATCATACGCGGTTGGTGGTTCGATCACGGAATTCATCACGCGATCTCGAGGAAGGCGTCGGCCGGTAACCGCACGCCGATCGGATCCCCGGGGCCGAGTGGCGGCGCGGCGCGAACGGTGGCGAGCAGCCGCACGCCGCTCGACAGCTCGACCCTGACCTCGGTGTGGTCGCCGAGGTACATGACGCCGATCACCAGCGCGGCGAGCGTGTCGGCGCCCTCCCCGAGCTCCACGCGCTCGGGCCGGATCAGCAGCCGCACGTGCTCGCCCGGGACCAGCGGCCGGGGCAGGCGGACGTCTACCCGCTGGCCGCCCGCGATCTCGACGGCGCGCGCCTCGAGCGCGCGCGCTTCGAGCACGGTGGAAGCGCCGATGAAGTCGGCGACGAACCGGGTGGCCGGCCGCTCGTACACCTCGCGCGGCGTGCCGAGCTGCTCGATGCGTCCCGCATTCATGACGGCGATGCGATCGGACAGGCCCAGCGCCTCGTGCTGATCGTGGGTGACGAAGAGCGTCGTGATGCCGACCGCCCGCTGGATCTCCTTGAGCTCGGTTCGCATCTCCTCACGCAGCTTGCGGTCGAGCGCGGCCAGCGGCTCGTCGAGCAGGAGCACGCGTGGCCGGATGACGAGAGCGCGGGCGAGCGCGGCGCGCTGCTGCATTCCGCCCGAGAGCTGGCCTGGGCGCAACGTCGCCACGCCGTCCAGGCGCACGAGGGCGAGGGCGTCGGTCACCGACTGGACGATCTCGGCCCGGTCCGCGCCCCGCTCGCGAAGGCCGAACGCGACGTTCTCGGCCACCGTCATGTGAGGAAAGAGCGCGTACGACTGGAAGACCACGCCGAGGCCACGCTGCCACGCCGGCCGGGCGGTCACGTCGGCGCCGTCGATGCGAACGCGGCCGCGGTCGGGCTGGACGAAGCCGGCGACGACGTTGAGCGTGGTGGTCTTGCCGCAGCCCGACGGCCCGAGGAGCGCGAGCAGCTCCCCTTCGATCACGGCGAGGTCGATCCCGGCCAGCGCTCGGACACTCCCGTACGCCTTCTCGACCCCTTCGAGGGCGACGACCGTCTTCGCGGTCACCGGTCGTCGCCGATGTGCAGGATGCGCGAGAGCCCCAGGAGGCGGTCGGTCAGCAGCACGGCGATGAGCGTGGCGCCGATGAAGAGCGTGGAGAGCGCCGCCATCGTGGGATCGGTGTAGTTCACGACGTAGGTGAACATGGCCACGGGCAGGATCTCGGTGACGCGGGTGGAGACGAACAGCGAGACGACGAACTCGTTGACGGACACGATCACCGCGAACAGCACCGCGGCGAAGAGGCCCGGGCGGAGCAGCGGCAGGGTCACGCGGCGGAAGACCCGGCGAGGTCGCGCCCCGAGACTGGCCGCGGCGCGCTCGAGCTGAGGGTCGAGATTCGCCACGCTCACCGCGACCGAGCGGATCACGAAGGGCAGGACGAGCACGGTGTGGGCGGCGATGAGCACGGCGCGGTTGGCGAGCAGGCCGAAGCGCGCGGCCAGGATGAGGAAGCCGAGCCCGATGGCCACGCCGGGAATGATCAGCGGTGACAGGAGCATCGCGCTCCAGAATCCCCGCGCGCGGAGTGGACGGCGGACGAGCGCCAGCGCGGCCGCCGTCCCGATGGGGAGCGCCAGCAGCGCGCTGGCCCCGGTGACGATGACGCTGTTGACGGCGGCGCGCTGGAACTGGGCGTAGGTCAGCGCGTTCTCGTACCAGCGGAGCGACAGCCCCTCCGGCGGGAACGACAGGATCGCGGTGGGGTTGAACGAGGCGACGACGACCACGGCCGTCGGCAGCGTCATGAAGCCGACGAGCAACCCGACGACGACGCGTCCGATCACGCGGCGGCGCCACCCGCGCGGGTGAAGGCGCGCGTGACCACGGCCAGGAGCAGGAACGTGATGGCGAGGGCGACCGCCGCGAACGCTGCGCTGCCCGGCCAGTTGAAGGCGTCGAGGGCCAGGTCCTTCACGACGTTGGCGATCATCTTCACTCGGCCGCCGCCGAGCAGCTCCGGCGTGGGCAGCGCGCTGAACGTCCACGCGAACACGACGAGCGATCCCGACACCACGCCGGGCATCGACAGCGGCAGCGTCACCCGCCAGAAGACCCGCCACGGTCGCGCGCCGAGACTGGCCGCGGCGCGCTCGTAGGTCCGGTCGATGTGGCTGATGGCCGCGGCCAGGATCAGGATCATCGTCGGCATCGAAAAGTGCACGAGCCCGATGAGCACGCCGGCCGGCTCGAACAGGAGCTTCACCGGCCAGTGGATGAACGTGTTGCCGAGGACGAGCATCCACGCGTACGTCCGCACGATTGCGCCGGTGAAGAACGGCGCCAGCGTGAGCACCAGGAGGAGCGAGCGCATCGTGGCCGACCGGCTCCGCGCCAGCGCGTAGGCGACGGGATAGGACGCCACCAGCGTCAGGACGGTGGTCAGCGCGCTGAGCACGACGGTGTCCCAGATGTAGCGGAGGTACAGCGGCGACAGCACGGCGTCGAGGTTGCGCGTGGTCAAGCCGCCGGTCCTGAGCGAGCCCGGGATGAACTCGAGCACGCTGAACTGCAGCAGGGCCGCCAGCGCGATGGCCAGCAGCGCCATCACCAGGATCGCCGGGAGCAGCAGGATCACTTGGCGACGATGGTGGCGTTGAACCACTCTTTCCAGGCCGGGAGCGTTTTCGCGCGCGTCTCGTCGTCCATGATGTAGCCGCGCTCCCTCCATTCGGCCGGTGTGGTGAAGACGCCGGGCTGCCCGCGCAGCTTCGCGGGCACCGCGGCCTTGAGGTTGGTGGGCCCGGCCTTGAAGGTAAGGACGAGCTGCTCCTGGATCTCCCTGGACAACGCGAGGTCGATGAACTGGTGGGCGGCGTCCGACTTCTTGGTGCCGGCCATGATCGCCATCGTGTCGATGCCCACGATGCCGGGCTTGTCCGTCGCATTGACCACCTTCACGGGCAGCCCCTGTTCGATCAGGTGGAAGGCATTGATCGACAGCATGACCTGCACGGGCGCCTCGCCGGTCTTCATGAGGTCCTGGCTGCGGGCGTCGGTGGAGAAGAAGGCCGCGATGTTGGGCTTGAGACGCTTCAGGCGCTCCTGGCCCTTCTGCCAGCTTCGCTCGTCACCGCCCTCGAGGAGCGCGCTGATCGTGATGATGTGCGACGGATCGAAGTCGGGCATCCCGACCTTGCCCTTGAGCTGGGGATCCCAGAGGTCCGCCCACTTCGTGATGTCCACCTTCACCTGATCAGGCCGGTAGGCGATCGTGTACACGTAGGCCCACACGCCCAGGTGCGCGTCGCTGCGCCGTGCCTCCGGTGCCAGGTCGCGCGCGTTGGGCAGCTTCGCCATGTCGAGCTTCTGGAACAGGCCGTCGGACATGTAGAGGCGGCCGACGTGGCTCGTCGTGAACGTGATGTCCACGAGCGGCGCGGCCTTGGCCACGCGGGCCTTGGCCAGCCGGTCGAGCGTGCCGCCGACCTCGAACTCGACCGGGATGCCCGTCTTCGCCGTGAAGGGCTTGGCGATCACCTTCTCGACGGTGTCCTTCCAGTTGCCGCCCCACATGCTGATCACGAGTGGGTCAGCGGCGGGGGCGGGGCCGGCCGCGAGCAGCAGGACGACGACAAGCGCGGCGAGGATCGGTCGATGAGCCATCAGGAGCCCTCCTTCGAGGCGACGGCCAGCGCGGCGCTCACCCGAGCTCGAGCACGAGGTCGCTGACGCGGTAGCCGCTGATCGGGTTCAAATCCATGGGGCAGGCGCTGACGGCGGCGATCACGCTCATGAGCGCGAGCAGCTCGACGGTGTCGCCGGGCCGGGCCAGCGACTCCCCGAACTCCACGCGGCCGTCGGGATAGCTCATGTTCTGGAAGAAGTTCACCGGCTGGGGCAGCCGATGACGCTCGAGCTTCCAGGGACGCAGCGCTTCCACGAAGTTGTCGGAGCAGGAGCGGTGGCCGGTGACGCCGAAGTCGTACTCGTAGCGCCACGGATCACACGCGGCGATGAGCATGTCGTGGCGGCCGGTGTCGTCGCGAGTGATCTCGAGCATCGGCGCCCGGCGGTTGGTCCTGAGCCGATCGCCCTTCGTCCGGAACAGACGCCCGAGGGACACCAGCGTGTGCAGCGTGCTCAGCGCGTGGTTGACGTCGCCGGCATCGAATGCCACGAAGTCCGCCACCTGCTTGCCAGCCACGTTGACGATCCGCAGTCGATCGCCGGCGCGCAGCGTCACTGCCCGGGCGGTGCCGGCGGGCACGGTGATGCGCTCGGCCATCAGAGATAGTGGTCGAGGGGCTGGGGTGGGTGGGCGAACTTGCGCACCTTGGAGTGGGTCACGCCCAGCCCGACGATGCTTTCGGCGACCTTGACGCCGACGGTCACGGGATCGAGCACGGGTATCCCGGCCAGCCGCGAGAGCTCGACGTCGTAGCCGCAGAGTCCCGCGCAGGCCAGGATGACGACTTCGGCCCGGTCCTCGGTGACCACCCTCTGGATCTGCTCCTTCAGCTCGCGCAGCGTCTTCTCCCGGTTGATCGCGCACTCTTCCACGTTGATGTTGATCGCCCGGACCGACGCGCATTTTGCCTCGAAGCCGTAGTAGCGCACGAGGTCCTGTTGATACGGGATGAACTGCTGGAGCATGGTCAGCGTCGTGAAGCGATGCCCGAGCAGGCAGGCCATCGCCATCGAGGATTCGGCGATCGAGACGACCGGAATCGTCAGCGCTTCCTTGAGGGCATCGATGCCGACGCGCCCGAAGCCGGCCAGCACGACGGCGTCCGGCTTGTGCAGCGCGACCGCGTCCAGGCACGTCCGGATCATGAAGGCGCCCGACAGATAATCGCCGAAGGCGGAATCGATGTTGCGGGTTCCGCCCTTGGTGGTCATGGCGATCAGCTCAGTGCCCGCCGAGGCCGCCCGGCGCGCCGATTCCATGATCTGGGCGGTGACCGCCTCGGAGCTGTTCGGGTTGACGACGAGGAGTTTCATTCGCGAATCCTCAGCCACAAGTGAGAGGCGTGCGGCGGCAGTCGCGGCAGTTCGCGCTCCACATCCGCGATGACGGCATCGGTTTCTGCCCCGGCCAATAGTTGCTCGATGTCCCAGGCGTCCTGAGGGCCACCGGCGTAGAGCGTGAGCAAGATCAGGTCAGCCCGTCGGGCGACCGATATGTGGATGCCGTCGACCTCGCTCTCCGCCGCCCGCTCGAGCACCCCGGACATCCAGCCGCTCCGGCCGATGACGACATCCAGCGGCCCGCCGCCTTCGCGAGGCTGCAGGCGCACCGCGCCCGCCAGCGGGTCATCGGCGTCGCCGCGATGCAGCGTGATATCGACGTCATCCCCGGCGCCGATCAGCGCGAAGGGTGTTCCGTGTGCGCGGAGCGTGGCAGCCACCGACCCGAGCAGAGTCACCCGATGAGGACGGCCAGACAGGCCGAGGCCCGGCGACCATACTGCTTCTGGCGGTCGAGGATGCGGGCCGCGTCGACGCGGGACAGCCCGCGCGCGCGCCTAAATGCCTCGAGATCCCGCTCGCCGAGGGCCAACGCCAGGGCCACCCGCTCCGCCGCCGTGAGAGCGAGCACCGCTCCGCGATCCTCGTCCCGTAGACGATCGAGCACGCTCTTCATCGCCTCGAACTATAGCAAGTGTGCCTGCTCAGTCCACCACCGCCACGACCTGGATCTCGATGAGCTGCTCGGGCTCGCCCAGCTCCAGCACCGCGATGTTGGTCGACGTCGGCTTGTGGTTGAACGGGCGGAAGTACGAGTTGATGACGCCGGCGGCCTTGCCGATGTCGCCCATGCGCGGGCGGGCGCGCAGGACGAAGACGTGCACGACGTCCTTGAAGCTGGCGCCGGCCGCTTCCAGCGTCTGCTTGATGCCGTCCATCGCGGCCCGGGTCTGGGCCTCGAGATCGTTCGGCATGTACTTGAGGACTTCTTCGCGGCGGTGCGGGTGGTCGTGATAGACGGGCAGCGCGGTGTTGCCGGACAGCCACAGGATCTTGCCGCTCTTGATCTTGATGGCCGGCACGTAGGGCATGAACACCGACGTGTCGTGGCTCGGGTGATGGATCACCTCGAGGTTCGGGTTCTGGCCGGCGGCCGGGATCGGCAGCAGCATCGTCACGACGACGGCGAGCATCGCCAGTACGGTCAGCATGGTTCGCCCTCCTTGGCTCACGGCATGATCTCTCCGCCGTTGGGATGAAGCGTCTGCCCACAGAAGTACCGGCTCTCGTCGGAAGCGAGAAAGACGAAGGCGCCGACGAGGTCCTCGGGCATCCCGAGGCGCTTGAGCGGCAGCGATGCGGCGTGGGCGCGCTTGACGTCGTCGGGCAGCGGATCGAATCCGGTGTCGATCAGCCCGGGCGCGATCGAGTTCACCAGGATCCCGTGGGGGGCGAGCTCCTGGGCCAGAGCGCGGGTGAAGGTGAGCAGGCCGCCCTTGGCCGCGGAGTACGCGGTGTAGCGGGGGCGCCCGATGTAGGCGAGCTGGGACGTCAGGATGATGATGCGCCCGCTCTTCTGCGCCATCATCACCGGCGCGACCTCGCGGCAGCAGAGGAACGCGCCACGGAGGTGGACGCCCATCATGCGGTCCCAGTCGTCGAGGGTCATCTCGGTAATCGGCTGGGCCTTCTGGATCCCCGCGTTGTTGACCAGGACGTCGATGCGCCCGAAGGTCTCGCGCACGGTGCTCACGAGCGCTCTGACGTCGCGCTCCACGGTGACGTCGGTCTTGATCGCGAGCGCACGCCGTCCCGTCTTCTGAAGCTCGCTCACCAGCGAGCGCGCCTGGGGCTCCTCCGCGATCCACGCGACGGCGACGTCGGCGCCCTCGTCGGCATAGGCGCGCGCGACCGCGCGACCGATGCCGGTGTTGCCGCCGGTGATGATCGCCACCTTGCCGGCCAGGCGGTTCATCGCAGCCGCCCGGCCATCAGGGCACCACCTGCGTCCCCGCGCGTCCGGCGATGGCCTCGGCGACGCGATCCAGCGAGGTGATCACCGCGGCGACGCCTCCGCGCTCGACGAACTCGACGGCGGCCTGGACCTTGGGCCCCATGCTGCCGGGCGGGAACTCGCCGGCGGCGAGGAACCGGTGAGCCTCGCTCACGGTGAGCCGGTCGAGGAAGCGCCGCCCGGGCGTGCCCCAGCCGATGGCGACGCGGTCCACCCCGGTCAGGAACACGATCCGTTCGGCGGAAAGCTCGCGAGCCAACACCCCGGTGGCCAGGTCCTTCTCGATGACTGCCTCCACGCCCTTCACCCCGGCAGGCAATTCCAGGACCGGGATGCCGCCGCCACCGACGGCGATCGGCACCACGCCCGCATCGACGAGCGTGCGGATGAGCGACGCCTCCACGACGCGGATGGGCCGCGGCGACGGCACCACGCGGCGCCAGCCGCGGCCACTGTCCTCGACGACGTGCCATCCATAGTCGCGCGCGTGGCGCTGGGCTTCGGCCTTCTTGTAGAAGGGGCCGATCGGCTTGGTCGGCAGACCGAAGGCCGGATCGTCCTCGGCCACGACGACCTGGCTGACGATCGAGGCGACGTGTGTGGAGAGCCCGCGAGCGGCCAGGAGATTGCCGAGGACCTGCTGGATCGCGTAACCGAGGCTGCCCTCGGTCTCGGCCACGCAGAGATCGAGCGTCAATGCCGGCATGACCGGCTTCGAGATCTCCATCCTCAGCAGCTCTTCGCCGACCTGGGGCCCGTTGCCGTGCGTCAGCACGAGGCGGTGGCCGGCGCCCACGAGATCGGCGAGCGGAGGCAAGCTCACGGCAAGGGCGTCGAACCACTCGCTCGGCGCGCCGACTCCATCGTCGGAGCGGAGCGCGTTGCCGCCAATGGCGACGACGACCAGGCTCACGGCGCGTCGGCCAGCGCCAGCAGGGCCTGCTCGAAGCAGGCGAGGGGGGCGCGCACGACGCCGGCACCGATCTGGCCGGTACCGGCCTTGCGGCCGGCGATGCCCGTGTTGATCAACGGCGTGACGCCGAGCTCGACCACGCGGCGGACGTCGATCCCGGCCGGAGCGCCGCGCTCGTCGAGCGTCGGGATCCTGAAATGCGGATGCTCGCCGACGCAGATCTCCTCGATCTCGCCGGTGGCTGCCATCGCTTCTCGCATGCCTCCAGCTCCGACGAATCGCGCGACGGAAGGCGAGGCCGCCATGGCGCCACCGCCGAGCCCGATCGTCTCGACGATCGCGCTGTCGCCCATGTCCGGGTTGGCGTCGTCGCCGGAGAAGCCGGGAAAGTAGAGGCCGACGGGCGTGTTCACCGGGGCCGTGAACCAGCGGTCGCCGAGCGCCGAGACACGAATCCCGAAGTCGGTGCCGTTGCGCGCCATCACCGTGACCAGCGTGGAGTGCGGCACGCCGGCGGCGGGATCGGCGAGCGCCTTGCCCGCGGCCATCGCGACGTTGAGGAAGAACTGGTCGTTGCCGGCGATGAACTCGGCCAGCCGGGCCGCTGCGTGGTGGCGGTCGGCCGCGCGCGCGACGTGCGGCATCAGCGCGCGCGCCAGCAGCGCGGACGCAGCCACGTTGCGCTGATGCATCTCGTCGCCCATGCGGAGCGCCTGGGCCATCAGGGGACGTAGCGCGATGCCGCCCGAGGCGCGGAGCGCGGCGCCGAGAAGTGGGCCCGCCTCCTGGGCCAGCCAGGTGAGCCGCGCGACGACGCTCGCATCGTTGGCGCCGAAGCGGAGGACCTTGCCCAGTCCCTCGTTGATCGTCACGTGGGCGCGGTTGCCGTGAGTCCGATTCTCGACCACGAAGACGGGCATCGAGCTGGTGATCAATCCGGTCATCGGGCCGACCGCCTTCCAGTGATGGCAGGGCTCGAGGCGGACCTGACCGCTCACCACGAGCCCGGCCGCCGCGTCGTCGTTGGCCGCCCAGTTCTCGTAGCGCACGGCGCAGACGATCGCGGCGCGCATCGGCTCGCACATCCGCGCCCACGCGATCGGCGGTCCGGCGTGGAGCACGGTGCGCGGGGGCAGATCGAGCGCTTCCCAGGCGGGACGGCAGTCGAGGAGAACGGGCTCGCCGTTGACGAGGCGCTCGAAGGCGTCGGCGTTCGCCTGATCGATGACGTCTCTGTGGTCCTCGAGCCGATCGAGCGCTGACACCAGCGCCGGGCTGGTCGCCGCCGGCGGCCGCCAGTCGAGATGGACGACCGGGACGCCCAGGCGCTGCAGCTCCTCGGCGAAGAGCCCGAGGCCCAGGCTCACGACGCGCGGCGGCCGGCCGAGCAGTGGCTCAAGCAAGAGAGAGGGACAATAGCATCACTGCCGGCGGACCGTATACTTGGCCCCGATGGCCTCGGTGTTCCTCCTCTCTCCGGCGAGCTGCTCGGGCCTGCGTGCTCACATGATCCTGCGTCCGGGCGCGGCCTCGCTGCTGGCGCGCCGGCTCCGCGAGCCGCTCGGCGCGCCCCTGGGCGAGGTCTACACGTTCCTGTCCGGGCTCTACTTCCGCGGCAAGCTCGCCTACGCCCGCGCATTCGCGGATCGGCCCGAGCACGTCCTCGTGATCACGCCGACGGCCGGCCTGAGGCCTCCGGACACGCTGGTGACGCTCGACGTGCTGCGTGGCTTCGCGCGCGTCGACATCGCCGACGGCAGCGCTCGCTTCCGCCGACCGCTCCTTGCCGACGCGAGGACGCTGGCCGCCGGCCTCGGCGCCGACGACGAGGTGATCCTCCTCGGCAGCATCGCCTCGCCGAAGTACGTCGACGTCCTGTCCGGTGTCTTCGGCCCGCGCCTCAAATTTCCGGCCGCCTTCGTCGGCCGGGGTGACATGAGCCGCGGCGGGCTCCTGCTCCGCTGTGTGACGGCCCGCACGGCGCTCGACTACGTTCCCGTGGCCGGCGCCACGCGTCGCGGTGCTCGGCCGCCCAAGCTGCCGCCGCTTCCGCGTCGCGTGGTTCAGGCCGGCGAGTGATGGCGACTCGCCGCGGCGTCCATCCGGCGGTTCACCATTCCGGGCTGCGCGAAGCGAGGCGGCGAGCGGCGTCGGCCGTCACGATTCCACGCAACGTCGACAACGCCGTCCTCGAGATCGCCGGGCGCGAGGTGAAGCTGACGAACCTGCGCAAGGTCTTCTGGGCGGACCTCGGCGTGACCAAGGCCGACCTGCTCCAGTACTACGCCGACGTGGCGCCCGTGCTCCTGCCGCACGTGCGCGACCGGGCGATGGTCATGCGGCGCTATCCGAACGGCGCCACCGGCGAGGCCTTCTTCATGAAGCGGGCGCCCTCACCGCGGCCGGATTGGATCGAGATCTGCGAGATCGAGCACGACTCCGGCAACGTCATCGGGTTCCCGATCGTCCAGGACGTGGCGTCGCTGCTGTGGCTCGTCAACCTGGGCTGCATCGATCTCAACCAGTGGTACGCGCGCTGCGACGACGTCGATCGGCCGGACTATCTCCACTTCGACCTCGATCCCGGCACCGCGACGTTCACGGAGGTGCTGGAGACCGCGCTCATCGTCCACGAGGCGTTGCGCGGCCTCGGGATGCCGGACTACGTCAAGACGACGGGCTCGAAGGGCCTGCACGTCTACGTGCCGATCGTGCGGGGGCCGACGCAGAAGGACGTGTGGACGGCGGCCAAGACGATCGCGCTGCAGCTCGCCCGCGCTCACCCGCGCCTCATGACGGCCGAGTACAAGGTGGCGCGCCGTCCGGCCTCGCGCGTCCTGCTCGACTACAACCAGAACGCGTGGGGCCGCACGCTGGCGTCGGTCTACTCCGTGCGCCCGCATCCGCGGGCCTGTGTGTCGACGCCGGTGACGTGGGACGAGGTCACGCGCGGCGTGGCCATCGAGGACTTCCGGATCGACAACGTGCGCGAGCGCATCACGCGTCTCGGTGACCTGTGGGCGCCCGTCGCCCACGACCGGGGCCGGCGCTTCGACTTCGCGCGGCTTGCATCGTGAGCGCGCCTTTTCGCCCGTCGCGTCCAGCCTACCCTCAATAACCCGGATCCCGGTCCACGTGCGCCTGAGATCGTCGGGCGCGGCGCTGCGTCGGCGACACCTTGATGCGTCTCAGGACCATCGTGCGTGCCCGGGCCGAATCCGACGTCAGCTCATCGAAGAGCGTGCCGGTCTGATGGTGCCGGCTGGTGAATCGGCCGCTCCGCTCTCGAAGCCGATCTCGAAGACGCCGTCCTCGACGAAGAGCCGGGAAAAGCCTTCGGCGTCCGCGCTGTCGTACGTGTACGAGTACCGAGCGATGATCTCGAGGATGGGGTCCCTCTCGCCAGGAGCGTTCGCGTCGTGTTTTCATGACCGCGACCAACTTCCGAGGAGGAGCCATGGCAACGCTGCCCGAGGGTCTCGACCCGACCATCCAGCGCCGCGAGATCGTGTTCGAGGCCGACGTCACGTCGGTCACCCCATTCTTGAAGCTGGCGACCGTGAGCCACAACGGTACCGCACACAAGACGTTCGCGTGCGATGAGGGCCCGAACCTCGGCGGGCTCGGCTCGGCCCCGACGCCGCTCATGTACTTCAGCGCGGCGCTCGCCTTCTGACTGATGACCCAGGTGTCCCGGTACGGGCACATGCTGAAGGTGACCGTGAGTGGCATGCGAATGCGCGTGCGCGCCCGCTATCGTGTGACTGGTTCGGTGCTCGACGACAGCGTGAGGGCATCGATGATGGGGGCCGAGACCACGCTGGAAATCGACTCGCCTGACCCGCCCGACCGGGTGTCCCGGGTGGTGCGGAACGCCGAGCGCGGATGCTTCGTCATGCAGGCGCTCCTCGAGCCAGTACCGGTCACGGGCCAGACGATCCTCAACGGCCAGCCGCTGGCGACGGACTAGACGCGTCCGGGAGGGCGAAGCCGCTTCAGCGGGCGGCGATCCGCGCCGCAAGGCGCGCAGCCTGTGCGTTCGACGGCATGACGACGACGCCGGCGCCGCGCAGGCGGGAGACCTGGGCGCTTCGATTCTGGGGATCGGCGTCGGTGCCCGTGACGCTCGCCACGACCGCGAGCGCGCCACCACGCCGGCTCGCCTGGTCCCGCGCCGCGTCGATCGCGGGAAGGAGCTCCCCGGCCGGATCAGGGTGAGCGCCATGACCGAGGACGATGTCCAGGAGCAATGCGGCGGTCGACGGATCGGCGGCTTCCCGTGCGATCCACTCACGCCGCACGGTGCCGTCGATCATGGGATGTGGGCGGCCGACCGTGAAGACGTCCTCGCCCAGATCCACGACACGATGACCGCCGCCCGTGCCGGTCACGCCCGGCGCCACGTCGCCGAGCGTGGTGTCGAGAACGGAGCGCGCCTCCCACGCCAGCGTCCCGCCGGAGTACACGCCACGGACGAAGCGCTGCTCGGGCCGCCGTCCGCGGCGCGCCTCGCTCACCATGTGCGCCACCTCGGCGTCGGGGATGGTGAAGGCCACCGGCTGGTGCTTTTCACCACGGGCGAGCGCGACGGCGTCGCGCGCGCAGTCCTCGAGCGAGGCCGTCGTCGATCCGACGAAGTGCAGGGCGCACGGCTTGCCGAGGCGAGCGATCTGTGACTCGAGCCGCCTGGCCACGGTCCCGCCGGGCGGCTTGCCGATCACGCAGACGACCGACGTTGCCGGATCCGCCGCGAGCGCATCGATCGCCTGCTCCATCGCGAGGCCACCGACGGCGTCACTGAGATCGCGGCCGCCCACGCCGATGACGTGCGACACGCCCTCCCCGCAGCGCGCGATCGTGCTCATGACTTCCTGAGCGCCCGTGCCCGAGGCCGCCGCGATGCCGATGCGGCCACGCGACACGACATTCGCGAAGCCGAGCGGCACCCCGTTCACGATGGCCGTCCCGCAGTCCGGGCCCATCAGCATGAGGCCGCGCTCGCGCGCGAGCCGCTTCAGCTCGATCTCCTGCTCGACCGGCACGTTGTCGCTGAAGAGCATCACGTGCAGACCGGCGCGAAGCGCCCGTCGTGCCTCGGCGGCCGCATACAGGCCGGGAATGGAGATCAGGGCGATGTTCGCGTCGGGCGCGGCGCGGAGCGCAGATGCCAGCGTCCGTGGCCGGGGCATCTCGCTGGATCCGCGGCTCGCGGTCGCACGACCGCTGAGCGCGGCCCGCACGGCCTCCTCGGCCTGGCGTGCGGTCGTCTCGTCGTCGGCGACGACTGCGATGACGAG
>WNGH01008632.1_pt1 | contig 24246 bp, 23 predicted proteins | sample 5400631 | NCBI WGS metagenome assembly WNGH01 (sample SAMN13153373, study PRJNA577476) | soil metagenome | isolation source: 115 cm soil or saprolite under Garry oak tree replicate 1 | place: USA:California | collected 2016-06-15
TCAGGGTGGTGGCGCTGGCGGCGCGGCGCTCGGCTGCCAAGCTCGCCGCCCAGGCCCGCGACCTGCGTCCCGAGGTGGTCGCGCTGGTCGACGACGCCGAGGCGGCGCAGCTCGCCCGCGACCTGCCGGCCGGCTGCCGCCTCGAGGTCGGCGCCGAGGCGGTGGGCGAGCTCGCGGCCCTGGATGGCGCCGAGGTCGTCCTCAACGGCGTCACCGGGTCGGTCGGCCTGCTGCCGACGCTTCGGGCGCTGGAGGCCGGCCGGCGGCTGGCGCTCGCGAACAAGGAGAGCCTGATCGTCGGCGGGCCGCTGGTCGCCTCGCGCGCGCGGCCAGGGCAGATCGTCCCGGTCGACTCCGAGCACTCCGCCCTGGCGCAGTGCCTACGCGCCGGAGCGCCCGACGAGGTCGCCAGGTTGGTGATCACCGCCTCCGGCGGTCCCTTCCGTGGCCGCTCCGCCGATGAGCTGGCCGATGTCTCGCCCGAGGAGGCGCTCGCCCACCCGACCTGGCGGATGGGCCCGGTGATCACCACCAACTCGGCGACGCTGATGAACAAGGGCCTCGAGGTGATCGAGGCCCATCTGCTGTTCAACATCCCATTCGACCGGATCGAGGTGGCCGTCCACCCGCAGAGTATCGTCCACGCCATGGTCGAATTCCGCGACGGCGCGACCATCGCGCAGCTTTCGCTGCCGGACATGCGCCTGCCGATCGGGCTGGCGCTCGGCTGGCCCGAGCGCTCCGAGCGACCGATCGGCCGGCTCGACTGGAGCAAGGCGTCCACGCTGGAGTTCCTGCCGGTGGAGCGGGAGGTCTTCCCGCTGCTCGACGTTGCCATCGGCGCTGGCCGGCGGGGCGGCACCGCGCCCGCGGTGCTCAACGCCGCCAACGAGGAGGCGGTGGCGGCGTTCCTGGCGGGGCGTCTACGCTTCCCCGGGATCGCCGAGGTGGTCCGCCAGGTCCTGGCGGACCACCAAGTCCCGGACGTGGTCGACCTGGACGCCGTCCTCGAGGCGGAGCAGTGGTCCCGCGAGCGCGCTCGTACACTGGTCGAAGACCTGACCCCCACCGGGGAGACCGCATGAGCCTGATCGGCATTCTGCTCTTCCTCATCGCCCTCATGCTGGCCATCTTCCTGCACGAGGGGGGCCACTTCCTGACCGCGAAGCTGTTCGGCATGAAGGTCGAGCGCTTCTTCCTCGGGTTCGGGAAAACCTTGTGGTCCTTCCGGCGCGGCGAGACCGAGTACGGCATCAAGGTCCTGCCGCTCGGCGGATTCTGCAAGATCGCCGGCATGAGCCCGCACGAGTTCGACGGCAATTTCCTCGAGGAGGAGCGCGGCCGCAAGGCCGAGCCGGTCGCTCCGGAGCGCCAGTTCCGCAACAAGCCGGCCTGGCAGCGCGCGATCGTCCTGGCCGCCGGCTCGATCACGCACTTCATCATGGCGCTGGTGCTGATCTACGCGCTGATCGTGCTGATCGGGCTCCAGATCGGCCCACCGACCACCACCATCCAGACCACGGTGGCGACCACCAGCGACGGCAAGGCCGCACCCGCCGCGGCGGCCGGGCTCCGCTCGGGCGACAAGATCGTGGCGATCGACGGGCAGAGCATCTCCACCTTCGACCAGCTCCGCTCGGTCCTGACCGACAAGGCCGGACGGCGGGTCACCATCACCTACCAGCGGGACGGCAGGACCCTGACGACCAGCCTGGTGCCGGCACTGGAGAAGGACGCCAACGGCCAGCCGCGCGGGTTCCTCGGCATCAGCCCGACCGGCGAGCTGGTGCGCAGAGGACCGATCGCGGGCATCGCCTCGACCGGCTCGATGTTCGGCGACCTGGTCGTCGGCTCGTTCAAGGGGATCGGAGGTCTCATCCCCGGGCTGGCCGACCGGCTGCAGGCGCCCGCGCAGACCTCCGACGGCGGTGGGGGAGGCGGTGGCGGTGGCGAGTCCGCCCCGGTCGGCCTGATCGGCATCGGGCGGCTTGCCGGCCAGGCGGTGTCCGCCGGGCAGTGGAGCATGTTCGTCGCGCTGCTGATCGAGTTCAACGTCTTCGTCGGGATCTTCAACCTGCTGCCGATACCCATCCTGGACGGCGGCTACCTCGCGCTGATCGGCTGGCAGTCGATCACCAGGCGCGAGGTGGACCTCCGCAAGGTCGCGCCGATCGCCGCGGTGGCGGTCAGCCTGCTGTTCGTGTTCGTCCTGGTGGTGGTGTGGCTGGACATCACCAACCCGATCGCCAACCCGTTCAGATGAAACCAGCCGGATGGTCTCCGTCACAGCTCCCCCGGCGGCGGAGGCCCGTCTTTGAAAGGAGCAATGGACCGTGGCCTTCCCCCTCGAGATGACCGACCTCGCGGCTGGCAAGGGCCGCCGGCGATCGCGCCGACTCAACGTTGGCAAGGTGCCGGTCGGGGGTGGCGCGCCGGTGAGCGTGCAGTCGATGTGCATCACCAAGACTGCCGACATCAACGCCACCCTCCAGCAGATTGCCGAGCTGGCCGCATCGGGTTGCGACATCGTGCGGGTCGCGGTACCGGACACCGACGATGCGGCCGCCCTCCCGGCGATCGCCACCAAGTCCACGATCCCGGTCGTCGCGGACATCCATTTCCAATGGAAATACGCGATGGCCGCGATCGAGGCAGGCTGCGCCGGGGTGCGCATCAACCCCGGAAACATCAAGAAGCATGACAAGGTGAAGCTGATCGCCCGGGAGGCGGGCGCCCGCGGCATCCCCATCCGCGTCGGCGTCAACGCCGGGTCCCTCCAGAAGGAGATCCTCGCCAAGCATGGGGGCCCCATCCCCGAGGCGCTGGTCGAGTCCGCCCTGTTCGAGGTCGGGATCCTCGAGTCCGTGGACTTCGGCGACGTCAAGATCTCGGTCAAGCACCAGAACCCGGTGATGATGATCCAGGCCTACCGGCTGCTGGCCGAGCGCTGCGACTACCCGCTCCACCTCGGCGTCACCGAGGCCGGCACGCCCAAGGACGGCATCATCAAGTCCACGGTCGGCATCGGCGCGCTGCTCGCCGAGGGCATCGGCGACACCATCCGCGTGTCGCTGACCGCCCACCCGGTCGAGGAGGTCAAGGTCGGCAACGCGATCCTCGGCGCCCTCGGCCTGCGGCCCAAGAAGCTCGACCTGGTCGCCTGCCCGTCCTGCGGCCGCGCGGAGGTCGACGTGTTCAGCCTGGCCAACGCGGTCGAGGAGCGGATGGGTGAGATCGACGCGCCGCTGCGCGTGGCGGTGATGGGCTGCATCGTCAACGGTCCCGGGGAGGCCCGGGAGGCCGACATCGGCGTGGCCTCGGGCAAGGGCAAGGGCCAGATCTTCCGCGGCGGCCAGGTGATCCGCACCGTGCCGGAGTCGGAGATCGTGGATTCGCTGATGCACGAGGCCAAGCTGCTGGCCGAGGAGTACAAGGCGTCTGGTGCGGCCAGCGGCAAGCCGGAGGTGATCCGACGCTGAGGATGCGTCTGGCGCGACCGGGGGGCGGGGCACGCGGGTCGTCCGGCCTGGAGGTCCGCCTGCTCGGTCGTGCCGACGAGCAGGCGGCCCTGGCATTCCTGGACCGGCAGCCGGCCAGAGACGTGTTCATCGCCAGCCGGGTGCTGAACGACGGCGTGCTCAGGGCACCCGGCTGGAGCCCGCTCTGGGGTGCCTTCTCCGGGTCCGGTGAGCTGCTCGGCGTCCTCCACGTCGGCCCCAACGTGGTGCCGGCGGTCGACGACATGGCCATCTGCGAGGCGCTCGCCCCGACCGCGGCGGGCTCGGCGGCGACCCGGATGCTGGTCGGCGAGCGACTGGCGGTCGTGCGGCTCTGGGAGCTGATCGGCCCGACCTACGGGACCGCCAGGGAGATCCGCGACCGCCAGTTCGTCTACTCGGTCGATCCCCAGACCCTGGAGGCACCGGCGGCGCGGCGCGGCGTGGCGCGGCTGGCGACCCCGGCCGACGAGGAGCGGGTGCTGCACCTGTCCGCCGCCATGTATACCGAGGAGATGGGGGAGAACCCGCTGACCCGCGACCCTTCGGGGTACCGCCGGCGGGTCCAGATCCTCACCGCCCGCGGCTGGACCTACGTCTACGAGGTCGGCGGCGAGCTGCTGTTCAAGATGGACATCGGCTGTGCCAGCAACCGCGGTGCGCAGATCCAGGGGGTCTACGTCCCGCCGGAGGCGCGCGGCCGGGGCATGGGGACCGCCGCCATGGCCGCCTGCTGCACGCTGGCCTTCGAGCGGCATCCCTCGCTCTCCCTGTACGTGAACGACTTCAACGCCCCGGCGGTCGCCCTGTACGAGCGTCTCGGGTTCCAGCGCGAGCCCTACGACTTCCAGACCGTCATCCTTCCGTAGCGCTCATTTCGGGCCCGAGAGCGGGCCCGGCCTGGCCCCGGCCCGGCGGTTATCCACAATTTCTTGCGTGGGCTCCTCCGCGCCCGTCCGCGGCGGTAGCTTCGAACCTGCCGAGACGCAGTAGTCCCCCGACCCGCTCGGCTCCGCCGCATGATCCTGAACGCCTCGCTGCTTCCTGTGCACCGGCGGCCGCGTCAGCGGCCGGCGCCGGTGCCGGCTGGCGAGCTCACCATCGCGCCACCGCCCCGGAGCGGACGCGTTGGGACGCAGGGATGGCCGCTGCTGCTGCCGCTGCTGAGCGGCGCCGGCTCGCTGCCGTTGCTGCTGGGATCGCCGGGCTCCGGCCGTCGCTGGATCCTGCTCGGCACGGTCGCCTCGCTGCTGCTCTCCACCGGTGCGGGGCTGGGCCTGCGCCTGCTGGCGCGGCGGGCGGCCGAGCGCGCCAGGAAGCGGGAGCGAGCGCGCTACCTCGACCATCTCCAGGACGTCGCCCGAGCGGCCGAGCGGGTCGCGGCGCTGCAGCGCGCCGCCGCCGAGCACCTCCATCCCGATGTGGCGGCGCTGGCGCCGCTGGTCGACGCCGCCGACCGGGTCTGGGAGCGATCGCCCCCGGACGAGGACTTCCTGGAGACACGGCTCGGCCGCGGTGCGGTCGGGCTGGCCGCGCCAGTGCGCCTCGACCTGGGCCGCGATCCCTTGGCGGACCACGATCCCAAGCTGCTCGCCACGGCGCGGGACCTGGCGGTCCGGTGCGCGCGGCTGGACGGCCTACCCGTGGCCGTGTCCCTGCGCCGCCTCGGGGTCCTGGCCGTCCGCGGGCATCCGGAGGCGGCCCGATCCCTGGTCCGCTCCATCCTGCTGCGCTCGGCCACCTTCCACGCGCCACGCGACCTGCGGATCCTGGCGGTGTTCCCGCCCGACGCCGCCCCGGCGTGGGACTGGCTCAAATGGCTTCCCCATGTCCGCGAGGACCTGGCCGCGGGACCGCTCGTGGACCTCCCGCGGTGCCGCCTCGCGGCCACCGGCGGGCGAGCGGCGGAACTGTTGGAATCGGAGGTCGCCCCTCGCCGCACCGGGCCGCGCGCCGCCACGGCCGCTCGGCCGGCTGACCGTATGGGTCCACCACCAGCCGGCGCGGCGCACCTGCTGGTCGTCGTCGACGGGTACGCCCCGCACGGTCCCGTCGGCCGCCTGCCGGTGCTCGATGCGCTGCTGCGGTCCGCGCCGTCGCTCGACGCCACCGTGATCTGCAGGGTCGACCGAGCCGCGGACGAGCCATCCGCGACCCGGCTCAGGATCGAGCTGGACGACCAGGGCGGCGCCGTGATGACCGACGTCACCGTGGGCGGGCCGGGGATCGGGGGTATTCATGCGGATCGAGCCAGCCTGGCGGTGTCCGAGGCGGTCGCTCGGCGCCTCGCGCCGCTCTGGCTGGACGACCCGATCGACCGGCCCGCCGTGGGTCTCGCGACGCGGACCTCTCGCCTGCTCGACGTGCTCGGCATCCGCAACCCCCGAGCGATCGACCACACCGAGGGTTGGCGCCCGCGGCCTGCGTTCGACCTCCTCCGGGTTCCCATCGGCCACCCCGTCAGCCTCCCGGGTGAGACTTCGTCCGGCCCGCCGGTGATCCCTTCCTCGAGTCTGCCGGTGATGCTCGACCTCAAGGAGGCCGCGGACGGTGGCATGGGCCCGCACGGGCTGTTGATCGGCGCGACCGGTTCCGGCAAGAGCGAGCTGCTGCGCACGGTCGTGACGGCGCTGGCGCTGACCCATCCGCCTGAGCTGCTCTCCTTCGTCCTGGTCGATTTCAAGGGCGGCGCGGCGTTCGCCGGCGTGGCCGGGCTGCCGCACACGGCCGGGCTGATCACCAACCTCCAGTCCGAGCCGACCATGGTCGACCGCGCGCGGACCGCGCTCCTCGGCGAGCAGGTGCGCCGGCAACGGCTGCTCCGCGACGCCGGCGACCTCGACAGCGTCACCCGGTACCAGCGGCTGCGCGCCGACGACGAGCGCCTGGAGCCGCTGCCCCGCCTCCTGGTGGTGGTGGACGAATTCGGCGAGCTGCTGGCCGCCCACCCGGAATTCCTCGACCTGTTCACTGCGATCGGGCGCACGGGCCGCAGCCTCGGGATCCATCTTCTACTGGCGTCGCAGCGCCTCGAGGAGGGCCGCCTCCGCGGGCTCGACAGCCACCTGCGCTACCGGATCTGCCTCCGCACCTTCAGCCCCGCGGAGTCCGCGGCCGTCCTCGGGACAGCTGACGCCTACCATCTGCCGCCATCGCCGGGCCACGGCCTGCTCAAGGTCGACAGCGGTCCCTGCCAGCCCTTCACCGGCCTGCTCGTGTCGACGCCGACCGTGCAACCGCCCGCCACCCCCGGTCGGGGGCCTGCGCCCGCCATGGTCCTGCCCTTCGACCCGATCGGCCGCCCAGCCCCGCACCCGCTGGCCGACCTGGCGCCCCGGCGGTCCGTCGCCCCCGCCGGTCCTGGTGGTGCAGCCGCACGCGGACTGCCCAAGGGCACGCTGGCCGATCCGGTGGCGCCGCGGAGCGACCTTGAGGCGGTGGTCTCCACGATGGCGCCGCTCGCCGGCGCCGGGCACCGGACCCATCGCGTCTGGCTGCCGCCGCTCGCCGCGACCATCACGCTCGGAGCACCCTGCTCGCCACGCTCGTGGCCGCCTTCGCCCTCACCCATCCGGCCGGCGTGGCGCAGTTCTACTGCGTCGACCTCGGCGGTGGGCTGCTGCACGAGCTGGCTTGCCTGCCCCACGTGGGCGCCGTCCTCAGTGCCCACGAGCCCACTGAGATCGGCCGGCTCGTGCGGGAGCTGCGGACCGTCGTCGAGGCGCGCGAGCAGGCATTCCGTGGTCACCGGATCGCCTCCATGGCCGCGTGGCACGCGCGGCGGGAGGCAGATCCGTCGCTGGATCGGGACGGCTACGGCGAGGTGTTCCTGGTCGTCGACAACTGGGCGAGGCTCCGCCAGCGGCTGCCGGACCTCGAGCCGGAGATCGAGGCGTTGGCCGGCACCGGGCTGCACTACGGCGTGCACCTGGTGGTCGCCGCCAATCGCTGGGCCGACCTTCGCCTCGCCCTCCGGGACAACATCGGTGGCCGCCTGGAGCTGCGCCTGAACGATCCGATCGAGTCCGAGACCAGCCGGACCGCCGCCGCCCGCCTGCCCGCGCGGCTGCCCGGTCGTGGCCTGACCCCCGAAGCCCACGAGTTCCAGGTCGCGCTCCCGCTCCTGCGCCCGTACGAACCCGCCGGCGGTGCGCCAGCCATCGCGGTGGCGGAGATCGCGCGCTTGGCGGTCCGTGGCCGGGGCCTCACGGGCGCCGGGGCGCCTCGGCTCCGGCCTCTGCCGGACCTGGTGCCGCTGGGGGACCTGCGTCCCGTGGCGCGGTCGCCCGCGCCCGCGGGCGGCCGGGTCGGCGGGGTACCGTTCGCGCTGCACGACCACCGGCTCGAGGTGGTCCGGCTGGAGCTGGCCTCCGCACCGCATTTCCTGGTGCTGGGCGATGCGGAATGTGGCAAGACCGCCACGCTGCGGTGCCTCGCCCAGGGGTTGATGGCCGCTCACAGCCCGGACGCGCTGCGCCTGGTCGTGGTGGACTACCGGCGCACCCTGCTCGACCTGGCGCACCATGCTCACTGCGACGTCCACGCGGCTTCGCCGTCGGTGGCTGCTGAGGCGGCTGCGCAGCTGCGCCGCCTGCTCGACCGTCGCCTGCCCGGCGGCGCCTTCCGGCCACCGGAGGTCGCCGGGCCGGAGCGCTGGAGCGGCCCACGGTATGTGCTCGTGGTGGACGACTACGACCTGGTGGCCTCCGCCGCGCCGAACCTGCTGGAGCCACTGCTCGACCTCGTGGCCCAGGGTCGGGACGTCGGCCTGCACGTGCTGCTCGCCCGTCCGGTGAGCGGTGCGGCCCGGAGCGCGTTCGAGCCCTTCTACCAGCGGGTCCGGGAGACAGGCTGCCCGGGTCTGATCATGTCCGGCGACCCCCGTGAGGGCCCCCTTCTCGGCGGCCGGACGGCCACACCCCAGCCACCTGGACGCGGCCACTTCGTCACACGTCACGCCCGGAGCGGCCTGATTCAGGTCGCCTGGGCGCCACCCGGCGCGGCCGCGCCGCCGAGCCTGGGGCCGCCGTGAAATGGGGACCCTCCTGGTCACGGTCGCGTACGGAACCCGGCGGCGCGACCTGGCCGTGCGGTCGGACGCTCCCATCGCCGACCTGCTCCGTCCCCTCGCCGAGGCGCTCGCGCAGCAGCAGGCGCAACCCGGCCCCGACCCCGGCGCCGACCCCAGGGGCCGGCTCGCGTTGGCGCCCCTGTGTGGGCAGCCGCTGCCGCTGGAACGGTCGCTGGTGGCCTGCGGGATCGGGCATGGGGCGGTGCTCGTGCTCCTCTGGGAGCGTGCGTGGCGCGGAGGCAAACCCGCAGGCCAGGGCCATCAATCGGGTTGCTGCGGCCGATAGCTGGTGCTATCGTGCAGCATGTTGACGTGTGGCACCCTACTGGATGGGTGATGCGACTCATGAAGTGGGCATTTGCCCACTTCTGCTTTGTCCGGGGTCACAGCGCACGGCAACGCGACGGACGGGTGCCGCTACCGAGAGGGCGACCAGCAACGTAGACGCGTGAGGGAGGTCAGCGATCGTGATGACGCTTCCTCCGCGTGTCCAGGAACTGGCAGAGCGTGTCGCTGGGGGCCATGGGGTCGACGTGCTCGAGCTGGCCATGCGCCGGCAGGGCCGCTCACAGGTGCTCAGCGTGGTGCTGGATTCCGAGGACGGAGTCGACGCCGACGTCGTCGAGCGAGTGACCAAGGAGCTCTCGCTCGAGCTCGACGAGGCCGATCCGCTGCCGGGCAGCTACATCCTCGAGGTGACCACTCCCGGGCTCGACCGTCCGCTCCGAACCGGACGGGACTTCCGCCGCCAGCGCGGCCACGAGGTGGAGATCCTGCGCGAGGCCTCCGGCGAGCAGCGGCGGGGCCAGCTTCGCGGAATCGTGATGGCCGCGGACGACCAGGTGGTGACGCTCGAGGTGGGCGGCAGCCCGGTCCGGGTGCCGCTGTCCGACGTGCTGCGAGGAAAGGTGGTGTTGCCGTGGTGACAGCCAGTCGCTCGAACCACCCCACTCCCCGCATCCCTGACGAGAGGACGGCGACGTGAACATCCCGATCGAGGAGCTGCGCTTCCTCGAGCGAGAGAAGGGCATCTCGCTCGAGACCGTGATCACGGCGCTGGAGAGCGCCTTGGGCGCGGCGTACAAGCGTCGCCCCAACGCTCCGGACGATGCCCGCGTCGTGGTCGATCGCGACAGCGGCGAGGTCACCGTCTACGCGCAGGAGCTGGACGAGAACGAGCAGGTCCTGCGCGAGTGGGAGGACACTCCCTCCGATTTCGGGCGGATCGCTGCGGTGACGGCCAAGCAGGTGATCGTCCAGCGGCTCCGCGAAGCCGAGCGCGACGTGACTTTCGGCGAGTACGAGGGCCGCAAGGGCGACATCGTGACCGGGATCGTACAGCAGCGCGACCCGCGCCACGTCACCGTCGACCTCGGCAAGGTCGAGGCCGAGCTGCCCCACGCCGAGCAGGTGCCGAGCGAGCACTACCAGCACAATGACCGCATCAAGGTCTATGTGACCGAGGTGTCGCGCTCACCGCGAGGCCTGCGGGTGGTCGTGTCCCGCACGCACCCGGACCTGATCCGGCGCCTGTTCGAGCTGGAGGTGCCCGAGATCGCCGAGGGCATCGTCGAGATCACCAACGTGGCCCGCGAGCCCGGACACCGCACCAAGATCGCGGTGCGCTCCAGCGACCCGGGCGTCGACCCCAAGGGCGCCTGTGTCGGCCCACGCGGCATGCGGGTCCGCTCGGTGGTCAACGAGCTGCGCGGCGAGAAGATCGACATCGTCCTCTACTCGGACGACCCGGCGCAGTTCGTGGCGGAGGCGCTCTCGCCCGCGAAGGTCAAGAGCGTGCAGATCGACGAGGCGGAGCGCACGGCCCACGTGGTCGTGCCCGATTACCAGCTCTCACTGGCGATCGGCAAGGAAGGCCAGAACGCGCGCCTGGCCGCGCGCCTGACCGGATGGCGGATCGACATCTCGAGCGAGAGCCAGGCGGCCGAGCGGCGCTCGGACCGCGTCTACGAGCCGGCGAGTCCCGCCGGCCGCGGCAGCAGAGCAGGCACGCATGACGGCGCTCGCGGTGGGGGCGTCGGCGGTCCGAGACGATGATGAGGAGGGGAGGGAATGCCGCAAGCACGTCCGCGCGTTGGACCAACGCGCACCTGTGTGGTCTGCCGTAGCTCGGCGGCCAAGGGCGCTCTCCACCGAATCGTTCGCTCGCCGGATGGCGCGGTCCGATACGATCCGTCCGGTACGGCACCGGGCCGCGGTGCCTACGTGTGTGGAGAGCCGAATTGCCTGGAGTTGGCGGGGAAGCGGCGCGCATTGCAGCGAGCCCTTCGCACGGCCGACGTCACCGGGGTGGAGCACGCCGTTGCGGCCTTGCGGGCGACATTGGGTGGCGGAAGCCTGGTGGGAGCTTCCGGCTTGAGTGAACACGAGGAAGTGAGGACTGGTTGAGCAACCCGCGCGTCTATGAACTCGCCAAAGAACTCGGGGTCCCGTCAAAGGACCTCTTGTCGAGGCTGACCTCCATGGGTGTGGAGGCCAAGAGCCATGCCTCGACCGTGTCGCCAGACGTCGCGGACAAGCTGCGATCAGCGCTCCGCGGTGGCGGCACACGTCAGCGGTCCGGAGCCGGGTCCGGTGGTGCCGCCCGTGGCGGCGCTCCGGGCGATGGTGCCGGCCGCCAGTCGGACGCTCGCGCCGGCCAGAGTGGCCAGCCGGGGCAGACCCGCGCCAGCCGGCCGGGGCTCGAGGGTCCCGGTCAGCCGGGGCAGGCCCGGCCCGGTCAGCCCGGGCAGGCTCGACCTGCTGGCGGCCAGTCTGGCCAGGCACGCCCTGGACAGCCGGGACAGGCACGTCCCGGTCAGCCGCGTCCCGGTCAGCCGGGCCAGATGCGTCCCGGACAGCCACGTCCGGGGCAGACCGGTCAGCCGCGTCCTGGGCAGCCACGTCCCGGTCAGCCGGGCCAGGTGCGGCCCGGTCAGCCGCGTCCCGGTCAGCCCGGCGCACCCGGGCAGGGCGGTCGACCGCTCCCACCCGGGGTGCGTCCGTTGCCGCCGGGCATGCGGCCCGGCCAGCCCGGTCAGCCTCGCCAGTTGCCGCCTGGGGTGCGTCCGTTGCCGCCGGGCGTACGGCCCGGTCAGCAGCGGCCTGGCCAGCCCGGTCAGCCGGGCCAGGGTCGCCCGCTCCCGCCTGGGGTGCGTCCGTTGCCGCCGGGCGGTCGGCCCGCCGGCCAGGGTGGGCGTCCGATGCCGCCCGGTGGCCGTCCCCTGCCGCCTGGTGCACGCCCTGGCGCCGGCGCTGGCCGTCCCGGCCAGCCCGGTGGCGGTGGGGGTCGTCCCGGCCAGCCCGGTGGCGGTGGCGGCCGTCCCGGCATGGCTCCCCGCCCCGGTCAGGGCGCGGGTCAGGGCCGTCCCGGCGGTCCCGGCGGTCCCGGCGGCCGACCTGGCGGTCCTGGCGGCCGTCCTGGTGGCGGCTTCGGCGGCGGCCGTCCTGGTGGCGGCGCCGGCGGTCCCGGTGGGCGTCCCGGCGGTCCTGGTGGTGGCGGCCGTCCTGGTGGCGGCGCCGGCGGTCCTGGTGGACGTCCGGGAGGCCCTGGTGGCGGTGGCCGCCCGGGAGGCATCGGCGGCGGCCGGCCTGGGCTCGGTGGCGGCCGTGGCGGCCCCGGTGGTGGTCGCGGCGGTCCTGGCGGCGGCGGTGGCCGGGGCTTCACCGGTTTCCGCGGTCCGCGTCCCAAGCGGCGCAGGGGCGGAGCCCGGCGGCGCGAGGAATTCGAGTCGATGAACGCCCCGAGCATCGAGTCGCGGCCCGACATCTCGGTCGACGGCGTCATCCGCGTCCCCCGCGGGGTGACCGTGCAGGACTTCGCCGACCGTCTCGGCCGGCCAGCGGCCGACCTCATCCGCATCCTGATGCAGATGGGCGAGATGCTGACCGCGACCCAGTCGATGTCGGACGATGCGGTCACGCTGCTGGGCGAGGAGATCGGCGCCCGCATCGAGATCGTCGACCCCTCCGAGGCCGACCAGCTCGTCGCCATCGAGGGCTGGGAGGACAAGGAGCCCGATCGTGACGAGGACCTGCGGCCGCGCCCGCCGGTGGTGACGGTGATGGGTCACGTCGACCACGGCAAGACCAAGCTGCTGGACGCCATCCGGCGTACCAACGTGGTCGCCACCGAGGCCGGCGGCATCACCCAGCACATCGGCGCCTACCAGGTCAAGGCCGGAGCCGACGGCCGCCTGGTGACCTTCATCGACACCCCGGGCCACGAGGCGTTCACCGCCATGCGTGCGCGCGGTGCCGCCATCACCGACGTGGTGGTGCTGGTGGTCGCCGCCGACGACGGCGTCATGCCGCAGACCATCGAGGCGATCAACCACGCCAAGGCGGCCGGGGTGCCGATCGTGGTGGCGGTCAACAAGATCGACAAGCCTGAGGCCAACCCCATCAGGGTGCGCCAACAGCTCACCGAGTATGACCTGGTGGCCGAGGAGTACGGCGGCAAGACCCAGTTCGTGGACGTGTCGGCAAAGAGCGAGCTGGGCCTCGACGACCTGGTCGAGACCATCCTGCTGGTAGCCGACGTGGAGCTGAACCTGCGGGCCAACCCCAACCGGCGCGCGCAGGGCTCCATCATCGAGTCGCACCTCGACAAGGGGCGCGGCCCGGTCGCGACCATCCTGGTCCGCCGCGGCACGCTGCACGTCGGCGACGCGATCGTGGCCGGTACGGCCTTCGGACGCGTCCGCAACATGTACGACGAGAACGGCAAGGAGGTCGCCGCCGCCCTGCCGGCGCAGCCGGTCCAGGTGCTCGGCCTGTCGGCCGTGCCGGTGGCCGGCGACGAAGTCCGCGCGGTCACCGACGAGCGGGTCGCCCGCTCGATCGCCCAGACGCGCGAGGCGCGCCAGCGCCAGGCGGAGATCGCCACCAGCACCGCCCCTCGCCTCGAGGACCTCTTCGCCAGGATCCAGGAGGGCCAGCTCCAGGAGCTGCCGCTGGTGATCAAGGCCGACATGATGGGCTCGGTCGAGGCGATCGATGACGCGCTGAGCAAGCTGGACGTCCCCGAGGTCCGCCTGCGCGTCCTCCACAAGGGCGCCGGTGCGATCAACGAGGGCGACGTCAGCCTGGCGGCGACCGCCGGCGCGATCGTGGTCGGCTTCTCGGTGCGGCCCTCGCCGGCCGCGCGCGAGCTGGCCAACCGCGAGGGCGTGGACCTCCGTCTCTACTCGGTCATCTACCAGCTCGTCGAGGACATCGACAAGGCGCTCAAGGGCATGCTGGCGCCCGAGTTCGAGGAGCGGCAGCTCGGCACCGCCGAGGTGCGGCAGACCTTCCGGGTGCCTCGGGTCGGCGTGGTGGCGGGCTCCTACGTCACCTCCGGCGATATCCACCGCGGGTCCAAGGCCAGACTGGTGCGCGACGGCGTGGTCGTGTACGACGGGCGGGTCGACTCCCTGCGCCGCTTCAAGGAGGACGTGCGCACCGTCGCGACCGGCTTCGAGTGCGGCATCGGTCTGGAGAACTTCCAGGACATCAAGGAAGGTGACCAGATCGAGACCTACGAGATGGTAGAGATCCCGCGTTGACGTTCCGCGGCCGGCGGGGCCGGCCGCGGCTCAGCGAGCCGCCGATCCCCGCCGGCCGCCTCACCGCGGTGCGCAGCGCCCGCCTCGGGCGCGAGCGGCACCGCGGTGCGCCGGTCCCAAGCGTCGGCCGGCGCAGCCACCCTTGCCGTCCGGATACCCCACCCCATGTGCTGCTTATGTTCGTCGCCTTGCTCCGCCTCGACCTCCGCCTCCCGGACGCCACCTCGCTGAAGGACAAGCGCTCGGTGGTCAAGGGGCTGGTGGCCGACCTGCGCAAGCTGAACTGCTCGGTCGCGGAGGTCGATCACCTCGACCTGCGGCAGCGCGCCACCCTCGCGGTGGCCGCCGTTGCCGGCGAGGGCTTTCACGCGCGCAAGGTGCTGGTCACCGCGGAGCGGGAGGTCGAGCGCAACCCGGGCGTCGAGCTGCTGTCGAGCGAGGTGTCGATGTTCGGGCCGGAGGACGCGTAGCCATGGCCAACCCGAGCTATCCCCGTTCGCTCCGCCTGGCCAAGACGGTCAGGCGGCTGGTCAGCGAATGGCTGGAGGACGAGCAGATCAAGGAGCGCCAGCCGGGCCTGGTGACGGTGACTGACGTCAAGGTCACTCCCGACCTGCACCGGGCGACGGTGTTCTACACGGTGCTCGGCGCCGACGACGATCGCGCCTCGGCAGAGGCGCGGCTGGCGGAATCGACGCCGCAGGCGCGCGCCTACGTGGCGCACCATGTGCGGCTCCGTCACGCCCCGACGCTAGAATTCGTCTCTGATGATCTCCCTGCCCGCGGCGCCCGGATCGACCAGCTACTGGACGAGATCGGCTCGCGGGAGCACGGCACCTCCGAGGCCACGGGGAGCTCCGCCCCCACCGACAAGGAGGATCCGAGCGCATGAGCATCGCTCCGCGGGACTGGCAGGCGGCGACCACCGCGATCAACGACGCGAAGGGGCTGGTGATCTCCTGCCATCTGCATCCTGACGGGGACGCGCTTGGCTCGGCGCTGGCGCTGCACGGCGCGCTGGTCAAGGCGGGCCGCGCGGCGGTGGTCAGCTTCTCCGAGCCGTTCGAGGTGGCCGCGCAGTACCGCTTCCTGCCGGGGGTCGAGCGCCTCACCCCGCCGCGCGAGGTCCCGGACTCGCCGGAGGTGTTCGTCTGCTTCGACACCGGCTCACTGGACCGTCTCGGCAGCCTGGCGGGCGCGTTCCAGCGCGCGAAGCGCACTGTGGTGATCGACCATCACGCCTCCAACACGCGGTTCGGCGACGTCAACCTGATCGACCCGGACGCGCCGGCCAGCGCGGTCCTCTGCCGCGAGCTGCTGCGCCGTCTCGACCTGCCGATCGACCAGGAGATCGCGACCAACCTCTACACCGCCCTGGTGACCGACACCGGCCGCTTCCAGTACCAGTCGACCGTCCCGGAGACCCACCTACTGGCGGCCGAGCTGCTGGCGGCGGGGGTCAGGCAGTACGAGGTCGCCAAGGCGGTCTTCGAGACCAACGACATCCGCTACCTGCGCCTGCTCTCCCACCTGCTCGGCCGCATCAGCCAGGTGCCCGAGGCCTCGCTGGTGTGGACCTCGGTGACGCAGGATGACCTCAAGGCCTACGGGATCGGCATGGACGCCACCGAGGGGCTCATCGACCTGGTCCGCACCGACGGCGCCAGCGACGTCGCCGCCGTCCTGAAGGAGCAGCCCGACGGCGGCATCAAGGTCTCGCTGCGCTCCAAGGGCGCCACCAACGTCGCCGAGGTCGCCGGCCGCTTCGGCGGCGGCGGCCACGCGCTGGCCGCCGGCTTCACCTCCGACCGCGACGCCGCCGGGACCATCGACGCGATCGTCGAGGCCCTCGTCGCCCAGCGCGCCGCCACGGGCGACGCGGGCGCCACCGGCGACGGGCGCGCCGCGGCTGGCGACGCGGGCGCCACCGGCGATGGCGGCTCGGCCAGGGCGGCACCGAGCGCGGCGGCCTCCAGAAGGTGAGCGAACCGGGCATGGATGGCGTGCTCGTCTGCGACAAGCCGGCCGGGACGACCTCCCACGACGTGGTCGCCAAGGTCCGGCGCCTTGCGCACCAGCGGCGCGTCGGGCACGGCGGCACGCTCGACCCGCCGGCCACCGGCGTGCTGGTGGTCGCGCTCGGCCGTGCCACCAGGCTGCTGCCGTTCCTGCCGATGGAGCCCAAGCGCTACCTGGCCGGGATCGCCTTCGGCGCCGAGACCGACACGCTCGATGCCAGCGGCGTCACGACCGGCACCGCGCCGGTCGACGGCATCGACGAGGCGGCGGTCGCGCGCGGCCTCGAGCGGTTCCTCGGCCCGCAGCAGCAGGTCCCGCCGATGGTCTCGGCGGTCAAGCTGGACGGCGAGCGGACCTCGGCAGGGAGCTCGGCAGCCTGGCGCACCTGGCCAGCCTGCGCCGCACGGCTGTCGGCGCGTTCGGGGAGCGGGAGGCGCGCACGCTCCCCGAGCTGGAGGCGCTGCCGAGCGTCTCCAGCGCGCTGATCGACCCGGCGGCGGCGATGCGGTCGGTGTCGGTCCGCACGCTCAGCGAGGGCGAGGCCGCGGCGCTGTCGACCGGGCAGACCCTGGGCCCGACCGGGGTGGGCGACCCGGTGGCCGCCGTGGGTCCCGACGGCCGCCTGGTCGCCGTCATCCAGGACGGCGCCGGACGCGCCCGCGCAAGGGTCGTGCTGGGATGACCGCTCCAGTGCGGACCTTCCTCGGGCTCGGCCGGGTGCCGGTCGATCTCGGGCCGACGGCGGTCACCATCGGGGTGTTCGACGGGGTCCACCGCGGACACCAGGCGCTGCTCGCGCGGGTCGCCGAGGAGGCGGCCGCCAGGGGCCTGCTGCCGGGCGCGATCACCTTCGACCGCCATCCCATGACGGTCACGCGGCCCGGCAGCCATCCGAGGCTGCTGTCCACCCTGAGCCAGCGCGTCGGACTGCTGGGCGAGTGCGGCATGGATTTCGTGCTGGTGCTGCCGTTCACCGTGAAGCAGTCGCGCATGGCGGCCGAGGAGTTCGCCGTCAAGGTGCTGGTCGAGGCGGTCTCGGCCCGGGTCATCGTGGTCGGCGCCAACTTCCGCTTCGGCCACCGGGCCGCCGGCGACGCCCGGCTGATCGCCGAGCTGGCGCGGCCCAGGGGGGTCGACGTGATCGCCTTGCCGCTGGACGACGACGCCGGCGACGCGGTCTCCTCCACCCGCATCCGCACCGACCTGGCCGACGGCGAGGTGGAAGCCGCGGCACGCCTGCTCGGCCGGCCCTACGCGGTCGAGGGCCACGTCGTCCGGGGCGCCGAGCGCGGCCGCCTGCTCGGCATCCCGACCGCCAACCTGCGGGTGCCCGCCCGGCTGGCGCTGCCCGGCAAGGGCGTGTACGCCGGCCACCTCCAGGTGGCCGGCTCCCAGCCGCTCCCGGCGGTCTCCAATGTCGGTGTCAGCCCGCAATTCGGCGGCACCGAGCTGCGCGTGGAGACCTACGTGATCGATTTCGACGGCGATCTCTACGGCAAACGGGTGCGGGTCACCTTCGAGCACCGGCTGCGCGACGAGCTGCTGTTCCCCGACGTCGAAGCGCTGGTCGACCAGATGCACGAGGACGTCGCGCTCGCCAGACGGCTCCTTGAACCCTGAAATCGCGACAGAATTCCGGACAGTGCTAACCTTGCAACGGGTGGCTGGGCAGTCTGGCCCGGCGACCGCTCGGGATGCGGGACAACGCGGCTGGTGCCGTCGTGTGCCCCCGAGCACGACACCGCAGAACGGAAAGGAAGAGGCAGCGGATGCTGGTCAAGGACGAGAAGACCAAGATCATCACGGAGTACGCGACCAAGCAGGGTGACACGGGCTCGCCCGAGGTGCAGGTGGCGATCCTGACGCACCGGATCAACGGGCTCACCGAGCACCTGAAGGTCCACAAGCACGATCATCACTCGCGTCGTGGCCTGCTGCAGATGGTCGGCCGCCGTCGGCGGCTGCTCCGCTACCTCCAGAGCACGGACGTCTCCCGTTACCGGGCCCTGATCGAGCGGCTCGGACTGCGCCGCTGAGCTGGCCAGGTTCGGGAGCGTGGGGCTGGTCCCGGGTCGCTTGGGCGACGCCGGGTCACGCCCGCGAAGGGTGGTGATGCCGCTGGCGTGGTGACGGGCACGTTGCTGCGCGGTTGGCAGCCCGGTCGTGTCAGTTGTCAGTGGTGAGCCCTGGAACGCAAGCGCTGTCCAGGCCTTTCGACTGAGAACTGGCACGCGGTGGCCGTCCGGTCGCCGGTGCCGCTCCGCTCCGCCGCCGTGCCCGGCCTGCCCCCGCACCAGCGGTCAGGCTTCAATCGCCTGCCGCCCGGTGTCGAGGTGGCGTTCCGAAGACCCGTGAGAAGCGGGAGCCGTGCATCCGCGCGCCACACAAGGCGCGGGATATGGCACAAGGAGAAAGAAGACTTCATGGCAGTTCATCGTATTCAAGGCGCCGTCGGTGGTCGGGAGATGCTCTTCGAGACCGGCAAGCTGGCCAAACAGGCTGGCGGCGCCGTCATCGTGGGCCTGGGCGAGACTCAGGTCCTGGTCACCGCGACGGCGGGCAAGAACCCGAAGGAGCAACTCGACTTCTTCCCGCTCACCGTCGACGTGGAAGAGCGGATGTACGCCGCCGGGAAGATCCCCGGCGGGTTCTTCCGCCGTGAGGGCCGGCCGTCCGAGACCGCGATCCTCACCGCCAGGCTGGTCGACCGGCCGCTGCGCCCGTCGTTCCCCAAGGGCCTGCGCAACGAGATCCACATCGTCGCCACGATCATGTCGGCCGATATGGAGAACAACCCGGACGTGCTGGCGATCAACGGCGCGTCCATGGCCCTGCTGCTGGCGGGCATCCCGTTCTCGGGCCCGGTGGGCGGCGTCCGGCTCGGCCGCCGCGGCGGCGAGTGGATCGTCAACCCGACCTTCGCCGAGACCGAGGAATGCAGCTTCGACATGGTCGTGGCCGGCCGCCAGAACGAGAGCGGCGGGGTCGACATCCTGATGGTCGAGGCCGAGGCGACCGCCAACGCCATCAGCCAGATGGAGGAGGGCGCGCCCAAGCCAACCGAAGAGGCCATCGGCCTGGCGCTGGAGATCGCCAAGTCGCACATCGCCACCGCCTGTGAGCTGCAGCGCGAGCTGCTCCGCCAGGCGGAGGTCCAGCCCAGGGACTTCCCGCTGTTCGCCGAGTACGGCGAGGACGTCGCCGAGGCGGTGCGCCAGGCGGCCGAGGAGGCCATCCGCGACGCGATCACCATCGCCGACAAGGCCGCGCGCGAGGCCCGGCTCGACGAGATCAAGGCCGACAGCCTCCAGAAGGTCGTCGAGCAGCTCGGCGAGTCCCTCGCCGGCCGCGAGCGCGAGATCCCGGCGGCCTTCCGCTCGCTCACCAAGGAGCTGGTGCGGCAGCGCATCGTCAAGGAGAGCAAGCGCATCGACGGCCGCGGCCCGCGCGACATCCGGCCGCTGTCCGCCGAAGTCGGCATCCTGCCGCGCGCGCACGGCTCCGGTCTGTTCGAGCGCGGCGAGACCCAGGTGCTGAACATCACCACCCTCGGCATGGTCCGCATGGAGCAGATGATCGACACGCTCGATCCCGAGGACCGCAAGCGCTACATGCACCACTACAACTTCCCGCCGTTCTCCACCGGTGAGACCGGGTTCATGCGCGGCCCCAAGCGCCGCGAGATCGGTCACGGCGCGCTCGCCGAGCGGGCGCTGCTGCCGGTGATCCCCTCGCGCGAGGAGTTCCCGTACGCGCTGCGCCTGGTCAGCGAGGTGCTGTCGTCCAACGGCTCGACCTCGATGGCGTCGGTCTGCGCCTCGACGCTGTCGCTGATGGACGCCGGCGTGCCCATCAAGGCACCGGTCGGCGGCATCGCGATGGGCCTGGTCTCCGAGGGCGGCGAGTACGTCACGCTCACCGACATCCTCGGAGCCGAGGACGCCTACGGCGACATGGACTTCAAGGTCGCCGGCACGCGCGAGTTCGTGACGGCGCTCCAGCTCGACACCAAGCTCACCGGCATTCCGAGCGAGGTGCTGATCAACGCGCTCACCCAGGCGCGCGACGCCCGCATGGTGGTGCTCGACGTGATGCAGGCGGCGATCGAGCAGCCACGCGAGCAGGTCTCCATGCTCGCCCCGCGGGTCCACATCGAGCAGATCCCGGTCGGGCCCAAGGGCAAGCGCATCAACGAGATCCAGGCCGCCTCCGGCGCCGACATCTCGATCGAGGACGACGGCCGGGTGTTCATCGGCGCCACCAACGGCGAGCAGCTCGAGATCGCGCTCAACATGATCCGCGAGCAGATGAACCCGGTCATGCCGCAGGTCGGCGAGCGCTACCTCGGGACGGTGGTGAAGACCACCACCTTCGGCGCGTTCATCTCGCTGACCCCGGGCAAGGACGGCCTGCTGCACATCTCCAAGCTGGGCAAGAAGGGCCAGCGGGTGCGCGCGGTCGAGGACGTGGTCAACGTCGGCGACAAGCTGCTCGTCGAGGTGACCGAGGTCGACCGGCAGGGTCGCATCTCGCTCAAGCTGGCAGAGGAGGACCAGGCCGAGTCGGCTCCGGCCGGTCCCTCCGGCGGCGACGCCGGTGGCGGCGACGGGAGCCGCTGAGCCCATGGAGACGGGCGCGTTCGAGCGGACCGAGCTGCCCAGTGGCCTTCGGATCCTGACTGAGCGCATGCCGACCGTGCGCTCGGTCGCGCTGGGAATCTGGGCCGGCGTGGGGTCTCGCGATGAGACCCCACGCCTGGCGGGCGCCTCCCACTACCTGGAGCACCTGCTGTTCAAGGGCACCAAGCGGCGTTCGGCACGGGACATCGCAGAGCTGATGGACGCGGTCGGCGGCGAGGCCAACGCCTTCACCGCCAAGGAGTACACCTGCTTCTACGCGCGCACGCTCGACCGCGACCTGCCGCTGGCGGTCGACGTGCTGGTCGACATGCTGCGGTTCTCCAAGATGGCCAAGGCCGACGTGGAGGCGGAGCGCACCGTCATCCTCGAAGAGATCGGCATGCACAACGACGCGCCGGACGACATCGTGCACGACCTGTTCGCCGAGGTCCTACTGGGCGGCCACCCGCTCGGCAGGCCGGTGCTCGGCACGGTCGAATCCATCGCCGGTATGAGCCGCGACGCGATCGCCAGGTACTGGCGGCGCCACTACGTGCCCGGCAACCTGGTGGTCGCGGCCGCCGGCAACTGCTCCCACGAGGAAGTCGTGGAGCTGGTGACCAGGGCGTTCGAGGGCGCCGAGGGCGGCGCGCCCCAGCCGGTCCCCGCCCGCCGCGAGCCGCGCATCTTCGGTGGCGTGCAGGTGCGGCGCAAGCCCACCGAGCAGGCGCACCTGGTGCTCGGCACCCGGGGCCTGTCGCGCTCGGACCCCCGCCGCTTCGCGCTCGGCGTGCTCAACATCGCCTTCGGCGGCGGCATGAGCTCGCGGCTGTTCCAGGAGGTCCGCGAGCAGCGCGGCCTGGTGTACTCGATCTACTCCTACGCCACCCAGTACTCGGAGATCGGCTCGTTCTCGATCTACGCCGGCACGGCGCCCAAGCGCGTCCACGAGGTGCTGTCGATCGTCCGTGACGAGCTCGACCGCGTGATCGCCGACGGCGTCACCGAGGAGGAGCTGGAGCGCGGCAAGGGGCACCTCAAGGGCTCGCTGGTGCTGGGCCTGGAGGACACCTCCGGACGGATGAGCAGGCTCGGCAAGTCCGAGCTGACCAGCGGCGAGATCCTGTCGATCGACGAGATCGTCCGCCGCGTGGACGAGGTCACCGACAGCGACGTCCAGGCCGTGGCCAAGGAGGTGCTCGGCGGCGGGCCGCGCTCGCTCGCGCTGATCGGCCCGTTCGATCAGGAAGGCTTCGACCGGTACATCGCATGAGCTCCACGACGCTGTCGATCTGCGTGTTCTGCGCGTCCGCCTCTGGGCTGCCCGAGGTCTACGTCGATGCCGCCAGGCGGCTCGGGACAGAGATGGGGCGGCGTGGCCACCGGCTGGTCTACGGCGGGGGCAACGTCGGCCTCATGGCCGAGGTCGCCCACTCGGTGCACGCCACCGGCGGTAAGGTGTTCGGCGCCATCCCCCGCTCCCTGGTCGAGCGCGAGCTCGCCTACGGGCCCGCCGACGAGCTGGTGGTGACGGAGACCCTGAGAGAGCGCAAGGCCGAGATGGATTCGCACGCCGACGCCTTCGTGGCGCTCCCCGGCGGCTTTGGCACCATGGAAGAGCTGCTGGAGGTGCTCACGCTGCGCCAGCTCCGCCTGCACGCCCGGCCGATCGTCCTGGTCAACGCCAATGATTTCTGGGATCCATTCCTGGCGATGGTCCGCGAGATGATCTCGCAGGGATTCGCGCCCGAAGGCGAAGGATTCCTGTTCGAGGTCGCCAAGACCCCCGAGGACGCCGTCGCTCTGGTCGAGGCCGGCCACCGTGGCGCCCCCGTCCCTCGCCGCGGCACCCCACCCACCGATGCCCTCGCCGAAGACTGGACCGCCGAACCCGCCTGACGCCCGCGCTGGGCACGTCGAAGTGACCGACGGCCTTGAGGTCATCGAGGCCCGGAAAAGGGAAGAGCCCACCCGGGCGGGGTGGGCTCTGATGCGTCGGTGCCTATTCGGCGACCGGGCGAACGTTGGCGGCCTGCGGGCCCTTCGGGCCCTGAGTGACCTCGAACTCGACGGTCTGGCCCTCTTCAAGGGTTCGGTACCCGCTGGTCTGGATCGCGCTGAAATGCACGAACACGTCCTCGCCCTCGGGCGGACGGATGAATCCGTAGCCCTTCTCGGCGTTGAACCACTTGACGGTTCCAACGGTCATGACGCTTGTCCCTCCCTCCTTCAACTCGGAGGAGTCGTACAACGCCAGGGCAACCTCTGCCGCTGACGGCAAGGGACAAGCTCGACTGCGGGCTGCGAAGCCAAACGTGAACCTCCTGCGCTGCGGAGAGTAGCACAACCGCTCTTGACCATCCCGCACCGATTTGCATTGACTCCTCCCAGCTGGACAAATTCGCCGCCGCGGGGGGGAGCGGGATGACGCAGGGACCGGCGATCGCCAAGGCCTCCGAGCGCCTGCTCTAGTTGTCGTCCTCGCCGTACTCGATGGCGATGCTGCGGTCGGGCACGATCGCGTGGTAGCGCCCGAACTCGTGCAGGCCCACGGCCTCCGCGACCTTGGCGGAGGCGAGGTTGTCGGGGGCGTGGTTGTAGAGGACGGCGCGGCCCTCGGACAGCACCGAGCGCGCCGCCGCGGACACGACCGAGCGCGCCAGGCCCCGGCCCCGCGCGCGCTCCGAGGTGCCGACCGAGATCTCGCGGATCCGGTCGTCGTAGCGCTTGAGCACGGCCGTCGACAGCACCTTCCCGTCGTCGTCGAGCACCACCCAGGCCTCGCCGGTGAAATGGCCGATGACCCAGTCCGGCAGGCGCGGGTCGGCGGCGTCGAGCACGGTCACCTCGGCCTCCGGCGGCGGGATCGCGACCCCGGTGCGGGCGACGCCGGAGAACAGGTGCCCGCGCAGCTCCGCCGCGGCCTGCTGCAGCGCCGGCAGCAGCGAGGCGGGGGAGGTCAGATATCGGCGCAGCACGTCGGCGTGCTCGGGCGCGACCGCCAGCACCGCGCCGCCCTGGCGGCTGAACGCCCGCACCGGCAGGCTGGGGTGCTGCACCACCGCGACCGCGACCTCGCCGGGGACCAGCCGGTCCATCGGGAGCCCGTATCGTTCGGCGAGCACGGCCATCACGACGGCTTCGTTGTCAACGGGCGCGAGCATGAGGCAAGGGTAGCCTGCCGAGCCGGTCGTGCGCCCGTTTTGGGACCAGTGGCACGCATAGGGCAGCGAGCGCGGCTCCGGCAATGTATGGGACCGGAACCCCCAGGCGCTGGAAGGCCAGGCCGCCGGCCAGCGGGCCGACCACCCTCGCCAGCCCACCGGCGGCCTGCTGCAGGCCGAGCGCGCCCCCGCGCCGCTCGGCCCGGACGGCCCCGGCCACCGACGACGCCAGGGTCGGGGTCACCAGGCCCTGCCCGGCGCACAGGGCCAGCAGCGCCGGGACGAGCACGGCCCACGACCGGGTCACCGCCAGCAGCGCAAGCCCGGCGG
>WNGH01001163.1_pt1 | contig 24236 bp, 26 predicted proteins | sample 5400631 | NCBI WGS metagenome assembly WNGH01 (sample SAMN13153373, study PRJNA577476) | soil metagenome | isolation source: 115 cm soil or saprolite under Garry oak tree replicate 1 | place: USA:California | collected 2016-06-15
TGATCTGCTGGATGAACCCGCCCAGCCGCCGCCGGTCCATCGACCGCGGCCCGGCCGCGTCCTTCAGCCCCAGGCACCAGGTGTCCACCAGGTAGAAGCACACCCCGGCCGTGGACCCGCCCCGGTCCCGGGCGACCAGGACGGTCACCAGCCCCGAGTGCCCGGTTCGTTCGGACGGGGCCGACCCCGGCCAGGTCATGCAGCGGCTCCGCCGGGGAAACGAGGATCTCCGCCGGCTGGTCAAGATCTACGCCGAGTCGATACGCCAGCTCACCTTGGACCACCTCGAACTCGAAGCCAAGCTAACACCGCCGTCGGCGTCACCACGCTTGCTGACCACAGAAATGGCGCCGTCCCGGTCCCCCGGGCTGTAGGAGAACTGGGCCAGGTCAACGAAGACGGCAACACTGCTCACGGCCTGTCAGCAGCCCGCCCGCCGACCCGAGCCTGATCGCACCCGAACCCGTGCGCGAGCACCACCACCGGTGCGCCCGGCCGACCGGAGATCCGGACCCGTTCCTGCTTCGCACGTTCATACGACTCGTCCTCGTAGACGCAGCCTGCCTGGCAGGAGCGACACCGCCGAGCAAAACGCGGATCGCGTAGCGCGTCGCCCTCCAGCACGCGGCCGACGATCGACTGTCAGGTTGTCTACGTACACTGACAGGCGTGGCATGCCGCATCAGTGAGCTGGTCATCGACGCCGCCGACCCCGACCGGCTCGCCGCATTCTGGAGCAAGGTCCTCGGCTACGTCGAACTCGGCCGGGAGGACGACGGAAGCATCGAGATCGGGCCGTCCGACGCCGGCTTCGGCGGCCCGCAGCCCACCCTCGTCCTCAGCCCCAGCAGCGACCCGCGGACCGGGAAGCTCCGACTGCACATCGACGTCAACGCCACCGACCGCGACCAGGACGCCGAGCTGGAGCGGCTGCTCGCTCTCGGCGCCAGGCCCGCCGACGTCGGCCAGACCGGCACCGAGAGCTGGCACGTCCTGGCCGACCCAGAAGGCAACGAATTCTGCCTCCTGCACACCCGGCTCCAGCCCCTCTGACCACGTGCGTCCTGGCGCCAAGCCGCTCGGCCGTCCGAGTGAGGCCGGGGGTTTGCTCGTCGGTGTCAGCGCCCGAGCTTGCGCTTGAGTTCCGGAGAGCACTTCCTCGAACCAGTGCGGGTGCGGCCTCGTTATCGGGCCGTACCGTCCACGGGCACTTCGGCGTCCACGTCGTTACCCGGCGAGGCTGGCGATGTCCTCCGGGGTGAGCTGGATGCTGGCCGCGCCGACGTTTTCCTCTAGGTGGGCGAGGCTGCCGGTGCCGGGGATGGGGAGCATCACCGGGGAGGCTGCCAGCAGTGCGGCGAGCGCGACCTGCTGGACGGTCGCCTCGTGCCGGGCGGCGGTCTTCTCAAGCCGGCTCGTGTCGATCGGGTCGAGGCCGCCGCCAAGAGGGAAGAACGGTACGAAGGCGGTGCCGGACCGGGTGCACTCCGCCAGCAGCGCGGCGTCCGCGGTGGCGTGCACGTGGAACGCGTTCTGCACGGCGGCGACCGGGGCGATCGCGCGAGCCTCGGCGAGCTGCGCGGCATCGACGTTGCTGACGCCCAAGTGCCGGATCAGGCCGTCGGTGCGCAGCTTCGCCAGCGCGGCGAACCGCTCGGCGACCGGCTCGCCGCCAGGCGGGTTCTGCCCGCCGATCCGCAGGTAGACCAGGTCGAGATGGTCGACGCCTAGTTCGCGGAGGTTGTCCTCCACCAGGCCGCGCAGCTGGCCCGCGGTGGCCTGCAGGGCGGGTATGCCGTCCGGCCCCAGCATCGGGCCGACCTTGGTCGCGATCACCAGGCCGTCGGGATAGGGAGCCAGCGCCCGGCGGACCAGCTCGCTGGCGACGACGTCGCCGCGCCGGTAGAAGCTCGCAGTGTCGATGTGGTTCACGCCCAGCTCAACGGCGCGGCGCAGTACCGCGATCCCGTCCTCCGCGTCGCGGACCGGGCCGGTGAAGGTCCCGGTGGGCAGCCGCATCGTGCCGAAGCCGAGCCGCGCGACCGGCAGATCCCCGCCGATCGCGAAGGTGCCGGAGGCGGCGGCGGGCTGGCTGGTGCTCGTTGTGTTCGTCATGCTCACAGCCTGCCCCGGTCCCGTGGCCGCGGCGAGGAGCTGGCAGGTTGCTGCCATTTGCCGGACCCGGAGACGGCAAGCATACTGAGCGCGTGGCTGATGGCCAGACCAGCACGGTGCGCGGCGATGCGGAGCTCATCGCGCGGGCGGGGCACCTGTTCGACGCGGTGCACGAGGAGTTCGCCTGCGCGGCCCGCGACCTGGCCACCTGGTCGCAGCCGGAGGCCCGGTCCGCGGTCGCCCGGCGGGTGCTTGCCCCCGGCAAGGACAGCTTCACGGTGCGCAAGCTGATGAGCCCGCTGGCGCTAGCCGACGAGGCGCAGCGCGCGCACCTGCGGCGGCTCGACGCGGCGGGCTCGCAGGTGCGGATCAGTTCCGCGCCCCTGCCGCACGAGACGATCATCCTGGACCGGCGGGTGGCGATCCTGGCCGGCCAGCCGTCGCCGCTCGGCCGCGAGTACACGGTGACGATCTCCCCGGTCCTGGTGGGCGGGGTTCATTCACTGTTCACCGCCGCCTGGGAGGCGGCCATCGACCTCGGTGCCTACCTGCGGGGCGAGGTCCCCGAGCTCGCTCCCGAGGCCCGGGAGATCCTGCGGGCGCTCGGCGCCGGCCTCACCGACGAGGCGGCCGCCCGGCGGCTGGGCACCTCGCTGCGCACTTACCGGCGGCGCGTCGCCGAGCTGATGGCCGCGCTCGAGGCCGGCTCCCGCTTCCAGGCCGGAGTGCGGGCCGGCGAGCTCGGCCTAGCCCACTGACGCGGCCGGTCCCCACGAACGAAATCACGAGCCGATTACTTTCCGTGACTGAACCAGTACCACGGGAAAGCCGAAAGGCATCGTCCAGGGCCATGGCGGGATCATCGTCGAGTTCAGCAAACCGCTGGGGCCTCGGCGCCGATCTCAAGCCAGCGGACCGGTTGCGTGTCGCCCGCCGCCGGGTGGAAGGCTGGCACGGTGCCGTGACGAGCGACGCTGCGCGCGGGTCTGGACGACCTGCGGCCGTCCTCACGGTCGGCGAGTGCGCCGAGGTCGGCCTGGGCCGACCGGGCGATCCTGGCCGCACCCCAGCTACTGCCCGATGACACAGTGTTCGGCGCCCACAGGCCCCAGCGACTGCCACGCCGCCGCCACCGCCTGGTCCGTTCCCACGTCTGTTGCCCCAGCCTGAAGCCGGCGAGCGAGAACCTGCCGCCGACGCGACCGGGCCGTCGGTCTGGCGGCTTCCGCGCCTGGCCGAAGGCCCGGGTAGCCCGTCACTTGGACGGAGTGAAGTCGTAGGTGACTCCGGTCAGGCGCTCGGACTCGGTCCACAGGCGCCGCTGGACGGCGGTGTCATGGGAGCGCCTGCTGGACCGCACGACCTTCGGGTGCTGTCCGGACCAGCCAAGGAGCCCGTCGGGCCCGTAGTACTCGCCGCCCCTGGCCGCCGGGTCGGTGGCTGCCCGGAGCGTAGACAGGGCGCCGGCGGCGGCATCCGGCTGGCCGAGCGCGCGCATCAGGATGTTCCCTACTGCCCGCGTGGGACCGGTAGCGTGCCGCTGGAGGCTGGTGTGGACCGCTCCCGGGTGCAAGGTGACGGCGATTGTTTGGGCACCAGCCTCGGCCAGCCGTCGCTGGAGCTCATAGGTGAACATGATGTTCGCCAGCTTTGACTGGCCGTAGGCCGCCATCGGCCGGTAGGGCCGGCGTTCGAAGTTCAGGTCGTCCAGCCCGATCCTGCCCTGCCGATGCCCGAAACTGCTGATGGTGACCACCCGCGAGCCTGGAGTGCGCAGCAGCTGGTCGAACAGCAGTCCGGTGAGCGCGAAGTGACCGAGGTGGTTAGTGCCGAATTGCAGCTCGAACCCGTCCTCCGTCCGGCCCAATGGCGGCATCATGAGTCCCGCGTTGTTGACAAGCAGGTCCAGCCGGCCGTACCCGGACCGGATCCGGTCGGCGGCTTTCCGGACCGAGGCCAAGGACGCGAGGTCGAGGCGGACCACGTCGGTCACCGCACCAGGCACCTCCCTGGCGATACGCTCGGCCGCGTCCCGCGCGCTGGCCTCATCACGGCAGGCCAGCACCACGGCGGCGCCGTGCGCGGCCAGCTGCGTGGCCGCCGCCAGGCCGATGCCGCTGTTGGCGCCGGTCACCACCGCGGTTTTCCCTTGCTGGCTCGGAATGTCATCGACTGACCACGTGCTCATGGGAATCTCTCCTTCGGAGTGCCCGGGCCGGTAAGGCGCCGGCGGTCTGCAGTTCGACGAGGTTGACGCTCTGGCCGCGACCGTCCTCGCGCAGCAGTACCAGCGCGGCGGCGGCGGTGGCGGCCAGCAGGGCGGCGCTGACGGTGAAGCCAGTGTGGAAGCCGGTGGTCATCGCGCCCGCGATGTTGATCAGGAAGATCCAGCGCCAGCCGGCCGCGGAGACGAGCAGCCCGCCCGCGACCAGGCCCATGGTGCCGGCCACGGCACCGACGCCACCCCAGACCCCGAACGCCCGGTTCCTCGCCGGCCCTGCCGGGAATACACCGGAGATCATGGCCAGAGTGGTGGGGACGACGAAGGCGGCGGCCAGCCCCTCGGCGGCCCGGGTAGCGATCATCACCGCGGCGTTCGGAGCGAACGCATGTGGCGGCGAGTCCAGGTGAACGCGGCCGCCTGAGCCGTCTGGCGGGTTTCCGTTGTGGTTGCGGTACTCATCGATTACCCTTCCTACTTATCGATCAGTAAGTGCGACGCTACTAGCTTACTGATCGATAAGCAAGTAGTCTGGGGGCATGAGTCCTGCGAGTTCCACGAAGCAGCGGATCCTCGGCATCGCGCGTGAGCTGTTCGCCCGGCAGGGCTACACCGGTACCTCGATCGCCGACATCGCACGCGAACTAGGCACAAGCACGGCCGCGCTCTACTACCACTTCCCGTCGAAAGCAGACATCCTGCGGGGGCTGATAGCGGAGCCGCTCGCTGCCTACACCCGGCTCCTCGGTAGCCTGCAGGAGCGTCAGCCGCCGGCCGGGGAACTGCTCGGCGCGTTCATCGACCTCGCCGCCGATTCCCGCGAGCTGGCCGTCATCATCGATCGCGACCCGGCAGTCCTGGAGATGATCACCAAGCAGCTACCGGAGTCCTCTCAGATGAACGAGCGGGTGATCGAGGCTCTCACCGGCCGTGGCGCCGACCGCGCGGCAGTCATCCGGGCGCACGCGGCCCTCGGCGTCGTGAAGAACGCCACGATGGCCGCCATGTCGATCGACCCGGCTCCGGAAGGCGACGCCAAGCTCACCCCTGCCGACCGGGCCGAGATCCTGGACGCAGCGCTGCGCGCGCTGAACGCCTGACCCTCCTGCGGTGGGTCGCGCCGGCCGGGACCGGTGCCTGACCTGCTCTGGGAAGATGCGGCGGCTTTCGTCGAGAGCGACGGCTCAGTAAAGCTCGTCCATGCCGAGGTTGCCGGGCCGGTGAAGATCTGGCAGGCGGTTGCGGGCTGGGTGTGCGCCCGCGGCCCTGATCACCACTACACCGAGACCGGCGCTGCCGGCCCTTCGCTTCCCGTGTCGGCCGCAGCAGCGGCCTTCGAACGACGGTCCCGCCTGGCCATCATGTGCTATGACCCGGTGACCGACGCGGTGCCACGGTCCTGGCCGGTCATTCCCAGCGGTCCACCTCACCCGGCACGCCTCCTGACGAGGAAGCGGCGCCCCGCGACAACTCCGCAGCAGGAAAAGCGCCTGGCCGCGCTACGCGGCAAACCGGACGTTCAGGTAGCAGACGTGAAGCATGACAGAGGCGAGCTGGATGTCGGTGGCGGCCAGTACGCTCCGCCCATGGCCAATTTCGCAGTGAGGCTCGTGCACGGCCCGGGCTGGGACCCGTCGCAGCCGATCCGGGACCAAGACGGCTGGGACGAGCACGCGGCATTCATGGACGGGCTTGTCGATGATGGCTTCGTCATCCTCGGCGGCCCGGTCGGCGACGGCGAGCAGACCCTGCACGTGGTCGAGGCGGCGGATGAGAACGACATCAAGGCGCGCCTCGCCAGGGATCCCTGGGCTTCCGCCGGACTGCTTCAGATCGGCACGATAGAGCCCTGGGCGCTCTGGCTCGACAGCCGCTCCAGGAATCCGGCACGCTGATCAACACGCGCCAGCTCCGCGCGCCCCAGCCGACGACGTGTCCACAATGCGTCACCCGGCAACCCGGCCCCTTGGCGGAGGAATAGGGTCGCTGTCGCAAGCATGAGGGCGGCATCATAGGGCCGTGACCACCGGGATAGGCACTATAACGCTGTGGCGGCCCACCGGGCCGGAGGAACTCGCGCTGGTCGAAGCATCGGGCTGGCGGAAGTGGCCACCCCGGCTGGAGGGCCAGCCGATCTTCTACCCGGTGCTCAACGAGGAATACGCCACGATGATCGCCCGCGACTGGAACGTCCGGCGGTCCGGCGCGGGTTATGTTACTCGCTTCCAGGTCCGCCGGTCTTTCCTGGACAATTACGAGATCCACCAGGTAGGCGGCCAGACCATCCTGGAGTACTGGATCCCCGCCGCAGACCTTGACGCGTTGAACGCCAGCCTTATCGGCAAGATCGAGGTGACCGCGGAGTTCCACTGACTGGCGATCACATCGCGGCAGAAGCGGACGACCGCCCTCATGACGGCGATGTATAAATATTCAGGTCGGCTGACCATACGTCGGGCCTGTAACCGAGGCTGCCAGGCGGTCGGCGGCTCATTGCCCTGTGTAGATAACCGCGCGCCGAGCCGCCTGATCTGGCGTGAGGGCGGTCTGCCGGACTTCCCGGCGGAGGGCACGCAGATCGTGTTGATCTGATGCCGCTGGGCTAAGCGGCCGGGCTGGGGTGATATCTGGCGCTGACGGTGGCGTTCGCCTGGCCGCTGAGGCGCGGGGACGGTGAGCCAGCCGGCTGCCGGTTCACGGAGAGCTGGCTGACGCCCTGGCAGGTCCGCGGAACATCCTGGGCCGGGGGTGTCATCGGGTGGTCAGGGCATGGATGGCGTCATTGAGGTATGCGCGCCGTCCGGCCCGGGTGGCGGGCAGGACGCCGGGGGTTGAGTGGGCGAGCTGGCCGTGCCCGAGGTAGGCGCTGTAGGCCAGGAGCGCGCGGCGGCGGGCTTCCGCTTGGGGAAAGCCGATCCGCCGGAACACCGTGGCGATCAGGTTGAGCCGGGCGGCGGTGACCCGCTGCAGCGCCGGTGCGACCGCGGGATGAGCGGCGTTGGCGAGCAGCGCCGGGCCTACCCGGTCCTGCTCGGCGCGCTCGATCACGCCGGCCACCAGACGCCGGAACTGGCTGGCCGGCGCGTCCTGGGCGGCGGTGATCTCCGCGACCACGTCGGTGGTCGTCTCCTTCTCCCAGCGCCTGATCGCGGCCTCCAGCAGCGCGTCCCGGTTCTCGAAGTGCCAGTAGAAGCTGCCCTTGGTGGCGCCCAGGCGGGCGGCGAGCGGTTCGACGCCCACGGCCGCCAGGCCGCCGTCGGCGATCGCGCCCAGGGCGGCGATGATCCAGTCGTCGCGGGTGAGCCGCCGCTGGCCACTTGCCTTCTGCTCCGCCATGACTGTACGCTACCGTACGGAGCGGCCATACGGTAGCGTATGGCGGATGGGCACAAGGAGGCGGCGATGGGCGCTGGCCGGTACGACGTGATCGTGGTCGGGGCCCGGGTGGCCGGCGCGGCCACCGCGATGCTGCTCGCCCGGCAAGGGCTGCGGGTGCTGGCGGTGGACCGGGTCTCGTTTCCCAGTGACACCATCTCCTCCCATCAGCTCCAGGTTCCGGGCGCGGCGCTGCTGCACCGGTGGGGCCTTCTGGGCAAGCTGACGGCGGCGGGCACGCCGCCGGCCCGCCGGGTGCGTTTCGACGCCGGCGGCGGACTGGTCATGGACGGGCAGTTCCCCGCCTGTGAGGGCGTAGACGCCCTGTACAGCCCGCGGCGGACCCTGCTCGATTCCATCCTGGTCGAGGCGGCACGCCAGGCCGGGGCGGAGGTCCGCGAGAACTTCCGGGTGACGGAGGTGACGGGCTCCGGCGGCCGGGTCACCGGGATACGAGGCAGCGCCCGCGGCCGCCCGGCCGTGGCCGAGACCGCGAGCCTGGTGATCGGGACCGACGGGAAGCGGTCACTGGTGGCCGGCGCGGTCGGCGCCCGCCGGTATCGCCAGCGGCCCGTGCAGTCGTTTGCCAGCTACTCCTACTGGGCCGGGGTCCCGGTCTCCGGCGGTGAGCTGTACCAGCGGCCGGGGCGCGCGGTAGCGGTCTTCCCCACCAACGACGAGCTCACCATGGTCTATGCGGCGGCACCGATGACCGAGTTCGCATCGGCGCGCGCCGACCTGGAAGGTCATTACCTGCGCTCCCTCGACCTGTGCGGCGACCTGGGCGAGCGTGTCCGCAGCGGCAGCAGGGCGGAACGGCTGCGCACCACGCCCGACCAGCCCAACACCTTCCGGTATCCGCACGGGCCCGGGTGGGCGCTGGCCGGGGACGCCGGCGTCGTCATGGACTCGATCTCGGCGCAGGGCATGACCAGCGCGCTGCGCGACGCCAGCTACCTGTCCGACGCCGTCACTGCGGGGCTTGGCGGCAGCCGGCCGCTGGCCAGCGCGCTGCTCGACCATCAGCGGCGCCGCGACCGGGCCATCCGCGGCATGTACGACTTCACCCTCGGCCTCGCCGCCTTTCCCCCGGCCACGCCCGGCCAGCGCTACTTCCTCGCCGCCGTCGCCGCCGACCAGCAGGAGACCGACCGGTTCCTCGGCGCCTTCGCCGGCATCGTGCCGCCGCAGCAGTACTTCACCCGCGGCACGGTAGTGCGCATCCTCGGCACGCGGGGCATCCGCAAGCTCACGACAGCCGGTGCGCTGTCCTCAGCGCGGGTGGTGCCGTGGGCAAGGGTGCCCGGCCGGTTTCCGGGTGCAGACCGATGCGGAAGATAACAGCGACCGCCGGCAGCGCGGTCTTCCTCGTGCTCGCACCCGGAGTAGTGGCCGGGCTAATGCCCTGGTGGCTGACCGGATGGCAGACCGGCGCCGCCTATCCGGCGCCGGTGCGGATCACCGGCGCGGCGCTGACCGCCGCGGGTTCCGCGGCGCTCCTCGCCGCGTTCGCGCAGTTCGCGATCCAGGGCCGGGGAACCCCGGCACCACCGGCGCCCACCGAGCAGCTAGTGGTGCGCGGGCTGTACCGGTACGTCCGCAATCCCATGTACCTGGCGGTGCTGGCGGTCATCACCGGCCAGGCCCTGCTGCTGAGCCGCCCGGTCCTGCTGAGCTACGCCGCTGCCGTAGCCGCCGCCTTCATCGCGTTCGTCCACGGGTACGAGCAGCCCGCGCTGGCCCGGCGCTACGGCGCCCAGTACCAGGCCTACCGGCGGGCCGTACCCGGCTGGTGGCCCCGCCTGCCGCCGGCCCGCAAGACACCCCGCCGCTGACCTGGCGCCCTGCACGCGATGCCACACACCCTGCCGGGCGCCGATCCAGTGGGTCGATCAGTGTCACCAGCTCGGTGCGCGTTCGCGTCTGGCTGGATGCGCTTGGGCAGAGGTTATGCCTGCTGGTTTGCGCAGGTCAGCGCGTTCTGCGGACGGTGCTGTGGCGGGCGGCGCTGCGCGCATCTGGACGCTGCGCGAGCGACGATCAACACCCGCACTCGATGAAGGTTCCGGCTAAGCCGAGAACCGGGTGGGGAACCCGCTTGGGCTGTGGACACGATCCGTAATCTCTATCAGTACCGGCCCGGAATCCAGTAGTGCGGAAGCACGAGACCGGCCCGGTGGCCTCAACCACCAATACGCCCAGGTCATATAGGGTGACACGGTTTGCGGCACCCACAGGCCCAGGGTTTCAGCGGTGTATCAGGGCTGCTTCAGGACAGGTGCCTAGCCTGCGGTCAGACGGCAGGGCTACGGCATGGGAGCGGCAGATGACAAAGAATCTGGGTGTCGCCATTTCGGGCGGCGCGCTGGCACTCGCCCTCGCCTGGGCGGCCAGCCCCGCCTTGGCCTGGGGCAGCACACACCCGGCGGGCGTGGCACAGGCCAAGCTGCTCAAGCCCGATCCGCCACCGGTGATCAGGGACTCCAGCGCCCGGCCCGGCCGCCCAGGCCACATGAATATAAAGGCCCTGGCCGATTCACCGGCGGTCACGGACTCAGCCGCCCGGCTTGACCACGGCCCGGTTATTCCCCCCGATCCCTGGTGAGCGGCAGTGGCCACCCGAGCATGACGAGCCGGTCGTCATGCCGCTTGAGGTGCAGGTGCAGCGCCGGAAGGTACTCGGCGGCGTGATCAACGAGCACCACCGGGCCGGTGTCCGGGTGATCAGCAGCCGCAGCAGGTGGTGCCGCGCTTTCGGGATCACGGCGAGCAGGGTCGCGAGCAGCGCCCGGTCCGCCCAGTTCAGGTTCGGGCGGCACGGCTGCCGCCGTGGCAGCACGGCGAGCTGGTGGCGCAGGAGCAGGATCTCAGCGATCCGCCACGTCTCCTCACGCCGGGACAGCCGCAGCCAGGAGGCCATCCGCGTGATCAGGAGAAAGACAAACCGCAGGCGCATGACCGGTGATCATCACGGCCGGACGGCTGGGATGGCAACTCTGCTGGTCAAAGCCTGCGAAGCCGCAGTCGGTCACCTGATGTTCCGCTGCCTATGGAAGCGCTGCAAGCGGAAGGGTTCGAGCAGTTCGGGTCGTGTGCCCGATAGCACGTAGCCGGCCAGGGCTTTGCCTGAGGCGGGCGCCAGGGTGATGCCGAGCATCGAGTGCCCGGTCGCGACGAACAGGTTCTCGACGGGATCCGCGCGATCCAGGATGGGCAGGCCGTCCGGGGTCAGCGGCCGCCTGCCGACCCAGAGTTCCTCCGGCTCACATCCAGCGCCGTCGAGCTCGTCCCAGCCGATGATGTACTGCGCGGCACCGCGCGCGATGGCCGCCGCCCGGGACCGGCGCAGGGTCTCGTTATCGCCGCTCAGCTCCATCGTGCCGGCGACCCGCAGCCCTCGGGGGAACGGCGTGACGGCGACCTTGATGTCCCCGAAGTGGATGGGCCGCCTGGGCATGATGCGCAGGCGGCGCAGGAAGCTGTATCCCTTGCCCGCGGTCAGCGGCAGCCGGATCCCGACGGGCCGCAGCAGGGTCCCGCATGACACCCCGCCGGCCAGGACAACCTTGTCCACCGGCAGCGGGCCCTCCCCTGACACGACCGCCCGGACCCGTCGGCCGGCGCAGTCCAGGCGTTGCACCTCGGTCTGCTCCCGGATCCCGGCGCCTGATTCCCGCGCCAGCCGGGTCAGCCCGCTGGTCAGCCGGGCCGGGTCGATGTGCCGTTCCTCGCCGATCAGGTAGCCCGCCTCGGCCCGCGGGGAGAGGGCGGGTTCGAGTTCCCGCAGCTCGGCTCCGGTGAGGAGGTCATCCGGCACCGTGTAGCCGTAGTGGCGCATGACCGCCGCCGACGCGAGTGACCGGGCGGCCGCCGGCCGACGGCTGAAGACATGGAGCAGTCCCCGCGCGGTCAGGCCCGCGCCGAGCCCGGCCTGTTCCAGCTCATCGTAGAGTCCGAAGGTCGGGCGGCTGAGTTCGGCCACCGCCCGCAGCCCCCGGGCGGCGGCGGCGGAGTTGCAGTAGCGGATGGCCTGCCGCAGCCAGCGGTACAGGCCGGGATCCAGGGTCGGCCTGACGTATAGCGGCGAGGCGGGCCGTCCCACGGAGGACAGGGCCTGGCGGATGGCCGCTGGCCCGACTACGGGGGCTGACTCGCTGGGCGTGATCCAGCCCGCGCTGCCCCAGGTGCAGCCGTGGCCGAGTTCTCCCCGCTCGAACAGGACCACTTCCGCGCCCGCCCGGGACAGGTAGTACGCGACCGACAGCCCGATGACCCCTCCGCCGACGATAGCGATCAAGCGGATCCCTCGGGGCCGGCCGTGCTGCCGTAGCGGACGAAGCCGGCGAAGAACTCGCGCGTGCGCTCGCTGGCCGAGCCGAACACGACCTCGTGCGGCGGCCCGGCGTGGACCACCTTGCCGCGGTCGATGAAGACGATCTGATCCGAGGCGTCGAGCGCGAAGCCGACCTCATGGGTCGATACGAGCATCGTGATGCCCTCGGTGCTGAGCTCGCGCATGACCCCGAGCACGTCCTGGGAGGACTCGGGGTCGAGCGCGGAGGTCGGCTCGTCGAAGAGCAGCGCGACGGGCCGCAGCGCCAGGGCCCGGGCGATCGCGACCCGCTGCTGCTGCCCGCCGGACAGCCGGGCCGGCAGCTCGAGCGCCTTGTCGGCCAGGCCCACCCGCGCGAGCAGGTCCAGCGCCCGTCGTACTGCCTCGGTGCGGTCCGCCTTGCCCACGCGCAGCAGCGGAAGGGCCACGTTCTCGGCCGCGGTCAGGTGCTGGAACAGGTTGAAGCTCTGGAAGACCATGCCTACCCGCTGCCTGAGCTGCACGCGGCGGGACCGGTGCAGGCACTCGCCGTCCTTCGACACCAGCTCGCCGCCGACCTCGACGATTCCCGCGGTGGGTTCCTCGAGCAGGTTGATACAGCGCAGCAGGGTGGTCTTGCCGCCACCGCTCTGCCCCATCAGGCTGACCACCTCGCCCCGCCTGATGACCAGGTCGATCCCGTCCAGGACCCGGTTGTCGCCGAAGCATTTGACCAGCTTCTCCACCCTGACCACGGCGGCATCCCCGGCCGGGCCCGACGCGTCCGCGGGGCCGGCCGCGTGATCCACTCCGCTGAGGTTCATCCCAGCCCCCGGGCGCGCCGGCCGGCATCGCCAGCCGGACCTCGCCGATGAGGCGGCGGCGGCGTGGCGACAGCGGCGTGCCCGCCTTCAGCCTTCGCTCCAGCCACAGGGACGCCATCGACAGGGGATAGCACATCGCGAAGTAGATGATCCCGATCACCAGGTAGACCTCCATCGCCTGGAAGGTGGTCGAGGCGATCAGCTGCCCGGCCGTCATCAGTTCCGCCGCGGAGATCGTGATCAGCAGCGAAGTGGACTTGAGCATGTCGACGAGCATGGTCGTGGTGGCCGGCAGGACCAGCCGAACGGCCTGCGGCACCACGACCCGCGTCAGCACCTCGCGCTCGGTCAGGCCGAGCGCATGCGCCGCCTCGCGCTGCCCGGCCGCGATGCCCTGCAGCCCGCCGCGGAAGATCTCCGACAGGTACGCGGCGTAGAACACGATCAGGCTGACGCAGCCCGCTTCGAACACGCTCAGCCGCAGCCCGAGTGATGCCAGGCCGAAGTAGACCAGGAAGATCTCGGTGAGCAGCGGCAGGTTCTTGAAGATCTCGGTGTAGATCCGGGCGAGCCAGCGGAGCGGAGCGACCGGCGATTCGCGCATCAGCGCGAGCAGCAGGCCGGCCAGGACCGCTCCGGCGAAGCTCGCGACGGTGAACTCCACCGTCTTGAGGATCCCGTCACCCACGGTGGGTGCCCACGAGATCCAGTTGACGTGGAATGGCCCGAACGATGTAACCGCGAGTGGCATCGGAACCTCACGGGATCGACGGCGGCGTCCAGCTGGCGGGGCGGTCCGCCGCCCGCCGCTGCTGCGCCATGCCTGCCGGAGGCTTCAGGAACAGGTCCGGGTTGGCACCCCATTTCGTCAGGAGCTTGACCAGCTCGCCGTTCGCGTACATCTGCCTGATCACCCGGTTCATCGCGGTCACCAGCCCGGACTCCTGCTTGGGGACGTAGAAGCCGGTCATGTAAGGCTGGAAGGCGGAGTAGCCGGGATGGGCGGCCAGCTGAGCGGCGGTCGGCGGCGCCAGGTAGTCGCTGCTGAGGCCCGAGCCCGCATCCTGCTTGGCCTGGTAGATCACCAGCAGGGTGCCGATGACCAGGGCGTCGACTCGCCCGTCGGCTAGGTCCGTGAACGCCGACGGGGTGTCCTGGTAGGCGTGCAGCGTGGCCCCGGGGATCTGGCGTATCGCGTTCACGAAGATGTAGCCCGTCACGGTGCCGACCGCGTGACCCTGCAATCCGGCGATCGTGGTGACGTGCACGCCCTTCTTCTCGGCGAGGGCGACCGGGGAGTAATACGGCGGATCGGTGAACAGCCCGACCGCGGCCCGCGACTTCGACCAGGCGATTCCGCCGATCGCCACGTCGACGCGCCGGGTCTGCACGCCGGAGAGCATGCCGGCGAAGTTGGTCACCGTCACGTTCACCTTCTGGTGCAGTTGCTGCGCGATGTAGTCGAAGATGTCGCTGTCGAGCCCGATCAGCTGACCGTTCTGCTCGGCTGTGTAGGGCAACGAGGAAACCGGTGTTGTTCAGGTACCAGGTGCCGTCCGGCTGGATGTAGGCATAGACGTCCTCGCTCACCTCGGTAGCCTCGCCGCTCATGCTGTGTCTCCCGCTCGCTTCCGGGCCGCCTTAAGGCATTGCCTTCCATCGTCGCCACAACCCGGCTCCTTAGTCCAGGCAATGCCGCGGCCCTCCGGCTCGCTCAGCCTGTGGTGTGTCTCTCGGTGTGCAGCGGGGCTCGGCTGGGTTAGCCCTGCCATCACACCAGCCAGCGACAAAATTAGGGACTGTGCAATAGCGCGCCTGCCAGTGTCGTGTCAGGCTGGTGCGGGCGACGTGTATTCGCGTGCTTGGAAGCCGTGATTGCTGCGACTGGAAAACAATCGGAGGCCCTCGTGAACAGTGATGACGCTGCGGCTCTGCGGGGGGACGCGGAAGCGCAAGACCTGATGGCCAAGATCGACACCGCGGTGCCGGTTTCGGCCCGGATCTGGAACTACTGGATGGGCGGCACAGATTATTTCCCGGTGGATAAGGCCGCCGGCGACGAGTACGCTGCGGTATTTCCCGGCATCTTCGACCTGGCGCGGGCGTCTCGCGGCTTTATCATCCGCGTAGTGCGGTACCTGGCCGATGAGGCGGGGATCAGGCAATTCCTCGACATCGGCACCGGCCTGCCCAGTCACGACAACACGCACGAGATCGCCCAGCGGGTCGCGCCGGAGTCGCGCGTTGTTTATGTCGACAACGATCCGATGGTGATCGCGCATGCGCGCGCCTTGCTGACCAGCAATCCCGCGGGCAATACCGATTACATCGAGGGCGACGTGAACGATCCCGGCTCGATCCTCGGCAGCGCCCGGGAGAAGCTGGACTTCACGCAGCCCGTCGCGATCATGCTCATGGGCATGCTCGGGCACATCGGCAACCCCGCGGAAGACGACGATGCTTTTACCCAGTCGATCGTGGCGACGCTCAGAGCCGCGCTGCCGTCCGGCGGCTATTTCGCGCTCAACGAGGCGGTCGACACCGACCAGGATGCGAACAAGGCGCTTGACGACTACAACCAGACCGGTGCCGTGCCGTACCGGGCGCGGCGCCGGGATCAGATCGTCCGGTTCTTCGATGGCCTGAAACTGGTCGATCCCGGCATCGTTCAGCTTCAGGACTGGCGGCCGGAGCCGAGCCAGCCCGGTCCGCGGGAGGTCCCGGCCCTGGGCGGTGTCGGCAGGAAACGGTGAACTGCGCGGTTGAGTAGATCCCCGGCTCCCGGCGCGGGAACCGCCAGGCCCGCACGCCGCTGACCCGGCTCGGTCCTGATGAACAGGCCGAACGGGTGTGGCCGGAGCCCGACCGCATGCTCGTCGGTGCCGACAATGATGGCACTGCCTTTGACCTGGTCTTGCGTTTGTCGGGTACGCAGCCCATTCCCGATGGCTGCGATGTGGTGACGCACAGGCTCAGCTCTGAGCCCGGCTGGCGGGCAGCACGATCCTCGCGGCGGGGCTAGGTGTCCACCACCAGGTAGGTACAGTCGAGCCGCCAGCCGGCCTGAGCGTCGGGGCGTGTGGCGCGGCAGTGGGGGCAGGCGTCGTCGAGGTCGGAACGATAAGGGCCGCCGCAGTTCGCGCAGGTGCGGGGCAGCAAGACGGCTTCCGGGTCGGTGCGTTGCCCGGTGGGTCGCACGAAGTCCCAGTCCAGCTGGGTGGCTCCATCAAGCCGTTGCCAGCCCGGCTCGGCTCCCTCAAGCCGTTGCCAGCTCGCCCGGATCGCCCCGACCATCACCGAGCCAAGCCGCACGGTATCCGGTCTATGCCCTGTTCGCCGAGTACGACGTCTCTCACCTCCGGCTCGCGCCAGCTCGCCTCAAGCAGCACCCGTCCCTGGTTCGCCGTGCCAGGCCGGCCGCTCGCGTACCGCCGCCACTCGGCGATTCCGGCCGCGAGCGCCTTCCCGTTTGTCGTCTGCCAGTAACCGGGCGTCGCAATCCGCCGCAGCAGCCGGTCATCCATCGCGGCAACGGCCATGGCGTAAGCGCCCACGGCCATCCGGCTGCCATCGAGGAAAACTGTCGCGTCGAAACCGGGATCGACCGCCCGGAGATCCCTGATCGCGGCCGCCACCCGGGCGGGCGAGCCGCCCTGGCTCACGGCATGCAGCGAGCCCGCCTTGGCTCCTGTCGCGACGACGCGGCGGAAGGCATCCCGCACCGTGTCCGAGGGCCCGCGCGAGACAAAGAGCATGATGGCCAGGACTACTAGCACCACTACGGCCAGCGCCCAGGCCAGCAGATAAGTCCCCCATACGGCGGCGAAGGCGTATTCGGCGACTACCATGGCGCCTCCTCGATGCTCCACACGACCCAGTCCTGTCCCCCGGTCAGCACCAGTGCCTTGCAGTACGCACAGCTTCCGCTGGCGTCGACCCGCAGGTCCGCGCCGCACTGCGGGCACCGGCCGTCCAGGATGCCGCCATTCGCGGGCGTCGTCGCGGTCGCCGCACGGCGGACAGTCCAATCCTCGAACCATTCCCTCCGCCCGGGATCGCCGCGCACCACCGACGCGCCGATGACCTCGTACCGCTCACCCTGGCACGCCAAGCGAATGCGCAACTGCTCAGCCAACTGGTCGCGGGTGGCTGCCACCACCGTGGCACCCGCGACCGCGTGGGTGCCCTGGCGGCGCACGCCATGGGCGGCGCGCTCGTCAAGGAGCATAACGAACACGCGCCACAGGCCTTCTGACAAGACCTGACGGGCGGCCGAAGCGTCCCCGGTGCGGCGCGCCTGGTCGACCACCTCGCTCGCCCGCACGACCCCGCGTACTGGCGCCGCGACATCGAATCCGGCATCGCGCGACTTCATCTCGACCAGCCCCGCCGCCACCAAGGCCTGGTCATCGGCGGGCGTCAGTTCCTCCCTGCCGGAGCGGGCACGCATCCCGGTATCGGTAGCCGCCTCATTGCGGAGCACCTGCCCCAGACGCGGCACCATCCCGATAATCATGAACGGCAGCTTGATGAAGAACCACAACAGCCCGGCGCACCCGGGGGCGCCCCGGGATGCAGGCGCATCTCCTCCGGCGGTCGCCATCGCGCTACCGCGTGCGGCGCAGGACGATGCGCGCCAGGAGGGTCAGCTGGCGTTTGGCGTCCGAGCCGGGTGGAGCCGAGATATCGAAGATCAGGTCGCCGCGACGGACAGTGATGTCCGCGAATTGCGGACCTCCGGAGACGGCGCCAGGACTGAACATGCTGTCCGTGACGCCGGCCAGGCCTGTTGGCTGGATGCCCGCCGGGTAAGTGGCCTGGGCCAGGACGGTCTGCCACGTCTGCGCGGGGGTGGCGTCGTCGCGAAACCAGTCGAATTCGATGCCTCCGTCGGCTCCGCTGGCCTTGGTGTAGGTGCAGTATGCGCCTTGACTGCCCTGGGCCGGGCTTACGCTCGGCTGGGTCAGGTCGGGCCGCAGGCCGACGCTCACCAGGTCGGCTCGCGTGATCGCCGAACACCCGGACGTCCCCGCGGCGGCCTCGGATGACGCGGTCGCACCGGCACCGGTGGCGGTTGTCGCCAGGGTGGCGCCGGTGCGGGCAGCGGTCGGCTGGCTGTGCGGTGCTCCGGCCGAACATCCGCCTACCGCGACCACCGCAGCGACCGCTCCCGGCATCACCCATCGCTTATGCGCACTCGCCCGAACCATGACATTCTCCCGTCCGCTCTGGTTGAACGCGTCCGCCGATACCCCGATTCGGCCCCGAGCCCGCGTTGATCCTCCGGGAAATAGCAGGACAATCTGGCCGGGACCGAATCCGGCCACGCAGACGTCAGCGCACTACCTTGTTACCGGCCGCCCATTGCGGACGAATCAGGGATTCTCCCTACATTTGCCGGGCAGCGACCCTTGCCCTGCTCATTCACGCTGACCGGTCGCTGTGAGGTCTGGCGCGTTTGCGCGCCGGTAAGGTCCGGGTCGTCGACGCGGTCAAGTCGGTCATCACGATCGAGAACGTCCGCGCGGCCATCGACCAGATCGCCCAGACCACGCTGCGGAAGGTCGTCGGCCAGCACAGCCTGGACCAGACGCTGCCCGAGACCGACAAGATCAACCTCGACATCCGCAAGATCCTTGACGTCACCACCGTCGACTGGGGCGTCGAAGTCACGTTGGTGGAGCTCAAGGAAGCCCTGGCCGCCGCCCGTCCCGGTCCAGCGCCCAACGGAGGCGTCCGGCGGCATAGGGCGGCGAGCCCGGCAGCTTGTGCCGGACTCGCTAATGCCGTTAACTGGGACTGCGGCCTGACCGGCCCGGACCCTGCCTCTACCGCCGCTCGTTTAGGTGACCGCGGAGAGGCTATGAGCACTCGAATCGATATCCCCGCGGATCCCGTCCGGACAGATGGACCCCGTTCACCGTCGGCTGCCGAAACACCGGGTGGCGCCCGCGCCGCCGACGCGGTGAGCGGACTGGGTTTCCTTGACATACCGCGGCTGGAACTGGATCAGCTGCTGGTGCAGCTGGTAGACCGCGCCGATGACGTGCTGGCCACCCAAGGGCGGCTGCGCGGGCTGTTGCGCGCCAATGCCCTGGTAGCCGGCGAGCTGAGCTTGCCGGTGGTGCTGCGGCAGATCGTGGGGGCGGCCCGGGACCTTGTCGGTGCCCGGTACGCGGCGCTCGGCGTGCTTGGCCGTGACGGGGAGCTGGAACAGTTCGTGCACGCAGGGATGGACGAGGAGCTGGTCGGAAGGATCGGTGAGCTGCCCAGGGGCCGGGGGATTCTCGGGCTGCTGATCGGGAAGCCGGTCCCGCTGCGGCTCGCTGACCTGTCCGGTCATCCGGCGTCGGCGGGGTTCCCGCCAGGGCATCCGCCGATGACCGGCTTCCTCGGTGTCCCGGTCCGCATCGGGGAGGAGGTCTTCGGCAACCTGTACCTCACCGAGCGGTCCCGGGGCGGGGAGTTCACCGCGGAAGATGAACAGCTGGCGATCGCGCTGGCCGCGGCGGCCGGCGCGGCGATCGCCAACGCGCGGCGGTTCGCCGAATCCGAGCAGCGCCGCCGCTGGCTGGACGCTACCGCCGAGCTGACACCTTTGCTGTTGTCCGGTGCGGAAGTGCAGCCACATGCGCTGATCACCCAGCTCGCCGCGGCCGCCGCGGACGCGGACTTTGCCACGCTGGCCGTGCCCCACGGCGCAGACCAAGTCATTATCGCCGGCGTCACTGGCGAGCTCGCCGCCGGGATGATGAACCAGGTAGAGGCGCTGGCGGACTCGCTGGCCGGGCAGGTGATCCTCACCGGCAAGCCCAGCCTGGTAACCGGAGAGGGCCGCCAAGCGGCCGCCGCTGTGCTGAGCGCCGGTACCGGCCCGCTGATCGTCGTGCCGCTGGCGGCCGGCGAGCAGGTCTGCGGCGCGCTGCTGCTGGGTCGGCTAGCGGTACGCCCTGTATTCACCGAGACAGACCTGGGCATGGCCGCCGCCTTCGCCGGCCACGCCGCGGTGGCGATGGAACTCGCCCGGGCCCGCGCCGACCAGATCACCCTGGCTCAGGCCGAAGACCACGACCGGATCGCGGGCGACCTGCACGACCACGTCATCCAGGAGCTGTTCGCCCTCGGCATGAGGCTGCAGGGCCACGCCGCCCGCTGCGACCCGGCCGCCGCGGAACGGGTCAACGGCTACATTGACACCGTGGACGAGGTCATCAAGAAGATCCGCACCAGCATCTTCGGGCTCCACCAGTCCCACCAGGCCCCTGTCGGCCTACCCGCCCGGGTCATGGAGATCATCGACGAGCACACCGCGCAGCTCGGTTTCACCGCCGGCATCCGCTTCGTCGGCCCGCTCGACCCCGGTCCGGACGAGGCGCTGGCTCATGACATTCTCGCCGTCACCCGCGAAGCCCTGTCCAACTGCGCACGCCACGCCCACGCCACCGCCGTTACCGTCTCCCTGGTGCTCCAGGACGGGCTGATCACCCTCGACATCACCGACAACGGCCGCGGCCTCGGTACGCCCGCCCGCTCCAGCGGCCTGTCCAGCATGCGCCGCCGCGCCGAACGTAACGGCGGTACCTTCCAGCTGACTACCCCCGCAAATGGCGGCACCCACCTGGCCTGGACCGCCCGCCCGCACTAGTCACCCCAGCCCGTTCCGGGAAAAGACTTAGGGACCGCATCCGCCCCGGCACGCCCGTCGCTGTCTTCAACACCGCCGCCGTCACGGTAGGCGGCTTGTATCAGGTCACCGGTTCGGTAGCCGTGACGATCACCGGGACGGTAACAGGCGCCCTTCTGGCAGGCTGGGGTGCGAACTCTGCTGACGCGGCCCGAGCGCCGGCGGCGGCCCGGCGGTGACCTGGGAGAGCTCGATGAACGCGGGCGCACCGCTGTTGAACGTGCGGAAGGCCCGCAGGACATCGGCCTCCGCCATGCCGGTGGCGCGCAGCAGTCCCACCTGGGCCCCCGCGTTGGGTGTCTCCATCGGGCCGAAACAGCCGTAGCACCCGCGATGGTAAGCCGGGCATAGGGCACCGCACCCCGCGTGCGTCACCGGCCCGAGGCACGGCGTGCCGTGCGCGACCACCACGCACACGTTGCCGCGCTGCTTGCACTCGAAACACACGCTGTGGGCCGGGATGTTCGGCTTGCGGCCCACCAGCAGGGCCGTGATGACCTCCAGCAGCTGGCGCCGGTCGATCGGGCAGCCGTGCAGCTCGAAGTCGACATCCACGTGCGCCGCGATCGGAGTTGACGTGGCCAGGACGGAGATATAGTCCGGCCGGGCGTAGACCACGGAGGTGAACTCCGCCACGTCGGCGAAGTTACGCAGGGCCTGCACGCCGCCCGCGGTCGCGCACGCCCCGATGGTCACCAGCGTCCGTGACATTTCGCGTACCCGGTGGATCCGCTCGACGTCGCCCGCCGTAGTGATCGAACCCTCCACCAGGGACACGTCATACGGGCCCGGCTGGATCTCGCTGGAGGCCTCCAGAAAGTGCGCGATCTTCACCTGCCCGGCGATCGCCAGCAGCTCGTCCTCACAGTCGAGCAGCGTGAGCTGGCAGCCGTCGCAGGATGCGAACTTCCACACCGCCAAGGTAGGCATGCCCATCACAGCTCCCGTACCCTCATCAGCGCCGCCGCCCGGTCATAGCTGACCACCGGGCCGTCCCGGCAGACCAGCAGCGGCCCGAGCTGGCAATGTCCGCACCAGCCGGCGCCGCAGCGCATGTTGCGCTCGAGTGACACGCGTATCCGGCTTACCGGAATGCCGCGCGCCGCGAGCGCGTCGGCGGTGAACCGCATCATGATGTCCGGGCCGCAGACAAACGCCACGCTGTTGCCCGGCGCGAGCCCGGCAGGCCCGATGAGCGCCGTGACCAGTCCGACCTGACCGCTCCAGCCGCTGTCGGCCCGGTCGACCGTGACCGCCACCTCCACCCCGTCGCGGCGCCAGCGTTCGAGTTCGTCGGCGTAGAGGAGGTCACCGGGGGTCCGTGCGCCGGCCAGCAGCACGATCCGGCCATACCGGGACCGGTCGGCGAGCGCGGTGAGCACCACAGGGCGCAGCGGCGCGAGGCCGATCCCGCCCGCCACGATCACGACGTCACGCCCGGCTGCCGACGCCACGTCCCAGCTGGTGCCGAACGGGCCGCGCACGCCGATCAGGCTGCCGGGCGGCGCGGCGTGCAGCGCCCGGGTGACCGCGCCCACCGCGCGTAGCGTGTGCTCCAGGCGGCGGGCCCGCCCGCCGCCGCTATCACCGAGACCGCTCACCGAGATGGGGACCTCGCCGATGCCGAACGCGGTCAGCATGGCGAACTGCCCCGGCGCGAAGGCCGGGACCGGTCGGGCCGGTTCGGTCAGCTCCAAGGTGACCGTGTCGGCGGTGTCTTCCCGGCGGGAAGCCACCCGGTAAAAGCTGGGCACCGCGGCCGTCTCGGCCGCTGGCCCGGCGGGCCCGGGCGTGACCGTCCGCTGGCCGGTCACGCGTTCACTGGCCCGATGTCGGCGTGCCTGAGCTGGGACGGGGCGGCATACAGGTCCAGCAGGCGGAGCCGGGCCGCCTGCAGCCGTTCGGTGATGACCGGCGTGAACGAGCGCAGCATGGCGTATCCGAAGGCCGGATCGGCGTCGCAGCGACGGCGTACCGAGGCGGCATCGAACGCGATCGCGGTGGTGGCCAGGCGCGTCACCGCACGGAACTGCCAGCGATAGGGCGGATGCAGCCAGGACCAGCCGAGCACCGTGCCGGGGACCAGCGTCTCGACCACCTGATCACCACGGCCAGGGATTCGCATTTCCAGGGCGACGCTGCCCTGTTCGATCAGCCAGAACCTGTCGGCGACGCCGCCCTCGTCGAACAGGAGCTCCCCGGCCGTAAACGTTACCGCCGTGCCGTCCTCGGCTAGCACCGCCCGCTGGGTGTCAGTGAGGGCGGCAAAGAAAGGGTGAGCCGAGATCCGCGCGGCTACCGTGGCTGTCATCGTCCGCCCTCGTCCGTGGTCGTCGGCCGTTCCGCGTCCTGCAGGCTGGCCAAGGCGTATACCTCCTGAGTGATGTCAATGCCGGTCGGGCACCAGGCGATGCACCGCCCGCAGCCTACGCACCCGGATGAGCCGAACTGATCGTGCCAGGTGCCTAGCTTGTGGGTGATCCACTGCCGGTACCGGCTCTGCCCGCTGGTGCGCACGCTGCCGCCGTGCAGGTAGGAGAAGTCCAGGGCGAAGCAGGAGTCCCAGAGCCGCCACCGCTCGGCGTGATCGCCCGTCAGGTCGGTCACGTCCTCGGTGGTCGTGCAGAAGCAGGTGGGGCAGACCATGGTGCAGTTTCCGCACGTCAGGCAGCGGGAGGCGACGTCGTCCCAGTGCGGGGACTCGCGGCTGTCAGCCAGCAGCTGCGGTAGGCCCTGGACGGGCATGGTCCGGCCCATCCGTTCGGCCGCCTCATCTACGGCCGTGACGGCGTGCCGGACTGTCGCCTCGTCCGCGGCCCGGCTCGGCACGTCCGCCAGCACGTCGGCGCCGACCGCCGTGCCAGCCCGCACCACGAAACGGTGGTTCCCGGCGTCGGTCAGCTCCGTCATAGCCAGGTCGAACCCGGACTCGGCACCGGGACCGCAACCCATCGACGTGCAGAAACAGGTCGCGCCCGGCTCCGTGCACTCGACCGCGATGATGAACGCGCCATCGCGCCGCCCGCGGTAGACAGGATCCGCATGCCGGCCGCCGGTCAGCACCTGGTCCAGGATGCCGACCGCGCGCACATCACAGGGACGCACCCCGAGCAGGGCGTACCTTGGCGGCTCCGCAGCCTCGCCGCCTTCCACGGTGCTGGTTTCCACGGTGCTAGTTTCCACAGTGCCGGTCACCCGATCCGCGGACCACAGCCTCGCTCGTGCCGGATGCAGCACGCTCTTCCATGACTGCGGGCCGGCGGAGTGCCCGAACGCGGCGGTGTCGGACCGTTCCCGCAGCCGGTACTTCCCCGCTTCGGTGTCCACCCCCCACCCGAACGGCAGCTCAGCGGCCGAGGCCAGCTCGGCTACCACGATCGCGCCGTCCCGGACGGTGGGGCCGACCACCGTATAGCCCCGGTCGCGCAGCGCGTCGAACAACGCCGGAAGCCCGTCGGCGTCCACGATCACAGGCTGACCGGACGGCTGGCGCGCTGGGTCCTCTTTGGGATGCATCACACCGTCCCCGCACTCGGTGCCGGCTGTTCCACCAGCTGTGCCGGTTTTCAGCTTAACTGACCTGTTGCCGCTGGCCGCGGGCCACGCGGATTCTGGGCCGTAGCAGGCTTTTGCGCTAGCCCCGTCTTTCGCAGATGCGCGTACGTGACCTTTCTGTAGTCTGGTCGTGTCTTGATTCTTCAGCGT
>WNGH01003038.1_pt1 | contig 24200 bp, 23 predicted proteins | sample 5400631 | NCBI WGS metagenome assembly WNGH01 (sample SAMN13153373, study PRJNA577476) | soil metagenome | isolation source: 115 cm soil or saprolite under Garry oak tree replicate 1 | place: USA:California | collected 2016-06-15
GTACCGAAATGTTGGCTTGTCTACATTGCTGAGTTGAATACACAGGTTTTTTTCGTTAGTTCCATGCGTATGAATGGTGCAAGAGCCCAGTGGGAGGGCGACGAGTGGCTAAAGCCATGCGCAGAGCCAGTTCAACCAGGTGCTCATCTTCCGTCGCAGCCATGGCCCAGCCCACTGCCATGCGTGAGAACAGGTCCAGGATCACCGCCAGGTAGAGCCAGCCGATCGCGCGTTTCGACGGCTTTGGTATCGGTGACCCACTTCTGGTTGGGCAAGCTTGCCGCAAACTCCCGGTTGAGCTGATTGGGAGCAAAACGCCCACCCGGTGTACTTCTGGTGATCGGCTTGCGCCGCTTCTTCATCACAGCTTCCAAGCCGAGCTGCTGCATCAAGCGCACGACACGCTTGCGCGAGCACGCGATGCCGCGGGCTCTGAGCACGGCATGAATGCGTGGGCTGCCATAGACCTGACGATGCGAAAGGTCGATCTGCTGGATGTCGGCGGACAGACGGGCATCTTCTCGGCAATGTTGGCTCGGCTCTCGGCTTTTCCAGGCATAATAGCCACTCTGGGAGACCTCGAGCGTCTTGCAGAGCACCGTGATCGGATACTGCTGGCAGTGCTCAGCAATGAAGGGAAAGTGCCAGCTTCACTGCTTCCAGTTTGAACTCATTCGTAAACGTTCGTTGTGTCTTTTGCATCGTCTTTTCCCTTCGTGGAGAATGTCCACTTCTTCAAGTTTCCCTTCTCCACTTTCTCGGGTCAAGACCATAAAAAAAAGTCTTATCTCCAATTATCTGGAGGACGGCATGGCTAGGTTTGAAGGGTAACTCGTAATGTTGGCCTGCCATTTGCATCCCAATCTGCTACATAAGAAGAAGTGAAATACTTTCCGGTGTTATACTGATTATCTGTTGAGTAAAAGACCAGTCGTAACGGTTCTGCAGCAACTCTGCTCACGTCCCACGTTACGGCTAACCCGGGCCAGGGTATGACGGGCTGTGACTTCGTCTGCACGAGTATACTGTTGACATTTTCTTCGACGAGTGGAGCTGTATTCCACGAAAGCGCTGCCGGATTCCAATCTCCATTGACCGTTGCGACCTGTATGTATGATGGATTGGGTTGTCCCTGCACCCCGGAATTTCCATATTCGTATAGCGTAACCTTTGCGTTTACCACACCTTTCCCTTGTGGAAACGAGCTTAATGGAAAGGTAACGTAGAACTTGGAAAAACAGTTCCAATCCGATATGTCTGACTCATTTTGAATGTTTACATGCGTTGCTCCCGGATAACTTTTGCTCCCCAATTGTGTCCAGCGATCAGCGACGCTACTCCCACATCCCAGAGCGCCGCCTACCATCCCGTCGATTACGACCTGATTGTTCAGCTTATTACGAATCGTATACGTTGAAGTACTGCTTGCCGTGGGTGGCTGGTACGTCGGCAGGCCAAACGCCACATCTCCCCAGCCTGATGGGTTAGTTTCACTTCCTACTTTCGGCCACCATTTGTCTGGTATTGGCGTATTTGCTGCGTCATCCCGGTCATGTACTTTGACTGCCAGCTTCCAAAGTGTGCCTGGAGGCGGGGGATTTGATAGACCAAGCGAGGAAAAAGGAATATGGTAGGTCATTGACCACCCCCTGTCTTCTGGCCCATTAAAACCATGCCCCCGCCATCCATAGTCAGCAATAAACGGGATGTTTGCAGCGGTCCATGTAGCCCCGTTTCCGGTATTTGCTTTTTGGTAATTATTCCGTTTTTTATAACCATTCACTGCTGCCTGAAACTTGTAGGAATGCCGATCTAGTATACTGCTGACGTTTTGTGCGGTATTGAGATAAATGGTTGCATTATCCCCTTTTGTTAAATCGGGCGCTTGTACATTCGGGTCATACCATAAATAGCGGTCGACAATGCGCAAATCGATATACAGCTCACTCCTGTTATACCCCACCCGTACATCAGTATAGTTATCAGTTGATGTAATATCCCCAAACCAAAAAATGGCAGTTTGGTTAAACGGCACAGCGGTTGTAAAAAAAGGCACAAAAATGCGCTGGATGGGAGATGCTGCTGCTCTTACAGAGCGTTTGGAGGAATGCAAGAGGCTATTCCCAAATGAAGATGCAGTAACTGATAGAATTATGCAAAAAATTAATGTACGAGTTACTAGATGTGACCAGGAAATGTTGTTGCCTCTAAAGTGATCGTGAAGACGAGATGAAGGTATTTTCTGGCTTTGATACATTTGTTGCCTCCCGGTTTTCACCACAATATCTTGCAGTTGGGTCTCGACATTTGTAAATTAGACCCTTTCTAATACCTATAATCATTAACAAAGCCTTAACCGGACATGGACATGACGATTTGTACGATCTTATCTGAGAAAGTCAGCCCTGAAGGAGAGGTGTCTCCACGCCGGGATTTTGATGGATCTCGAGCCATTTGAAGTGCTGCCGGAATTCCTTAATTACATCGTACACCTCATTCATGTCAGCGCCTTGTCCCCGTGCCAACTCACGAAGGCAGGCAGCGCGTTGCTCGAGAGCAGCCGTAAATTCCTGGGGAGCGAGACCCGCCCAATCTGCCAGTTCATCAAGGACGAACTGATCTGCATGCTCAAACCTGTCACCGGATTCGTTCCACCTGGAAAGGGACAACAGCGTGATGGTTTCCGGGTGCCCAAATTCAGCTTGAGGACGCAAAAAGTGCGTCGTCAGCCAGCGACGACGCTGGAACTTCCCACTGCCCACAAGCCCTATATTCACCACGAGACCCAAGCGCCGTAGATCCTCAACACGCAGGTGCAGATCGTGTTGATACAGATGAAGGACATCCTCAATAGTATCGGCATGAACACTGGTGGCAATACGATAGCCCTGTGCGGGCAGCATCAAAAAACGACGGGCAATCTGTCCCCACATGTAGGTGGGGATATGATCGCTTACCTCACTGCAAAGCGCACAGGTGTTGGCCGGATCAATATCAGGTAGACGTGTGAACGCAAAAGTCTCGTACATGCCGAACATGTAAGCCACAGCCACCTTTTCTGGTAGAAACTGCAGAAGTGCGTGCAAGGCAGTGGTTTTGCCTACCCCTGGCTTTGGTTCGGTTGGACCAGCAACTGTAAGTGAGGCCCCGCACTCTAGCATCTGCCAGGTGAGCGCTACCGTCTCTACATCGACACTTCGCAGCGCCATGATCTGTGCTATGGAAAGTTGCCGTCTCGACTTGGAGTACCTCTGCTCACGCTCATAAGGTTCACGCGGATTAAACATGCTGTAGCCCCACACTTTACTTGCTAAAGAAGCGCCGAACGAATGCCACGATGAAGCTCACCTCGATAATGACACCAACAAAAGCTTCGATAAGAGCGACGAAAGCTTGTGGGCCAGCCAGGTGGGACTGATCAGGGAAGAAACTCCTACCATGGAATGATGCCATACTCGTGGCTAACAACTCACCCCAGGAGAGGTGGGGACCATATACCATCCCTAAAGCGTAGAAGATAACCGTGAATGTGCCGATGACGAGCAGATAAGCGATGAGACTCCGTAGTGGCTTATACCCATAGCCAGCCAACAGGTCGAACAACCATGAGAAAAAATAGTCAACCATCTTATGCATTAGTCGTCTAAGCCCCGTGCGCCCTCGCCTTTTCAGTTGAAGCATTTGTCGCCACAGCACTCGCCGCTGGAGCAATTCTGCACGATATGCAAAACGTAATGCCTCCTCATTTAGGCCTTGTTCACGCGTGACAGCAGCGAGTTGGCGATAAGCCCTAACCGCTACCTGGTAACTGTAAAGCCAGGTTGTTTGCCTCGCTCTGCGCTCGTCTCCCAGCATTGTCACTGCGTCCCAATCCACTACGGAGAGATTCACTCCCCCCCAATGCGCATCGGCCAGCGAGACAAAGCCATACTTCTCCTCTCCGAGGATGATATCTTCAAGGGCAGTCGCAGAATTAAAGAAGGCGCCTTGCAAATTGGCTGGGAGAAGAGTTTCCTTGTCCCACTGCCGCACTCGCTTCAGATAATCAGCAGATACAGGCTTGCCTCTCAGTGATGCCCCGACGAGGTTGGCCCCCTCCAGGTGGGCCCCGACGAGGTTGGCCCCCTCCAGGTGGGCCCCGACGAGGTTGGCCCCCTCCAGGTGGGCCCCGACGAGGTTGGCCCCCTCCAGGTGGGCCCCGCTGAAGTCTGCCCCCTCCAGGCGTGCCCCGACGAGGTCAGATCCCTCAAGATGAACCTCCCTAAGATACGCGCCCTCCAGGTGCGCTCCGCCGAGGAAAGCCTCCTCCAGGTGCGCTCCGCCGAGGAAAGCCTCCTCCAGGTGCGCTCCACTGAGATCAGCCCGCTCCAGGTGCACTCTTGCCAGATCCCGTTGTTCTTCTATTGAAGGGAATTGCACTACCCAATTTCTACCACCAACCATGCGTGCTAACGGCATACCGGATAAATTAATCTGGCACAGGTCAGCACCACGCAGATCCAATCCTACTTGTGCAGGCCGATGCTCACCATTCCAACCCCGTGGCCCACGTCTATTTTCTTGTGTTGCTAACATCCACTCTATATCAGCTCGGCTTAGCTTGACATCTTTAAAGGAGTAAATGCCTCGTTTGATGTCTGGGGTGATGGCTAAGCGCTCGACAAGATACCTTTGGCGCTCAGCGTCAATTTCTGGTTCAGTACGCCATGGCAGGTCTTGCACTTGCCGCGTGTGGAAAGATATGGTATCTGATATCTTCTCTATACTCTGGTGAGATGTAGACATTGTAATTCCTTTACTGGTCAATCGGCTCGGCCTTGCATTTCGGGCTGGCGTTCGGCTACTTATCGACTTCAGGCTCCCGTATGAACGATGAAAACCTTCAACGTCTTAATAAGGATAACGAGATCATTCCAGCATGTGCGATTATCGATATATTGCATATCAAGCAAAATACGCTCTTCATAGGAGATATGCTGGCGACTACTGATCTGCCATAGACCCGTAATGCCAGGTCTTACAGATAGTCGCTTCTGTGCCCACTTGCCATAGCGGGGCAACTCACTCGGATGAATCATGCGAGGTCCAACAAGAGACATCTGCCCAACCAGGACGTTGAAGAGTTGCGGTAGCTCATCCAGACTGGTCTTGCGAAGAAACCTCCCTATGCGGGTAACACGTGGATCATCCGCCAGTTTCATATTCTGTTGATATTTCTTCAAGAGTTCGGGATGTATGGCAAGATATTTATCTGCGTCGGGAATCATCGTGCGAAACTTTAAGCCGAAGAAACGGCGACCGTGCCGCCCGATGACCTCCCTGAAATGGAGGATTTTGCCACCATCATCGAGCTTGATATAAACTGCTATGATCAAAAATACCGGTATTAGCAGTACTATACCCGACACAGAAAGTGTAATATCAATGAGACGTTTAGTGAAGTGATAAAAAAACGAAGGTTCGCGAGCAACGCTCGTACTCACGCTTCGCAATGTTTGGCGAACTAAACCCTGTTCTGAATGTGACGGCGCGGTTGCAGTAACCTGTTCCATACTCATGCCTCTCAATCCTTAAGGATTAGTTTGATACTCGATAGCTTACCTATCTTCCCCCACTGCTTCAGTGTAGCCGATATGGATAGGATAATCAGTTGAGAACAGGTTGAGATAGGATGATAAATTCAGTAAATTGGTGAAGATTTCCCCAGACAGTAGAACTCCATTATCGGGAGCAGAGGAAATCATGCTTTTTTCCTTTCATCCCTGGTAGTCAACAACGTGGGCAAGGGCTAAAACCGCCTATCCGCCAGGGTTAAAACCACAGCGGCTTCGGCGGGTCCTTTTGTGTCACTCCTGGACAGAATAGAGAACCGAGATAATCACCGGTCCCAGCCGAAATCCACGCCCAGGTAGTCGTACAGGCGCGCATTGTGCGGCCGGAAGTACTCGCTCAGGCGTTGACGCAGGGCCGGGTCCATCTTCGAAGAGTACGTGTTGGTGTTGAACTGTTCGTATGCGCCCTTGTTCGGCAGCGGCGCTGTCTCAGGCAACTGCAGGGTGTTTATATTTCTCGCTGTAGTAGCGCTCATCGGCCAGGATGCGCTCCCGCTCGCGCGCCGTCCGCTCCTCTTCCTCCTCGATGGCCTCCTCGAAGGACAGGCTTTCGTGCCCGAGCTTGACGGCATGAAAGTACTGCGAATAGGCGCGATCCACCGGGTTGCGCAGCAGGACGATCAGCCGGGCGCCGGGCAACACCTGCGCCACGCGCCCGGGCGCGTGCGGATGAAACAGGTAGGAGGGACTGGCCTCTCCTGTCACAAACGGCTGCTGGCGCACCCGCTGGCTATAGTACTTCCCCAGGCGCGTGGGAAAGTGGCCCCGGTACCAGCTCAGCCCTCTGTCGAACTTCTTATCAAAAAAATGTGCATCTTTTGTATTTGCTAGCTGGATGCAGGGATGTGTTTTCAGGTAGTGGTAAAGCGACGTGGTCCCGCCTCGCTGCGTCCCAATGATCAGAAAGTCCGGCAACAGCCGGATCGGGCTCGTTATTCCCCTGTAGACTTTCTGCAGCACGGGCATCTTGAGCACGCTGCGAGCCCGCATGGTCCGAGGATCTAATAGACCCTGACCTGCCTGGTCTGGGACGCCAGACGAGGGGGCCTCCAGGGGCTGGCTGGCTTCAGTAAAGGTCTCCATCTGCTTGCTATGTAACGCGTGGCCTCTCCGGCAACCCTGCATGCAGGAGGGGACGAGGCAGCGCTACTACTCCTTTCATTGTCATCTACACCTGTGATCGTCGCTACAGCCCTGCTGGTTGCAGGTGGTGCTCCCCGCGCTCCCCTCTACGACTGTAGCTTCCCCACCCGGGCATCCGGCTCACCGGTCCCAGCCGAAATCCACGCCCAGGTAGTCGTACAGGCGCGCATTGTGCGGCCGGAAGTACTCGCTCAGGTAATCCCTCATGTTCGGGTCCATTTTTGGAGGAGCTTCCTTTTTCCTATATCCTCTTTTACTTGGTCTTCTATAATTCTTGTATCCTTTGCTTAGCTCCCTATTCGGCACGCCGAGAAATGCCAGGGTCTTCTTTAAAACCACCGCCGGGTCCTTGTAGAGATCTTCACTTCTGAGAATCAGAACTTGCTCTTTCGGGAAAAAGCGCAGCCAATTTTGTAGCTGGTCCACATAAATCCCTCGCGTCAGATAAGAGAAATGCCGAAAGCTATGACTGTAGTAGTTTTCGTCTCGCAGCATTTTCTCTAGTTCGCCAGCCAGTCTCTCCTGCTCACCCCTTATTGCGTCTTCAAACGACCAGGTTTCAAATCCCGCCTTCAACTCTATCCAGTATTTTGAAAAAGCTCTGTCGACAGGATTTCTCAGCAGAGCTATGAGCTTCACATGTGGAACGAGCTCGAACACCCTTTTAGGAGCATGCGGATACAAAAAGTAATACGGCGTTCCCTCCCCCGTGATAAAATCTTGCCTGAGCACGTGTTCGACATAGTGTTTGTGGAAAAAAAAGGGGAACTGTGCATGATACCAACCGGGCCCTTTGGCAAAATTTTCATCGAAGAAATGCGTCTCCTTGCTAGTGGCAGCAGCAATATTTGGATGCTCTGTCAAATAATAGTACAGAGACGAGGTTCCGCATCTCTCACCTCCAATAATCAAAAAGTCCGGCAAAATTCGTAAACGGTTCGTCACCCGTCTATACATTTGCGACGAAACGTTGATAGAAGCCCTGGTATAAGATTTCGCAGTTTTGAGAAAATTCATTGCCACATACTCCTCTACTCTATATCCACGAAGCCAATGCTTTGGTGACCCGGTGTTTTGCTCGTACCAACAGAGCATAGATGACACAAGTAAAGATGGCAATATTTGAACGGTTATGGACTGGTTGTTATTGTGACATGACAGTTGTGAAATGACAACCACGTGGGTAAGATGGCTCCCCTTCTTTCCTTCCCCTCCGCTCGTCGCAGGAGGCGGCGCAAGCGAAATAAGACCTCAACAGTCACGTTTCCAAAGATACTGGAACTGTCTTGTCCTTATGCAAAGGAGTACTATTGTGTACTATTGTAACCCATGGATGTTATAAGACGTCTCGTGGGTCGTTTGTCTGTACAGATGGATCAAGCAAACACTCATGCCGAGGTCAACATTATGTGAGGTATGGGCTATGAAAAAGCGATTCCTGAGGGTATGTAAAAAATTGAGCTATCAGCACTGGAGGCGACAATTCTTGAGAACTGGTCTAAGGCACGTCGGAGTAATAACATTGGGGTGTAGTTTGGTCATACTATTTGGGGGGTGCAGCGGCCTTTTCCCAACACCATCCCAAAGCGGCACGCCATTGGCGAATCCGATCGCGAGTACTCCGACTTCGACTGCTGTCGTCTCGCCGACGCCTACGTTTGCGCCCCCGACGATAACTCTCCTGGCACTTTGGACGCACTGGTCGATGTTCGCTATTATTCTCCCGAAGCAAAACTAGATCTCTATGTTTATGATAATCTGTTTGGAACGCCCGCTCGGCGCTTCAGCGTGCTGGGGTTGCTCAAGGGCGACGCACTGATCAGCTCTGTCGGTACCCTTATAACGGGGGAGGCAAGTCCCTACGATGTTATTAAAGGAGCACCTGACCTTTATAAGGAATATCAGTGGAATGGCTCAACATTTGGGCAAATCCTCTTCCCCGGCATTTATCCCGATGTAACTCGTTATCAGGGGGAACAGAATCAGGCCATCATCAGTTCCGAGCTGGCGGCATTACAGCCAGGGCAGCCAACTGGGCAAATACGCGATGCCTGGAGATTAGCCCCGGGGGCGGTAACTGCCCATCTGGCCGAGACTATCTTTCACTGGCTGCCGGCGAACTTTACGGTGACACTTCCACCCGGTGCCAGTAAGCTGTCCGTTTTGTCTATCACAGTTACCAACCATGGACCAGGAGGGGGGGGCTTTATTGCAACGTTACATCACTTGAACGAAGTTCCGACTAACGTTTTCGAAGTATGGCAAGTCAGCTCGATCGATGGAAGTTCCAGGATCATTAACCCTCCTGCGTATGCGCGGCTGACCAGCCCGGTCAGCATCAGCGGTAGCTCCATAGCTAGCGGTAATATCGTGGGCATGGTTGTACTCTATGATGATATGTATATCAACGTGGGCGATTCCGGCACTATTCAGAGTCCCGCTTCTTCGGGCTACATGCAATTTGAAAAAGCCATCAGTTACCATCTAAATGCTCAAGGGCTTGAGGAAGGCATTGTTGCTTTCTACTCAACCAGTCAGAACAATGCGGCCTTAAGCAATCAAGTGGTCTTGGTCAAAGTGTTCCTGAGTGCCTGATATGCTGGAACAAGTTGGTTATGAAATCTTTACCACAGACCATTTTCCATTACCGGAATGTAACCAATTATCTCGTTGGAAGCCACCGGTGACTCTATACAATAGGTATTCAGCTGATATGTGGAATGGGATGAGGGGTCTGGTTGCACATAACTCTCTTATCTGCATAGATAAGTGGAGACCTTTGTACGCTTGAGAGCTTCTGCGGAAGCCCGGTACCGATCTCGCTGAATTTGGGGAGCTGAGGAGATGTCTCCGCCAGCACTCAATTCTAAGGGCTTTTACGGAAATAACTTGATGATTCTTGCTCCATACAACACTCATCGAGCCAGCGAGGAAATCGTCTCGCCTGATGAAGTTATTTCCGTAAGGCCCCTAAGGTGAGGGAAGCTATCTTTTTGAGAGGGGTGTCCTTTGAAACGTTTCTTTGCAAGAATTAAACCATACAGTTGGATAGTCCTGGTCTGCGTCCTGGTCGCGACTGCGGGAGGGTACTTATTGGCAAAAGCGCAGCCAACCGTTTACCAGGCGAATTCGGTGTTGATTGTTCAGTCGGGCGCTCCCGGTACCACCTGGTCTGGAACATCGAGTACGGTCTCCTCTGCAGATAGCCTTACTAAGGCCCTTAGCTATGCGACGCAAATTTCAACGCGCCCGGCCATGCAGTTTATTATTCAATTCGATCCCCAACTCCAGAGCCGTGGGTACACCGCCGACGACCTCATCGCAGACGTCATTCCAAGCACTGCTACAACCGTTGCAACCATCACCCTCACTGTGTCGACTACCCATCAAGCTGATGCGGTCCTACTGGCTGACGCTGTCGCAAAAGGCTTTTCGGCTTATATCCAGTCACAGGCCCAGCAGCAACTGGATGCAGTGCGTAAGAGCCTGACCGATCAAATAAGCGGTTTTCAGCAGCAGAAGCTCAGCTGGGAAACTAAACTCGCGTCTCTTCCCAATAACCAGGTGCCGCAATATACCGTTTACAACAATAATCTCACAGACGTCACCCATACGATTGATACCCTGCAGGCACAACTACAACTCTTACCGGTCACCCTGAAAAGCGATGTCAACCCGTTGCAATTGCCGGAGCCAAAGGACGTAACAACCGGCTCCAAACCTACCATCACCATAGCTGTTACTGCTGGCATGGGTCTGTTCATCGGCGTTCTGCTCATGTTGCTGGTAATCTTCCTGGATAACCGGCTATTCAGTTATAAGCAGGTGAAAGAGCAACTAGGGTTGGCCTATCTCGGTGGCCTCTCCAGCAATAAAGGGATCAAGACGAATCTGGCACATATCAAAGGCAAAGCAGCAGATGAAGTGGCAGATATCTGCGCGAACATGCGCCTGACAGGTGTTTTAGCTGGCAGTTGGCAGGCCCCTATGGGCGCTGTCTTGCTCATAACCAGTCCCCGGACCGCAGAGGGCAAGACGAGCTTTGCCGCTTTATTGTCGTCGATTCTAGCCCGTAGCGGCAAGACTGTTGTCGTTGTTGATGGTAACCTCCGAGAGCCTTCTACCCATCTCGCCTTTGGAATGAAGGCTGTTGGCTTGGGCCTGAATGGTTTGCTCAAAAGCGCAGGCGCCGAGGGTGTCAATGAGGCTGTAGTGCGCAGCACTATTCCGGGTGTCTGGCTGCTGCCGGTGGGGTCTCCCGCAGACAATGGCACACTCTTAGTATTAGAACAGAAGCTGCCTGGCATATTAGGCCAGTTGCGTGCTAAAAGCGATGTGATCATTATCGATGGCCCCGCCTTATTCAGCAGCGCTGCTGCCAGCTTGTTGGCGACGATGGCAGATGGCATTGTGTTAGTTGTCGATGCCAGGCATGAAAGATTGCCGATCCTGATGCAAGCGAGAGATATGCTGGATTCCCTCGCGTCCAAGCCCGCCGGCGTCATCATGAACCGTGTCGTTGGCACTTCCAAGAGCCACAACTACGCTGTCCGTGGGAATGCACCATCCGTAAACCCGGTACCGGCTCAAGTCCCCTCAACTAATGGCAATGGGCTGAAAAATGTACCTGGGCCTTCTCTGGCGGGGTTCAAGACGCTATCGTCTCCTCAACAGCCGCCTAACGCGCATCTGCCGGGGCCTGTGCTGCCCAGTCGTCGGGAAGGGTGAGTGAGAGATACTATGCGCACCCCAGAATTTATTCCTGGCCATGCTATCCCGTTCTTAGGGGGTGGAGGCGCACTCGAACTCGCCCGTCAACAACGACGACAGCAGACACGCCACCGGCGGGTCTTGCGCATGCGTGCATTGGGTATGTGGTGGTATCGTATCGTGCTCATTGTCCTCGGGGGCATTGTGGCTGCAATCCTTGGGCAATTCACTCTGGATTATGCGAAGTATATCTTTGCTGGCATCGCAGCATTAGTTCTCATTGTTCTGGCTATCAGGCGCGTGGAGTCTGGTCTGCTGCTCATGGCCATCGTTACAACTGCCTTTTTCCCACAACTGTTCGCAGTGAAATCGCTGGCTGTTTACGCTGTTATGCCCTTGCTACTTCTGCTGTTTTTCGCGCTATTGGTGAAGGCAGCTCTTCGTCTGCACGAGGTAGTCCTTCCATCCATCTGGGCTATCTGGCCGCAACTTGGGCTGATCACCATGGCGATTATCTCAACTGTGACGATCCAGCTTACCTGGACTCGTAGCGTGCCACGCAAGATAGGCGGCTCTCCCGCCATGTACGATGAACTCCTTGGGATTGCTCTTTGTTTCATTCCTCTCATTGCCATTCTGGTTACTACAGCGGCTCTGACCAAAAAAGACCGCTTTATCGAGTACATTCAGCGCGCGTACCTGATCCTGGCATTTATCGCGGCGATGGTCGTCATCATTGAATTTAAGCGCATTAATGCCACAGTTTACACGTTCCGCTACGCTGAGCCATCCATTTTCTGGATGAAATTGAAAGGCCTGGCTCAGTTGCTCTGCCTCGGGGCTATGATTGCCTATGGACGGGCGCTCTATGCCACCCGGTGGCGTATGCGCCTCTTCTATACCGTGCTCCTGGCGCTGAACTTGTTAGCTACCTATTTCACGTTGGACAACAGCTGGTGGCTGGAGATAGGCATCGCTCTAATCGTGATGACTTGCGCGTACTCACGTCGGCTCTTCGTGTTCTTCTGCATGTGCGCCCTCCCATTGCTTCCCCTGTTGAAGGCGGAGCTCTCCAAGCTGTCTTCCGTCAAGACGGCTGACTATTACCGTCTCATTATCTGGCAGGACGCCCTGCGTGTTTGGAGTAAGCAACCGCTACTGGGGGTGGGTCCGGGTGATTTCTGGGTCTACGATCAGCGTTTCACGCTGCTGCCGCGTCTAGTGCGGAACTGCAGTGCGACCGGTCTTTGCGTAGCACACAATGGGTATCTCCAGGTCCTGGCCGAAATGGGTCCGATAGGCCTGTTCTTCTGGCTGGCCTCTATCGTCGTCATAGCTTTCCTTAGCATACAACTCATGAGCCGCTCCCCAGTACTGAAGCAGCGGGGAAACAAACTGCTGGGGTTTATCGGCTTGAATCTGACCTGTGAATCGGAGAAGCGCTACGGCCGAATGTTGGGACTGACTGCTCTGGGTTTGGTTTGTGGATCAGCGGTGGCAGATTTTTTCTCTGGCGGCTTCTTCTTACCCGCCCGTCAAATCGATAGTTTTCAGTGGATACCAGACGCACTGAGCTCCTGGGTTATCTGGGGCTGTGTAATTTACCAGGATAAGCTATGGAGAATAGCTCGTAGGAGATCAAAGGCAACGGTCGAGGACCGGGGATCACCCCTATCGACCTGAATTGCGTTTTAGATGGTTAGTTTCGTAGAGAGGAGATTGGTGCCGACTTCCTCCCGATGACGGGGACCTCCGCACCATAAATATGATGAATAGCACTAATAAAGAAACACGAAAAGCGGTCGTGCTCTGGTTGAGCGGTATCCGTTTGGAAGATATCAGCGCGCTCCCAGCGGTGAGAACCCTCATGGAGCATGGGGCGATGGTCGAACTTGATCCTTCACCGATTACCGGGCCGCAGACTCAACACTACCAGGTTCTCAGTGGTCGGTTGCCCTCGCGTTTTGGCTTTTTCGATACGCTGACACCTCTTAACCGCCTGTCTAGTGCGAAACAAGGAGCCAGTGGCTATACCGTTGTAGAGCAGCACACCGGCAGAGGTGCCGCTCCTAAACTTTTACCGGACTTGCTGCGTGCTAGCGGTTGGGAAGTAGAGTATAAGGTGGTATCGCCCTCAGCTTTGGTTTCCTGCGTACGCAGTTGCACACAATCGGCTTTCTCCTCTGCGACCTGTCTCATAGTGAAGTGTCTCGTGGAGGCACGGCCTCTCGAGCCAGCCGTAACAGAGGCCATTAGTGTGGCATTGCGTATCGCACAGGCGTGGGTGGGAGAGACCGGACTCCTGGGTTTGCTCTCCGATTTTCAGCCAGCAGCAGTGGAGTGCTTTGTAAATGTGAATAACTTCCTTGCGGAGATGGGGGTGATAGAGTACGATGAGCAGGAAGACCGGGTCAACTGGTCTAACTCACTCGCCTACTTTATGGGACACGGCCAGCTCTGGGTGAACCTGCTCGGACGCGACCCACTAGGAGCAGTGCATCCACAGGATGAATATGAGGAAGTTCGTGATACCCTTGTCAAGGCCCTGCCAGTTAAATTACGCGACCACAAGACCGGGGCGCAGGTCATCGAGCGAGTTTACCGCAAGGAAGAACTCTACTCGAGTGAGTACCTATTCTGCGCACCCGATCTGATAACTGTATTCAAACCGGGGTATGTGCCTTCTCCACAGGGCACCCGTTTGAACTTCGACACCGAGACATTTATTGTGCCAACTGCTGGTGAGACCGCCATAGCGGGTGCTCATCCTTCCGTGATGAACGGCTTCCTGCTCGCTACTGCTCCTGCACTCGCAGCAGGCGTATCAGTCCATGAGCATGCACCACTCACTGCTACGGCTCCCACTCTGTTGCATGCTCTTGGCGTAGAGTACGCTGATATGGATGCTCCCGCAGTGGATGCGCTCTTTTCGCCTTCCTTTCTGGAAACGCACCCAGTTCGTAAGGATATACAGAGTCAGGAACTTTCTGAGGAAGACGAGGAACTTGTAATTAACCGCCTACGTGATCTGGGGTATATTTGAAGAAGAGGGTCACTCCTTTTCCTCTTGAGGGTGATTAGTAGCTAAACAAAATGTTGACATTTGCAACGGCTCAAGGACTATGCAGCGGCACGCGGCTATCAAGTGACGAAGACTGTCAGCGAACTGGCTTCAGGACTCAATGATAGCCGTCCCAAGTTCCTGAAATTGCTCACTGATGCCAGCATAGGCGTGATTGTGGTAGAGCATCCTGATCGAGCTACACGGTTCGGACTTACCTATGTTGAGCAATTGATGCAGATGCAAGGACGCCGCTTAGAGGTGATCTTTCCAAGCGATACGGATCATGACCTGGTGGATGATTTCATTGCAGTGATTACCAGTATGGCAAGCCATATCTATGGACGTGGAACCTCGAAGAGACACGCTGAGAAGATCAAGCACTGTGTGGAACAGGCGATGAAAGAAGAAGCACCATGAAAGTGGTACGCGGCTACAAAACGGAATTAGACCTCACGAACGAGCAGCGTACAGCCTGTTTGAAGCATGCTGGCGCATCCAGGTTCGGTTATAACTGGGGTTTGTTTCGTTCTAAAGAAGCCTATCGTACGTCTGGTAAGCGTCCTACGGCTGTTGATCTTCACAAAGAACTGAATGCGCTCAAGCAGTCAGAGTATCCTTGGATGTATGAGGTATCCAAATGCGCTCCGCAAGAGGCATTGCGGGACTTGGATAAGGCATACAAAAACTTCTTTCGTCGAGTGGAATTGAAGAAACAAGGCCTTTGGCTCGGCAAGCTCGGTTATCCCAAGCCAAAGAAACGCAGCAAGGCTATCGGTTCATTCCGCTTGACTGGAAGCATCCACGTCTCTTCTGATGCTGTGCAATTGCCGCGATTGGGACGTTTGCGCTTGCATGAGCGTGACTACATTCCTACCAGTGCGAAGGTGCTTAGTGCCACAGTGAGCGAGCAAGCAGGACGTTGGTTTGTGAGTGTCCAGGTGGAAGAAGAGCAAGAGAAGCCTGCCCCTACCGCTACTGCTACCATCGGTGTGGATCTAGGCATCAAGACACTGGCAACGCTCTCCGATGGGACAATCTTTGAGAACCCGCGTGCATTGAAACATGCTCAGAAGAAATTGAAGCGTTTGGAGCGGCAGAAGTCACGCCGTAAGAAAGGCTCCAAGAACCGTGCAAAGACGCTGCAAGCCATGTCTGACAGTAACTTTGGTGAGATACGGCGGCAACTGGAATACAAATCCAGGCTCTATCAGACGCACCTGGTTGTGATAGATCGCTTCTATCCTTCCTCCAAGACCTGTTCAGGTTGTGGATACATCAAGCCTGAACTGAGTTTGGATGAACGTACGTATGTCTGTGAGGATTGCGGCCTGGTGCTTGACCGTGATCTTAATGCAGCAGTCAGTCTAAGAACTGTGGCGATGAGTTCCATCGACACACAAAACGCTTATGGAGAGAGGAGCACTGGCGTGTTCAACGGAACACGTGAAACTGCTCTCGTTGAAGTAGGAACCAACCAGCATTTAGGCGATGTCCTACATGTCCAAGTATTGGAGAACGGTTGTACAATTTCATGAGGAATACCCATAGAGATCCCTCGATATTTCTCACCCAACCTCCTCAACATAAAGAGCGGTTCTATCCTGCTGGTGCAGAACAGAGGGCGCTGAAATTACAAGGGAGCGGCGTGCCGGAACCGCCCGATGGCGGGGCAATAACTTCGCGACCAACCCTGCGAGTCCCACAGTTCAAGAGGATGGGACCGCCCGATGGCGGGGCAATAACTTCGCGACCAACCCTACGAGTCCCACAGTTCAAGAGGATGGGACCGTTAGAGGCAAGGCCGACATCATCGGTTAGTCCACCGGTCAGTCACCTGAATAAGCGGGAAAGGGAGCGATTCGGAAAGCACAACATTCCATGGAGGCCAGGAACCACTGGCTTCGACACTCGAGATGATCCTGAGTTTGACGAACTTGCTACAATCCCATTGCTCGTGCTGAAGGACATATCACGACAGCAGAGTTCGCCACAGCCTGTGATGAAGTCCGAGATTAGGAGTGCGGCGAGCAGTGCAGCCTTTGTGGGTATCGGCAATATCGGGGGCAGCATCCTCAAGTATGGTAGCAATCTTGTGATTCAACGCGGCCTCGGACCAGCGGCCTTTGGTCTTTACGCGCTTAGTATGTCTGTAGTGACTTTGACTTCTTCTATCTTCAACCTCGGCCTGGACGATGCTATGGTTCGCTATGTTTCGATCTACCGGGTCAAGCGGCAATCGGGTTCATTGAGGGGCCTGGCGATTTTTTGCACTGCTTTGGTAGGGTTGTTTGGAATACTCGGAGCCTTTCTCGTGTTTCTTTTCGCTCCCTCCCTGGCTGCTATCAAGCATTCAGTCGAAATGATCCCGATTTTGCAGTTGATGGCCCCAATGATCCCTCTGCTATGCATGCAGACTATCTGGATGAGTGGCTTGCAGGGATTCAAGGAGTTCAAGTGGCGTGTCTTGCTACAACGCATCTTAATGCCCATCATTTTGATCCTGCTACTGTTGGGAGGTCTCTTTCTCTTTCACGATTTAAACGGAATTGTCCTGGTCACACTCATCTCTACCTTATTGAGCGCGGTATTCGCCCTCTCATTTTTCGCGCGCAAGCTTAACAGTATCACAAAATCAGGACATTTAACCTATGAACTGGGTAATTGGTTAGGCTTTGCGGCGCCGAACCTTATGACCGCTGTGATCGATACGGTGCTAGAATCAATAGATACGTTGCTGCTTGCGTACTTTGCAATTTCAAATGTGGCACTGGGACAATACGCCGCTGCTATCAAAATAAGCGGCTTCATCTTGATGCCACAGGCATCTTTTAATGCCATGTTTGCTCCGACCATTGCGGAACTGCATAGCCAGGGAGAACAGCAAAAGCTGGCAGCGATGTTTAAGGTTGTGACTAAATGGGCTATCACCTTCAGTCTGCCAATTTTTTGGATTGCTACACTCTTTTCCACGTCCTTGCTCGGCATATCAGGTGAAGGCTTTGTTGCGGCCTGGCCGTTGGTCGTCGCATTCTCTTTAGGCACTATGGTCAATGTTTCGACCGGCTCGGTTGGCTACGTGTTACTTATGACGGGGCATACGAAGATCTCCTTTCTCAATTCGCTTACGGCTGTAATCGTCAACCTGATTCTCGGTATCATCTTGACTCCGCGCTATGGTGCGATGGGGGTGGCTATCGCTACTGGCCTGGCGGTATGCGTGGTAAATTTGATGAAGTTGCTCCAGGTACGTCTTCTGGTAAAAATGCATCCGTACCGTTTGGATGTGTTGAAGCCATTGGCTGCAGGATTCATAAGCGCCGCCGTGACAGGTGCTTTGCTTTACCTGCTAAAACAGGCTCATCTTTCAGTAAAAGTTGGCCACTTCCACCTTTCCTTTGAGCTACTCCTGGTTCCAGTATTTCTGGCTTGCTATATCGGGCTACTTTCTCTGTTTAAAGCCAGCCCAGAAGATAAAATTGTTTTGGATACGCTGCGCAGAAAGTTCATGCGTGGCAAAAAAAGGAAAAAGAGGTTATAGTATGCGCACTGTTATCTTTGGCGTCGATGGGTTGACGTTTAGCGTCCTGCACCCCATGATGGAACGAGGAGACCTTCCAAATTTCCAGCGGTTAAAGCAAGAAGGCTGCGAGGCGATACTCGAATCAAAATATCCTCCTCTCACCCCTCCGGCTTGGATTTCACTGTCAACAGGTTTGAAGCCAGCTCGTCATGGGGTCTATGACTTCTGGGCATATGACGAGCAGTTTGAATGTGGAGTGACTCGAAAGGCGCGAGTACAAACCAGGCGCAAAGGGGGAAAGGCAATCTGGAACCTCTTGAGCGAGTATTGCAAACGGGTTCTAGTGATGAATGTGCCAATGACTTACCCGCCGGAAGCTGTCAATGGTATCATGATTAGTGGCTATATGACTCCTAGTAGTGATACGGATTTTACGTATCCGCTTGCTTTCAAGGAAGAGCTTTATCGCGAGATACCTGGGTATCAAATCGAACTGGATTTCAATGAAATCTTTCGCGGTAAGCTTGATGAGCGTGCAGGGCGCCGCCTGATTGATGCCACGTTACATATGACGGAGCAGCGCATTGAGCTGATCAAGTACCTGCTGAATGAGAAACCCTGGGATTTCTGTTACCTTGGCTTTGTTGGCCCCGACCGCCTGCAACACCCGCTGTGGAAAGACATTGTTTCACTAGAAACACATGCAGTTGAGTATTTTCGCCTGCTGGATTCCGCTCTCGGCTTGATTTTGGAGAAGCTTACCCCCGATGATAGTCTCTTTCTTGTTTCTGATCATGGATTTCAGGGCGCTACCTGCACCTTTGACATCAATGAGTATTTGTATAGCAAGGGGTTGCTCACGCTCAACCCCGGCTTTCAGCAACAACAGGCCCGGGCTAGCCGCCATGCTAAGTTGAAGTACTCACTGAGTCAGTTAGGTCTGCTTTCGCTGGCTCGCAGAGCGAAAAAAGCCCTTGCGGACGCCGGCATTGTACAAAGAAATCTGCCTCAGAAGGACAAGCCTGTACTCCAAGATAACGATATTGATTGGGAACGCACCCTGGCTTACGTGCCTTCCCATTCTGGCTTTGGGGGAGGTTATGCCGACATCTTTCTGAGTGATGAACTCAGCGAGGAGCGCCTGGTTGAAGTCCAGGAGGATCTTAAACGCCAGGTTCATCCAAAGACCGGCAAGCCATTAGTTGATGCTATTTATACCAATGAGGTCTTCGGTTCAGGACCATATGCCCGGCGCGAACGCCACCTTCTAGTTCTGGCTAACGATGGCATCACATTCCGCATGGACCTCGGCGACAAGTGGTTATGGAATGACATGAACAGGACACGCGGGGCGCATCAGAAAGATGGGGTGTTGTACGCCTTTGGGAATGGCATCAAGCGCGGCTTTAAGGCGCCTAACGCGGAAATATATGACCTTGTTCCTACAGTGCTGCGCTGCATGGGACTACCATTACCCTATACGTTTGACGGCCGTGTATTGGAGGAGTTGTTTGCAGAGGGTACGCGGGTTGAGCAAATATCGGTTACGGCAGATAACAATGCGAAAGGGGGACTGACCAGGCGCAAACTAAGCAAGTTACTTGAGGTGTAGTTAATGCTTGTAGTATTAACGCGAGTTCGGGATAAGCTGAGGCCACGGTAGTGCGAGGGGTCGCAATCCGAGAGAAGGCTTTTTGGGCTGATGGCAGTAGGCGCCGAGCCCTGCGACCAGGTTGACCAGAAGATGCTCAGCCAGCGGCTGGAAGAGATATCCCTTGTCGCCAAAGTGCTTGCCGAAAAGCGGTCTGGCCGGTTTAGGGACAGGCCGCCGATCATCGACCTTGCCAGAGGTGTCAAGCAAGAGGCTAACAGTTCGCCCTGATCATTGACGACCAGGTGCAGTGCAAAGGCGCGCTGCTCCAACTCGTGATACAGGTTCTCCACATAGCGGGAGGTGGCTTCCATCCCGATGAGGATCTGGCTGGGGGAGCATCCAGCTGACTCAGTTCTTTGGCCTCTACAGTCTTGTGACACTCTTTGGGCAAGCGTTGCACCCTAATGGGCAGATTCCTGTCGCGCGTGTCAGCCTGGTATCGCAAGCAAACCGCCACATTTCGTGACGTTCTCGCTCTCGTCAGGCGACATCTGTGGGGCCGGGGGACTTTTCCCACTTCACCCACGGATCCTGGCGTGGTTTTAGTACCCCGCTCTACTCTTGAGCGGTGGTCTTTGGCCGTCTGTTATTGAGTTGGGAATGTGCAAAGTCGAGCTAAGAATGTGGCTGAACTTTTCCCATTTCACATTGTATTTCCCACATTTCGCAGTAAATCTCGATGGAAATCGGAATTATTGTTGGATGAGGTGAAAAAGATAGCGCAGGAGCGAATGGAAGGATGCAGACCCCCGAAAGCTATGTCAATGAGCGCCTGGATCACCTGAGTGTGGTGGCGTGGTACCTTCTCCTGACTTTGCCTGGGCTTCCCTACGCAAAAATCTCCCCTTCTTGAGACTGAGAAATGTGGGATAGAAATAGCGACGAATTCCTCATCATGTTATGAACTATTTATGTATCCGTTCTAATCTATGAGCGAGGCATTCCAGCAGAAAACGCCGCCTCCCCTTTTGAGTTTATCAAACAAAGAAGGATGTTCAAATAACCATGGCTGTAAAGCGAAATAACCGTCTGAAAACGGGGCTTTCTCGCTCTCGTTCGTGCTTCCTTCTTGGCAGTGTTTTGCTAGTAGGTCTGGTGATTGCAAGTACATTTTTTATCTTCGTGCGCATCAATGGTGGAAACCCTAAGCCACCCACTCACCCTTCACTCTCTGGAACGCCCATCGTCAAGGCAACTCAGATTCTAAAACCAACCGCTACCGCAAAGGTCGGTCCCGATTTTAGCTTTACAGCTGCCGGTGATTATGGCCAAACGAGCTATACTACGGCAAATCTGAACTACCTTGCGCGGTCTGGCGTGAAATTTCACCTGGGACTGGGAGATTTCGACTATGATCCGAACACCTCCGCGAATGCATGGAGTGCCTATGCGAAAAGTCATCTTCCGGCCAATTTCCCCTTTGAGATTGTTGCCGGAGGGCATGATACGCAGATTGATACTCTGTTGGCAGACTTCCCAGATCGCATCGGCCACATCTCAGGAACCTATGCAAAGGAATACTCTTTTGATTATCCGCCAGGCACTCCACTGGCCCGTTTCATCATTGTTACCCCTAGCCAGATACTGCCTGGGTATGATTACGGTAAAGGAAGCGTTCACTACAACTGGGTAGCGCAAATGATCGATGGAGCACGAGCGACTCACATCCAGTGGGTGATCGTGGCAATGCACCAATATTGCTTCGTTATCGACAGTACATCCTGTCCAAACCAGGATTTGTTAGATCTGCTCCTGAACCAGAAAGTCGATCTGATTCTGCAAGCGCAAAAGCACACCTACCAGGCCAGTAAACAGCTTGCCCTCAACACGACAACCTGCCCAACGTTGCCGATCACCTACTACAATTCACATTGTGTTGTCAACGCGACGGAAAGCCTGACCGCAGGTGCGGGTTCGGTAATCGTGGTTACAGGCACAGGAGGCACAATTCCCCTGCTTTCCATCGACAGTTCTGATCCCAAGATAAGTTACTTTAGAAGCTGGATGGGTGCCAACGTGAATCAGACGTTCGGCATCTCTTTGTGTACCGTAACAGCGACCCACATAACTATGAAGTTCGTTCCTGTCTCGGGAGGGACGTTTACAGATAGCTTCACGATAACGATTGGTCCTGGAAATCTGCAGACCTGAGAAGGTCGGAAGCAGCCCACGGCCTGGGACTTTGAACATGGGGGGCTTAAGCGTATAGCCTAAAAGTAGTAGCCCCTGATCGGTTCATCAAATTTTCATATGAAGACAGTATGGTATTCTTGTCTCTCGTTCCTGATAAAACTTCTTCTGAACCATATTGTCAGTTCTGATGGAGATGGGATTAATGCCGCGATCTATTCCTAGATGGCTCATCGTGCTTATTGGGTTGGTAATCATCGTTGTGGTGGGAAGCGCCGTACTCTTCTCTGTCCGTGTCACGGAGCAGGCAGAGAGGTCTCAGGCCAACGTTGCTGCTCATAGCACCACACCTCCGCTGACGACTGGGACAGGCAATAAGAGCGTCTTCCTGATTGTGATGGAGAATCACAACTGGTCGGATATCAAGCATAACCCCTCCGCGCCCTACATCAACCAGGCGCTCCTTCCCATGGCATCGTATAGTGAACAATACTTCAACCCGCCAGGGAACCACCCAAGCGAACCGAACTATTTGTGGCTTGAGGCTGGGAGCAATTTCGGTATCAATCATGACGGGCATCCAGGCGTCGACCATCAGAAAACGACGCAACACCTTGTCACCCTTCTGAACAACGCCCACATCTCATGGAAGTCATATCAGGAAGGCATTAGCGGCACCGTTTGCCCGCTCACTGGGAGTGAGTTATACGCCCCCAGGCACAATCCCATGGTCTACTTCGACGATGTCACGAACAACAATGATCCACATTCGTCCTACTGCATCGCGCATGTCCGGCCCTATGGCGAGTTGAACACAGACTTACGGCAAAATACCCAGGCACGCTATAATTTCATCACACCGAACCTGTGCGATGACATGCACAACGCCTGTTCGCCTTTCAACGATTCTGTCAAACAAGGTGATACCTGGCTTGCACAGAACATCCCCGCGATTCTCAACTCACAAGCATACCAGAACGGGGGTATCGTTTTCATTACCTGGGATGAGGGCGAAGGTGGTGGGGATGGTCCAATCGGTATGATCGTGCTCTCTCATGATGCGAAAGGTGGAGGGTACTCGAACACAATTCACTATACTCATAGCTCAACGCTACGTACGTTGCAGGAGATTCTCGGAGTAAGCCCCTTATTGGGAGACGCGGCTAATGCCACGGATTTGCACGACCTGTTTAAGACGTTTCCCTAAAAGTCCAGCAGTCGGGTGACAGCTTCACCCGGCTGTCTGAGACTGTACAATAGTTTGGCTTCTCTTCCGCACTTTCCGTGCTCAGCCATTGTATTGATCCATCAAGCAACCAATACAGAAGGGCATTGAGGGATATTTCCCCCAAAAACCCATCTCTCACACATTGAGTAGGTGTGTGCTGTCTTATCACCCACATTTCGTAGTCTCAAGAAGAGATTTTGTAGATTTTTTCAAAGGGTAGTCCAAGCAAAGCTAGAACGAGGCGATGCATGGGCTGCAAGCGTAAGACGAGCGACTGCGTGCCCGATGCCGAGCGAATATGCAAGAGTTCAATGCCCTCAAAACACTGAAAGACCCATCGCAGGGTGGGACGGGCCGTTGGTCGGTTGAGCTGATCGGGAAGAGTCTGCTCTGTTTCGGCTAAGCGCGTGCGCAGCCGATGTTCGGCCAGCCGGTAGACCAGTAAGCAGAGCACCATGATCAAGCCAAGAGCGACGATGAAACACGCTTTGCGCCGCGCTTCTTGCTCGACCTGAGGCTGCTTGACGCTGACCGTTGCCTGGATGTGCCACTGCATCGTGGGAGCCGCACCTTTGCGGGGACGTCCTTTGCCCGCGTGATGCTCAGAACTGACCAACTCGCTTCTCCCTGCTCGGTGCGCACGACGACGAGAGCCGCTCTTGCCCTTGCGGCAGTGACATCGTGTGCGTGAACCAGTGTATCTGCCCATCCTCCGAGTCCTGCCACTCCGTCTTGTTAGCTCCCGTTTCCACCACGGCTTTGGCCTCTTTGCTGGTTTCGGGAACACGACTGATCCAGCGGATCTTGGCCTCATTGAAGCGGTGCATGGCAGGCTTCGCTGTAGATCCCGCTATCGGCCACAAAGAAGCTCGGGTCGCTCTCGGGAGCTTGCAACTGCTCGTGCAGCGCTTCCACCGCCGATGCCAGCGTCACTTTATCGCTGCTGTTTCCATCCAATGGTTGCAAGAACAGAGGCACATCTCCTTCCTGGGTCGTGGCAAGCGCGAGCATCCACTGCGGTGCGTTCCTCCCGATGATCGCGCGAATAGCCATAGGTGATCGCGATCACACACGCCTCGCTCTCAGCCGACTCGCCTGCCTCATATGCCCCACTGACGGAAAACGAGGTCGTGTCCACA
>WNGH01009389.1_pt2 | contig 24185 bp, 26 predicted proteins | sample 5400631 | NCBI WGS metagenome assembly WNGH01 (sample SAMN13153373, study PRJNA577476) | soil metagenome | isolation source: 115 cm soil or saprolite under Garry oak tree replicate 1 | place: USA:California | collected 2016-06-15
CGAGAACCGGGCGACGACGGTGATTCTCGTCACGGGCTCGGCGAATGACGACGAGTTCCGCGCTGCCCGGCGGTGCAATGTCACGGTTCTCTCCAAGCCGGTGGCCCTGGAGGAGCTGAGGGCGGCGATCGGTCGAGCCGTGAGGCTCGGGGTGAGGGAGCTCGTAGAATTCCCCGCGTGAAATATTGACGGGGCAGGGAGGCAGGCCTGAGCGCCTCCCTCCAGTGCCAGCCGGCGTCTCCCGATTGCCACTTTTGCATGTAAGGCGTACACGGTCCAGAAGCGACGCCCACGCAAATCCGCGTCGCAGCAGGGTTCGTGGCCTGGCATCCCCGTTGCTCCTTGGTGGGTTGATACGAGGTGCGACGTCGCACCGGGGAGGAAGTCATGGGGACGACAACGCGGTTGGCCGTGCTGGTCGCAGCAGTGAGCCTGCTCCTGCCCCTCACCGCCCAGGGCGAGGTGAGCGTCAACATCAACATCGGGCCGCCACCGGTGGTTCTGGCGGCTCCGCCCCCGCTGGTCGTCATCCCGGGATCGCCGGTGTCGTATGCGCCGGGCGTCTCGGTGAACTTCTTCGCGTACGGGGGGCGCTACTACAGCCTCCACAACGGGGCCTGGTTCATTGCGAGCACCCATCAGGGCCCGTGGACGGTGATCGCCGTCAACCAGGTGCCTCAGCCGGTTCTCGCGGTGCCGGTGACGTACTACAAGATTCCACCCGGCCACGCGAAGAAGCTGAAACACGGGTGCCCGCCCGGTCTGGCGATGCAGGGACGGTGCTGACGGCGGTCGGGATCCGCCATCAGCACGGCTTCCGAAGTCTCGTCCGCGTGCGCTAGGAGGCCCGGGCGCTCACGGGCAGGGCGCGAAGCCCGCGTGACCGGGTACCGAGAACTGGCAACCGAACTTTGAATCCGCCACGGCGGTCGGATTCAGGATGTCGTCGCCGGCGGGCGTGACGCCGTTCACCACCCAGTTCACGAGGTCGGCGAAGGCCCGCTCCTCTTCCGGCACGGCGAAACCACAGTGGTTGTGGTCGCGGAACGCGCGGGTGACCAGCCGATCGCCGGCGCCCTGCGCGGCGGCGCGCCGCGCGTAGATCTGCTCCATCGAGAACGGCACGAACAGATCACCGATCGTGTGCAGGCTCACCACCGGGATCGGCAGCTGCCCGGAGATCGGCGGAATGTTGGAGAGCCCGTTCGGATGGCGCCCCTGCGGGTCCGCGCTCACGCGAAGCACCGCGGCGTTGAGCGCGATCTCCGCGTCTGAAAGCGCCGGATCCGAGTCGATCTGGTAGATCGTGTTCGAGTTGTCCTGGACGTTGCCGGGCGCGACGCCGATGTCGCCTCCCGTCACGCCAACGGTGAAGAGGAAGTTGGCCCACACGAAGAAGGACGTGGCGAAGGACGGCCGCGGACCGCCCGAGATGTTCTGTGTCACGCCGAAGAGCGCCTGGCCCTGCGTGTTGAGGGCAAGGGGGAACGGAGCCCCGAGGGCCGCCTGCACCACGGGCACGACGCTGGTCGCGTAGTCGACCGGGAAGGGGAACTGGGCCTGGACGCCCGCCAGCGCCTCGGCGACCAGGTTGTAGTCCAGGAAGTAGTCGAAGAGCTCGTTGTCGCCCATCACCCCGCACATCGGGAGCGCGCCGACGTAGGCGCTGGGGTACTGCTCGATCGCCACGCCGACGATGTGGCCTCCCATCGAGTGCCCGGTGATCCACGTTCGCGACGGGTGGCCGACCAGGCCGCTGAAGAGCTCGCCGAGGGCGTGGGTGTCTTTCACGCCCTGCTTCACGTCGTACCCGTTCTTGCTGTACGACGACGCGCCCCAGGCGTACCCGTGGGTGACGAGGAACTGCCGGATCCGCGGGTTGCTCACCGTGAGCTCGAGCCCGGTGCCGCGGAATCCGTGGGCGTAGAGCACGAGCTCGCCGTTCCAGTTGACCGGGACCTCGATGCGATAGCCGGCGCCGTCGAGGATGCCGACGAGGCGCGTCGTCGACGTACCCGGCAGGGCGTCGAAGGGCAGCTTCGCCGGATCGACGAAGTACGCGGGCGGCGGCTGGGCGGCGGTGACGCCGTGAAGCGCCTGCAAAAGCGCGACGACAGATACGAGGGCGATGACTGCGGGACGCCATCTCATGGGCGGCTCCTCGTTGAGCGACCGGTACACTGCAAGCGCGCGCCGCGCGACCGGCCGGCGCGAGAGGACGAGGATAGGCGGGGCAGGGCCCGAAGACAACCGCCGCGAGCTCGTCAGCGACGGCGGCGGTGCTTCCTGGGCTTCGGGCGCCCGCGCGGTCGGGCGGGCGCCGGCCGTCGGACGCGGACGCCGTCGAGCGTGAGCAGCGGGCCGTAGAGCTCCGGCCGCCGGTCGCGGAAGAAGCCCATGCTCGCGCGGAACGCGCGTGCGGCGTGGAGATCGAGATCCGCCGTCACCACGGTCTCCGACGTCTCGTCCGCCTGCGCCAGCACCTCGCCCGTGTAGTCCGCGACGAACGAGCGTCCGTAGAAGGTCTGCTCGCCCTCCCGGCCGACGCGGTTGGCCGCCGCGACGTAGCACGAGTTCGACACCGCGTGACCGATCATCGCCCGCTGCCACATCAGTCGCGTGTCGAGCGGGCCGGCCTCCGCGGGCTCCGAGCCGATGGCCGTCGGGTAGAACAGGATCTCCGCGCCGCGGAGCGCCCAGCAGCGCGCGGGCTCGGGGAACCACTGGTCCCAGCAGATCCCGACGCCGATCTTCGCGTGCCGGGTCTCCCAGGGCTCGAAGCCCGAGTCGCCGGGGTTGAAGTAGAACTTCTCCTCGTAGCCGGGACCGTCGGGGATGTGCGACTTGCGATAGACGCCGAGGCGCCGGCCGTCGGCGTCGATCACGGCGACGCCGTTGAAGTGCGCCTGCCCGGCGCGCTCGAAGAAAGAGACGGGCAGCACGATCCCGAGCTCGGCGGCCAGCCGCTCGAAGCGGGGCAGGAAGGGGTGGCGGCGCACGTCGTGCGCGAGAGAGAAGTGCTCCTCGCGCTCGGACTGCGGGAAGTAGCGCGTCGCGAAGAGCTCGGGGAGGAGCACGATCCGGGCGCCGCGACCGGCGGCGTCGCGCACGAGCCGCTCCGCGCGGTCCACGTTCGACACGACCGATTCGGCCATCGCCAGCTGGACGACCGCGATCCGGACCATCACCGTCTCCAGGGCTCGCCCGCGGGCTGCGGCTGGGTGAGGCAGTGGAACGCGCCGCCGCCCACCAGAAGCTCGCGCGCCGAGAGACCGATGACCTCGCGCGCGGGGAAGATCGCGCGCAGCCGCTCGAGCGCCCGCGCGTCGTTGGGGTCGCCGAACTGGGGGACAACGACGAAGCCGTTGCCGATGTAGAAGTTGACGTACGAGCCCGGCAGCCGCTCGCCGTCGGGGCCGGTGCCGAGGCGCGGCAGCGGCAGCGCCACGAGCCGATAGCCCGCGCCGTCGCGCCGCGTGTTCGACAGCCGGACGAGGTTGTCGACCAGCGCCCCGTGGTTGGCGTCCGCCGCGTCCGGCTCGACGCAGCAGACGATCGTGTCGGGATCCGCGAAACGGGCGAGCGTGTCCACGTGACCGTCCGTGTGGTCGCCCTCGAGCCCGCGCTCGAGCCAGATGACCCGCTCGACACCGAGGTAGTCGCGTAGCAGCGTCTCGTAGTCCGCCTCGCCCAGCTGCGGGTTGCGCTTGGGATGGAGCAGGCACTGCCGCGTCGTCAGCGCCGTGCCCACGCCGTCCACCTCGATCGCGCCCCCCTCGAGCACGACCTCGAGGCGCCACGGGTGGACGCCGAGCGCCCGCGCGATCGCCTGCGGCGCCTCGGTGTCGCGCGCCCATTCGAACTTCTGCCCCCAGGCGTTGAACGCCCAGTGCACGAAGCTCACGCGACCGCTCACATCGCGCACGAACGTCGGCCCGTTGTCGCGCAGCCACGCGTCGTCGAGCGGCACGCGCACGAAGCCGACGGCCGACCCGGCGAGACGCCGCCGCGCGTCGTCCTCGGCTTCGGCGTCGCGCACGAGCAGCCGCACGGGCTCGAAGCGGGCGACGGCGCGGAGAAACGCGGCCGCCTCGCTCCGCACTCCCTCGAGCCGCCCGAACCAGAGCTCGTCGTCGAAGGGCCACGCGGCCCACGTCGCGGCGTGCGGCTCCCACTCCGCGGGCGCCCGGAAGCCGAGGTCGCGGGGGGTCGGGAGCGTCACGGAGCCAGGTCCGTCACTGGACCGAGTAGTTCCACTCGATCCGCCTGGGGCAGGGGAACCCATCGCGCGTCACGGCGACGCGACGAAGCGCGGAGGAGCCGGCCAGCACTCCCAGCGTCACGCCGGGGTAGGCGGTCGGGCCGATCAGAAGGGCGAGCGCGAGAATCGCCTTCACGCGGCTACCGGACGTCGAGCAGGTCGCGGAGCCCGTCGCCCACGAGGTTGATCGCCAGGACCGTCGCGGCAAGGAAGGGCCCGGGAAAGAGGATGATCCAGAACGCCAGCTGCACGTACGCGCGCCCCTCCGCCATGATGTTGCCCCACGACGGGATGTGGGGCGGCGTGCCGGCGCCGAGGAAGGACAGATAGGCCTCGAACAGGATCGCCGACGCGCAGATATACGTGCCCTGCACGATGAGCGGCGCGACCAGCGCCGGCAGTACGTATCGCAGCAGAATCCGCGGCGTGCCGACGCCGAGGGCGCGCGCCCCCTCCACCATCAGCGCCTCGCGCAGCGAGAGTACGGAGGCGCGGACGAGCCGCGCGACACGCGGGATCTCCGGGATCACGAGCGCGATGATCACGTTCCGCACCGAGGCTTTCATCAGCGCCATCAGGGCGAGGGCGAGCAGGATGGCCGGAATCGCCATGATGCCGTCGAGGACCCGCATCGCGACCATGTCCAGGCGCCGGTAGAAGCCGATGACGAGACCGAGGCCGGTGCCGAGCAGCAGGCTCGCCACCGACACGGCGGCGCCGACGGTCAGCGAGACGCGCGAGCCGTACACCGTGCGCGTGTAGATGTCGCGGCCGAAGTTGTCCGTACCGAACCAGTGCGCGCGCTCCGGCCCGACGACCCGTCGTGCGCTCGCGACCCGGCCCGCGCGCGGCGGGACCGCGTCGAATGCGTACTCAGTAGCGGATGCGGGGATCGAGGAGGACATAGAGGACGTCCACGGAGAGGTTGACCAGCACGTATACGATCGAGACGACCAGGATCACGCCCTGGATCACCGGATAGTCGCGACGGATGATCGCGTCGACGGTCAGGCGGCCGAGCCCCGGCAGCGCGAAGACGCTCTCGGTGACGACGGCGCCGCCGATCAGCAGCGCGAAGCCGATGCCGATGATCGTCACGATCGGCAGGGACGCGTTCTTCAGCGCGTGGCGCAGGAGCACCGGCGTCGGCGCCATGCCCTTGGCGAAGGCGGTGCGGATGTAGTCCTCGGCGAGGACGGAGAGCATGCTGGCGCGGGTCATGCGCGCGATCAGCGCCATGTAGACGACCGAGAGCGTGCACGCCGGCAGGATGAGATGGCTGAGGAACGGCCAGAGCCCGTCCGTGATCGGCTGGTAGCCCTGCACCGGCAGCCAGTGCGCCGTGATAGCGAAGACGAAGACGAGCAGGAAGCCGAGGTAGAACGTCGGCATCGAGAAGCCCGAGACGGCGAAGATCATCACCGCGCGGTCCACCCACGAGCCCTTCTTCCACGCCGCCAGCACGCCGATCGGCACGCCGATCCCGACGCTGATCGCCAGGGCGAAGAGCGTGAGGCCGATCGTCGCCTCGGCCCGCTGCCCGATGAGCTTCGTGACGGGGAGCCCGGAGAAGATGGACGTCCCGAGATCGCCGCGGAGGATACGGCCGACCCAGATCACGGCCTGCGTGAGGAACGGCTGGTCGAGGCCGAGCTTGGCGCGGATGCGCGCGATGTCCTCCGACGTCGCGTAGTCGCCCGCGATGATGGTCGCCGGATCGCCGGGGGTGACGTGCAGCAGGCCGAAGACCGCGATGGCCACCACCGCCACGACGGGGATGGTGGCCATCAAGCGCTTGGCGATTTCGGGCAGCATCTACGCGATGGACACGTTCCAGAAGAGAGGCGCGATGAACTTCAGGATCCCGTGCACGTTCTTGCGATGCGCGGTCGGCAGCACGTACTCGCCCCACGGCACGTAGGCCACCTCGTCCAGGGCCACCTTCTGGATCTCGTCGGCGAGCTGCTTGCGCCGCGGCTGGTCCGTGGCGCGCACCCAGTCGGTGATGAGCTTCTCGAGCTGCGGAATCTCCGGCCAGCCGAACCAGGCGCCCGATCCCGCCCCCGACACGCCGAAGTGCACGGCGGGGCTGATCACATCGGCCGCCATCCACCAGGTATGCAGGATGTTCCAGCCCCCCTTGTCGGGCGGCTCCTTGCGCGCCCGGGTGGCGAGGTTCGTCGACCAGTCCATCGCCTTCAGCTCGACGTTGAACCCGATGGACTGCAAGAGCTCGCGCGTCACGAGCGCCGCGCCGTTCAGCAGCGCGATGTCCGTCACGTGGATCACGGTCACGGGTCGGCCGTCGTATCCCGACTCCTTGACGAGCTGGCGCGCCTTCTCGAGATTCTGCTTCGCGAGTCCCTCGGCGCCCGCCTTGCTGGCGTACGGTCCGGCGCAGGCGAACACGGAGGAGCACGTCCGGTAGTACTTGGACACGCCGATCGCCGCCTGCAGGTACATCTCCTGGTTCATCATGTGGACGAGCGCCTGGCGCGCCTTCTTGTTGTTGAACGGCGGGTGGAGGTGGTTCGGCCGGAGCCAGCCCTGCGTGCCCAGCGGGTCCGGGAGGAACGTGCTCAGCGCCGGGTTCTGCTCCATCTTCGGGACGAAGTCGAGCGGCGGGATCTCCCACCAGTCGACCTCGCCCGCGGCGAGCGCCGCCGCCGCCGTGGCGTGATCGGGGAGGTAGCGCCAGATGACCTTGTCGAGGTACACCTTCTTGCCGCCGGTCGAGCCGCTCGGCGCCTCGTTGCGCGGCACGTAATCGGCGTTGCGCGCGTAGACGACCTGATTGCCGGGCTGCCACTCGTCCTTGACGAACCGGAACGGCCCCGACCCGACGATCTCCTTCATCTGCTCGTCCGGGGAGGTCGCGGCGAGCCGGGCGGGCATCATGAAGGGGGTGTTGCTCGACGGCTTGCCGAGGGCGTCGAGCACGGGACCGAACCGCTCGCCCAGCTCGAGGCTGAACGTCTTTCGGTCCGCGGCCGCGATCTTCGCCGTGTGGGCCATGAGCAGGCGGCCGAACCGGTCCTTCTTGCCCCAGCGCTTGAGCGATTCGGCGCAGTCTTCGGCGACGACCGGCTGGCCGTCGTGCCACTTGAGCGAGTCGCGGAGCGTGAAGGTGTACTTCATCCCGTCCTTGGAGACGGCGTACCGGTCCATCATCTGGGGCTTGATCTGCAGCTTCTCGTCGGATCCGAAGAGCGTGTCGTAGACGAGAAAGGAATGATTTCGTGTGATGTAGGCGGTCGTCCAGACGGGATCGAGGATCTTGAGATCGGCCTGGGCGACGAAGCGGATCGTCCCGCCACCCTTCTGCGCGTGCACGGCGGGCGCTGACACGGTCGCGGCGGCCGCGACGGCCGTCACTCCCGCGACGAATTGTCGGCGGGTGAGATCTGTCATCGCGGTTCCTCCATGATTGCGGGGATAGTAGCATGGGGTCCTGATGCAGCGCCGCTGCGCGTGGGCCGCGGACGAGCCGAATCGCACGTACCACGACCGCGAGTGGGGCGTGCCGGTGCGACGCGACCGCAGACTCTTCGAGCTCCTCGTCCTCGAGGGGGCGCAGGCGGGGCTCAGCTGGACGACGATCTTGAAGAAGCGCGCGGCGTACCGGCGCGCGTTCGCGGGTTTCGATCCCCTGACGGTCGCGCGCTTCGACCCGGTGCGCGTCCGGCGCCTGCTCCAGGATCCGGGCATCGTCCGCCACCGCGGCAAGATCGAGGCCACGGTCGTCAACGCGCGCGCCGTCCTCGCCGTGCGACGGAAGCACGGCTCGTTCGCGCGCTGGATCTGGTCTTTCGTGGGCGGCCACCCGATCCAGACGCGCCCACGCACGCGGCGCGATGTTCCCGCGGAGACGGAGACGTCGCGCTTGATGAGCCGCGAGCTCCGGCGGCGCGGCTTCACGTTCGTCGGGCCGACGATCTGCTACGCCTTCATGCAGGCGAGCGGGATGGTCAACGACCACACGGCGGACTGCTTCCGCCAGCGCCCGGTCGCGCGCCTCGGCGCCGCGAAGCGCGCCGGCGCGGCGAAGCGCGGTGTCGCCGCGAAGCGCGCCGGTGGTATAAGAGGCTGAGCGAGCAAGGAGGCTCCCCATGCCCAACATCACCATCCAGTGGTTCGCGGGCCGTACCGATCAGCAGAAGCGCGAGGTCGTCGCCGCGATCACCGACGCGATGGTCAAGATCGGCAAGACGACGGCCGACCAGGTCCACATCGTCTTTCATGACGTCGAAAAATCGAACTGGGGCTACAAGGGCAAGCTGTCGAGCGACGGGTAGGGAACCATGCGTCTCATCCGCGCGCTCACCCTGCTGTCGGCCGTCCCCGTGGCGGCGACCCCGGCCTGGTCGGGCGGCTCGAACTACGGCATCGCGCCCGGCAGCCGCCCCGCGCTCGACGGCAAGGTGTCGGAGTGGGCGGTGCCGACGCCGCGCTTCGCGCGTGACCCCGCGGCCGGCCCCGACGGCAACATCTACATTGCCGTAATGAACGGCAACAAGATCGCGCGCTTCGACACGAAGTCGCACGCCTTCAAGGAATGGGACCTGCCGCCGGGCGCGAACCCGCACGGTCTCCTCGTGGACCGCAACGGTCTCGTCTGGTACACAGGCAACGGCAACGGCACGATCGGACGTCTCGATCCCGCGACGGGCCGGGTGACCGAATGGAAGACACCGTCGGGCGGAGGCGGTCCGCACACACTCGTCATCGACGACGCGCAGACGACGATCTGGTTCACGCTCCAGCGGGGCGACAAGATCGGTCGGGTCGACGTGAAGACCGGACAGATCTCGGAGTTCAAGACGCGTAACGGTCCCTACGGGATCGCCCTCGACAAGGCGGGGTACGTGTGGTTCTGCCAGATGGGCGGCGACTCGTTGGGCAAGCTCGACCCGAAGACCGGCGTCGTCAGCGAGTATCCGATGGGCGAGGGCTCGCGGCCCCGCCTCTGGTACATGGGCAGCCACAACGGGCGCCTGGGCCTCGTCGAGTGACGGTCGCGTGATGGGCACGCGTGTCAGGGTCGCCGCCGTCGGGGAGGTCCCCGCGGGAACCGGACGCGTGGTCGAGGCCGGCGGGCGCGTGCTCGCGCTCTTCAACGTGGACGGGACCTTTCACGCGCTCGACAACGCCTGCCCCCACCGCGGTGGGCCGCTCGGAGAGGGCGATCTCGACGGTCCGGTCGTGACCTGCCCCTGGCACGCCTGGCGCTGGGACGTGACGACGGGCGCCAACGCCAACAACCCCGCGGTGACGGTCGCGCGCCTGGCCGTCAGCGTCGAGGCGGGAGCCGTCTTCGTGGAGATCGACAAGGGGTAGGGGAACCCAGGCCACGCGGCCGGGGTTATACTGCCCGTACATGCCGCGAACCCGTCACAAGGGGGTAACCTGATGCAGCGCTCCATTCTCGCCGCCGCTCTGAGTCTCACGGTGCTTCTGGTCGCCGGGCCCGTCTTCGCCAACTCGTGCCCGAAGCTGGTCAAGCAGATCGAGGAGGCCACGGCCACCCGATACGATCCCACCGCCGCCGAGGCGAAGGTGAAGGCCCAGCAGGGGGCCGCCTTTCACGCCGCGGGCAACCACGCCGAGGCGATGAAGGTCCTGCAGGAAGCGCTCACGAGCCTCGACATCAAGTAGCCGCGCGCGGCCGGGCGTCGCCGCGCGAGCGGCACGCCCGGCCGCAACCTCCCGTCCGGTCGCAGAGAAGTTGTCGGTCTCGCGCGATGTCGGCGCTAGCATGGACCGTGTGGATCTCGATCTCTCCGATGTGCCGCTCCTGGCCGGCACGCTCCTGGTGGTGCTGGCGATCTGGAGCGGTTGGCACCTCTATCAACGTTGCCCGCACTGCGGGAGGCTCGCGCGCCGCGTGACGGTCGGGTGGCGGCGCTGCGGCCACTGCGGGCGGCAGTACCGGCGGGGGCTCAAGCTGCGATGAAAGCACTCCTCAGATTCTTCGGATTGCTACCGGCGGCGGATCCCGAGGGTCCGGTCTACGTGCCGCCGGCCGGGGCGAAGACGACGATCGGTCCGGACGTGACCCTCAAGGGCGAGCTGACGGGGTCGGGCACGCTCGTCATCCTCGGCCGGTTCGAAGGCGACATCGGTCTCGACGGCACGCTGCACGTCGGGCCGGACGCGCGCGTCGATGCCAACATCTCCGCCGACGCGATCGTCGTCGCGGGCCTCGTCCGCGGCAATCTCTCGGCCGACACGCGCGTCGAGATCCTCTCGGGCGGCTCGCTCACGGGCTCCGTCAAGAGCGGGAGCTTCGCCGCCGCCGACGGTGCCTCGGTCAAGGGCGAGGTCTGGGTGGAGCGCGTGGCCTCGCCGGTCGAGGAGCCCGCGTGACCCTTCCGCCCACCCGGGTCCTCGTCACCACGGCGACGGCCGTTGTCCTCCTCGCGGCCCTCGGCGCGGGGGGCTGGTGGTGGTACCGCACCGAGCAGCGCAAAGTCCTTGCCGCGTGGGCCCAGATCGAGACCCGCCTGATCACCGCGCGCGGACCCGAGGCGGCGCGGGACCAGCGGACGGCCGCCATTGCCGAGGTCGAGCAGTTCCTGGCGGCTCACAGGTCGTCGGCGGTGGCGCCGCTGGCGGCCTACGATCTCGGCAACCTCCGCTTCGCTACCGGCCAGTACGCGGCGGCCCGCGTCGCCTACGAGCTGGCCCTGGCGCGCGGCGCGAGCCCGACTGTCCGGATGCTGGCGCAGTCCGAGATTGCCGCCTCCTGGGAGGCCGAGCGCGACTTCGCCAAGGCCGCGAACCTCTATCAGGGGCTCCTGGCCGACCTCCAGCCGAACGATTTCCTCTACGAGCAGACCCTGCTCGATCTGGCCCGCGTTCAGGCCTTGGCGGGGCGGCGCGACGACGCCGTGGCGACCTACGAGCGCCTGCTCAAGGACCTGCCCGGGAGCCCTCGAGTCGATGAGGCCCGGGCGCGCCTCGCCTCGCTGACCGCCTCGAAGTAGGGCCGACCCGCGCTTCCGACGGACCTCTCAGGCGCCCCGATCGTGTGGCTGTCGTGTCGCCCGAGTCCTCGAAGTCCACCGGCAGCCGACTCCGGATCCGTCGGCGTCGTTCGGACTGGCGCTATGCCTCGAGAGAGGTGCTCGGTCCTCAATCGTCAGTCGCGCCCCTGGCCGTCGCGGGCGCGCGAATCGTCGTCAGCGATCTCCTGCCGTAGTGCGTGGCTCAACCCCTTGATCGACTGGCGATCGAACGTCCTCATGCCACCCTCTTCTCACCGGAGGATAGAGCAGGAGGTGGACGGCGACAACAAGGGCGGGAATCGGGTCAGGCCGAGGACTTTATCCGCACCACCCACCACAGCGCTGACAGCCCCAGGAGGGCCAGCCCCAACGTGCTCGGCTCCGGAACGGTCGAGGCATAGTTTACGCCGCTGGCGCTGACATAGGTCGCGCCTGGCGTTAGCACGTCAGCAAAAAACTTCGCCGTACTGGAGTAGTCGGCAGTTGCGAAACTACCGACACCGTCCACCCCGATGAACACACTTATGTTTCCGCTCAGGCTGATCTCCTCCGCCATCGTTGTCGTCAGCACGATGATTGGAAGCAAGGGTATGGGCGTAACGTCGCCAATACCGCCCAAGAAATGACGCTCATAGCCCACGGAGGATACGTTGTTAACGAACGACCCGGATCCACTGACGCTAAAACTGGCAGACACCTGCCCTTGGGCCGGGCAGGCCGAGCACGCGTCCAGAAACCCTCCGACATCAAGGCTGAAGCCTAGCGTCGCCGGACCCGACAGGGTGAGGACATCGGTAAACGCCGCGGTCGCGTGCGCGGTAGCTCCCCCAAGGGACGCCGAACCGGAGCTCCCCGTGGCGAAAGCCCCGAGCGTCCCCGGGCTGGCAAAGGCTGATGACATGGCGATCTCAGAGGCGCTGGAGGAGAGGGCGGATACGCTAGCGGACGGCGTGTTGACCAAGACCCCGGTATTCTGAGAGTCGGAAGTCCCTCCTGCGACTGTGCTCGCGCTGGCCAGCACAGAAAACTCGGGCACCGCCCGGGCGTCCATCGGCGCGAGCAGCAGCACCGAGAATCCCACGAGTCCGATCGTCACCGTGCCGAATCGTCTTACCTTCATCGCGCTTCTCCCTTCCTCCTGCCGCCTCGCGCGAAACGAATCCGGGAGAGTTTCAGGCACACTTCGTGCCAGAGTCCAGAAGGACATTGGGATAGATATTTCTGGCTCGGCCTCGGCGGCGGGGCATCGATTCTGTAAAATCCGCCGACGTTTCTGTAAAACTCGCCGACGTTCACCCTCGACTCGATTATCTGGTCTGGGCGCGCCCTGGGCCTCGGCGATATGGCGATATGATGAGCGCGGCCGAAAAGCCGAACGCGAAGGAGAGAGCCCGATGAAGATCACCCACGTGACCACGCGCGCGTTGAGAACTCCCGCCGATAACCCGCTCGTCGTGGGCCTGCCCGCCCCCACCGACACGCGCGAGTTCGTCACGCTCGAGCTCTGCCGCGACGTGCTGGCGGTCTTCATCCGGGTCCTGTTCGGCTGGTTGCGGCGCCGGGCCGCGAGCCGAGGGATCCGTGACAGTCAATGCGGAGCGGTCACCGTCATCCAGCGCAATCTGCTCCAATTTCCCCTCGGCCCAACGCTGCTCCAGAATGACGTTTCGTCCGTCGCTCGAGGCCTGTCGGAAAACTTTGCGATTCCAGTCTGGTCAAGTTTGCCCAGGTCTGAAACTCGTTGCCACGTCGGGATTTACGAAGGCGGCACGATGTATGCGGGTCCGTTGGGAATCAGATACACGAGAACGAGGCCTGCCTCTCACGCGGGCGGGGGGTGGACGCTCAAAAACGACCTAGTCCAACATCCTGACGACGGGCACTAAGAACGACGTTTCGGAGGAGCGCACGATGAGGAAGAGGGCTACCGGGAAGATGACCATCGCCGCCTTCCTCGCAGCGGCCATAGCAATGACGCTCGGCATTGCCGAAGCCGCAGATATCAACGCCGACTTCTCTACGGCGTCGAACCCGAATGGCGTCTGGACGTACGGGTTTTCCACCACTCTCGGCGGTACTCTCACGAACTACGATCAGCCGGGAACCAACCCTAGCAGCGGCTTACAGTTTTGGCTGAGTTCGACGGTGCAGTCGCTCGGCGCTCCCTCCGACGCCAACAATCCGACGGACAGCACGATCAATCCCGCCGGAACCAATCCGCTCCCACCCCATACGGCCCTTTTCCATCCAGGGCCGAACGGGGAGTTCAGCGTCTATCGCTTCACGACGCCAACGACAGGGACCTACGACCTGTCGGCCATCTTCGGCGGGATCGATTCGGGCGGCACCGACGTCCACATCCTCGACAACGGTGTGCAGATATTCGGCTCGGATATCACGGGCGGCTCGTCAGTGCCCTTCAGCACTTCTTTGGTGCTCGCGACGGGTGACAAGATCGACTTTGCTGTCGGCGTCGGCGCGGATCACTTGTTCTTCGGTGACTCGACATCAATCAACGCGAGCATCACGCAGGCCTCGGCTGTACCGGAGCCGGCGACCCTGACCCTCCTCGGCATCGGTCTGGCAGGCCTCGGCGTCGCGCGGCGGCGGGGCAAAATCATGGCGCGCCGGCACAGCGGACGGGGAGGCTGCCACTAAACTGAGGCGGGGGCCACGGCTGGCCAACCTCTGGAGCACGCGGGCTCCGCGGCGCTGGCGCCACGAGAACGGCCCGTGGTACCTCTCGCGAATGGCCTGGACGGCATGGCGAGGCGGCACGGGGTCCTTTCAGCGGGATGAGAGGCACGCGACGATGGTCGACTCGGAAATCGCAGTTGAGTGGGGTTGGAAGCTCCTCTCTCCCCCTTGCCGGCGCCTCCGTAGCCGTCGCCGAGGATGAAACCTCCTAGCGCTTCATTAGGAGGACGGATATGACAAATCAGCGCGGCTTCGCACTCATCACTCTCCTCGTGCCGCTCTTCGCTGTACTCACGGGAGCAGCCGCTAACGCTGCCACGATGACCAGCGTCACGATCAATACCCCAAATGCGCAGGTCACCGATCCGTCCGCTGCGACGCTTGCCAACGATGGTAACGGATACGTTGCGACCGGAGCTGACGTGGAGATACTTTGTGGCTTGATTTGCTTCCCCAATTTTCTGGGCAATGGCCAGGCGAGCGCCAGTGTTGGAATATTGCGAGCTGGAGTGGAATCTACGGGTTCTGTCGACTCTCCGGGATGGACGGCGCAGGCGTTTTTCAGAGACGACTTCACTCTGGGCGGCCTACCCCTAGGGACAGTGGCTCGCCTCGGCGCGAATCTGGACGTCACCGGCTCTCTCGAGGTTGTTCAGTCGGGAGATCCATCGTCGCCGTTCTTAACTTTCGCTAGCGCTGAAGGCGGGATCGCCGTTACAGAACCCTGCGCGGTTAGCCCCTCTGGCTGTATCGTCACATTCGCGAGCTTCAACACGACAGCCGACAGTGCCGGCATCACGACGATTCGTCAGCAGACGTCCACCGGACAGTTCTCCGTCACTTCGGGTGTTCCTTTCAGTCTCACCGCGCGCATATTCGTAACCGCCAGAGGCAGAACGCTTGACCCACTCACGCAGCTTGGCGCCTCAGCCGACCTTGGGGGTACCGCGCTGCTGACCTTCGATTTGCCACCAGGCACGTTCATCACTTCCCCCGGCGGATTCACGCAGGCCTCGGCTGTACCGGAGCCGGCGACCCTGACCCTCCTCGGCATCGGTCTGGCAGGCCTCGGCGTCGCGCGGCGGCGGCGCAAAATCATGGCGCGCCGGCACAGCGGACGGGGAGGCTGCCACTAAAAGGATAGTCCTAAGCCCCCTTGTCCTACCTTGCAGTGAAGATTGCTTACAGATCCCACGGTTCCCAGGGACCCCTTTGCGCACGAAGGGACGGCTCGTAGCGTCGGAAAGATTTACGAATCCAGAGTGACTCGTCGACGGCACCGAGTTGACCGGACGTGGAGTCACTGGCCGGCGAGTGACTGGGCCTGGGCGAGTGACTCCGCCGGCGAACGATCATGCCGACACCGCGCGCACGCGCCGGGCGGCGGGGCGGACAGGGGCGAGGGGTTTACGTGGGAGGGCAGGTTCCGATAAGGGGGATTATGTCAACTACAGACCGAGCTAGCCCGGGATGTGGCCTTCTTCCGGTAGCTGATCCCAGTTGGGCTTCCACGGCGGGACCTCGAGGCCGAACTTCTCGCAGAGATCCTTCACTTCCCCGGCGAACGCCTGGCGCACTTCGTCGTTGTCGCGCAGCTTCAACGTGTACTGTCTATATACTTGATTCTTTGGCGAGCCCGGGCGGCCGAAGATGTTCATCGTCCGGATGTACCAGCGATTGAAGGTCGTCTGAGCCTCGTCGTGGGTTGCGCGGTCGCCGGTGAGCTTCTGGACCCAGTGCTCCCCGTGGCGGATGTGGAACTTCTCTTCCTTGAAGATGCCCTCGATCGCGCGCACCCAGGGGCCGTAGGAGCAGCCGCGGACGTCCTCCAGCTGGTGGCCCGCGCCGCGGTCCATGCAGAAGTTGAAGAAAATGAAGTCGGCCCAGGTGTCGATCGGGTAATAGAAGATGTTCACCCGCTTGTCGCTCGTGATCCGCTGCGTGCCGATGTCGTCCTGGGCGCCGATCCGCATCGTGAGGATCTCGTCGTGCCGGCGGACGTGCGCCGCCACGTCGAACCCGAGATCCGCCAGCAGCCCGTACATGACCGCGGCGTGGCGCAGCTCGTCCTTCACGATCTGGGCGACGACATGCTTTTCCTCGACGCTCGGGGCCTTCGTGATCCACGGCACATAGCCGTAGCCGCCGGCCAGCTCCGAGTCCGCCTGCATCGTCATCAGATGGACGACGGCGTCACGGTACTCCGGGGTCATCTCGTCCGCCGACTCGAGCCGGGTGCCTCGCGCGATCTTGGCCGTCATCTCCGCGTGCGGGTCGCTCATCGCCCAGCCCTCCTGCCGCTCAGTCTACCTCAGCGCTTTTCGATCACGCGGACGGCCTTGCCCTCCGAGCGCGGGATGGTCCGCGGGCCGACGATCACCGCCTCCACCGTGAGGCCGATCGTCCTCGTCACGCGCTCGGCGACGCTCCGGCGCAGGGCGACGATGGACGGATGCTCGGGCGCCCAGCCGCCGCAGCGCTCGACGAGCCCGGGCGCCGGCTCCACCTGGATCTCGAGCCGCGCCAGCGTCTCGCGGCGGTCCACGACGAGCTGGTAGTGAGGGACCAGGTCCTCGACCGCCAGCAGCGCGCGCTCGACCTCGGACGGGTACAGGTTCACGCCCTTGATGACGAGCATATCGTCCGAGCGCCCCTTGATCCGCGCGATCCGGGCGCTGGTGCGGCCGCAGCGGCAGGGCTCGTCGGTGAGGGTCGTGATGTCGCCGGTGCGGTAGCGGATCATCGGGATCGCGCGCTTGGTGAGCGTTGTCAGCACGAGCTCGCCTTCACGGCCGGGAGGGAGCACCACCCCCGTCGCCGGATCGACGATCTCCGGCAGGAAGTGATCGTCACAGACGTGCAGGCCCTCGCGCGCCTCGCACTCACCCGCGACACCGGGCCCGACGATCTCGCTCAGGCCGTAGACGTCGTACGCCGGGCAGCCGAGGGCCCGCTCGAGGGCCTGCCGGATCCCCTCGGTCCAGGGCTCGGCGCCGAACATGCCGTAACGGAGGCCGAGGCGGTCGGCGCGCCCGCCCTGCTCGCCGAGGGTCTCGGCGATGTGCAGGACGAACGAGGGCGTGCCGCACAGGCCGGCGGGCCGGAAGTCCTCCAGGAGCAGGATGTGGCGCGCGGTGTTGCCCGAGGACACCGGGACCACCGTCATGCCGATCCGCTCGGCGCCGTCGTGAAAGCCGAGTCCGCCGGTGAAGAGCCCGTAGCCGAACGCGTTGTGGAGGAGCTCGCCGGGGCGGGCGCCCGCCGCCGTCATGACGCGCGCCATCACCTCGCGCCACGTGTCGAGGTCGCCGGCGGTGTAGCCGACGACGGTCGGCTTGCCCTTGGTGCCGGACGACGCGTGAATGCGCGCGAGCTCGGACGGCGGGACCGCGAAGAGGCCGAAGGGATAGTGCTCGCGGAGGTCCGTCTTCCGTACGAACGGGAGCGCGGCCAGGTCTCCCAGCCCTCGCACGGCTGCCGGGTCGAGGCGCTCCCGGTAGAACGCGACTCGCTCGACGGCCCAGGCGACCGTCGCGCGCAGCCGCTCGAGCTGGAGGTCGTCGCGCTCGCGGCGGCCGAGCGTCTCGACGCCCCGGTTCCAGATCACGATCCGGGCAGCCGCGGCGGCTCCGGGTAGAGCTGGTCGACCACGCGGTGCTGGCGGAGCCCGAGCGCCTCGCGCTGGATCAGGAGGGTGCGACGCGCGACCAGTGCCGCCTGCCGGGCGCGCTCGTGCTCGTGCGCCAGCCGCTCGCGCTCAGCCGGGTCGGCGATCTCGCGCTCCGTGCGCCGGACCCCCTCGCCCGACCGGCGGGGGTTCATCCGCGCCCCTCCCGAAGGGCCGCGGCGGCCGCATAGACTTCGAGCGTCCGGTCGATCTGGAGCTCCACGCCGAACCGCGCCTCGGCCACGTGGCGGGCGCGCACCGCCATCGCGCGCCGCCGCTCCACGTCGACGAGCACCCCGGTCGCCGCCTCGGCGAGTGCGGCCGGGTCACCCTTCGTGAGGATACCTGTCTCGCCGTCGACGACCGCCTCGTCACAGCCCGGCGCGCTCACCGCGACGGCCGGCAGACCGCAGGCCGCAGCCTCGCAGAGCACGAGTCCCTGGGTCTCCGTCTCCGAGGCGAACAGGAATACGTCGGCGGCGCGGTAGTACGCGGGCAGCGCCGCGTGGGCGCAGACGCCCTCGAACCGGATCCGCCCGCCGGCGTTGAGGCCACACGCGAGGCGCCGGAGGCGCTCGGCCTCCTTCCCCTGCCCGACGAGGACGAGCCGCGCCCGCGTGAGCGTGCCCGCGATGCGCTCGAAGGCCAGGAGCACGCGGTCCAGGCTCTTCTCCCGGTCGAGGCGTCCCACGTGCTCGTCGCGGATCACGGCGGACGGCGCGATCACACCATCGGCGCGGGCCGCGAAGCGGGTCGAGAGCGCGACGGCGGCCGCCTCCACGAGCCCGCGCGTGACGGGGACGTAGTGGGCGTACTTCTCGTAGCGCGTGTGATACGTGAAGACGAGTGGGCGCCCGAGCCGCCGCGCGAGCCGCGCCGCCGTGGGGCCCAGCAGGAACGGGTGATGGGCGTGGAACACGTCCACGCCGAGGCCGCGCACGAGGGCGCCGATCCGCCGTGACCACGGCACCGCCAGCGGAAACTCCGGGTACGTCGTCGCGGGCACCGAGGGGTAGCGCACCACGCGCGGCGACGCGTCCAGGGCGCCCGGAAACCGGGGCGCGAAGACCCACACGTCGTGGCCGCGGGCCTCGAGCCCCCGCCGCAGCGTCTCCACGGAGATGGTGACGCCGCCGCAGAACGGCAGGTAGTTGTTGGTGAAGAGGGCGATCCGCACCGGGGCGTCCGTCAAGCCTTGTTGTACTTCTCGAAGTCCTCCGGCTTGATGTTCTGCAGCCATTCCTTGAGCTGCTCGGGGTCATCGGTCTTGACCGGCTCGGGCTCCTTGGCGACCTCCATCTTGCCGGCCTTCGGGAAGACCTCCTCGTCCACGTAGATCGGCGCCGCCACCCGGAGGGCCAGCGCGATCGCGTCGGAGGGCCGCGAGTCCACGGTGTACTCGGCGGTGCCGAGGCGCAGGTGGAGCACGGCGAAGAAGGTGTTCTCGCGCAGGTCCGTGACGACGACCTTGAGGACCTGGGCGTCGATCGCCTCGATGATGTTCTTGATCAGGTCGTGCGTCATCGGGCGGGGCGAGGGAATCTTCTCGAGCTCGAGCGCGATCGCGTTCGCCTCGAAGACGCCCACCCAGATCGGCAGCGAGCGCTTGTCCCCCTCGTCGCGCAGGATGATGATCGGCATGTTCGAGACGGGGTCGAGCGCCAGCCCACGGACCTTCATCTCGACGAGCATAGGGCCTCCTCGGGCGACGCGACGAGCGTCCCACGCAGGCTGTGCGGCAGCACCTCCGTCACGCGCACGTGGACGACGTCGCCGATCGCCGTGCGTCCTCGGCCGTCGAAGTTCACGACGCGGTTGCAGCGCGTGCGCCCCGACAGCTCCCCCTCACCCTTCTTGGCGCGCCCGTCCACCAGGACCTCGACGGCGCGGCCGTGGAGGCGCGCGCTCCGCGCCGCCGTCACGCGGCCGACGACCTCGAGCAGGCGGGTATTCCGGCGCGCCTTGATCGCGTCCTCGATCTGATCCGGCATCTCGGCGGCCGGGGTGCCGGGCCGCCGCGAGTAGCGGAACGCGAAGACGTTGTCATACCCGACGCGCTCGACCATCGCGAGCGTCTCCTCGAAGTCGCCTTCCGTCTCCCCCGGGAACCCGACGATGACGTCGGTCGAGAGCGCGATCTCTGGCTCCGCGTCGCGGAGGGCGTCGACGAGCTCGAGATAGCGCGCCCGGGTGTATCCGCGGTTCATGCGCTCGAGCACGCGGTCGGAGCCGGACTGGAGCGGCAGGTGGAACCACTCACAGACCTTCGGGACGTCGCGCATCGCGCGGATGAGCGCGGGCGTGAGGTTGTAGGGGTTCGAGGTCGTGAAGCGGATGCGCTCGAGGCCCTCCACGTCGTTGACCCGGTGGAACAGCTCGGCGAGGTCGGTGGGCGGCGTGAGGTCGCGGCCGTAGGCGTTCACCGTCTGGCCGAGCAGCGTCACCTCGCGGCAGCCCTCGCCGACGAGCCCGCGGATCTCGGCGAGGATCGTCTCGGGGGGATGGCTCCGCTCGCGGCCCCGCGTGCGCGGCACGACGCAGAAGGTGCAATGCTTTTCGCACCCCTCCATCACCGTCACGAACGACTTGAGGCGGCTCGCCGACGGCGCCTTCGCGGTGATCTTCACGAGCGGCGCCTCGCCGGTCTCCACGACCGTCGCGCGTTGGTGCCGCGCGCGCTCCACCAGCTCGGCCACCCGCGAGATCGCCGGCGAGCCGAACACGAGGTCCACGCCGGGCGCCCGCTCGAGCATCGCCCCCTGGCGCAGCTGCGCCATGCAGCCCATCACGCCGACGATAAGGTCGGGGCGGCTCGCCTTGAGCTTCCGCAGCTCGCCGAGCCGCGAGAAGACCTTTTCCTCCGCCTTCTCGCGGATCGCGCACGTGTTCAAAAGGATGAGATCGGCCTGTGTCTCGTCGTCGGTGAGCTCCCACGCGTGCTCGCGCAGCAGTCCCGCGACCCGGTCGGAGTCGTACTCGTTCATCTGACAGCCGTACGTGATCAGGTGGAGTTTCGCCATGCGCGTAAGAACGTCAATCGTGACGCCTGCTTAACCGTAGCATCGCGGGTCGGCCGAAGTCAAACAGTGCGCGCGGGATCGGCGTAGCCACGCCGCGCGAACCGGGGAGGAAATGGAGGGGGCGCGGCGCCCCCTCCATTGTTATCAATCGATCTCGTCGGGGCGGCCACCGCGCGCGGCGCCCGCCGGCCTGCCCGCGGGCTTCGGCTCGTGACCGTTGCCGTTGCCGAAGCTGAGCGGTGGCTTCACCTCGAACTGCCGCTCGAGGCGCCCGCGCCGCTCCTTCCACCCCTCCTGGTACTCCAGCTCGTCCTCGTGCAGTGTCGCCGGTTGGCGGACACCGTGGGCCTGGCGGAACTGGATCGCGAGGTCGGACGCGCGGCGCCGCACCTCGTCCCACGGCGTGCCGAGCGCGAACTGGTCGGAGATCGCTCCGATCCGGCCCGTGTGAATGTTGCAGGACAGTGTCATGCACGAGAGGATCGGCCCCGACCAGTACGAGGTCTGGGAGTTGATCGGCATCGGCAGGATGTGCAGGTTGTGGCTGCCGCGACAGTCGCCCGCGACCATCGGGCACGCCGCCCAGGGCGAGGTGATCTCGCCGGGCGCTGGCCAGTCGCCCTGCGCGAACGCCACCATCACCGGATCGTCCTTGCCGCCGTAGGTGAACCCCTTCTTCGTCCGGATGTTGTGCAGCCGCTCGGCGGAGACCACGTAGCCGAGCTGATCCTTCTCGCCCCGCTCGTTGCGGCTCCAGATGCGCGCGATGACGAACCGCGAGGAGCGGCAGAGCCCCTCGATGTCGTAGAGGTCCTCGGGGGCGCGAAGCGTGATGACCTTCTCCTGCAGCCCCTTGGCCAGCTCTTCCATCTTGCCGTCGAGCGCCTTCTGGTCGCGCGGATGGGCGCCCGCCTCGATCGCCTGTGCCTTGGTATCGAGGTCGACGATCTCCATGAGGTAGCCGCGCTTCATCTTGGACGACGCGATGATGAGGCCCGTGTTGAACCGCGGCAGCATGTAGGCGCCGGTCGCGTAGTAGTTGAACGCCATCGGCTCGGTCTTGTCGGCGTAGGAGACCACCACGGTCTGTGAGGCGTTGTCCTTGCGGACCGGGAGCGGCAGCGTCACCGTCGCCGGTCCGGCGCCCCGTAGGTTACCGGTGAAGGCATCGGCGACCAGATCCTGGCCCGGGCCGTAGAGGCCCAGCTCCGCCGCCTTCCGCGCCCCCTCCTGCAGCGCGTCCCACATGAGCTCATGTGCTCGTCCACGATGCCCGTGACGCCGATGTCGTCGCCGGTGTGGGTGACGATCAGCGAGCTGTAGATCGTCCGGCCCTGGGAGACGTTGTTGTCGAGGACGTACTTGGCGATGATCGACTTGACCTCGTCGGCGGCGACCACGTGGCCGCCGACACCGCCCACGTCCGCCTTGGTCGCCTTCACGAAGCGCCGGATCATCTCCGGGCTCTTCGCGAAGATATAGGAGCGGTACGAGAAGATGTTCGGCGTGTTGGTCACCGGGATCTTCTCGGTGACCGTCTGCGGCAGCCCCTCGAGCTCGTCCCGGGACTGGTGGTACTCGCTCATCGTAATCGGGGGTCTCCCCTGCGGGGGACCATAGCGCCTGGCGCCCATACTCGCGCCTCCTTGCGAGAGAGATGGGGTTCGCGTACCGTTAAAGAGTCTACGAGGGACGGTCGAGGAAGGTCAAGGAAGAAATTCAAGGGCATGAAATTAATTTCTCACGGCTCGCGCGAGATCCGGCAGATGGTCCAGTGCCTCGAGCTCTACTACCGGCGCGCGCGGAGCCAGAAGGACATCGCCGCGGCGCTCGGCGTCTCGGCGGCGACGGTCTCACGCCTGCTCAAGCGCGCCTTCGACGAGGGGCTCGTGCGCGTCGAGCTGGACCTGCCGCGCACCGAAGAGCTCGAGACCGAGCTCGCCAAGCGGTTCGGGCTCCGCGAGGCGGTCGTCGTCGCGGCCGGCGGCCGCGGCGATCTCAAGGCCGAGCTGGGCGTCGCCGCGGCGGCCTACTTCGAGGCCACCGCCCGCAACGGGATGCGGATCGGGCTGTCGTGCGGCTTCACGCTCTACCAGACCATTCGCGCGCTCCGCGAGCGGCGATTCCGGAATCTCTCGCTCTATCCCCTCTCCGGCGAGAGCACGCTGAAGCTCGTGGACCTGTTCCCGAACACGCTCGTCGGTATGATGGCGGCCAAGTACCGGCCGCACGTGCGCGCCTACGCCCTGCCCGTTCAGCACCTCACGTCACTCCGGGAGATCGAGCGGGAGCGGCGGCGCCTGCTCCGCGACGGGGAGATCCGGGCGATCTACGAGGCCGCGCACAACGTGGACATCGCGCTCGTCGGCATCGGACTCATCGCCGAGCAGACCCCCGGGTTCTGCTCCCTTTCGGAGTCCTACGGGGTGAGCGTGCGCCGTCTGCGGCAGCTCGGCGTCGTCGGGGAGATCAACTATCAGCCGTTCGACAGGGAGGGACGCATCGTGGACCGGCCGGAGCTGCGCGTCCTGTCGCGGCGGATCCTGTCGGTCGAGGGCGACCGCCTGCAGGCGCTCTCGCGCAGGCCCGACCGGCGGGTGATCGCGATCGCGGGCGGCCGCGGCAAGGTCGAGGCGCTGCGCGGCGCGCTCCAGGGCCGCTTCCTGAACACGCTGGTCACCGACGCCGACGCCGCGACCGCGCTGTTGGCAGGCTAGGACGGCGTCGGCGGTATGGGGGGCCATCTCGGGGCTGACGCGTAACGAGGAGCGCCACGGCTACGCCGGGGCGCTTCCGAGCGTGGGGGGTATGGGGGGCCATCTCGGGGCCCCCCATACTTTAGTTACCCTGCGGGATGGACGCCTCCTCGAAGGATCCCATCCGCCTGAACTTCTCGTAGCGCTCGGCGACCAGCGCTTCCGACGACTTGTCGGCCAGGGCGGCGAGCTGCGCGCGCACCGCGGTGCGCAGCAGCGCGCCGGCGCCGTCCCAGTCCCGCTGCGCGCCGCCCACGGGCTCGGGGACGATCTCGTCGATCACGCCGAGCCGACGCAGCTCGGGCGCGGTCATGCGCATCGCCTCCGCCGCCTCCGGCGCCTTGGACGCGTCGCCCCAGAGGATGGCGGCGCAGCCCTCGGGCGAAATCACCGAGTAGACCGCGTACTCGAGCATCAGCACGCGGTTGCCCATGCCGACCGCCAGGGCGCCGCCGCTGCCGCCCTCGCCGGTGACGACGGCGACGATCGGCACGCGCAGCCCCGCCATCTCCCGCAGGTTGCGCGCGATCGCCTCGGCCTGGCCGCGCTCTTCGGCCCCCACGCCCGGATAGGCGCCCGGCGTATCGATGAGCGTGACGACGGGCTTCCCGAATTTCTCGGCCAGCGTCATGAGGCGGAGGGCCTTCCGGTACCCTTCCGGATGCGGCATCCCGAAGTTGCGCGCGATCTTCTCGCGCGTGTCGCGTCCCTTCTGGTGGCCGATGACCACGATCGAGCGCCCCTCGAATCGCGCGAGACCGCCCACCACGGCGGGGT
>WNGH01001171.1_pt1 | contig 24157 bp, 14 predicted proteins | sample 5400631 | NCBI WGS metagenome assembly WNGH01 (sample SAMN13153373, study PRJNA577476) | soil metagenome | isolation source: 115 cm soil or saprolite under Garry oak tree replicate 1 | place: USA:California | collected 2016-06-15
CCAGCTCGCCACCGGCGGGCGGCGCGCCACGCGGCTGGACCTGGCAAACTGGTTCGTCTCGCGCGAGAATCCGCTGGCCGCGCGCGCCTTCGTCAATCGGCTTTGGCGCTTGTTTTTCGGCATCGGCATTTCGCGGACCACCGACGATCTCGGCTCGCAAGGCGAATGGCCCGTTCATCCCGAATTGCTCGACTGGCTGGCGTGCGAGTTCATGGACTCCGGCTGGAACGTCAAGCACATGGTCCGGCTCCTGGTCACTTCGCGCGCGTATCGGCAGACTTCCCGAGGCAACCCGACCCTCGATGAGCGCGATCCGCTCAACCGTCTTGTCGCCCGCCAGTCGCGCTTCCGTCTCGACGCCGAGTTGGTGCGCGACAACGCGCTCGCGATCAGCGGCCTGCTGGTCGATAAACAGGGCGGGCCGAGCCTGCGGCCGTATCAACCGGCCGGCTATTACGCCCCGCTGAACTTTCCGCGGCGCGAGTACGTCCCTGACCAGGGCGAGAATTTGTACCGGCGCGGCCTCTACACCCATTGGCAGCGCACGTTTTTGCATCCGAGCCTGCTGGCCTTCGACGCGCCGTCGCGCGAAGAATGCACCGTCAACCGCGTAAACTCGAACACTCCCCAGCAGGCGCTGGTCCTCCTCAACGACCCGGCCTGCGTTGAAGCTGCGCGCGTTTTGGTTCAGAATGTCCTGCGCCAGGGCGGCGGAAATTTCGCGCAGCGGCTGGACCAGGCCTACGCCCGCGCGCTCGCTCGTCCGCCGACGGCCGAAGAGGCCCGCTTGCTGGGCAGCTTGTATCAGAAACAACTCGCGCACTACCGCGCCGAGCCGGAAGCCGCGCGGCAGCTCATCAACACCGGCGAATGGCCCGTGGCCAAAGACCTCCCGGCGCCCGAATTGGCGGCTTGGACGGCGGTGGCGAGGGCGATCTTGAATCTCAACGAAACCATCACCCGCAACTGAAGCAAAGGTCCAATGCGCCATTATCATCCATCCTCCTCCCGTTATGAACTCGCCTGATCTTTTCAAGACCATCGTCAATCGCCGCGCCTTCCTTGGCCGCGGCGCGACCGGCATCGGCACGCTGGCCCTCGGCTCGCTTTTGAACCCGCAGCTGTTCGCGGCCGCGCCCGACCAACTCCGGCGCGGTGTGGTGAACCCCCTCCATCACCCGGCGCGGTGCAAGCGCGTGATCTTTCTCTACCAGGCCGGAGGGCCGTCGCACTTGGAGACGTTCGACTACAAGCCCAAGCTGGCCGAGATGCACGACAAGCCGATGCCCGAGTCGTTCACCAAGGGGCAGCAGATCGCGCAGCTTCAAGGCAAGGAACTCAAATGTTTCGGGCCGCAACTCGAGTTCAAGAAGTTCGGCCAGTCCGGCCAGGAAATGTGCTCGCTCTTCACGCAACTCGGCGAAGTCGCCGACGAGCTTTGCATCATCCGTTCGATGCACACCGAACAGATCAACCACGACCCGGCCCACACCTTCATGAACACCGGCACGAGCATCTCCGGCCGCCCCAGCATGGGCTCCTGGCTCCTCTACGGGCTGGGGGCGGACACGGAGGATTTGCCCGGCTTCGTCGTCCTGATCTCGCAAGGCCGCGGCGGCCAGATGCAGCCGATCGCTGCGCGGCAGTGGCACAGCGGCTTTCTGCCGAGCCGGTTCCAGGGCGTGAAGTTTCAGTCCAAAGGCGACCCGGTCCTTTACATCAAGAACCCGCCCGGCGTCAGCGCCGGCGCGCAGCGCGAAATCGTGGACGTGGTCAACCAGCTCAACCGCCTCGAACATGACGCGGTGCACGACCCGGAGATCAATACGCGCATCAGCCAATACGAGATGGCCTTTCGGATGCAAACCAGCGTACCCGGCCTGATCGACATCTCGAATGAACCCCAGCACATCCTCGATCTTTACGGCGCGAAGCCCGGCGACGGCAGCTTCGCTTCCAACTGCCTGCTCGCCCGCCGCCTCGCCGAACGCGGCGTGCGCTTCATCCAGCTTTACCATCGCGACTGGGACCACCACGACGACGTTAAAAAAGACATTCCCTTCAAGGCCGAGGAAGTGGACCGCGCCAGCGCGGCGCTCATCCGCGACCTCAAACAGCGCGGCATGCTCGACGAGACGCTCATTGTTTGGGGCGGCGAATTCGGGCGCACCCCGATGGCGCAGGGAAAAGGCCGCGACCATCACATTAAAGGGTTCTCGATCTGGCTGGCCGGCGGCGGGATCAAGGGGGGCGTCACCTACGGCGCGACCGACGAACTGGGTTATGCCGCCGTGGAGGATCCGGTGCACGTCAACGATTTCCACGCCACGATGCTGCACCTCTTCGGCATCGACCACACGAAACTGACCTATCGCGCCCTGGGCCGCGACTTCCGCCTCACCGACGTCGCCGGCAACGTCGTCCGGGAGCTTTTGGCCTAGAGCGTGTATCGGCATGGCAAGAGCGACGGCAGATGAGCAATAGTTATCAATATTAAGAACCGACATCGTTTTCCCCCAATCCGGCCTGACCGCGCGCCGCGCCCGCGATCTGAAATCTGAAATCGGTCGGTTCCGAACCGCCCCCGATGGCCGCGCGCAGCGCCGTCAGGAGCGCAATCTGTGTAGAAACCAAAACCAAGATGCGCAAGCCCCGTAGTGGGCGGCATTTTCACCGGCCATCCTTCATCAGCCTGACAGAATCTAGGGTCGTCTGGTGCTTGACCGCGTTTCCGAGGAATGAGGACGGGGAGGAAAAGCGGTTACTCCCGCCGAAGAGACAGTTTTTGAATCGACCGGCGTTGGAGCATCGGGCAGGCTCGGAATCATGGCTCGCAAACTCATAGCGCCATATATTTGCGGCGCTCACGATTGTTTTTTTGGACAACTTGGATTGCGCTTGTGTCGGGTTCGGGCCTGCTCAAGGATGGCCACCATCATGAAAACTCCCGTCTTTACCGAAGCCGTTGGCAATATTCTTGCCGGTTGTCTCGCCGGTCTGTTCCTTTTCCTCGCCACGGCACAAACGCAGGCCGCCGACGTGCCTGCCGGGTCGTTGAAGGAATACCAGCCGGCGCCGAACGAGCTTTCTGAGTTGGGTAAGGACGTGATCGAACTGCTCCGAAGCGGCGACGCAGCGCGGTTCGCCACAAATGTTGTCGCGACCGCGCAGGACCGGATGTCCATTCGCTCCACGAATCTTTCCCTAAAGGACGAAGACCCGTTAAAAGGTTTTCAAAAGGCTTCCGATTACGAACGCCGGAGAATTCAATCCAGCGCCAAAGCGGTTTTGGAAAAGGCGGCGGCGCTCCATTTGGACTTTGCCAAAGGCGAATGGCATCCGCGCGTGATCGTGCCGAAGCATTTTGCGAGCACGCGCTATCCCGGGCTGCAAGCCGAGGGCGAAACGGTGCTCTACGCGGAAAAGGTGGAAATCATTGTGGACTCTGGTACCGCCGGCCGTACTACCAATGGCGAGTTCAAGCTCGCGGTGCGGGGACTGATCAAGTTTCCCGGCGGCTGGCGATCTTACGAAGGAAACCACTGGGAATCATTTCCGAGCAACGTGGGGGATGAGAAAACGCGGCGCGAACTGGCGATCTGGAGCAAGGTGGCGGCTTACCAAGGCATCAACGGCCAGGACGATCCGGCGTTGCTCAAGCTGGGCGAGGCGCTGGTGCGTTTCATCCGCGAACGCGACCCGGCCATTTTCGAGAAGGACGCCTATCAGACCACCGACCTGCTTTGGGCGCAGATGCAAAAAAGCGGGCGCAAAGGCCCTTCCCGACAGGAACTCGACGAGCAAGTCAACCTTCGCGCAACGCAGCAGGTTTACTTTGCGCGCGCCACCATCAAACAGTTGGAAGACGCTGGCATTGACTTGAAGAACGCGGACATCCAGATCGAGGAAGCGGTGGTGGAAAGCACGCAGTCGCAAGGCGCGCCCGGTTCGATTGACGGTGTGATGGGCAGCCTGTTCAAGCTCAAACTCGCGGTGAAGTCAGAAGGCAAATCGAAGAATGGAACGTCGTTGTCGGGGGAATACATCCTTGCCGCCAACACCATCCTGCGCTTTGAGCAGGACTGGAAGGTCGTGCACAACCTCCATTGGAATCAATTGCCGGACGGCATCCTCGACCCGGAAACCGTGGCCAAAATGAAGTTTGAAAATCACGTCGCGCAGTACGGCACTCTGCCGCCGCACACGGCCGCGCCGGAAATCGAGTTCATCACCCTCGACGGCGAACAGAAAATGAAACTCTCCGAGCTGAAAGGCAAGGTGGTGGTGCTGGATTTCTGGGCGACGTGGTGCGGGCCCTGCCAGGCGCCGATGGCCGAGCTGCAAAAACTTCGCGCCGCTCATCCCGATTGGAAGGACCGCGTGGCCATCGTCCCGGTGAGCATTGACGACACGATCGACATTGTCCGCAAGCACGTGGACAAGCGCGGCTGGACCAACACCTTCAACGTTTGGGCGGAAGACGGCGGCTGGGTCTCCAAACCCGCCGCCGCCTTCCGCGTGACCGGCGTGCCCACCACCTACATCATTGACGCTGGAGGCAAGATCGTCCGAGCGGGCCATCCCGCCGCGATGCCGATCGGAGAAATCGCAGACGGACTTCTGCAAAAGTAATTTTTGCCCGACTGGAAGCTGGGGTCTGCCGCGCCAATGAATCGAGTTGTGGGTTCAGTCGCCCAGAGGAGATAGTTCTCGCATTGAGACGCGTCGGTTTGACCGGACCTACGGCAAGGATGCCCGCGGACTGTTTGCCTTCCTAACCGCCGCCACCATCGGGAAGTAAGTTATCAGTGAATGGGATTCCACGGGCACGGTCCCCTCCAAGGCCCAGCCGGTCACTGGCTCCGGAGGCGATAGAAGCGGGACGGGGACAAAATCGGAGTCGCGTAGGGAGTGTTGGTGACGGGACCCGGAACGTCCGACCAGAAGTCGGCGGGACTCAGGGATTGTTGCAAGGTATAGCCGGTGGCATTCCACGAAATTACCGCGCGGTTGGTGGCGGAGTTGCCGGATGGCACGATCTTCAGCGTGGGCTTAAAGACCGTGTGAGACTGGTAGCTGAGGGCCGCGCCGAATACCGCATCATAAGAGCCGAATTGGTGGAGTTCGGCCGCCAATACGTTGTCGCCTGAAACCAGGTTGGTCAGCAAGTCGCCGGAGATCGAGAAGTTGTCCGGGCACGTGGCATCCCCCAGGCAGGGTTGGCTCGTCGCGCGATTGGTGAAGGTGATGACCGTTGGAGGCGGCGGCATGCGCAAGCGGTAAATTTCCGCGCCGTTGAGGTAAAACACCGCGCCGTCATCGACGAAGCTGCTAAAGAGCAGCGCATCCACCGCCGCCGAGTGGTCGTTGATACTGAAATGGGTGCGGAAGTAATAGGTTGGAGAAACATTCACCCCTGTGATCGGAACTCCATTATTGGGAGGGAGCGGGGTATTGCGCGGCGAAACCGCCGGATTGTCCTCCACGTAAAGCAGACCCGGGCCTGGCCCCGCCCACGCCGAATCATCGTAACTGGAGGCCTGCCATTTTATGCCGTTCAGGTTGTTGGTACGCCATTTCCAGCCTTGGGTTACGCCGAAGGCCGGCTTCTGAAGACTAGTACTGCTGGTGGAGAAATAACAATCCGCGGTAGCTGGCGTTGCCCCGCCTGAGGAAATGGCGCGGAAAAAATACTTCGCATTGGGGATCAAGCCGCTCAAGGTAATGACATGGTTGGTCACCGGCGTCGGGTCGAAGTAGGAAAAGCTGCCATAGCTGGTGGTCAGGCCATATTCGACCTGCGAATCGGCATTGGAGGGGGTCGTCCAGGTGATGGTGGCGATGGTGTCCAGGGCAGTGGCGGCGAGCTGGGTGATGAGGCTGGGCAGTGGTTTGGCGAACACCCCCAGATGATTGCCGAGGACGCGTTCGCTGCCTTGAGCAAGCAGGTCGCTGGGCCGGTTAAGTTCGATCGGATTGCCACGGCAATCGGCCATCACCATGGTCGTGGACCCGCCGCCGTCCAAATTGATGGCGTTGTAAGATCCGAAACGAAGCAGCCAGTCGCCCGTTTCCCCATCAATGGCGCCATCGCTGTAGCCCGGCTGCCGGCCGTCGATGGTTAGGAGGTAGAGATAACGACCGTCCTGCGAGACGCCTACCGCCGTTCGTGGCTGGACCAGGTGGACGTAGGGATCGGTCGTATCGTTGGTATAGATGTAGCTAAAATTCACTCCGTTGGTGATCAGCGGATAGTGGCCGCTGACCGCGGTGTAGATGCCATTGGTCCTGGCGGGCGGCCAATTGGTGGCGATCATGATCACTTGTTTGTTCGTGGTGAACATCACGTTGGAGGAATCGATCGCGGATTCCTGCTGCGAAACCACGCGCCCGTTGGAGATCGACAGCCCGGTGATATCGATCGGTGCGCCGTCGTTATAAAGGCAGCAATTGACATAAAAATTGGCGTTCACCGCCACTTGTACGCCGTAAACCCGGAGGAAGCTGCTGGTCTTATACCCGATCGTTTCATAGGGAGGCGAGCAGTTGGTGCAGTGAGGGTCCGAAAACATCTGCACGTCCGGATCCTGCAAGTCGATTCGCAAGGCGTTGACCGCCTGGAGCCGTGGATCGACGCCGTCGGGTATCATTTGGCCGGTGGCGTGGTCGATGCCTTTAAAAATGGGCACCCACGCATTCGTGACGATCAAAGCGTTGGCGGTCGCCGCGGTGATTAACAGCAGGATGGCAGGGAATAATCTTTGCATCACGTTACAACCCGACCCGTATGCTTTTGGGTGATGAGTTGGACTATACACCATTCTGCCGATTTGCAAATAAAATTGTAGTACTCAGTGAACGCGGTTTTGGGGTCGATCACGGCTCGGCAGGAGCCTCGCATAGCGACCGTCCGTGGGACCGGTAGGGCGAGGCTCCTGCCGAGCCCCATCTTCGCCCGCCTGCGGTTTCATCCGTGTTCCATCCGTGGCCGCGGAATTCGAAAGAGCGGCACATCCGGAGGCAGAATCCAAACCCTTCGCTCGAACGCCCAAATAATCGGCTTTTCTGGATGGTTTTCCTTGCGTTCTTGCCAGACTATGCTAATGTTTCGCCAGCTTTCCCGCGACCGATTAAAGAGCGCTTGTACGAAGAACCAACGGGCCGAGGCCCAAGAACAAACACCAGATGAGTAACACCTGCCGCAACTCCTCCGACGGTTCCATTTTGGAAACTGAAACGTCGCCCGCAAAGGTTTACGGCAATGGTTGCGCGAAAGGAGGCAGTTCCCGGCGTTCGTTCGTCAAACGTGTCCTGGCCGCCACGGCCGTCGCCAATGCGAGCGGGCTGAGCTTTGTTTCCGATCAAGGGGAGGCCAAAGCGGCCGTACTCGGTCCCGTGAACGGCCCGGTTCGCCGGGCGGAAGCTTACCAGGTCCGCCTGGACGCGGCGCGGGTGGCTTTCGCGCGGGGTGTCGGCGGCCACCCGACCAACGGCGACGAAGAGTTGTATCACAATCAGATTGGTAGTTTCACCAAGGCCTTGCCGCATAATGCCTTGGGAGAAGTCGATCTGAACGCCTACGGCGCGCTGCTCAACGCCCTCGCCACCGGCCGGCAAGAAGATTTTAATGCCATCCCGCTCGACCTGGGCGCCAAGCTCACCAACCCGCAGTCGGGACTGGCATTCGATCTGGAAGGGCCGGACTCGCACAGTCTGACCATGCGGCCGGCGCCCGCGCTGGCCAGCGCCGAAGCCGCCGGCGAGCTGGCCGAGTTGTATTGGATGGCCCTGGCGCGGGACGTGCACTTCCTGGATTTCGACACCGACCCCATCATCGCGGCGGCGGCGAACGAGCTTTCCGCGTTCAGTGATTTTCGCGGGCCAAAGAACGGCGGCCGGGTCACGCCCGACACGGTGTTTCGGGGCAGCACGCCCGGCGACCTGATTGGACCTTCCCTGTCGCAGTTCCTGTGGCTGGACATCCCTCAAGGTTCGATGTCGATCCCGCAGAAACTTTACACACGGTTTCCAAGCGTCAGCCACATGATGGATTACAATGAGTGGCTGGCCATCCAAAATGGATTCAAGCCCGCGCCCTATCAGATGGACCCGACGCCGCGCTACATCCGGAACATGCGCGATCTCGGCGAATGGGTCCACGTCGATGCGCTCTATCAAGCCTACCACCAGGCGTGCCTTATCTTGCTCGGCCTGTTCGGGACGCCGGGTCAGCGCGACTGGTATGGCTCGGCCGGCGCGCCCTTCGACCGTGGGAATCCCTACTATTCGATCCAAAACCAGTCCTGCTTCGGCACGTTCTGCGGGCCGCACGTCCTTAGTCTGGTGACCGAAGTGGCCGCGCGCGCCCTGAAGGCCTGCTGGTATCAGAAATGGTTTGTCCATCGGCGGCTGCGCCCCGAGGCAATGGGTGGGCTGGTCCACCAAACGCGCAGTGGCATGGCCGCCAGGCCGATCCATTCCGAGCTGCTCAACGCCGCCGTGCTCGATCACGTTTATTCCGCTTATGGCAGTTATCTGTTGCCCATTGCGATCCCGGAAGGCAGCCCCACCCATCCCTCGTACCCGGCCGGACATGGCTGTGTGGCGGGAGCGTGCGTGACAATCTTGAAGGCGTGGTTCGAGGATTCCACCGTTATCCCGCACCCGGTGGTGCCCAACGCCGACGGCACGGAACTGCTGCCCTACCAAGGGCCGCCCCTGACGGTGGGCAACGAACTCAACAAGCTGGCGGCCAACGTGCCCCTCGGCCGCAGCATGCTGGGGATTCATTATCGCTCGGAATATTGGGAATCCGTGAAGCTCGGTGAAGAGGTCGCCATCGGCATCCTGCAAGAGCAGCGGAACACCTACAACGAAGGCGGCTCATGGTCGCTCACGAAATTCGACGGTACCAGGATCACGATTTGATCGGTTGCCCAGCGGGAGCAGCGCCGCCTCGGGGCGGAGGCTTGGCGGGGGAGACCTCCATGAATGAGTCACTTTTTTACGTACCTTCGTGACAACCCAGAAAAGCTAAAACCCGGAAAATCCATGTTTCTAACCAAGCAACAATTCGCTCGCTTCATTTTGTCCGGCGTGCTGGCAGCCGGCGCCACGAGCGCTCCGGCGCAATTCAGCGGCGCCACGCCCATTGGCCGTGAGGTCGCCGTCCCGCGTCACCTGCAAGACGGCGAGGAGTACCTGCTCTCACTGCCGCAACTAGTGGAGCACGGCAAGAAACTGTTCACGGCGGTTTGGACCGACCAGGAAGGGGGCGGCCGGCCCTTCACTAAAGGGACCGGCGCGCCGCTCACCGATCCCACGCAGCCGCTGCTCTTCCCGCGCAACTTCAACCGGCTGTCCGCGCCGGAGGCCAACTCGTGCGCCGGTTGCCACGCCCAGCCCTTTGGCATACCCGGCGGCGGTGGCGACATCGTGGCCAACGTTTTCGTGCTTGGACAGCGGTTCGATTTCGCCACGTTCGACCGCATCGACGTGATGGCCACCAAGGGTTCGGTGGACGAGCGTGGCCTGCCCGTTACCCTGCAAACCCTGGCCAACTCCCGCGCCACGCTGGGCATGTGGGGGGCGGGCTATATCGAAATGCTGGCCCGCCAAATCACGCGGGACTTGCAAGCTATCCGGAACGCGACGGCTCCCGGCCAATCCAGTGCGCTCGTGGCTAAAGGAATTTCCTACGGCGCGATCATTCATCGCACCGACGGCACCTGGGACATCTCGCAGGTGGAAGGCATTGCCGCGACCAGCCTGGGCACAACCGGCACGAATCCGCCGAGCTTGGTCATCCGTCCCTTCCATCAAGCCGGCCGAGTGGTGTCGGTCCGCGAGTTTTCCAACAACGCCTTCAATCACCATCACGGCATCCAATCGACAGAACGCTTCGGCATCAACACGGACCCTGACGGCGACGGCTTCGTCAACGAGATAACCCGCGCCGATGTAACCGCTGTCTCGGTGTTTCAAGCGACGATGACGGTGCCGGGCCGCGTGATCCCCAACAACCCGGACATCGAAGCCGCGGTGCTGGTGGGCGAACAGAGCTTCCGGTCGATCGGTTGCGCGGCTTGTCACGTTCCAGCCTTGCCGCTGGACCGCAAGGGCTGGATTTACAGCGAGCCGAATCCCTACAATCCCCCGACCAACCTGCGGGTCGGGGAGGCTCCCAGCCTCTACGTTGATCTCACCGACGATCGTCTGCCGCCCCCGCGGCTAAAGCCGGAGACCAACAGCAACGCGCTGTACGTGCCCGCCTTCACCGACCTCAAGTTGCACGACATCACGGCCGGTCCAGGCGACCCGAACGTCGAGCCGCTCGACATGCAGCAGCCCAACGGATCGATGGGTTTCTTCGCCGGCAACTCGAAGTTCATCACCAAAAAGCTTTGGGGTTGCGCCAACGAGCCGCCCTTCTTCCATCATGGCCAGTACACCACGCTGCGCCAGTCCATCCTCGCGCACGCCGGCGAAGCCCTCCCCTCGCGCGAGGCTTATCAGGCGCTGAGCATCGACGAGCAGGCTTCAATCATCGAGTTCCTCAAGACGCTCCAGGTGCTGCCACCAGGCACGAAGGACCTGGTGGTGGACGAGAATGGCCGGAAGAAACATTGGCCGCCCTCCGGCCAGGTGCGCCCCGAGGATTGATGACATTGGCGCTCGGCATCGGAATTCGCCACACCGCCTCACGGCTTCTCGAACCTTCGGACCGGCTCGCCGGCGGCCCAGGCGACACCGCGCAGGGCCAGGACGCGAAAGAGCGGGTCGTCGAAGGTCCAACTGTAGTGGCCGGGAATGCTGGCGAAGACCCGGCCTTTGCCGTTCTGGAAAGTCCAGAGCAAGGGCCGCGGCTCTCCCTCCATCTCGGCCGTGGCCAGGATTTCAATCCGGTTCGTATCGCCGATCATCGGCCAATAAGGTTCGTCGAGCAGGTCGAGTTGTTTGAAACCGCGCGTGATGGGGTGGTTGGCCGGCGCGACGAAATTCAGGACGAAGGGCGAGTGAAGGTATTTCGTCGGGCCGGACTGTGAGGCGAGGCCGATCCGTTCCGCGAGCGTTTCCGGCTCCTTGTCGGCAATGGTCGCCGAATGAAAGATCACGAGTCCCCCGCCCCGCGCCTGATACTCGTCGAGTTGCCGCAAGCGTTCGGCGCTCCAGTTGTGGTTCCAAAAGTAGAACAGCATCACGTCCGCTTGGCGGAACTGCTCCTCGGACGGCCATTCCCAGGCCTCGGCGACGCTCACGCCGGGGAATTGTCCGAACGAAGCCGTCCATTTCTTCTGCCATGCGGGGTAGTCGTGCTGGCCGGGGCCGTGGTCTTGTTTGCTGGCGGCCAGCACTATGGTCAGGGGCCGTGGCTGCCGCCTGGAGTGGGTTTCCTCATTGCCGTCTCGCCGAAGCACTGCCTCGACCTGGGCGCGAGAGCGCTCGGGCGGTTCGTGAAGGAGAAACGTCAACAGGTCGCGAACTTGGGCATCCATCAGGCCGTCGAGCAACCCGCTGGGCATGAGCGAAACCGCGCTCGCGCGCATATCGGTCACTTCCTCGCGACGCACCCGTAGTTCTTTGCCGTCCGCGCCGACGACGCGCAGGGAATCGCCGCTTTGAGCGCGCACGAAGCCGGTGACGTCGCCGCCGGCGCGCAAGCGGACGTTGTAGGCCACGTAGTCGGGGTTGATCGTCGCGCTCGGATCCTTGATGTCGCGGAGCACCGACGCCGCGTCGCGGTGCACCAGGTTGCTCAAGTCCGGGCCGGTAACGGCGCCGTCCCCGCGCAAGCGATGGCACGTGCCGCACTTCAACCGCTCGCCGAAAAATAACGCACGCCCGCGCTCGAAATCGCCACCGGCCAGCTCCGTTATTTGCTCCGGCAGTGGCGGCGGAGCTTGATGCGGCGGCGCCCACGGCAACAGAAACGAGCTGAAAGGCAGCGGACGCGAGGTGGGGTCCGAATCGGTTGAGTAGGAAGCGTGCAGCGCCGGCGTTCCGGCCAGGCCGGTTTCCAGATTGATGCTGAACGCCTCCGGCTCGCCAACCGGGTCCAAGGCGAACTCCGCGGCATAAGATTCGGCGCGGGCCGGCCGGCCCGTGACCGGCTTTGCGCCGATAGTCAGGTAGAACGGCGCTGACGACTCGATGCGAACCTGGGCGTTCTTGCCGAGGCCCACAAGTTGCGTTCGGAGCTGCAGGCGGCCGTTGCGATGGACCAGGTGGAACAGCCGGTCGTGTTCGGCCGAATGAGCCGCGAATGCTTCGTTGACTTGCCAATCAAGGTGCGGCACCCAGCCGCTCCAGCCGGCGAGCGTTGAATTGCCGCGCTCGAACCAACTCGCTTCCACGCCATTCAAATCGTAGGCCAGATCAACCGTTGCCGCCGGCGACTTGGAATTCGCGGCCCTGACTGCCGGGAGCATCAGGGCGTAGCGGACCGATTGCGGGTGGGGATCGGTCGTGAGCACGAGCGTGCGTGCGTCGGGCGAGAGCCGGGCGGAAACCACCCGCAAGTAGCCGCGCGGGGTGGCGTCTTGCTGGTTCACCGCCTTGTACGGCGGCTTCAGCACTTCGAAGCGGTCAGCGGCGGAGACATATTCGCCGAACTCGATCTTGATTTCATCCGACCGGTTGGTGACGGCGGCATCGATTGGCTTATCGAAGGCAACGCGCACCTCCATTGGGCCAGACGGCCAGGCGGCGACCGGCTGCGGGGCGCGCAGGTCGGTATGGGAGATCTTGAAGAGTTTGCCCTGGCCTTGCGGTCCAGTGCCCCAATCAGGCAGGCCGCTATGGCAGGAGACGTAGAGATCGCCGCGCGGAGAAATCGCCACGTCGGTAGTCAGCATGTTCAATCGCGCCAGGATCGTCTCCTGGCCCACGTAGCCAGCCGGCGTTTTCACCAGGCGCGCGCGCCAAATCTTGCCGCGCGATTCGCCCGCCACGAACGCATCGCCTTCCCACCACGGCGGGCCGAATCGTTTTTGGTTTTTCGACGGTTCGTTGAAGACCAGGCCGCAACTGGATTGATGTTGCGGGCCGAAGGCAACGACGGGCGGTTCGCTGATCAGATTCGGCAGGTATTGCTCATGGCGGGGCGGAAAGCCGTAATTCCGGCCGGGAATGATGTGGTTCAACTCGTCCAGCGGATTGCCGCCCGGACACCAGGTCTCGCCTTCCTGATCGGTCACAAACAGGTCGCCCTGGCGATTGAAAGCGAGGGTGTAAGGGACGCGAATGCCGGTGGCAATCGTCTCCAGCCGCTTCGTCGAGACCGACCACTTTTGAATCGTGCCTCGTTGACCCGTCAGGTCATAGCGCGAAACGCCGTCCTTGACGCGATAAGGGTTGGAATAATCCGCCGTCAGCAGCCCGAAATACAGATTCCCCGCCCGGTCGAGGGTCACGGCGGTGGCGTCCACGCCGCCTGAACCGACATCGGTTGGGACCCAGCCGCTGGCAATGATCTCTTCCACGTCGGCTTTGCCATCATTGTTCGTATCGCGCAGCAAAGAGACTTTGCCGTGAGACGAGACGTAAAGACCCTCCTTCGACCACGCCATGCCGACCGGCACGCTCAACGTCGGTTTGTCCCAAAACAAGGTGTCCTGGTCCTCCAGACCGTCGCCGTCGGTGTCGCGGAGGATGTGTACGCGGCCATCGTATCCGAGCGCGGTCAGTTTGCCGTCGGGGGTGAAGCGCAGGTTGTTGATGTTGGAGAGTTTGACGGGCAGTTCCCGGACGGTGAAGCCAGGGACCAGCATGCGGACGGTCGTTTGGCCCGAACTGGCCAAGGCCGCGGCGAGTCAGATACCGAAGACCAGAACCGCAAGGAAATTGCGTCGCATGAGCGAAGTTTGTGCGGTCGGCTCCGAATTTGCAACGCAGGAAACAGTCCTGGCCAAAAACGATTTGAGATCGAGCCACGGATGGAACACGGATTCTCGTGGATCTGAAATCTCAAATCTCAAATTTGAAATTCCAGGTTCCCTGTTCGATCCGTGGTCGCAAGGTCTGAGCTCGGCCTGCCGGCCGGCGCATCAGGTAACGAGGTCGGACTGGCTCAGCGTTCGAGCTTCAGGCCGCGCAGCCGTCCGCCGGCGCCTTCCTCTTTCACGTGGAAGCCGATTTCCCGGTGCGGCCCTTCAGTGGAAGGCTCCATGAGCTCGCGGATGGCTTCGAGGATGGCGTCGAGCTGCGCGTCTTGCTTGCCGACGCGCGCCTCCAATTCGGCGAACTGGCGGGCCAATTCGCGATTGGTGTCGAGCATCCGGCGCAGTTTCACAAAGGCCCGCATGATGGCGATGTTCACCCGGACCGCGCGCTCGCTGTGGAGCACACTGGAAAGCATGGCCACGCCTTGCTCGGTGAAAACGAAGGGGCGGTGACGCGGCCCGCGGTGCTTCGCCGCACTGGTCACAAATTGTGACCGGTTCGTCGCATCTTTCTCGTAGTCAACGGGTTTCGCCTTTGAGGTCGCCGATCGTGACCGCAACACGGCCGCCTCCACCGGCTTGAGCTGAAACATGAAATCGAGCGGAAACCTTTGGCGATTGCGCTTCACCGCCTGGTTCAAAACCTTGGTGGGCACCCCGTAGAGTTCAGCCAAGTCAGAATCCAGCAGAACCTTGTGGCCACGGATGGCCAGAATCCGTCTGGCGATCGTTTCGATGGGAACCAGTTCACGTTTCATAATTCAGTCCCGATGGATGATTTTCAAACGCGCGATCCCGTCAACGACAAAATTAACGGCGACGGGCCGGTCGGCGCAAATCAATGCCTGGACATGAACCAGGCAGCCAGCCACGGCGCCGCGGACAGCAATAGTCCTCAGCACAAGCCGTGGGCAAGGGGCGAAAAAACCCAGCTACTGCGTGCGCACGGATCCCTGAATCCACCCCACATGCGCGCGGAAACGGCTGGATTTTGCTTGATTATGCGCGGCATTAGTGTTAAGATCGGCCTGTCTCCACTACCTTTGGCTCATGGCCTGAGCTACTAATTGTGGCGGCTATGTTTGTGTAAGGAACCCAATTGATCAAAGAAGTTATGAAATCCACAGTCCCGTTGGTAATGGCGGTTGCGCTGTGCAGCTCGTTCACCCCGGTTAATCTGACCTTTGCCCAAGGGACCGCCTTCACCTATCAAGGCCGGCTGGTCGAGAACGGCGCAGCCGCCAATGGTCTCTACGACCTGAGCTTCAGTGCCTGGGTCGCTGCCAGCGGGCCGTCGCAGGCAGGCGGCACGCTCAGTACCAACGGCGTGCCGGTGAGCAACGGGCTGTTCACCGTGACGCTCGATTTCGGCCCTGGCATTTTCACCGGGCCGGATCGGTGGCTGGAGATTGGCGTGCGGACCAACGGCACTGGCGTCTTCGCGACGCTGGCGCCGCGACAGAAACTGACCGCCACGCCATACGCCATCACGGCCAGCAACTTAACGGGCGTGGTGCCGAACGCCGGCGTGGGCGGGACTTATTCGAGCGCGGTCACGTTCAGCAATCCCGCAAACAGTTTCACCGGCAACGGCGGCGGGCTGACCAACGTGAACGCGCTGACGCTGGGCGGAATTGGCAACAACGGCTTCTGGAGAACCGCGGGCAACGCGGGCACTACTCCCGGCCCGAACTTCCTTGGCACGACCGACAATCAACCCCTGGAATTGCGGGTCAATGCAACGCGCGCCCTGCGCCTGGAGGCGATCGCCAACGATCCAAACCATTCGAACATCGTCAATGTGGCGGGCGGCTCATCGGCCAACTTTGTGGCACCCGGCGTTTCTGGCGGCACCATTGCCGGCGGCGGCGCGAAAAGTTTTCTCGGCGCGGCTGGCTCCAATTCGGTCGCTGCTAGCTTCGGCACGGTCGGAGGCGGCCTCGCCAACATAAGCAGCGGGGTGGGCGCGACGGTTGGCGGCGGCGGCGTCAATATCAGCAGCGGGCTTTACGCCACGGTCAGTGGCGGGACCGCCAACGCTGCCACCGCGGATTATTCGCTGGTGGGCGGCGGCATTCAAAATACCAACCTTGCTTTTGCCGCCACACTGGCGGGAGGCGATTTGAATTTCATTCAACCCAACTCGTTTTACGCCACGATCTCCGGCGGCCAGCAGAACAAAATCGGCACGAACGCGAATGCAGCCACTATCGCGGGCGGATTGGGTAACATCGTGGACCGCAATTCCCTCGACGGCACGATCTCCGGCGGCGAGCAAAATATTATCGGGACCAACGCCGGCGCCGCGACGATCAGTGGGGGTCTCTTAAACACGATCTTTGGCGGCGCGGGCGCTTCAACCGTCGGAGGTGGATCGGCCAATGTGATTCAGAGCAACTCGGTTTACAGCACGATTGGCGGCGGCTTTGGCAACGTCAGCGACGGCACCAGTTCGACGGTCGGCGGCGGCTACAACAACTACGGCACCGGCCCTGGCTCAACGGTTGGGGGTGGCAGCCACAACCAAAGCGCAGGCCAGTACGCCACAGTTAGCGGCGGCCTCAACAACTCCGCCAACGTGGACTACGGTTTCATCGGAGGTGGAAATGCCAATTTCCTCGGCGACAACAACGGGACCATAAGCGGCGGAGTTGCCAACATTGTGTCCGGCAACACCGGGGCCATCATTGGCGGATACAATAACATCATCCAGTCCGGCGCCGATTTATCAACCATTGGCGGTGGTTCCAATAACGTGATCCAAGCCAGTTCCATGGCCGCGTTCATCGGTGGCGGTCAGCGGAATTTCATTCAAAACAATACGATGGATGCCACGATCGCTGGCGGCGAGCAGAACCGCATCGGCACGAACGCTGGCGGGGCCACGATTGGCGGCGGCCTCGTAAACCAGATCCTGGACGGAGCAGGATCTTCAGCGATTGCGGGTGGAAATTTGAATGTTATTGGATCGGGTTCCATCTACGCTGCAATCGGCGGCGGCGATATGAATAGCATTGGCGCCAATATCGGTCGTGCCACGATTGGTGGCGGGCACGGGAACACTTGCAGCGGCTCCTACGCAACGGTGGGCGGCGGTTACTTCAACACCAGCAGCGGCCCGGATGCAACCGTGGGTGGGGGTAATCTAAACAGCAGCAGTGGTCAACACGCAACGGTGCCTGGCGGTTTTAATAATTCTGCCGCCGGCGATTCCAGTTTCGCCGCCGGCAATCGAGCCAGGGCAAATCACCAGGGCAGCTTTGTTTGGGCGGATTCACAGAACGCGGATTTCGCTTCCACTGCGAACGACCAGTTCAGCCTCCGCGCGGCGGGCGGTGTTCGGTTGAACATAGACACCAGCATCTTCTGCGGCAGCCAGACCCGCCAGATGCTCAACCTTTGGAGCACGGAATACGGCATCGGGGTGCAGGCGGCCACGGAATATCTCCGCAGCAGCTCCGATTTCTGCTGGTTCAAAGGCGGCGTTCACAACGACGGCCAGCACAATCCCGGCACCGGCGGCACCGAGATGATGCGCCTGGACAGCGCCGGCAATCTGAAGACTCTCACCGGAACGATCAGCAGCCTGAGTGATCGGGATGCAAAAGAGCGCTTCGAGCCGGTGGACAGCCGTGATGTGCTGGACAAAGTCGCTGCGCTGCCACTCTCAAAATGGAGCTACAAAAGCGACAGAGCGAATCGTCACATCGGCCCGATGGCCCAGGATTTTTACGCTACCTTCGCCGTTGGCTTGGACGACAAAGGCATTTGCACCGTGGATGCCGATGGCGTGGCGCTGGCGGCGATTCAGGGGTTGAACCAGAAGCTCGAAGAGCAACTCGCGCGAAAGGACGGCGAGATTCGGGAGCTTAAAGCGGCGGTGGCAGACCTGACACAAATGATCAGTAGGCTCAATCTGCCGACTCCGCCACCATCCAGATAAATCTTGGGACGGAAACTTATCAAAATAAAATCCATTGCTAAATTCATCACGCTCACAGTGATAGTGGGCTTGTCTCGCGCTGCGGCTCAGGGCAGCCGGTTCACCTATCAAGGCCGTCTCACCGACGGCGGCGTTCGGGCTACCGGATCGGAGGCAGCGGACAATCAGGCCGGGGGGTCGGGCCTGGACTGACTCATAAACTCAAGCGTCTCGATCCGCCGGATGTAGGGATGTGGTCCGCGCTCAAAGGTCTCCGCGCAAAGCGGGCAACAGAGCGCGACCATCCAGGCGCCATGCTTGATGCGGGCGAACCATTTGCCGCCGGTGATGGCTTTTTCGCAGACGGCGCACTGGACGTATTCGCAGTCGAGGTTGCTCGCGTCGTAGTTGCTCACAATCGTTCTTTTCTTTCTTTGAGAGTTTGCCGGGCCGCTAGCAGGCTCGGCAACGTCGATCGCTCATTCTCTGGCTGGCCAGCGTCGCCAGCGGACAGGAAGCGGAGAGGGCTGAGTCAGGCCCTCTCCGTCAGTGCGCCTTCGCCCATGGCAGTCACCCAGGAATCAGGAAGCTTTCCTCGTGGCGCAGCAGGCCGCTTCCGCGGCGCCGCACGACGCGCATCTCTGCATTAAACGACCCGGACTTACTTCTTCTCCTTCTCCATGCCTTTGGTCGCTCCGGCGCCGGGCTTGGTCGCGCAGCAGAAGGCTGATTCGTCGCCGCAGGCCTTGCAGACGTGCTTCAATTCAGTGTGCGCGCCCTTCCCCACCCCGACGACCTCAATGGTGCTGTTGCAGCCGGGACACAGATGTTTCTCGCCGACGGTCATGGTCTTAATGTGTCCCTTGTCCGTCGTGACGTTGTGGACCACGACGGACTGGCATTTTGTGCAGACCATCGCCATCCAGTCGCCGGGTTTTAAGGCTTCGGCTTCCGTCTGCGTTTTGATGCCGTTCAAATGAAGGAGATGCGGGGCGCCCTTCATCTGCTCGGCGGCGCTCGCCCCGCCGGGCAGAGAGGCCGCGATGGCCACGGCAGTCGCGATGCCACCCACCATGATTTTTGAGATAATTGAGTGTGTCCGTTTCATATTTTGATCTTCTGTTGTCGCAGACGTTTTGTCTGCGTTTCGACAGCAACTTTGGAAGAATCCTTTCCGGCTCGCTCCACATGGGTTGTCCAAGAGTGACCATTAGTTGTCATCGCAAAGGACAACGATCGGGTGGTTTCCACGGCGAATGAAGCCGGCAGCGATCTCGTGTCCCCCAACAAGCCGTGGTTGCTTTTGGCCAACCAATGGTGAGCGCGCCGAGCGCCAACGGGGCAATCGTATGAGTATGAAGACGGTCCTGCCAACGCCTTCGGTCAGGGCGCCGAAAAGCAAAAGCGTGATCCTGGCGCTGCTTGGGTCCAGGATTTTTCGGGATTACAAACGCGCCTTCAAAGACCTCACCGGCATGACGATTACGCTGCGGCCGGTGGAAGCCTGGCCGTTGCCGCGCGACGCGTCCAGCGTGTCCAATCCGCTTTGTGCGTTGCTCGGACAGAAAGCCTGTTCCTGCCAGCACTGCCGACGCATTGAAAGGCGGATCGCGATGGGCCTGCCCATCCGACGGCCGGTGGCGGGGTGCGAGCAGTGCCATTGCGGCGCGGCCATCCCGCTCTGGCTCGGGCGCCAGTTGATTGGCATCGTGCAAGTGGTTGGGAAAGCGCCCGACCAGCGCCGGGTCGCCCGCCCTCGGTCGAAGCGCACCGCCGCCACGCCGGGAAGCCCGCGGCTGACCGCCAAACAGCAAGCGGCGGCGATAAGGCTCCTCAACATTTTCGCCAAGCAACTGGCTATCGTTAGCAACCAGGTGGTCCTGCAAACGCAGAACATCGAGCCGCCGCTCATCACGCGCGCCAAGGCTTACATCGAAGCGAACTGCGCCACCGACCTTTCCCTCGGCCAGACAGCGCGGGCGCTGAGCTTGAGCATTTTCTACTTTTGCAAGCTGTTCAAGAAGGCCACGGGCGTCAAATTCAGCGAATACCTTGCGCGCGCGCGGTTGGAGCGGGCCAAGCGCCTGCTGCTGGACCCCAACGTGCGTGTCAGTGAAGCGGCGTTTGAGGCCGGGTTTCAGTCGCTCACGCATTTCAACCGTGTCTTCAAGAATCTGCTCGGAGCTTCTCCAAGCGAATTCCGCAAGCAGGCGACGACTGGCTGAACCCGGAGGATTTGCAAGCCCGCTTTGCGCCAGCGAGGCGCGCTGGCGATGACGCAAACCGAACGTCGCTGCGCTCGATTTGGGTTGCGATCAATTTGATTTGCGCCGCCGCGGCCGCGGCCCGCGCCGTGGTTTCCTCGAGCCGCGCCCGCGCCGTTTGGACCGCGCAGCGGCGTCGCGTGAGTTCTTCCGAACTGATGGCGCGCGGGTCGGGAAGGCTCTCGGCAAATTTGAGTTGCCGGGTGACATCATCGAGCAGGGCCGGCGCGGCATCGTTCCTGACTTCGTTGCTCGCATTCATTTCATCTTCTCGTTTCTCCGGTTCGTCTTCACACTTCCGTGACTACGCCTTCCTCACTTGCCAGGAGCCATTGGCGGCGTTTGTTCCCTGGCCTTGGCCGAGTAAAGGAGGAATTTGAACGGGTCTGTATTCTGGTACTGCTCCATGAGCTTGAGATAGATAAGCCGCCCGGCTTTGGCTACGGACTTGCTTTGCGCGAACCTGCCTCCGGACGATTCCAACAGCGACGCCGCCAATTCGTATTTACCGTCGTTGACCATGCGTTGCAATGCCTTGGCGACCCGCCTTTCGGAAACCCCGAGGTAATCCACCACGATTTCCGCGCGGTCCGTGTGGCTGATGTGGGTGATTCCTTGGAGGTCCGCCTGCCAGTAGCCGACGTTCTGGTCGTAAAGACGGTCAATGACGTGTTCGCGCATGATCAAATAGGGGAGGTGCGCGTCGGGATGGCTAGCGAGCAAATCCGGAGGAATCAGATTTGCCTGTTGAATCACAGCATTCTCATCGCCGCGGCGGATCGCGCTCAATACCTCGTCGCGCAGCCAGACCAGGTCGGTTTTGAGGTGCCCCAGCATGGCCGACGACGCGAAATTCTGCGTAAGCGGCTCGTGGCCGTGCAAGATATATTGCGGGTGTTTCTCCACGACGACATCGATTGCCTCGAACAACCCCTGCAGATCGCCCTCCTCGACGAACGGCGCGCCGAGATAAGGCATGATGAAATCGCCGACGAACAGAACCCCCTGGTCCGGCAGCTCGATGAACATCGCATCCGGCGTTTCTCCTCCCCGCACCGGGATAAGCCCGATGCGCGTTCCGCCGATCTTCAACTCTGTGGGATGATCAATGGTCACATCCGGCTTGAAGCTGCGCACATCATCCAGGTTGAAGCGCTCGCCGAAGAAATGTTTGCCGAGAATCCCAGGCGCATTGAGTTCGCGCGCCAGCTCTTCGTGGTAATTGCTCCGGGCATAGAAACGCAGATTCGGATTCAAGGCGCGGAAATACGCGTGTCCGCCAACGTGGTCCCAATGAGCGTGGGTAATGAAGATGGTCGTCAATTGGGGCAGGCCAGGGGCCTGCGCCCGCAGCGCCTCGTAGGCGGCCTGGGCGGAGTCCGGCCGCGTACCGGCGTCAATGCCGATGAGCTCTCGCCCATCCTCGGAGACCACGAAATAATATTCGGTGAACTCAAAACCTGAGAGGACATAAACCCGGCCCGGCACGATTTCGGCAATGCGTCGCGGAGAAAAGGCATGCCCGGACGCAAGGTCTTCGGAGAAAGGAGTGGTCAGCACAATCGGTCGGCTCAGGTCCGTGTAGCCGCTCCGGCGCAGAAACGCCTGAGCTTTGGCCTGTTCGCCGCCGGCGCTGGCGAGCTTTGCCAGTTGGTAATGGACCTCCCGCAGCCACGCCGGGTGCGGCGCCTTTGCAACGTTCTCGACGCACCATTCCAACTCCTGCTTGGCCGCCTTCCGCTGGTAGAAGCGGCTGGGAAGCTGGGCGTGAACCATGCCGGCAATCCAGTTCACAACGAAGACTTGCCCGCCGGAGAGCTGCCTGGCTCGTTCCAGCGTGGCGATGGTCTCTTTCACCCAACCGATTCGGCGCACCAGCGGGACCGCCGACGCATGCTGAGCTCGTAACAAACCGATCGCGCTCAGATACAAAGCCCTTTGAACATCCGTCAAGCGGGGGTCGAATTCCCTTAGCCGCGCCGAGAAAAACTCCACGCCCTCAACCTGCCGATTGGCGCTGGCATACTGCGCCATCAGCAGAAACAGCAACTGCGGGTCTTGCGGCGGAGCGGCCTGATTCACGGCTTTCAGGTATTCCAGGTCCGGACGATGCGAGGCGGAGGAAGAGTTCGTCCCATTCGCGCCGAGGGGCGGCACGGCGGTGAAACAGATACTGAGCAGTACGACAATAACCGGTTTTAATTTTTTGTGATTCATAGATAGATCCAAGTTCAGGCGAGCACTGGGATGCCGATCGATTTGGCCCGGTCGGCCGTCAACATTTTGAGCGCGACGAAGTTCATGATTCTATTGTATATGCACTCATTACAACAAAAAAATTAGCTTGGCCGAATTGCCGCGGTCACCTTTCGCAGTTGCCCAATCAACTGTTCCATTTCGGCCTGGCCAAAGGCCTTGGCTATTTTGGCCTGTGCCTTCGCCCAGGCTGGATGGGCCTTCACCAGGAGCACATGTCCTTCCTCGGTCAGTGACAGCTTTCTTTCGCGGCGGTCATCACCAGCCTCGACCCGAACCCATCGGCGTTTCACCAAAGGCTTCAGGTTGCGCGAAAGGGTCGTTCGATCGAGGCCCAAGAATTCCGAAAGCTGGGACAGCGTGACCGGTTCCATGACTCGGGCGACCATGAGCAAGCCGAACTGGGTGACCCGCAATCCCAAGGCGCGGACTTCCTCGTCATAGACCTGCATGACGGCTCGATCAGCGCGGCGCAGATTAAAGCCCAGGCAGCAGCGGCCCATTGTTTGACAGGCGGGCAGTTCGAGTTTGGGCGCGGACTGGTCCATAACCATAATGATTGCATATACATCTTTATGGGGGGAGTTGTCAAACGGTTTTTGCAGATTTTTTTGGTGCGACAAAACGGGCTCCGGCGGCCAAGGACGTAAGCGGCTGACTTCGACTCTATATATCATCTAATACATTTGATGATATATTTTTATTTAGCATGTGTACTGCCATTTTTTTCGCCAAATTGCCCACGGTGGGTTAGGAGCCGCGCGCTGCCTATGAGAGGATGGCGGGCGCATGTCGATGCAAAGCAAATGCAGCAGGCAGAATGCGGAATGCGGAATTGGGGAAAATTCCGAGTCTGGAATCCGCGATAAAGGGCTTGGGCGCAGGGTCTTGCGGCTGTTGGGGAGGAACCGCGAAATACGCGAAATATACGAAAGCAGCGGGAAAGTCACGGCTCGGCCTCTCCCCCAGCCCCTCTCCATCGGATGGAGAGGGTGGCCGCAGGCTGGGAAAGTCACGGCTCGGCAAGAGCCTCGCCCTACCGGTAGGGCGAAGCTCCTGCTGAGCCCCATTCAATCTCCGGTTGGCGGGTTTCATGGTCAACGTTCGTCGCCGAAGCAGGGTGGCAGCGGTCCGCCGCCCAAGCGGGAGAGGCTCCCTTACCGGTTCAAATTTCTCACAGTGAGAAATTTGCTATCTCCCTCGGCTGGAAGGACTTATGACTATGTCTCAGCTAACTCTTTACAATGCGGAAACCGAGGTCACGGCTCGGCCTCTCCCCCCAGCCCCTCTCCATCGGATGGCGAGGGGGGCCCTACGCCGGGAAAGTCACGGCTCGGCAGGAGCCTCGCCCTACCGGCTGGGGCGGCTCCGACTACGCCACATTGGATCTCCTGTTCGCCTGTTTCGTTGCCAATTTAACCACTCAATACATTCAACCACAACGTATTACATCAAATTAGTTCAGATTTCTCACGGTGAGAAATTTGAAGAAAGGAAAGATATTATGTCACATAAAGGAAAAATCGCGCGGCTGCCTTTGGCTATCCGCGAGCAACTCAACCGCCGTCTCCAGGATGGCGAAATTGGCCGGGACCTGGTCGTTTGGCTCAATTCGGCGCCGGAGGTCCAAGCCGTGTTGAAGGCCGAGTTCGGCGAGCGGCCGGTGAACGAACCGAATCTGTCGGACTGGAAGGCCGGCGGTTACGAGGAGTGGCTGGTGCACCAGGATACGATGGAGCAAGTCAACCAGTTGGTGGCCAACGCGAAGGAGTTGG
>WNGH01003982.1_pt1 | contig 24141 bp, 24 predicted proteins | sample 5400631 | NCBI WGS metagenome assembly WNGH01 (sample SAMN13153373, study PRJNA577476) | soil metagenome | isolation source: 115 cm soil or saprolite under Garry oak tree replicate 1 | place: USA:California | collected 2016-06-15
GTACATGGAAACCTCCTTGTGGTCTGTTTCTAGGCGAGCTCGTCTCGACCCAGCTGCTTGTCTCTTACAAGCATTCTGAACCACCTGGAGGTTTCCTGCAATCCAGCCTACTTATACATTCAAACACTTCCCTATTTTACGTCATTTCAAGAAAAAAGGCGTTTCAACCGCCCTTCTCGCGGAGTCACAGGCGGGTCAGGCGTGCAAGATGGTAAGTTGGACTGTAACTAAGGCGACGGTATGGTACCGCCGCCTTTTATCTGCGTTGCTCAGGGCCGTTGTCGAATACACTTGTCGAATACACTTCTTGCACTTGCAATGCAAATAGGGTATCCAGGGTAAGGAGGAAACGGGATGAAAGGTCAACTGACGGTCAGGCTTACGGATGAACTCGAAGAAGGGGTGGCGGCGCTTGCCCGCAAACTCCACCGGAAGCGCTCGGATGTCGTGCGGATCGCCCTGGAGCGTTTCATGCGCGAGGAAGGGAAAGTGCAAGACGACCGGCCCTACGAACGGGTGAAGAATCTGCTCGGCTCGGTGGAGAGCGGCGTGCCGGACCTTGGCTCGAACCACCGCGAACACCTGAAGTCGAAGTTCCGCCGTGATGCGTGAGATCATTCTTGACACGGGACCGCTCATCGCCCTTCTCGACCGGTCCGAACAAAGCCACGGGGCATGCATGGAGTTCTTTCGCGGCGTTAGCGGGCGGTTCGTCACCACGGAGCAGGTGCTGGCCGAGGTGGTATGTCTCCTCGGCCCGTCGTTCGCCATGCAGAAACCGGCGCTGGAATTTATACTGAAGGGAGGGGCGGAGGTCGTCTCCCAAACGTTGCTATCGCTTCAGCGGGCGATGCTGCTCATGGAAAAGTACCGGGACGTGCCAATGGACTTTGCTGACGCAACCCTCGTCGTGCTTGCCGAGGAACGGAAGACCAGCGAGATATTCACCCTCGACCGCCGGGGATTCGTGACGTACCGAATTCATTCGCGAAAGACGTTCACCATCTATCCGGAATAACACCAGGAGACCGAAAAGCCAGGGAGAAAAAAAAGGCCGCGCCGGAAGGCGCAGCCTTTTTTTAGTTGGTACATTGACAGAAATTACTTCGCTACGGTTTCGGCCAGTTTCAGGGCGATGTCCTTGTAGGGGTTGGCGAACAGGATGATCAGGCAGATAACCAGGGCGTAGATCGCGAGGGACTCGATCATGGCGAGACCGATCATCATGGTGGTGAGGATCTTGCCGGAAGCGCCGGGATTGCGGGAAACCCCCTCAACTGCACTCTTGACCGCGAGACCCTGACCGATACCGGTGCCGAGGGTGCCGAGAGCCATGCCGATGCCTGCTGCCAGTACGCACATTGTAAAAAAGCTCATTTTCCTACTCCTTTCTTGGTATGATTTCCTAAACAGTATAGGAATTGAAAATCGGCTAAGGGCTAAGGGCTAAAGGCAAAGGGTTAAACCATAAGCCCTTAGCCTTTTGCCTTTTGCCCGGTTTTTATTTAGTGCGCTTCTTCCATCGACCCTGAGATGTAGATCATCGCCAGCAGCATGAAGACGAAGGCCTGGATGAAGGAGACCAGCACCCCCATCAGCATCATCGGCAGCGGCACCAGGAAGGGGGCGAGGCCGAAGAAGATCATCAGCACCAGCTCGTGGCCGTTCATGTTGCCGAACAGACGCAGCGTCAGGGAGATGACCCGGCTCACGTGGCCGATCACCTCGATGAAGAACATCATCGGCGCGAGCCAGATGATCGGGCCCATGAAGTGCTTGACGTACTTGAAGCCGTGCTCCTTGATCCCGACCACGTGGGTGGCGACGAACACGATCACCGCGCAGGCCGCGGTGGTGTTTATGTTGGCGGTCGGCGGGTAGAAGCCGGGGACCAGCCCGATCAGGTTGGAGACCAGGATGAACAGGGCCAGGGTGGCGATCAGCGGGAAAAACGGCCTGCCGTGCTCCCCCATGGTCTCAACGACCATGTTCTCGATGCCGCCGACGATCACCTCCATGAAATTCTGGAGGCCGCCCGGGACCGCTTTCAGCCCCTTGGTGGCGAGGACCGACAGGAGCAGGAGCAGGGCGATGATCAGCCAGGTGTAGGCGATGGCGTTGGCGCCCGCCTCGGAAACGTGGAAGGGCTCCAGCAGGTGCTGGAAGAATTGCAGGAACAGAAATGGTTCGACCATGGAACTAATCTCCTTTTGCGGAAATCATATAGATTGACAATGCTGTGATGTTGAAAACCAGTACCGACAGGCCGAGCAGGAGGCCGAACACATCGGCCTTGCCGTAGACCATCAGGAAATACACTGCTGCCGCCAGGACCGTCAGCCGGACGATGTAGCGGAGCATCGTGAACCGGGGCGCTTCCTGTGGTGAAAGCCGGAACGCCCGAAGCAGGATGCTGCGAAGCCAGTAAAAATTGGCGATGGCCAGGAAACCGCCGGCCAGGACGCTGAGCGCAAACCTTGCCGAGCCGAAGACCAGCCCCGCGACGGCCAGCAGGGCAAGAAGCGCCAGGCTGCCGACGGTCAGGACGGTAAAGATATTATTCTCGTTTATCCTTACCGTCTTCATCCCTCTTTATTTCTCGACCGGCGATGATGTAGATATTCCGGAAGCCGGCGGCAATCCCGAAAAAGAGAAAAATGAAAAAAAACCACGGCTTGGTGCCGAGCCACTGGTCGAGCTTGAGGCCGATATAGACCCCGATGGCGATCGCCACCACCACGGAGATTCCCATGGTGGAAATCATCCCGAGGGACTTGATCAGGCGTTTTTTGTCTTCTTCCATCGGCCCGCCTTGCCATCCTGCCGTTGCCGGACGGGAAAACTCTGGCTTAATACCACAGGAGCCGTCGTCGTGTCAACCTCAATATCACAGGTTGAGGTTTTCGTGCGCTGCGCGCACAGGTTTAGGATTTTCTCTACCTTCACCTTTACCTCTACCTGTTTTTAAAGCGCCTTGAACGCCGCCCGTGCCGCGGCGATGGTCCGGTCGAGGTCGGAGTCCGTGTGGGCGGCGGAGACGAAGCCGGTTTCGAACTGGGACGGCGCCAGATAGACCCCCGCTTCCAGCATGGCGAGGAAGTATTTGGCGAACGCCTTGGTGTCGCAGGCGGCGGCGGTCTCCCAGTCGTGCACCTCCCCTTTGGTGAAGAAAGTGCAGACCATGCTGCCCACCCGGGTGGAGTAGATGGGGTAGCCGGCGTCCCTGGCGGCCTGGGCGATGCCCGCTGCCAGGTAGGCGCTCTTCTCGTCGAGCTTCTTGTAGAAGCCCTCCGCCTGGAGGAGCTTCAGCGTCTCGATGCCGGCGGTCATTGCCAGCGGGTTGCCGGACAGGGTGCCGGCCTGGTAAACGCCGCCGGCGGGGGAGAGGATCTGCATGATCTCTTTTTTACCGCCGAAGGCGCCGACCGGCAACCCGCCGCCGATGATCTTGCCGAGGGTGGTCATGTCGGGGGTGACGCCGTACAGCTCCTGGGCGCCGCCGTAGGCGACCCGGAAGCCGGACATCACCTCGTCGAAGATCAGGATGATCCCCTCCTCGGAGCAGATGGCGCGCAGCCCTTCCAGGAACCCTTCCCGGGGGGGGACGGTCCCCATGTTGCCGGCGACCGGTTCGACGATGATGCAGGCGATCGCCCCCTTGTTTTCGGCGACCAGCGTCTTGACCGACGCGAGGCTGTTGTAGGTGGCAGTCAGGGTAAGCCTGGCGAAATCCTGGGGGACTCCGGGGGAATCGGGGACGCCGAAGGTGGCGGCGCCGGAGCCCGCCTTGACCAGCAGGGCATCGGCATGGCCGTGGTAGCAGCCGGAGAACTTGAGGATCTTGTCCCGGCCGGTATAGCCGCGGGCCAGGCGGATGGCGCTCATGGTCGCCTCGGTGCCGGAGCTGACCATCCGCACCATCTCGATGGAGGGGACGGCCTTGACCACCATCTCGGCCAGGGTTATCTCCAGCTCGGTCGGGGCGCCGAAGCTGGCGCCGTTGTCGACCGCCGCCTTGATCGCGGCAACCACCGTGGGATGGCAATGGCCGAGGATCATCGGTCCCCACGAGCCGACATAATCGATGAATTCGTTGCCGTCCACATCGTAGATCCGGGGACCGGCGGCCCTTTCTATGAAGAGGGGATCGGCGCCAACCGATTTGAAAGCGCGCACCGGGCTGTTCACCCCGCCGGGGATGAATTTTTGCGCATCCTTGAAAAATTGAACGGAACGACTGGTTTTCATGGGGCACCCCTTCGGATAAATTTTACGTGGCAAATCAAGTAGTTGTTACCATATAACGGGACGCCGTGTCAAGAGAGAATTATCAGGGGCACGGCGGCGGCAGGGTGTCAATGTCGCTGGCGGAGACGGAGCCGGAAGGGGATGACGGTTCGGAATCGTATACGTTCGTATACCGTAACAAAACTATTTTTTCTTGACAACAGCTAAGAAATGACATAAGTTGCGCCCTATTGTATACAGTATACCAAAAGCCCGGCGGCCGGCCGATCCGGATGCCCCCAGGCCAGCGCAAATGTTCAAGAATGCAAGGAAATTTCAGATCCGGAGGATACATTGATGCTTGGTGCCTATCTGCCCATAATCGTTCTGGTGGTGGTTGCGGCGATGTTCGGCCTTATTTCCGTTACGATGTCATCGCTGATCGGCCCGAAAAAACCGTCGGCGCTGAAACTGTCGCCCTACGAGAGCGGCTGCGAGCCGGTCGGGACCGCCCGTGAACGCTTTTCGGTGAAGTTCTACCTGATCGCCATGATGTTCATCCTGTTCGATATCGAGGCAGTCTTCCTCTATCCCTGGGCGGTAGTCTTCAAATCGTTCATCAAGGCCGGCGCCGGCGCATTCATCTTCGGGGAAATGCTCGTCTTCATCGCGATCCTCTTTGTCGGTTATATCTATATCTGGAAAAAAGGAGCCTTGGAATGGGAGTAGATCAGCCATTTGGAGATAACATAATAACGGCGTCACTTGACGGTCTGGTTAACTGGTCGCGAAAATCCTCCATCTGGCCGATGACGTTCGGTCTGGCCTGCTGCGCCATCGAGATGATGGCCACCGGCGCATCCCACAATGACCTTGACCGGTTTGGCATCATCTTCCGGGCATCCCCCCGGCAGGCCGACTGCATCATCATCGCCGGCACCGTTACCAAGAAGATGCTGCCGGTCATCAAGACGGTTTACGAGCAGATGCCGGAACCGAAATGGGTCATCGCCATGGGGGCGTGCGCCTGCTCGGGCGGTATTTTCGACACCTACAGCGTCGTTCAGGGGATCGACGAGGCGCTGCCGGTAGACGTCTACATCCCCGGCTGCCCCCCCCGTCCGGAAGCCCTCCTGTACGGCCTTCTCAAGCTGCAGGAGAAGATCATGAAGGATCGGAACTCATTCGGCTCGGCACTCGGCATCGGCGACAGGATCGAGTCCGCCGCTTAGTTCATAAATACCAAAGGAAAAGGTATGACTGATATGGCAGAAAACAATCGTGCTGTTATCAAACTGAAGGAACAATTTGCTGCCTCCATCCTCGACATCAAGGAGTTTCGCGGCGAGGTGACGGTAACGGTCAAGAAAGAGGATGTCGTGGCGGTCTGCGGGTTCCTCAAGACCGCTCTTGCCTACAACCTCCTCACCGACGTCACTGCAGTCGACTACCTGGGGCAGGAACCGCGCTTCATGGTTGTCTATAACCTCTACTCCATCCCGAACAAAGACCGGCTCCGGGTCAAGGCGCCGGTAACCGAAGGGGACTGCGCTATCGATTCGCTCACCTCCCTCTGGAACAGCGCCAATTGGCTCGAAAGGGAAGCGTTTGACCTGTTCGGCATCATTTTCAAGGGTCACCCCGATCTCCGCAGGATCCTGCTGACCGATGACTGGGTCGGCCATCCGCTCCGCAAGGATTACCCTCTGCAGGGACCCGACCGTGAGCCTTACAAGGGCCGGTTGTCATAGGTGCGTCGGTTATCATATCAATGTTCTGTACTCGAAATTAAACAATAGAGGCGATCAATGGCTAGCACAGAGACTATGACGATTAACATGGGACCGCAGCATCCGAGTACCCACGGGGTGTTGCGGCTGGTTCTCGAACTGGACGGCGAGATAATCAAGAAAATCACCCCCCATATCGGCTATCTCCACCGGGGTGTGGAAAAACTGTCGGAGCACCGCACCTACCACCAGACACTCCCCCTTACCGACCGTCTTGATTATCTGGCGCCGATGAGCAATAACCTGGGCTATGTTCTGGCGGTGGAAAAGCTTCTCGGCATCGAGGTGCCGGAGCGGGCCCAGACCGTCAGGGTCATCATGACCGAGCTGACCCGTCTTAAATCCCACCTGGTCTGGCTGGCCTGTCATGCCCTCGATATCGGGGCTATGACGGTCTTCATCTACGCCTTCCGCGAGCGCGAGATGATCATGAGCCTCTACGAAAAGATCTCCGGCGCCAGGATGACGAGCAACTATTTCCGCGTCGGCGGCCTGTCCCAGGACGTGTATGCCGGCTTCGAGAAGGATGTCCGCGAGGTCATCGATACCTTCCCCGGCCACTTCGACACCTACGAGGGTCTCCTTACCAAGAACACCATCTGGCTCAATCGTACGGTCGGCAACGGGGTCATTTCCGCGGAGGATGCCGTCGATTATGGGATCACCGGCCCGGCCCTACGCGGCTCCGGAGTAGACTGGGACCTGAGAAGGGACAACCCCTACAGCGGTTACGAGAAATATGACTTCCAGGTGCCGGTCGGCCAGAATTGTGATACCTTCGACCGTTACAAGGTCAGGCTCATCGAGATGCGGGAAGCGGTGAAGATCATCAAACAGGCCCTCGACTCCCTCAAGCCGGGACCGGTCCTTGCCGATGCCCCCCAGGTCTGCTATCCCCCCAAGGAGTCGGTCTATAACAGCATCGAAGGGCTCATTCATCACTTCAAGATTGCCAGCGAAGGCTTTGCCGCCCCCGAAGGGGAGGTCTACCAGGGAATCGAAGCGCCGAAGGGGGAGCTTGGCTACTACCTCGTCAGTGACGGCAGCGCCAAGCCGTACCGGATGAGAGTCCGCCCCCCGTCATTCGTTAACCTCGGGGCCATTGAAAAAATGTGCAAGGGCACCATGATCGCCGACCTGGTTGCGGTCATCGGCACCCTCGACATCGTGCTGGGTGAAATTGACCGGTAGGAAGAAATTGTAGGGGCAGGCCTTGCGTCTGCCCGACTCGGGCACCCGCAAGGGGTGCCCCTACAGATTGAACGAAACAAAGAGGAGACGGCATTCATGAGCAACGCTCCGGCCGAAGAGATTCCAACCGAAGAAATCGATCTGGCGATTGCCAATAAAGTCATCGATAAATACCTGACCCTTCCCGGCAACCTGATGCCGGTCCTGCAGGGGATTCAGGAAGAGTACGGGTATGTGCCGAAGCCGACCGTCGATCTGGTGGCGGAGCGGCTGAACGTCTATCCGAGCCAGATTTACGGTGTCCTGACCTTTTATGCCCAGTTCCATCTGAAGCCGCGCGGTCGCTACATCATCAGGGTCTGCGTCGGCACCGCCTGTCATGTCCAGGGGGCGGAGCGGATCGTGGAAACCTTCTTCGACAAGCTCCACATCGGTCATGCGGAAACCTCTCCGGACCTCCGTTATACCTTTGAGAAGGTGGCCTGTCTCGGTGCGTGCGGCATGGCCCCTCTGGCCATGGTCAATGATGCCACCTACGGTTCGATGACGGTGCAGAAGGTTGAGCAGATCATCGCCGACTACAACCAGAGGCCGATGAAATAGAGCAGCTCCATACTTTTCAGTAGGGGACGATTCCTTATGAGTGACAATGAAGCGATAAAAATTTTGATCTGCCAGGGGACCGGCGGGATTTCGATGGGTGCCAAAGAGGTCGAGGCGGCCTTCATACAACAGATCGCGGAAAAGGGCGTCAATGCAGTTGTTGGTAAGCGCTGCGACGTCATCAAGACCGGCTGCCGCGGTCTCTGCGCCAACGACGTCCTCGTCGACATCATCACCCCCGATCAGGGGCGGATCACCTACGACTTTGTCAAGCCGGAAGAGGTCGCGCAGATCGTCGAAGAGCATCTCATCAACAAGACTGTCATGGAGAAACGGAAAGCCAAGGACTACTACAACAAATTCGTCGATCAGCAGATGCGGGTGGTCATGACCGGCTGCGGCCAGATCGATCCGGACAGCCTGGAGGCCTACCTGGAAGAGGACGGCTTCAAGGCGATCGAGAAATGCGTCAAGACCATGAAGCCGGCCGAGGTGACCGAGGAGGTCAAGAAGTCGGGACTGCGCGGCCGGGGGGGGGGCGGTTTCCCTACCGGCATGAAATGGTCGTTCTGCGCGGCTTCGCCGGGCGACAAGAAATACCTGATCTGCAACGCCGACGAAGGCGATCCGGGCGCGTTTATGGACCGCTCCATCCTGGAGGGGGACCCCTTCTGCATCATCGAGGGGATGATGATCGCCGCCTACGCCATCGGCTGCTACTACGGCTATGTGTATGTCCGCGCCGAGTACCCCCTGGCCATCCAGCGCCTCCAGCACGCCATCGATATCTGTTACGAGAAGGGTTACCTCGGGAAGAACATCCAGGGATGGGGTATCGATTTCGACATGCGGATCAAGATGGGCGCCGGCGCCTTCGTCTGCGGCGAAGAAACTGCCCTCATGGCTTCCATTGAGGGTGAGCGCGGCATGCCCCGTCCCCGTCCGCCGTTCCCGGCGGTCAAGGGCCTGTGGGGAAAGCCGACCAACATCAACAACGTCGAAACCTTCGCCAACGTCCGCCATATAATCAACAAGGGGGCGGAATGGTACGCCTCGCTCGGCACCGAGACCACCAAGGGGACCAAGATCTTCGCGGTGACCGGCAAGGTGAAGCACACCGGCCTCGTTGAAGTCCCCGCGGGGATGACGGTGCGCGAGGTCATCTACAACGTCTGCGGCGGCATCGCCAACAACCGCAAGTTCAAGGCGGTCCAGGCAGGCGGTCCCTCGGGGGGCTGCATTCCGGCCGAAGTGCTCGACACCCCGGTCGACTACGACTCGCTGATCAAGGCAGGCGCCATGATGGGCTCCGGCGGCCTGGTCGTCATGGACGAGACCACCTGCATGGTGGACGTGGCCCGATTCTTTCTTACCTTCACCAGGATGGAGTCGTGCGGCAAGTGCGTCCCCTGCCGGATCGGCCTGAAGGCGATGCTCGACATCCTGGAGGGGATCACCCAGGGGCGTGGCAAGCCGGAAGACATCGAGACCCTGCTGGAGATGGGGGCGACCATCAAGAAGGCGTCGCTGTGCGGTCTCGGCCAGACAGCGCCGAACCCGATTCTCTCCACCGTCAAATATTTCCGCCACGAGTACGAGGCGCACATCAACGAGCAGCGCTGCCCGTCCAACTGCTGCAAGGAGCTCCTGCTGTGGCAGGTGGTGGAAGAAAAGTGCGTCAAGTGCGGTGCCTGCCTGAAAGCCTGCCCGTCCGACGCCATCGTCTGGGAGAAGGGACAGATCGCCTACCTGGACAAGGAAAAATGCACCAAGTGCAAGTCCTGCTACGACGCCTGCCGCTTCATGGCCATTGAGTAAGTAGTTGCGCCTTTAAGTACTAACGCGAGGAGAACAGAGGTCGAGATGGTAAATCTTACGATAGACGACAAACAGGTAACGGTACCCAAAAACGCTACCATATTCGATGCCGCCAAAGCGGCCGGCATCAGGATTCCCATACTCTGTCACGACAAGAAGCTCCACCCGTTCGGCGGCTGCCGCATGTGCCTGGTGGAAGTGGAGCAGATGAAGGGACGGCAGATCCCCGCCTGTACCACCCCGGTCACCGAGGGGATGATCGTCCGGACCATGACCGACGAGATCATCAAGGCGCGCAAGATGGTGCTGGAGCTCCTCCTCCTGAAGCACCCGATCGATTGCCCGGTCTGCGATGCGGCCGGTGACTGCGACCTGCAGAACCTCACCTATGAATACCAGGTGAACGTCAACCGTTTCCAGGATGAGAAGTTCAACCACCAGATCGACTACGAAAACCCGTTGATCGAGCGGGACATGAACCGCTGCATCCACTGCGGCAAGTGCGCCCGGATCTGCGACGAGATCGTCTCCTTCGGCGCTTACTCCTTCCTCAATCGCGGCCTCGAAGCGAAGATGGGGACCGAGTTCGATGGCCCGCTTAACTGCGAGTTCTGCGGCTCCTGCGTGTCGGTCTGCCCTGTCGGCGCCCTTCTTTCCCGTCCCTTCAAGTTCAAGGCCCGCTGGTGGGCGCTCAACAAGACTAAAACGGTCTGCTCTTACTGCGGCACTGGCTGCCAGCTCACTCTCGGGGTCAAGGACGACAAGGTCCTCACCACGATTTACGATGAAAACCAGGGGTTCCATAACGGCCAGCTCTGCACCAGGGGGCGCTGGGGCTACCAGTTCGTCAACAGCGACAAGCGCCTGACCACGCCGCTGGTCCGGAAAAACGGGACTCTGGTCGAGGCAACCTGGGACGAGGCACTGGCTGTCGTTACCAAGCGCCTGGGCGAGGAGAAAGCCGCCGGCGGCAAAACGGTTGCCGGTCTGGTGACCCCCCGGCTGACCAACGAGGAGCTGTTCCTCTACAAGAAGCTGTTCACGGAAGGGCTCGGCTCCGATAACATCGACCATTCGGCCGGCTATGCCCATGAGGCGCTCACCAAAGGTGCCCGGGAAAGTCTCGGCTATCCTGCCTCTCCGGCGGTCATCGCCGATATCCAGAAAACCGATCTGCTGCTGGTGGTCAAGAGCGACGCCTACGAAACCCATCCGGTCATCGGCTTCGAGATCAATCTCGGGGTCAAGCGCCAGGATGTGGATCTGAGGATCGTTTCCGACAAGCGGGGCAAGCTCGCCAGGCTCCCCAAGGCGGTCACCTACCTGCATACGCCGGGGAGCGAACTTCTCCTGGTCAAGGCGCTGGCCCGGGTGATCTGCGATGAAAACCTGCTGGACGCCGGTGCGGCTGCCATCAACGGGCTGGACGAGCTGAAAAAGAGCCTGGACGGGTACGCGCCCGAGCAGGTTGCCGCCGCCTGCGGCGTTGCTGCCGCCGATATCGCCACGCTGGCGCGAGACTACGCAAAGGCGGACAAGGCGCTGATTGTCCTGCCGCTCGGCCTCGGTTATCCGGGACATGGCAAGGAGCTGGCCCAGGCCCTCATCAACCTGGCGCTCCTCACCGGCAAGATCGGCAAGGAAGGGTGTGGCGTGCTCCTCATGGGGGAGAAGAACAACAGCCAGGGAGCGGCCGACCTTGGAATCCATCCCACCGCGGGTGGCATGGACGCGGCGGCCATCATTGACGGCTGCGCCTCCGGTGCGGTGAAAACACTCTATATTGCCGGCGAAAACCCGGTTGTTTCCTACCCCGATCGCAAACGGGTCGAGGCCGCCCTGGACAAGGTCGAATTCCTGATTGTCCAGGAGCTGTTCCTGACCGAAACCGCGGCGATGGCCGATGTGGTGTTGCCGGCCTGTTCCTTTGCCGAGAAGGACGGAACCTTCACCAGCGTGGGGCGGGCCGTGCAGCGGGTCAACCGCGCCATCAAGCCGATCGGCCAGGCAAAGAGCGATTTCGACATAGTCAACCAGCTCTGCGGCGCCCTCGGCTGCGCAACTGCTTATGCCGACCCGGCGTCGGTCTTTGCTGAGATCGCGGCGACCATACCTGCCTATAAAGGGCTGACCAGCGCGGGGCTCGGCGATACCGGCGCCATCTGCCCGGCGGCAGGAACCGCCAGGTTCGTGCCGGTCGCCGGCGCGGCGGTTGCGGCCGAGCCGGGCAAATTCGCCCTGCTGACCGGCAGCGCCCTGAACCACTGTGGCACCCTGTCCCGCTTCGGCGAAGGGCCGATGCTGGTCTGTCCGGAGGGGTACCTGGAGCTCGGGCGTGACGATGCCAAAAGCCTCGGCATCAATGAAGGGGACCAGCTGACCGTCAAGTCCCCCTCGGGCGAAATCCGGCTCAAGGCGAAAGTCGGCACCCGGCTGCCGCAAGGGGTGGTGTTTGCCCCTTATCACTTCGGCGAGCAGTCGGTGAACAGTCTTTCCACCGGTGCCCCGGTTACCTGGATCAGCATCGGCAAGTAATACGGCTTTTTCGCTAACATCACTCAAGAGGGGAAGAGGAGCAAATGGGATACGAAATATTAGGATTGCCGCTGATCTACTACTTCGCCATGGTGGCCAAGGTGCTCGTAGCCTTCGTGTTCGTGCTGCTCACCGTGGCGTATGCGACCTATGCGGAACGGAAAATAATCGGCCACATGCAGGTCCGACTTGGTCCCATGAGAACCGGCTGGCACGGGCTTCTGCAGCCGATCGCCGATGGCGTCAAGCTCTTTTTCAAGGAAGAGATCATCCCGAGCCAGGCGAGCAAGTTCGCCTTCGTGCTTGCGCCGCTGATCGCCCTGATACCGGCCTTCATCTCGTTCGCGGTCATCCCGTTCGGCGATACCATAACCATCGGGGACTACAAGATTCCGCTGCAGATCGCCGGCTACTATGACAAAGGGCTGGACAAGGTAATCGACGTCAACGTCGGGGTACTGTACATCCTTGCCATGGCTTCGGTCGGGGTCTACGGCATAGTCCTGGCGGGGTGGTCATCTAACAGCAAATACTCGCTGCTCGGCGGCCTGCGCGCTTCGGCGCAGATGATCTCCTACGAGCTCGCCGCCGGACTCGCTATCATCTCGGTGTTCATGATGTCCGGCTCCTTGTCCCTGCAGAAGATCGTCGAGAACCAGGCGGGCTTTCACTGGTATGCGTTCAGCTCGATTCCCGGCTTCGTGGCGTTCGTCATCTTCTTCATCTGCTCGCTGGCGGAGATCAACCGCACTCCCTTCGACCTCCCCGAGGCCGAGACGGAGCTGGTGTCCGGCTTCTGCACCGAATATTCCAGCATGAAGTACGCCATGTTCTTCATGGCGGAATACGCCAACATGATAACCGTCTGCGCCGTTACTACAACCCTCTTCCTCGGCGGCTGGCACGGACCGCTGGAAGAGACCTACCACGTTCTTGCGCCGATCTACTTCATCGCCAAAGTCTATTTCCTTATCTTCTGCTGCATGTGGATCAGGGCCACCTATCCCCGTTACCGTTACGATCAGTTGATGCGGCTGGGATGGAAGGTTTTCTTGCCGATAACACTGTTGAATGTCGTTGCCACCGGTATCTGGATCATGGTGGTAGGATAAAAAACGAAAAGAGGAAATCCCATGATACTCCCATTGCTGCAAGGTCTGAAAATAACCCTGATGCATCTCTTCAAGAAGCCGGTCACCCTTCAGTACCCTGACGAACGGCCGAATGTTGCGCCGAATTACCGCGGCCTGCATACCCTGAAGGTCTCCCATGACCGGGCGAAGTGCGTGGCCTGCTATCTCTGCCCCACCGTCTGCCCGGCCAAGTGCATCACCGTAGAGGCGGGCGAAGACGCCAATCATGACAAGTATGCGGCCACCTATGAGATCGATATGCTCCGCTGCATCTTCTGCGGCTACTGCGTGGAGGCCTGTCCGGTCGATGCCCTCGGCATGACCCAGGGATTCGAACTTGCCAGCTACAAACGGGAAGATTTCGTCTTCACCAAAGAACGACTTTTAGAAAAGAAATAAAGGAGCAGCAATGGAAACCTTCTTCTTTGCCATCGTAGCGCTGGTTGCCATCGTTTCCGGCATTCTGGTCGTAAAGTGCAGAAACCCGATCAACAGCGCCCTGTCGCTGATCCTGACCTTTTTCTGCCTGGCCACCTTCTATGTCATGCTGGATGCCCCCTTCATGGCGGCCATTCAGGTGATTGTCTATGCCGGGGCGATCATGGTCCTGATCGTGTTCGTCATTATGCTCCTGAACCTCCGGACAGACACCGGATTGCGCTACACGCATGCGGTCGCAGTCGGCAGCATCATCGGGGTCCTGACCCTGGTCGAGATCATTTACTTCTTCAGCGGCGGCAGAAGCGGGCTGACCGGCATGCAGGGAGGCCTCAACAAGGAGCTGATCGAGCAGGTCGCCTTTACCTTACTACCTTATTGTGAGCGCTATCCTGTTCTCGATCGGCACCATCGGCGTCCTGACCAGGAAAAACGCGATTGTCATCTTCATGTGCGTCGAGCTGATGCTGAATGCCGTCAACCTCACCTTCATCGCCTTTTCCCGTGATCTCGGGAAGATCGACGGCCAGGTGTTCGTGTTCTTCATCATGACCGTTGCGGCGGCGGAAGCCGCGGTCGGCCTGGCCCTGATGATCGCCTTCTACAAAAACCGCGAATCCATCGATGTGGAAGACATCAACCTGATGAAGTGGTAGTCCACCCGCTCAAGTTCAGGAATTATCTATACAGAGAAGGAGTCTGGAATGTTTGACAATGTATGGCTTATACCCCTCTTCCCGCTGATAGGCTTTCTGGTTAACGGTCTGTTCGGAAAGAAGATCAAGGATGAGAAAATTATCGGCGGCATCGGCGCGCTGATGGTTTTCTGCTCGTTCGTTGTCGCGGTCATGACCTTCTTCAAGCTTATGGGGATGCCGGGAGAAGAGCGGATCCATAATGTTCCGATTTTTACCTGGATAAAGTCGGGAACGTTCCAGGCCGACATTGCCTTTCTGATCGATCCGCTCTCCTGCATCATGCTCCTGGTGGTAACCGGAGTCGGCTTCCTGATCCACGTCTACTCCATCGGTTACATGACCACCGAAGAGGGTTTCTACCGGTTCTTCGCCTACCTTAACCTGTTCACCTTTTCGATGCTGCTCCTGGTGATGGGGAACAACCTGCTCCTGATGTTCGTCGGCTGGGAGGGTGTCGGACTCTGCTCCTACCTCCTGATCGGTTACTATTTCCATAAAAAGTCGGCGGGGGACGCGGGCAAGAAGGCGTTCGTCATGAACCGGGTCGGCGACTTCGGATTTCTTCTCGGCCTCTTTACCCTCTACTGGTGGCTCGGGCAAAAACATGGCATCTGGACCATCCAGTTCACCGAGCTGGCCAGTCATGCCGAACTCTTCAAGGACTGCTCGCTGCTGACCGTTATCACTCTCACCTTCTTCCTCGGCGCCACCGGCAAGTCGGCCCAGATCCCCCTCTATACCTGGCTGCCGGACGCGATGGAAGGCCCGACCCCGGTTTCCGCCCTGATCCACGCCGCCACCATGGTTACCGCCGGCGTTTACATGATCGGCCGGATGAACTTCCTGTACATCCAGGCGCCGGATACGCTGATGGTCGTCGCACTGATCGGCGGGGCGACGGCGCTGTTCGCCGCCACCATCGGCACGGCGCAGAACGACATCAAGCGCGTCCTCGCCTATTCAACTGTTTCCCAGCTCGGCTACATGTTCCTGGCCATGGGGGTCGGCGCATTCACCGCCGGTATCTTCCACCTGATGACCCACGCCTTCTTCAAGGCCTGCCTGTTCCTCGGGTCCGGCGCGGTCATTCACTCGATGCACCATGCGCTCCATCACGCACACTCCCACGATGACGCCCAAGACATGCGCAACATGGGCGGACTGAAATCAAAAATGCCGCTGACCTTCGGGACCTTCCTCCTGGCCACCATCGCCATTTCCGGTATTCCCGGCTTCTCCGGCTTCTTCAGCAAGGACGAGATTCTCTGGCAGGCCTTTTCCAATCCGCATCACGGCAACCTCAACTTTCTCCTCTGGGGATTCGGCGCGGTGGCTGCCGGCCTGACCGCCTTCTACATGTTCCGGCTGGTGTTCATGACGTTCTTCGGCGAGTGCCGGATTACCGCCAAGGCCAAGGACCACCTGCACGAGTCACCAATGGTGATTGTATTCCCGCTGATCGTCCTCGCCATTTTGTCGGCCGTAGGAGGCTATGTAGGGATGCCGAAAATCATGGGAATGCTCCCTAACTATTTCGAGCAGTGGCTCGAGCCGGTATTCAAGTTCTCCGAGGAATACACCAAGATGCATGCCCCGGTCGTCGAGCACAGCGCTGCCCTTGAGTGGGGCTTGATGGGGACCTCGGTCGTCATCGCGCTGGTCGGCATCTCGATTGCCTTCCTCCTTTACGTGGTGAGCCCCGCGCTTCCCGCCCGCTTTACCTCGACCTTCCCGGCCCTGCATCGGGCGGTGTTCAACAAGTGGTATGTTGACGAGCTGTACGACTTCCTGTTCGTCAATCCGTGCAAGGCGCTCGGCAATTTCCTCTGGAAAGGGTTCGACGTGCTGGTGGTTGACGGCATCGTCGACGGCGTGGCCAAGGTGGTCATGACCATCAGCGGCGTTCTGAAAAACCTCCAGTCCGGTTATGTGCACAATTATGCCCTCTCGATGGCGCTTGGCGTCGTGGTGATCGTGGCATGCTACATTTTTCGATAAAATATCGGTTTGATCTTTCCCTAGAATAAAAGGAGCAGATTCGATGAACGACACAATCCTCAGCCTGATGACCTTTACTCCACTGATAGGGGTCTTGATTCTGTTCTTCATCCCGAAGGACAGCCACTCCACCCTGCGTGGCGTTGCCGTTGCCGTCTCGCTGGTGACCTTTTTCATATCCCTTCCCTTGGTTACGGGCTTTGTGACGAATGCCGAATATCAGTTCGTGCGGGACGTACCGTGGATTTCAGCGGGACCCTTCCAGATGCGCTATCACGTGGGGATTGACGGCATCAGCCTCTGGCTGGTTATTCTGACCACATTCATCATGCCGATTGCCATCCTCTCCACCTGGACCGCCGTCGAGGAAAAGGTAAAGGAGTACATGGTCTGTCTTCTCCTGCTGGAAGTGGGGATGCTCGGCGCATTCATCTCCCTCGACCTGTTTCTCTTCTACATCTTCTGGGAAGTGATGCTGATCCCGATGTACTTCATCATCGGCATCTGGGGGGGCAAGCAGAAGATTTACGCGGCGATCAAGTTCTTCATCTACACCATGGCGGGCTCGGTGCTCATGCTGGTAGCCCTGATCTTCCTCTATTTCAAGGCGGGCGGCGGCGACTTCAACATTGCCCGGTTCTATGGCTTAAGTCTTGATCCGGCGACCCAGACCTGGCTGTTCCTGGCATTCGCCTTTGCCTTTGCCATCAAGGTGCCGCTCTTTCCCTTTCATACCTGGTTGCCTCTTGCCCATACCGAGGCGCCGACCGCCGGTTCCGTCATTCTGGCTGCGATTATGCTGAAGATGGGGACCTACGGTTACGTCCGGTTCGCCATTCCGCTTTTCCCCGATGCCGCGGCCAGATTTACCCCGCTGATGGCAACTCTGGCGGTGATCGGCATCATCTACGCCGCACTGGTCGCCATGGTCCAGGAAGACGTGAAAAAACTGGTTGCCTACTCCTCGGTTGCCCACCTGGGCTTCGTCATGCTCGGCATCTTCGCCCTCAACCAGCAGGGGATCGCAGGCGGGATGCTGCAGATGCTCAACCACGGTGTTTCTACCGGAGCGCTGTTCCTTATCGTCGGCTTCATATATGAACGCCGGCACACAAGGCTGATAACCGATTTTGGCGGTCTCTCCAAGCAGATGCCGATCTTCGCCACCATATTCATGATTGTCACCCTGTCCTCCATCGGCCTGCCGGGCACCAACGGGTTCGTCGGCGAATTCCTGGTCCTCCTGGGCGCCTATGAGAGCAAGCTGAGATGGTTTACTGTGGTGGCAACCAGCGGTGTCATCCTGTCGGCGGTCTACATGCTCTGGATGTTCCAGCGGGTGATGTTCGGTGAACTCGATAACCCTAAAAACCAAGTGCTTGCCGACCTGAATGCCCGCGAAATCGTCATCATGGTCCCGCTCCTGGTGCTGATATTCGTCATGGGGGTCTATCCCACCCCCTTCCTGAACAAGATGGCGCCTGCCATCGACAGGCTGGTCCAGCAGGGGACACAGAAGCAGGTGGCTCAAACCATCCTGCCGCTGGCCCCGATGCAGATGCAAATGGCTCCACACGGGATGGAAATGCCCGAATCGCCGGCAATGAACAAGTAGGACCGTTGAGAATAGCTACCGGAGGATATAATTGATGGAAACACTCGCTATGCCCGCCATAAATTTCGCCGCAATCATGCCGGAGACGATCCTGTCGATAGTAGCCATGGCGCTCCTGCTGGTAAATGTCTTCGTTCCGACCGAGCAGAAGGCCTACCTGGGGTACCTGAGCCTGATCGGGATCGTCGTGGCGTTCGTCCCGACCGTCACCGGCTGGAACGCTCCGGCCGAGCTGCAGAACGGGTTTAACGGCTCCGTGCTCCAGGACAATTTTGCCCTGTTCTTCAAGGGCATTTTTCTGGTTTCGGCTGCCCTGTCAATCCTCATCAGCGACCAGTACATGGGTTATCTTCCTCGGCCTGGAGGTGCTCTCCGTTTCCCTTTACGTGCTGGCCGGGTTCAACCGGGACAACATGAAGTCCAATGAGGCTGGCCTTAAATACTTCCTGCTCGGGGCCTTTTCGACCGGTTTCCTCCTCTACGGAATGGCGCTCACCTTCGGCGCGACCGGCACCACCAAGATCGCACGGATTGCCGAACATGTTACCGCCTATCCAAACATCACCGGCAACCAGATGTTCCTGGTCGGGATGCTCCTGATGGCGGTCGGATTTTCCTTCAAGATCGCCGCCGCCCCGTTTCATATGTGGACCCCCGACGTCTATGAAGGGGCGCCCACCCCGATGACCGCGTTCATGTCGGTAGGCCCGAAGGCCGCCGGCTTTGCCGCCTTCGTGCGGGTCTTCGTTATAGCACTTCCCGCCTACAAGCCGGAATGGAGTACCCTCCTCTGGGTGCTGGCAGTGCTGACCATGACGGTCGGCAACATCACCGCCCTCTACCAGCAGAACATCAAGAGGATGCTTGCCTATTCGTCAATCGCCCACGCCGGCTACGTGCTGGTCGGCTTTGTGGCGGGCAACGCCGTCGGCATGGCGGGGATCATGTTCTACATGCTCTCCTATGCCTTCATGAACATCGGGGCGTTTGCCATTATTGTCATGGTCGGCAAGAAGGGTGAGGCGAACAACAACGTTGCCGATTATGCGGGCTTTGGCTTCAAGCACCCGGTGCTGGGGTTGGCCATGAGCATCTTCCTCTTTTCCCTTGCCGGGGTTCCGCCCGCAGCCGGTTTCATCGGAAAATTTTATCTCTTCTCGGGCGCCATCCAGGCGGGTTATGTATGGCTGGCCATCATCGGAGTGCTCAACAGCGCAGTGTCGGTTTACTACTATCTCCGCATCATGGTCTTCATGTACATGAAGGACCCCCTCGAGGAGTTCGACTGGCTGAAGGTGACGCCGGCACTGGCAATATGCGTACTTGTGGCGGTGGCGGGTGTCCTGATTCCCGGCATCGTGCCGGGGTTTATCCTCGAATTTGCCCAAAAGGCCGTGCTTTTCTGATAGCGCATGACATGATCGGCTCGAAAGCCCCTCCGGACCAGCTCCGGAGGGGCTTTTGCGTTCTACTTGCCGGACTAGCCAATCACCGATGGACCAGCGGCATGTCGCGTGATGGAAATAGTCATTGATTTTTTAAACGGAAGGATGTATTAAGTGAATTAAATAGAAGGCTTTTAGCCCGCAGTATCGTCTCGACGCTATTTCACCGAGTGCGGCAGCCGGTCTTGCAGAGTGAATCGAAGGCAGGAACGTCAAGAATTGAGAGGGTCCTCATGCAGGAAGCCATACTAATAGTAGACGATAATCGGCTCATTCTTGAAAGCCTCTCCGAACTGCTCAAGGATGAGGGTGTGAGACTGCTTACCGCGAATGACGCCCAGGAAGCCACTGCGCTGGTCCGCGAGGAAGAGATCGCCGTCATCCTGTGCGACAATATCATGCCTGGGATGAGTGGCCTCGACTTCCTCACCTGTCTGCCGACAATCTCGCCGAGTACGATCAAAATCCTTATGTCGGCTTTTGCCGACTTGCCAACCGTCCTTACTGCCATTAACCGGAGCGAAGTGTTCCGCTACGTCCTGAAGCCGTGGCACGATGCGGAGATGACCGCCGCTGTTAGGGAGGGGCTGCGCCGTTACAAACTGGTCCAGGCAATGCGTAAGGAAGACGAGGATATCCTCCGCTCCCTGGCGCAAGCCATAGAGCTTAAGGACCCTTCAACCAGGGGTCATTGCGACCGGGTGGCGATCTATGCCCTGATGATCGCAGAAGCCCTCCAGGTTCCCAGGGAGATCCAGCGCGAAATCAAATACGGCAGCTGGCTGCACGACTGTGGCAAGATCGGGATTTCCGAGGTTATCCTGAACGGCACCGGCCAGCTCACCAGGCAAGAATTCGAAACCATGAAGATGCATTCCTTCTGGGGGGCGGACGTCGCTGCCAAGGCAAACCTTTCCCAGGTGGCACGCAATATTATCCACTATCATCACGAACGGTTCGATGGGACTGGCTACCCGGATGGGCTGAGCGGCAAGGATATTCCAATTGAGGCGAGGATTGTCGCCGTGGCGGATGTGTACGATGCGTTGACCAACGACCGCCCGTACCGCAAAAGCTACCCCATGGCTGAGGCGATGGAAATTATGGCGGGGATGCAGGAGTCTACCTTCGATCCGGAAATATCGGGACTGTTCTTCTCGCTGCTGGGGGAGAACAAGCACATTGAGGCAGAGGAAAAAGCTATGAAGGAATACGCTCCTGCGTAGCCCCGGGCTTCTTCAGTCGCAGCAACCCATGACAGATTCGTAAACGTTTCGTACTGTGGAGGTGAACTCCTCGTAGTCCTGCATAAGGGCCTTGCCGGGCTCCTGCAGTTTCGGGACGTAACCGAGGCGGCGGGCCAGCTTGTTCAGATACTCCGCCGATCCGCCCAGGTCGTTCATGGAATAGTCGTGGATGATGCGGAGCCGGTTTTCCAGGCGGCGCAGGAACTTGTAGCCATTCAAAAGCCCGTCAATCTGTATTTCCGAGAGTATCCCGCTTGACTTCATCGCCTTGAGTGCAGCAAGGGTATTGGTGTTCCGGATATCCGGGAAATCCTTGCCATGTTTCAGCTGCAGGTACTGGACAACGAACTCCACGTCGACCATCCCGCCACGGCCGGTCTTTATGTTGTAATTCCCCTCACTCTCCCTGGCGATTTCAGTCTCCATGCGATTCCGGAGATGGTGGATTTCCTCCTTCACGCCATCTTCGGCTCCGTAGCCATAGACAGTGTGTCGCACGATCTCCTCGATGCTGTCACGGAGTATTTCCTCTCCCAGCACGACCCTGGCCTTGGTCAAGGCCTGCCGTTCCCAGATCTGGGCCTCTTCCCGGTGGTAGTCCTTGAACGACCCAAGCGACGTTACCAGGGGGCCGGCATTTCCCGAGGGGCGCAGCCGCGTGTCGATCTTGTAGGCATACCCTTCCCGGGTCTGGGTGGTGAGGATGGATATGATCTTCTGGCCAAGCTTGGCGAAATATTCATGGTTGGTGAGTTGCTTCTCGCCATCGGTCATTCCCTGGTGGTCGTAAATGTAGATGATGTCCAGGTCCGAATGGTAGTTGAGCTCGAAGCCTCCCATCTTCCCCATACCGATCACCGCCAGGCCGGCTGCATGCTGCACGCCGGAGGCATCACGATAGATCGGCCGGCCGAACCGGGCAAGCTCCGTTGTTGCCATGTCGTGGGCTGCGTTCAGGCAGGCTTCGGCAAGCCAGGTCAGCTGAGTCGTCATTTCAGTCTGGCCCAGCTTTCCGTAGATATCGTTCATGCCGATCCGGAGGAACTGTTCGTGCCGATAGCGGCGGAGAACGTCCAGTTGTTCCTCGAAATCACCAGCCTCCTGGGCCAACAGCCCCATGAGCTCGGCAGTCATCTCCTGGCGCGTTTTGAAGTAGGATGACGAGGCGCGCGCCACCATACTGTCGAGAAGTTCCGGATGGGCGATGAAAATTTTGGAGAGGAACTCGGACATGCCGAACAGGGAAACCAGCAGCTTGAGGATCTGCCGGTTTTCCGCCAGCAGGGCGTAAAGGGTGGAGCGGGGGCCGACGGCGCATAAAAACCTTTCCAGGTGGGATAAGGCCAGGTCCGGATCGGGGGAGGCAAAGATTTCCTGGAGGAGGAGCGGCGCGATTATTTCCAGCAGCCGACGGGCCCGCTCGGTGAGGCGGGACTTGGGAGGACCGTCCCGGAGCAGGAGGAGGTTCTCGTAGGCTGCGTCAACCCGCTCGAAGCGGCGCTCGGCGAGCATCTCCTTGATCAGCTCGGGATTGGCCGACCGGTCGAAAAAATAATAGATGTCGGGTTGTACCTCTTCCTTCAGCCGCTCGTCACGTGACAGGAATAGGGTGCCGTAGATCGCCGATACCTTCTGCCGGTGCGCCTCCAGGGTGTCACTGAACCGCTGGAGGCCATTCTGCCTGAGAAAGCCACAGCGGCGGGCCAGGGCCAGCATCTCATCGTCCTTTTTGGGCAGGGAGTGGCTCTGGCGCTCCTGCACCATCTGGATTCGGTGCTCCACGGTGCGCAGGAAGCGATAGGCCTCACGCAGGGCGCCGCAATCGTCCTGGTCGATGATGCGGGCGTCCTTGAGGTCGGTGAGGGCTTCAAGCGAGTTTTTGCTGCGCAGAAGAGGATTTTTCCCGGCGTAGACGAGCTGGAGCGCCTGGATGAAAAACTCGATCTCGCGGATGCCGCCGCGACCCAGCTTGATGTTGTATTCCCCCTCCCTCTCCCGGGCGAGCGAGGCGTCGATCTTTTTCTTCATCGCCATGATATCCTCGATCAGGTTGTAATCCAGGTATCTGCGGTACACGAAGGGTTCGATCATTCGCAGGAACCGGTCTCCCAGTTCCCGGTCGCCGGCCACCGGGCGAGCCTTCAGCATGGCAGCACGTTCCCACGACTGCCCCCACGACTCGTAGTAGATCTCGGCGGAGCGGAGCGATACCGCCATGTCGCCGCTTTTCCCCTCGGGGCGAAGCCCCAGGTCGACCCGGAAGACGAAGCCGTCGGCGGTTACCTGGGAGATCGCGCGGGTGACCAGCTCCGCCAGCTTGACGAAGAAGACGTGGAGGGATATCTTTCCCTTTGTTCCCCCCTGGCCGTCGGAGACCCCGGCAGTCCCCCCCTGGTCGGATGAATAAAAGTAGATGATATCGATGTCGGAGGAAAAGTTGAGCTCCCGCCCCCCCAGCTTCCCCATTCCAAGGACCGTGAGGTCCGCCTCCTGCGTACCATTCGGCGTCTCCATCATGGGCTCGCCGTGCTCCGCGACGAGGGTGCGGCGGGCCACTTCATAGGCGATCTGCAGGGAAGCGGAGGCGAGGGCCGACAGCTCGGCAGTCACCTCTTCCAGGGGGGCTATGCCGTTCAGGTCGCGGGCGGCAATCCGGAGCATTTCCTGGTATTTGAAGCGGCGGAGCAGCGGCAGCAGCAAATGGTAATCGGTTTCCGCGCTGATCCGGGCACGCAGGGCCGCCAGGGTCGCCGCCTCATCGCGCCTGACGTCGATCAGCCGGTTGAGGAAGAGCTCCCTGAAATAGAGAGGATCGCGACAAAGGATGGCGGTGAGAAAGGGGGAAGAACCGCAGATGGCGAGAAGCTGTCCAAGCCTCCCTTCACTGGTGCAGACGGTGAGGAGTTCATCCCGTGGTATAATTGCGCAGAGCCGTTCCAGGTTGTTGAGGGCCATGTCCGGCACGGGGGTGGCGAGGGCGATCAAGGCCAGGGTGCGCAGGCACGCGGGGGGGAAGGTGTAGGCCAGGAGACGGAGGTTGGTTGCGGAGCGGTCAGGGAAGGCAAACCCGCGGGCCTCCAGAAATGCGATCAGCTGTCTGTCGCCGTCTGCCTGGGGATCGATGGCCAGAGCGGCCTGGAGTTCCTCGGCCATCTCGGCGGTGCGGTTCATCTCTTCACCAGTTCCCGCAGTTTATTCTCGTAATCGCCCATGACCACCCCCTTTTCGGTGATGATGGCGGTGATGTAGCGGGCCGGGGTGACGTCGAAGGCCGGGTTGCGGACCCGTACCCCATCCGGGGCCAGGGGAAATCCCTGGAGATGGGTCACCTCCCGCGAGTGGCGCTCTTCGATGGGGATGTCCGCGGCGCTTTTGAGGGAAAGGTCAAAGGTGGAAAGGGGGG
>WNGH01001178.1_pt1 | contig 24130 bp, 23 predicted proteins | sample 5400631 | NCBI WGS metagenome assembly WNGH01 (sample SAMN13153373, study PRJNA577476) | soil metagenome | isolation source: 115 cm soil or saprolite under Garry oak tree replicate 1 | place: USA:California | collected 2016-06-15
TGCGCGAGTTGACGATCCAGCCGTGGTCCCGGTAGCGGCGGAAGACCTCCGGCGCGGTGCCCCGCTGGCGCCCCGGCGCGGCCGGCGCGGACGGCGTGCCCAGGCTCCACGGGGTACTGGCCAGCGGCCGGCTGTGCAGGCTGCGGCCGAACCCGGCCGGCGCGAGGTTGTAGTCGTAGGTCAGGGCGAGGTCGACCTGGTCGTCGGCGAGCAGGCTGAGGGCCTCGGCCGGCTCGTGCTCGAGCATGTGGAGCCGGACCTGCGGCTGCCGTTCGGCCAGGATCCGCGCGACCGGGAGCAGGATCTGGCGGAACGCCGAGGCGAACGCCGCCACCCGGACCGTGCCGGCCGGCGCCGCCGCCGGGTCCAGGTCGCGGCGGGCGGCCTCGATGGCGGCCAGGACGGTGACGGCGTGCCCGGCCAGCCGCCGCCCGGCCGGGGTCAGCCGCACCCGCCGTCCGTCCGGCTCGATCAGCGGGGTGCCCGCCTCCCGGGCCAGGGCCGCGATCTGCTGGGAGACGGTGGAGGTGGTGATGTGCATCGCCTCGCCGACTTCCCGCATCGAGCCGAGCCGGGACAGCTCGAGCAGCAGCTCGAGGCGGCGCGGATCCATGAGCAGATCATTCATTATTCGTGAACGGTATGTCCATGAATCTCGCGTGGACGCGGACGGTTCTGGTCGTATCTACTGGCCACCATGATCGTCACCGTGAGGCCGGCCCGGGCCGGCACCTTGATGGCGGTGGGCTCGATGGCCTGCGTGCAGCTCGGCCTGGCGCTGTCGGTCCCGCTGTTCGGCCAGGTCGGCCCGCTGGGGGCGGTCTGGCTGCGGCTGGCCTGGGCGGGCCTGATCCTGCTGGTCGCGGTCCGGCCCCGGCCCTGGCGGTTCCGCCGCCGGGTCCAGGTCGCCGCGGTGGCCCTCGGCGTGGTGACCGCGGGGATGACCATGCTGTTCATGGCGGCCGTGGCCCGGCTGCCGCTGGGCACCGCCAGCGCGCTGGAATTCCTGGGCCCGCTCGGCGTGGCCGTCGCCCGCGGCCGGGGCGGCCGGCGGCTGGTGTGGCCGGGCCTGGCCGGGGCCGGCGTCCTGGTCCTGACGCACCCGTGGCAGGGCGGCGCCAGCCTGGCCGGCGTCGCCTGCGCCCTCGGCGCGGCGGCGTGCTGGGCCTGCTACATCGTCCTCACCCAGGCGGTCGGCGACGAGGTCACGGGCCTGCAGGGACTCGCGGTGTCCATTGCGGTGGCCGCCCTGGTGGCGACCGCGGTGGCAGGGCCGGCCGTGCTCCCGGCGCTGGCGCCGCACCTGCTGCTGGCCGGCCTGGGCCTGGCGCTGCTGCTGCCGGTCGTGCCGTTCAGCCTGGAGATGTACGCGCTGCGGCGGCTGACCGCCGCGGCGTTCGGCACCCTGATGTGCCTGGAGCCCGCGCTGGCCCTGGCCGCCGGGCTGGCGCTGCTCGGCCAGGTGCCCAGGGCCTGGTCACTGGCCGGAGTGGCCTTGGTCGTGGCGGCCGGCGTCGGCGCGGAGCGGACCGGCGCGCGGCCGGCCCCCGTCGCACCTGACTGCCGTCATCAAAACGTACGTTCGATTCAATCCGAACGGAGTGCGGGTTCCGCTGAAGGCTCTACAGCAGGCGTAGCTGGCGGTCCGCGGCCCGGCGCGGCCGCCGCGATGCCGCCACCCCGGACAGGCTGGGCGGCTCCGGCCTGACGGCGGCCAGGAACGGCGAGCGGCCGGCCGCCGCTTCGGCGCCGTGCCTGGTCCGGCGGGCCGCGGCGGTGAGCAGCAGCCGCTCGCGGGCCCTGGTCATCCCGACGAACAGCAGCCGCTGCTCTTCCGCGGCGTCGGCCGGGCCTGCCAGCAGCAGCGGCAGCAGGCCGCGCTCGCAGCCGGCCAGGAACACCACGTCGAACTCCAGGCCCTTGGCGCCGTGCAGGGTCAGCAGCGTGATCGCCTCGGCCCGCGGGTCCAGCGCGTCCGTCTCCGCGCCCAGGGCGATCTCGGCCCGGAACCGCTCGAGGTCGGCACCGCACCGGCGGGCCAGCGGCAGGAGCAGCTCGCCCGCGGCGCGGATGTCGGTGACCGTGGCGTCGCCCTCGCCCCGGGCCGCGGCCAGGGCGCGCACCGCGGCCGTCACCTGCCCGGCCGCATCACCGGCCGCATCGGCGAGGCGGAGCTCGCGGACGATGTCGGCCACCCCGGGGCGGCGCGCGAGCAGGTCGTGCGAGCGCTTCTGGTACGGCAGCCCGGCCCGGGTCAGGGCCTGGGCGAGCGGGCCGGCCTGCGCGTCGGTGCGGTAGAGCACGGCGATGTCGGCGAGGCCGATCTTGCCGTGGTCGTTTCCGTCGGCCCGGCCGCTGTCCAGGCTGTGGAAGGACGCCCCGCCGAGCAGCCGGTCGATGGTGGCGGCGATCCAGGCGGCCTCGGCGTGCTCGTCGGCCGCCTCGTCGAAGGTCACGACGTCCGCCGGACCGCCCCGGGCCGCGACCGCGGTCCGCCCGGGGATCAGCGTGGCCGGCGCTATGGCCTGCATCGCGGCCGTCACGATCGCCGGGTTGGAGCGGTAGTTCCTGGTCAGCTCGACGGTGGCGGCCCCGGGGAAATCAGCCGCGAACCGGCCGAAGATGCCGACGTCGGCGCCGCGGAACCCGTAGATGGCCTGATCCGGGTCCCCGATCGCGGTCAGCCCGGTGCCGTCTCCGCTAATCAGGCGGAGCAGGTCGTACTGGGCCGGGTCGATGTCCTGGTATTCGTCCACGCTGATCCGCGGCCAGCGGGCGCGCAGCCGGGCGGCGGCGGCCGGATCGTCGCGGAGCAGCGTGGCCGGCAGCTCCACCAGGCTGTCGAAGTCGACCAGGTCCCGGGCGGCCAGCTCGCGGCGCAGGGCCAGCGCGCCGTCCGGGTCCAGCCCGGCGGCCAGCGTGCGCCCGTCCCGCTCGGATCCGGCCAGTTCGGCCGCGACCTGGAGCCGGACGGCCTCATCGGCGACCCGGAACCGCGGGGACAGCCCGGCGGCGTCGTGGTGCTCGCGCAGGATCCGCAGGCCCAGGCCGTGGAACGTGGTCACGGTGGGCTGGCCCGCGCACAGCACGGCCAGCCGGTCCTGCACCTCCTGGGCCGCCCGGCGGGTGAACGTGATGGCCAGGAAGCTCCCGGCGGCCAGGCCGCGGTCCATCACCTGGTGGGCGATCCGGTAGGTGAGCGTCCGCGTCTTGCCGCTGCCCGGTCCCGCGATGATCAGCAGCGGGCCGTCGGCGGTGGCCGCGGCCCGCTGATCCGGGTCAAGACCGTCGAGCAGCGATCCCGTCGGGGGCCCGGCGGCCGGGGGAAGGGCCGCGGCGTCGTCCCGGTCACCCCGCCGGCCCGCGGGCCTGGCGGCGGGGCGAGGGACCCGGGCCCGTTCGGCATCCTTGTTCTCCGCTAGGCCGGCCGCCGCGAACAGCGCGGTTCCGTCCAGCTCGTCCGGCTGGAACAGCCGGATCGTGCCGTACTCGCCGTCGTACCCGGCGTCCCGGATGACCTCACCGCGGCGCAGCCGGGTGATGCCCTCGCTGAGCCGCGACCCGCCGACCCGGCGCAGGTCGTCGAGCGGGACATCGCGCAGGATGCTCAGCTCCGGTCCGAGCGCGGCGACGAGCCGCCCGACCTCGCCCACGACCTTCTTGCTCTTCGACCCGGTGGCCAGGATCTCGCCGACGATCTCGGGCAGCTGGACCAGGCTGGTGAACCCCGCGGCGCCGGGCGGGCGGAAGCCGGCCGGGCGGTCAGCGAGCTCGGCGACCCGGTGCAGGACGCCGACGGTGAGCGGCTTGCCGCAGGACGGGCAGATCGTGCCGAGCTCCCTGGTCTGCTCGGGCTCGACCCGCACCCCGCACTTGCGGTGCCCGTCCAGGTGGTACTTCCCCTCCTCGGGGAAGAACTCCACCGTGCCCGCCAGGCCGTGCCCGGTGCGCAGCGCCGCCGCCATCGAGAAGTAGTCCAGCTCGGTGTCGAAGACGGTGGCCTCGCGGCCGAGCATCGGCGGCGAATGCGCGTCCGAGTTGCTGACCAGGCGGTACCCGTCCAGCGAGGAGCAGGCCCAGTTCATCGGCGGGTCCGAGGACAGGCCCGTCTCCACCGCGAAGATGTGCCCGGCCAGGTCGGCGTAGCAGTCCCGCACCGCGTCGAAGCCGGATTTCGAGCCGAGGACCGCGAACCACGGGGTCCAGACGTGTGCCGGGACCAGGAAGCAGCCCGGGTCGGCCGACAGCGTGATGTCCAGCAGGTCACGGGAATCCAGGCCGAGGATCGGCCGGCCGTCGGAGGCCAGGTTGCCGATCTTGGCCAGCGCCACGGTGATCCGGTCGGCGGCCTCGAAGCCGGGCGCGTAGATGAGGTGGTGCACCTTCCTGGTGCGCTCGTCGCGCCGGTAGATGGTGGAGATCTCTACCGAGAGCATGAACCGGACGGTGCCCGCGCAGCTGGCCGGGGAATCGCGGCGGACCCTGGCTTCCAGCTCCGGCCGGATCCGGAACAGGCCGGGCTCGGCCGGGACGAGGGTTTCCTTCAGCTCCGCCATCCATGCGGGGTGGGTGAAGTCGCCGGTGCCGAGCACCCGCAGGCCCTTGCGCAGCGCCCACCAGGACAGGTGCCCGAGGTCGCAATCCTTGCTGCATGCGCGCGAGAATCTCGAGTGAATGTGCAGGTCAGCGTGGAACATGGGGGCGCGGCAACTCCCTGGCGCGGTCTGGACCGGGTCTGATCCTGCCACGGCCGGCGGGCCGCCGCTCGCAGTCTCAGAAGAACCGGCGCCCGTCCGGGGTGACGCCGGGTGCCCGGCGCCTGGGCGGGGCGCCGGGCCTGGCGCCCCCCTCAGGTAATGCCGTCCACCCGGTGGACGACGCCGCAGTCCACGCCGAGCGCGGCGTGATGCTTGCGGATCGCATCTTCGTCGGGCCCGTCGAGCAGGCAGTACACCTGGCCTTCGGAGTTGTGGAACAGCTCAACCTGCCGGACGCCGAACTCGTCCGCCCGCTCGTTGCGGGTGTCGTCGGCGATCTGCGCGATCGCCTCGGCGGGCAGCTTGAGGTCCTCGTGGAAATCCATGAACCGGGGCATGTCGGTCCTTCCTGTGCTGGCGTGGTTGCCGGGACAGATACGGATCAGGCCGGGGTGCTGAGCCACCGGCGGCGCGCCGAACGGGCCCGGTCGGCCAGCACGGCCGCGACGGCCGCGACCAGCGCGGCCGCGATCGCGATCACAGCGATCTGCCAGCCGGGCATGCCCCCCACGACCACCGTGTGGATCACGGGGGAGGCGCTGCGGACCGCCTCCGTGCCAGTGGTCCCGCCCGGGCCGCCGGGCACCCGGATCATCGCCATCGACGTCGGGGCGGTGCCGACGAACATCACAGCGATGACGCCCAAGCTGCCCAGCAAGACGACCAGCCTGCTCAAGCCCTTAATGATGCCCATGATTAGGTCCCCCTCTCGGGATGCGATCGCGGATACACCCGGATCGCGGCGTTGCTTACAGTCCGACGGTATGGCGGCACCACCGCATCCTGGATCGGGAGCGATTACCCAGATTTGTGTTCCGGTTCCCTAGATTTGTGCTCCGCACGCCCCAGGCTCGAGCCGCGCCCCGGGCTCAGCTGCCAAACTTCCGGGCGACAGCCCGGTCAGCTTGCCGGGCCAGAGCCGCCGGTGGGCCTCGGTGACCGCGAGGCAGTCCTCGTCGTCGCCGGGAAGCATGGTCACGATGCGGTCGGCGTCCTCGGCCAGCCGGCACCGGCCCTCCTCGACCAGCGGGCAGGTCCGTGCCGTCCACGGGTCGGGGCCGGTGCACTGCCGGACCTCGTGGCCCGCGGCGCGCAGGGCGGCGACGCGCCGGTCCTCGAACCAGCCGCGCCGTTCCAGCAGGATCCGCTGGCCGGCGGCCGCGGAGCGCTGGCCAGTGGCGGCGCGGGGCGGCCAGCCGGGCATCCCGCCGGTGGCGGAGATCTCCAGGCAGACAACGAAGTTCTCGTCGGCGGGTTCGGTCAGCGCCGAGCCGTATCGCGTCAGCAGGTGCAGCATCGTGTCGTTGCCGACCTGGACGACGGCACTGAGCCGGTCGAGCCCGGCGGCGTTCGCGCGGTCGATCAGCGCGCTCAGCATACGGCGGCCCAGCCCGAGTCCCTGGTAGTCATCGAGCACGGCGAGCGCCAGCTCGGCCGTGTCCTCGGCGGTGGGCACGTACCTGGCCTCCGCGGCCAGCCGGCCCGGTCCCGTCCCGGCCGCCGTCTCGGCGACCAGGGAGACGGCGCCCGGCGCGACGTCGATCCGGGCCAGCCGGGCGATCAGCGGCGGCTTCGGGCGCCCGGAGTGGAAGCGGCGGCGGAACGAGTCCGGTGACAACCCGGCGTACAGCTCCGCGATGCCGGGCTCGTCCGCCGCGGCCGCCACGCGCAGCGTGACCACCCGGCCGTCGCCGAGCCGGATCTCGCCCTGGCCTTCTTCGCCGTCGCCTGCCATCGGGCCACGGTAGGCCGACCCGGGCTCGTCAGGACAGGGACCAACGGCCCGAGATGGCCGGCTCCCACGCGGCGGGGGCCAGCTGGCCCCCGCCGCCGGCTATCCCCATCGGCTGGCCGATCCGCCGGCTGGCCAGAGCGGACCCTGCGACCGCTCTGGCCAGGGCAGCCCGTGACGGGCTAGCGGAGCTACTTGACCCGGTTGACGAACTTGAGCATGAGGCTGGGGGACACCGGGTCGTTGGTCCCGCTCAGGGAGACGACGGTGAAGACGTCCGTGCCCTCGACGGTGACCAGCGTGCGGTTGCCTCGCCAGGCCCTCTGGCGTCCCGGCCGCATTGCCTAGGCATCGTAGTGGCCGCAATCACCTCATCGCGGGAGATGAGACCAAATCGGGATATTTGACTCCGGGCAATCATGATCACCACCGCGCCGTCCGCTGCCCGTTTCCACGGTTGCGGCAGCGTACTCAATAGATTCACTACGCTGTTACAACCACGGGTTCCGATCCGGGGCGGTGTGTTACCAATGGGGTTCAGGGCGGAGAGCTGGGCCGAGCCGCCGGCCGTGACGTCCGTCTTGAGAGACAGGAGGCCGATCCGTGCCAGTTGCCTGGGTGCCATACACCGGCCGCGCCGAAGCCGAACGGCGCCTGGGGCCCCTGCCCGCCGGGCTTGAGCTCGACTTCTACCGGGCCGACGGGGACGACTTCCCCGGCACGATCGACGAGGTCGCCTTCTACGTCCTGCCCTACATGCGGGGGCCTGCGGTCCTCGCCCGGGCCGCGGAGATGCCCAAGCTGCAGGTGGTGCAGACCCTCACCGCCGGCTACGAGGAGTTCCTGCCGCTGGTGCCGCCGGGGGTGACGCTGTGCAACGCGGCCGGCCTGCACGACACCAGCACGGCCGAGCTGGCGATCGCCCTCGCCCTGGGCAGCGGGCGGCACCTGGACGAGTTCGCCCGCCACCAGAGCGTCGGCGCCTGGCGGTTCGTCTTCGGCCGGGCCCTGGCCGACCAGCGGGTGCTGATCGTGGGGTACGGGCACATCGGGCAGGCGATCGAGCGCCGGCTCGACGGCTTCGAGGTCGCCTCGGTCACCCGGGTGGCCCGCCGCGCCCGGACGGGGCCGCCGGAGGTGCACCCAGTGGGCGAGCTGCACCGGCTGCTGCCCGAGGCCGACGTCGTCTTCCTCATCGCCCCGCACACGCCGCAGACCGAGGGCCTGATCGGCGCCCGGGAGCTCGCGCTCCTGCCGGACGGCGCGCTGCTGGTCAACGTGGCCCGCGGCAAGCTTGTCGACACCGACGCCCTGGTCGCCGAGCTGTCCACCGGAAGAATCCGCGCGGCGCTCGACGTGACCGATCCGGAGCCCCTGCCTGCCGATCACCCGCTCTGGCGGCAGCCGGGGGCGCTGATCTCGCCGCACGTAGGCGGCGCGAGTTCGGCCTTCTTCCCGCGTGCTGACCGGCTGATGGCCGCGCAGCTGGCCCGCTTCGTCGCCGGCCAGCCCCTGGAGAACATCGTCAAGGCGTGACACCCGGCGAGGTGGCAGGGCTCAGTTAGGTACCGCCGCGGCCTCAGCCGCCGTGAGCCGGTAGTAGATCAGCGCGGAAAGCACCGCGGCGGCCGGAATGAACACGATGTACAGCACCCCGTTCGCCAGCACGAGCTGCCAGGCCGACGGCAGCCACGAGAAGGCGGCCCGCAGGACGGTCGACGCGACCGACTCCATCAGCGAGAGCGCCACCAGCCGGCCGAACACGCCCCAGCCGTGGCCGCGGATCAGCTGCCGGCTCCGGCCCAGCGCGGCCAGCGGGCCCGCCCGCTCGACGACAATGACCGGCACGCACACGGACCACATGACGGTCAGGTAGATACCCGGGATCAGGAGGAGCAGCGCGCCGCCCAGCACGGCGAAGCTGGTCACCAGCCACACCGTGGTGATCTCGCCCAGGCACTCCCGCAGCCGGGCCGGCTGGGCCCCGTGGAGCCCGTCGGACGCACGCGTCTCGTGGATGACGCCGACCGTCACCGCCCCGAGCAGGAACACGACGAGCTTGACCACCAGCCAGGCGGCCGGCACCTCGAGCAGCAGCGTCACCAGCGGGTTGAACCGGCCGGCGACCAGGCGGACGAGTTCGGCGGCCAGGATGGCGACCACGATGCCCGCGGTGGCGAAGGGCAGCAGCCGGGGCGCGTGCCGCCGGTACTGCTCCCAGGTCTCCCCGAGCACTCCGGCCAGCGGGTCCCCGCCGGGAGACGGCGGGCTCGCCGCGAACGACGTAGCGGCCCCGGCCGGGGCGGTCCATTCGGGATTCACCGGCTCGCCGGGGCGGCGCCGACGGTACGTGCGCCCAGGAGGGCGACTGGGGTCCACGGCCAGAATTCTGCCACGAGCCGGTAACAAAGCGGGTCTAAATATCATGACCTGGATTCAGTACTTCACGGGGAGCGCGGTGACCAGCACGTCCGCCACCGGGGCGCCGGGATCGGGCTCGGACCGGGTCCGGCCGACCTTGCGCCAGCCCCATTTCCGGAACGCGCTCTGCGCCGGGGCGGCCGCGGGCAGGACGGTGAGCGTGGCGCGCTCCTCGGCCCGGCCGTCCAGGATGAGGTCGTGCAGCCCGGCCCCGATGCCCTGGCGCCGCCAGGACGCGCGCACCAGCAGGTCGGTCAGGGCGAAGGTCCGGCCCGAGTGCTCCTCGGTGACCTCGGCGGGCAGCGGGGCGGTCAGCTCCCGCCACCAGGAGGTGGACGGCCGCAGCGGCATCCCGGCCGCGTAGCCGACCAGGTAGCCGCCGTGGCGGGCCTCGGCGAGGACGAACCCCGGCTGGCGCCGCTGGACCCGGAACCGTCCCGGGTACGCTTCGGCGTCATCGGCCCGCCGGTACGGCGGGTCGGCGTACACCTCGGCGTGCAGCCCGGCGAAGTCGTCCGCGTACGCGGCCGCCTGCCCGCCGTCGAGCAGCCGGAACGCCAGCCCGGGATCCGTCACGCCAGCCCCGTCATGTCAGCCCCGTCATGTCAGCACCGTCACGCCAGCACCCCGACGTCGAGCCCGGCCAGCCGCTCCGGGTCTGCGATGACGTCGATCCCGGTGATCTTGTCCTCGCTGAAGGTGAAGGCCAGCGCGACGACCAGCCGCCCGCGGGGCGCCATCACCACGCCGGGGGCGCCGTTGACCAGGGCGACCCGGCTGTACCGCGAGCGCACCGAGGCGGCGCGCGCGCCCCGGGCCACAGCCTGCGCGCCGCGGATGGTCAGCGGGACGCCGGTCGGCCCGGCTGCGGCGTCGGAGCGCAGCACCACGTCCGGGTCAAGCACGGTGATCAGCGCGGCCAGGTCGCCGCCGCGAGCGGCGGCCAGGAAGGCCTCGACCACCTTCCGCTGCCGCGCCAGCCGGGCGCCGGGCGCCGCGCCCGGCTCGCTGCCCTGGATCCGGCGCCGGGCCCGGCTGGCCAGCTGGCGGGCCGCGGCCGGCGAGCGCCCGGTGATCGCGGCGATCTCGTCGAACGGCAGGCCGAACGTGTCGTGCAGCACGAACGCCACCCGTTCGGCGGGCGGCAGCGTGTCCAGCACTACCAGCAGCGCGAGCCCGACCGAGTCGGCGAGCACCGCCTCCTGCTCCGGCCCCTCCGTCACCGCCTCGTCCGGGTTCAGCGGCTCCTCGCGCCGGGACTTGCGCGAGCGCAGCATATCCAGGCACACCCGGGCCACGATGGTGGTGAACCACCCCTCGAGGTTGGCCACGCCGTCGGTCCCGGCGCCGGACGCGTGCAGCCAGCCTTCCTGCACCGCGTCCTCGGCGTCGCTCAACGAGCCGAGCATCCGGTAAGCCATCGCCCGCAGCCGCGGGCGGCTCGCCTCGAACCTCCCGGCCAGCCGGTCGTCTACATCCATCGTCACATTCTCCCCGTCGCGTTCCGTCATAGCCCTGACGGATCAGGTCCGGCCGATGTGACCGCCCCGCCGTAGCAGCAGGGCTGGGGCCGGGCTAGTTCCCTGGTCCGTAGAGGCCGAAGATGAGCCGCTGGTCGCCGGGCCGGAAGGTGCCGCCGAACTGCGAGCTGTCGCCGATGTCGCGGCACCGGTCGAGCAGGGCCCGGCCGAGGGCGAGCTGGCTGCGTTCCCAGCTCGCCAGCGCGGCCGGCACGTCCCCGCCCGCGGCCACGTTGACGTACCGGACGCCCGTCACCGCGACGATGGCGGTCACCGGCTCGTCGAGCAGCCGCTTGTAGATCGGGTCCAGGTCGGCAGCGCCCCGACGATCGCCTCGGCGGCCGCGGGGCGGGCAGTGCTGGCTTCCAATGGGGCTCCTCTTTAGACGGTCATTCTGTGGTGGCCGTGGTACGTCGTCAAGGCATGATCCCCGGCCCGTTCGGGACATTTCCTGCTCCGGCCCAGCCGCAGGCCAGCGGCTTGCCACGGCCGCGGACCGCCGTTACTGCGGTAAACGCCCGGCGGCGAGATGATGAACGGATACCGAACTTCTAGGCGGGCGGCGGAGGTAAGACGATGCCGGATTTGCCGGTCGGCCGCTGGCGCGGATGGCTGCGCGCCCTGCCCGTCCTGCGCGGGGTGCTGCCGGTTGACCGGTCCCGGGTGCCCGTCGATATGCTGGCCGGCCTCACGCTGGCCGCGCTCGGCATCCCCGAGGTGCTCGGCTACGCCAAGATCGCCGGGATGCCGCTGGTCACCGGCTTGTACACGATGCTCCTGCCGATGGCGGCCTTCGCCGTCCTCGGCTCGTCCCGTCACCTGGTCGTCGCCGCGGACTCGGCGACCGCGGCCATCCTCGCCGCCGCGCTGGCCGGCCTGGCCGCGGCCGGGTCGCCCGCGTACGTCCGGCTGGCCGGGCTGGCGGCCCTGCTGGCCGGCGCGATGCTGCTGGCTGCGCGGCTGGCCCGGCTCGGGTTCCTGGCCAACTTCCTGTCCCGCACCGTGCTGGTCGGCTTCCTGGCCGGCGTCGGCGTCCAGGTCGCGGCCGGACAGCTGCCCGACATGCTCGGGATAACCGCCGCGGGCCGGCAGACCCTGCCCAGGCTGCTGGACACGCTGCGCGCGCTCCCGCGCGCGCACCCGGCCGACGTGGCCGTGTCGGCCGCGGTGATCGTGGTCGTGGTCGCGGCCCGGCGGATCACCCGCCGGATCCCCGGGCCGCTGATCGCGGTGATCGTCGCGATCCTGGTGAGCTGGGCCGTCGGCCTGGCCCGCCACGGCGTGGCCGTGGTCGGGAACGTGCCCCGCGGGCTGCCGGGCCTCGAGCTGCCCGCGCTCGGCTGGCACGACGCCGCCGCGCTGCTCGGCGCGGCGGCGTCGATGTTCGTCGTCATCCTGGCGCAGAGCGCGGCCACCTCCCGGGCCTACGCGGTGAAGTACGAGGAGGAGTTCAGCCAGGCCGCCGATCTGGTCGGCCTGGGCGCCGCCAACGCCGTCGCCGGGTTCACCGGCACGTTCGTGGTCAACGGCAGCCCGACCAAGGTGCAGATGGTCGACAGCGCCGGCGGCCGCAGCCAGCTGTCGCAGCTCACCGCCGCCGCCGTGGTGCTGGTCGTCCTGGTGCTGTTCACCGGGACGCTGGCCGACCTGCCGGACGCCGCCCTGGCGGCGGTGGTCTTCCTCATCGCCGTTCAGCTCGTCAACCTCACCGAGATGCGGCACATCCGGGCCTGCCGCCGGCGCGAGTACGGCGTGGCCCTGCTCACGACCGCCGCGGTGGTGATCCTGGGGGTCGAGTACGGCATCGCGCTCGCCGTCGTCGCCTCCATCGTCGACCACCTGCGGCACAGCTACAGCCCGCTCAACAGCGTCCTGGTCAAGTCGGCGGAAGGGCACTGGCAGGCGGTCCCGGTCACGCCGGGCGCCCGGACCGAGGAGGGGCTGGTGGTCTACCGGTTCGGCACCAGCCTGTACTACGCCAACGCGGCCAAGCTGGTGGAGGATGTCGCGGCCCTGGCCGGTCACGGCGGCCCGCTGCGCTGGCTCGTCGTCGACTGCCCCGCCATCGGGGACGTCGACTACACCGCGTCCGCGGCCCTGGTCAAGGTCGTCGAGCACCTGCGCCGGCGGCAGGTGCGCCTGGTGTTCAGCTCCGTGCTCGGCCCGGTGCGCAAGCAGCTCGACGGTTACGGCATCAGCGCCGCCCTCGGCGCCGGCGCCCACTACGCCACGCCGGGCGAGGCGCTGGAGGCCTTCCACGCGGCGATGGATCAGTAGGTCGCGCGCCCGCCGCTGATGTCGTAGACCGCGCCGGTGGAAAAGCTCACCCGGTCCGAGGCGAGGAAGGCGACCAGCTCGGCGACCTCCTCGGGCCGGCCGACGCGCTTCATCGGGATCAGGCTGGTCATGTAGGCGAGCACGTCCGGCGCCGTGCCGTCGTTCATCGGGGTGGCGATGACCGCCGGGGCGATGGCGTTGACCAGCACGCCAGTGGTCGCCAGCTCCTTGCCCGCCGACTTGGTCAGGGCGATCACCGCGGCCTTGGAGGCCGAGTAGATCGACAGGTTCGGGTTGCCGTCCTTGCCGGCCATGCTGGCCAGGTTGACAACCCGTCCCCAGCCCCGCTCGCGCATGCCGGGCACGAAGACCCGCATGGTGTTCACCGTGCCCAGGACGTTGACGTCCAGGACGCGATGCCACTGCGCGGCGGTCGTCTCCAGCAGCGGCTTGTTCGCGCCGACGATGCCGGCCGAATTGACCAGCACGTCGACGGGGCCGATCCGGCCGGCCAGCGCGTGCAGCGCGGCCTCGTCGGTCACGTCGGCGGTGACGTCGGCCGGGCCGCTGATGTCCAGGGTCGTCACGGTGAGGCCCTCGGCGCGCAGCCGCTCGGCGCTCGCCGCGCCGAGCCCGCTCGCGCCGCCGGTCACCAGGGCGGTACGGGGCATGCCAGGGACCCTACCCGCCCAGGCGCGAGGGAGTTCTTCCAGACACGGGGTGACAGATTGGGTACCGGGTGGGTTCGGCGGTGTAGATCCGCCCGGACGGGGTGATCCACCCGAAGGTGCCGTCGGGCAGCTAGTCGACCCGCCACCGGGGGTGCTGCCCGAACCGGTGGTCGTGGCGGCACTTCGGCGGATCATTTTCTCTATGACGCACCTAGCTGCCCCCCTGCCGGTCAAAAGAGTTGGCGCATCGCGCCGCGATCGTCTATGACAGGGGGGCAGGCTGGCAAGCGTACCCGTGCGCGACTCACCCCCTGGACTTGGTCCGCTCTCAATTCCAGGGGGTGAGGGTCGGGGGGTCAGCCGACGCCAGCTATCCGCTTGCACTCCCGGCATGACGCTTCGCTCGCTTCCCGGTTCCCGCCGACGGCACGGGCGACAAACTTCCCGTAGACGGTCTTATTGCCGGGTCGTCAAGCGTGGTCATGTCCTGCCCGAGAGGGGTATTCCCTGCCTCGGATTCGTCCGTCTCAAGCTGCGCGCTGAACCTGGGCATATTCTGGTTGTCGGCTTGCGGTATCCATGCCGCGATGTCCTGACAGATGCTCTTACCCTGGGCGCTGGACAGACCCGGGACAGCCGATGACGCTTGGGCTGATGAGGGAGCGCTCTGGGCGGTGCTGTGAGTGGTGCCCCTGCACCCTGTGAGCCCGAGCGCGATGAGCGCGATGTCCTCATGCGACCCCCTTGTGATGCCACCGGAAACACAGAACCGTATAGGTAAGAGGGCGCGCTCGCGTTCACGTTAGGTGGCGCTTTGGTCACACCCGATTACGCCTTGTCGGCCGACTGGTTACTAAGCCTGCCCGGCTCGGTTCCAGCTTCTTGGGGTCCCGGGCGACGGCGTGTCCGCCCGCCACGGGGTGAGGTGCCGTGCCATACTTAAGCCAATACCAACGTCTTGCCGCGCAAGCGGCTCGGTATGGGTGGCCGTGGGGGCCGGAGGGGTAGGTACCCTCAGACGCTGGTTTCCGACTCACGCCCGGAGACCTGCGCCGATGTCCCTGCCCGAGTTCGTTACGCCAGTGCTCGGCATCGCTGGTGCGGCTGCCCTGGTGTTCGTGATCATGCGCTGCTTCCCGCACATCGCAAGACGGCACGCTGCCCGAAGAGAAGGCGAGAACGCTACCTGGCGGAGTTCGCCGGGCTCGACGGCGACCCCTGTCACGCTCCGGCAGAGCTGACCGCAGGTGACGTCCGCATCATGTGTGTGTCCACCTCGTCACTGGTGCGGTGCGCTAAGGGGCCAGCCCTCGTATGACGGGGCAACGCGGGGGCTGGCAATCACCTTAAACGGGCTGTTAAGCCTCAGGCTGGTGGTCGGCCAGAACCCCGCCAGACGGGCATAGTCGGGTGCAGTGATCGTAACGGCTGCCCCGGCTCACTGTGGCTTACCCGGCTGGCTCACGCCGACTCAGGTTGACATATGCGCCCTTCCCGTCACGTACCGAAGGCTAACGACTTCCGGGCCACGTAGGTGCCACGGCCCGGCACGATCACGACATAGCCCTCTTCCGCCAGCACAGCGATAGCGCGCCGCACGGTGTTGACCGCGAGACCGGTCTCGCCCACAAGCTGACTGATCGACGGCAGCGCTCCGCCCGCCGCATCGGGAGCAGGCAGTCGGCCGTCAAGGATGCGCTCGCGGATCTGCCGAGCCAACTGCTGGTAGCTCGGCTCCGGTGAGCGTTCGTCGATGACCAGCCCGTAGCTCATAGCTGAAACGGTAAACATGCTGGTCATGGCTACAACATTAGGTCATAGCTACTATAGCTGACATGGCTGATACAGTGATCAGCGGAGACAGGACCCGGCGGACGCTGACCTGGTAGCGCCCTGCCGACCCCGCCAGGAGGGACGCGCTGTGACAGCAGGCCAGGCAGCCAGCCACCCGATAACTCCGGTCATGGGGTCCGCCCGTCGGCTCGACGGCACCACGGCCGACCTGATGGACCCCCGGGACTACCCGGTGGAGGCGGTGTGCCTGGAGTGCGGCCACCCGGTCCGGTCAGAGCGGATGTTCCTGGCCGGCTGGTCGCACGTCGAGCGCTTTACCCTCGGGGCCGCCTCGTGAGCGCGGCGGGCGGCCTGGACCCGGCAGACGAGACCTTCGCTTACTGGGCCGCGCTGTATGCCATCAGCCATCCGGCCCCGCGCACGTGGACAGCGGAGCGTCGCGACGGCCAGGGCACTGTCAGCGCCGATTCCGCCAGCGCCCTGCTGGACGCGATGTGCACCGACTACCTCAAGTGCCCGGTACGGCTGCCCGTGCACCGCGACGGCAGCGGTACCCGCTCCGGACGCGGGGCCGGGTTCACGGGCCACTGACCGGCCGGGCTCAGCGTGCCGGGTAGCCCAGCGGTATCCTGCACACGCCCCGCGGCGTCACGGCCGACCGTCGCTCACGCGCTCCGCATGCTGGAGTCAGACGGGAAGGTGACCCGGTACCCGGGCGTCGAGTGGGTGGTGGAGTAAGAGAGCAGGCATCATGTCAAGGAGACGCCCAGGCGGTGACCAACTCAGGGGACCGCGCCAAGCGGCCGGCCTTGTCTCGCAAGTGCGATTCAATGTCAACTGGCAGTGGCCTGCCATCAGGATGCAATACGAACGGCTGGTAGAGCGATCCCGGCTGCCGAACGGACGCCTGCTCGCTGAGCATATGGAGACGGTAGCCGACATGGATTTTCTCGTTACCTCAGTCCGGCGCTTGCTGAGGACAGCGGAACTCGCGCGGCAGATACCTTCTGAACGCCAGCGGCAGTTGAGGCTCGCCCTGGTCCGGGTTTACTGAGATGGCATGGCGTGAGGCGATCCGGACATGTCGGGAGAACTACGTGATCGTCTGCCTAACGGGGAGTGATATTCGCCATGCGGCGCTGGGATGCAACTTTCCCGAATTTCTTCGCCAAGCTACGTTGCATGCATTGAATAGATGAAGTCCTTGCCGCGAACGCCTAGCCTCAATCTTTCGGGACCTTGGCTAGGTGGCCCGAGGCATCGGCTGGTGGCTGTTTTCCAGCGCCGGGCTGTGCCTTAGTGCCCGGCTGTCGCGCCGGGTGGGCGGGGTTCCACGGGCCCTGGCGGTTTTTCCTTCCTGGTCGCTGGGGCGGTTCTGGCTGGTTAGCCGGCCGGGAGTGCCTGCAGCCGGGCGGTCGCCGCGGTGATCTGGCCGGTCCATGGCCAGCGTTCGGCCAGGCCCAGCCGCAGGCGGCGCCCGCCGCGGACGATGCGCCCGGCGACGGCGAAGATCCGCAGGCGGAGCCGTTTGGGTTCCCAGCGGCGGCTCGGCCCGGTGAGGGCGATCATCTGCATCCACGCGAGCAGTCCGCAGGCCAGGGCGACGATCTCGCACCAGATCTGATTCTGCGTGAAGCCCTTGAGGGCAGGTTCCGGAGACCGGTGTCCTTGGCGCAGCGGATCCGGTCCTCGCACCGCGCCCTGCGCCTGTGGCGTACTTCCAGGTCGGGTAGCTGTCCGCCTTCGGTGCTGGTGGCGAAGCAGGTGAACCGGTGACCGTCGATGTCGGTGAACCGCAGCTGCGCACCGGGATGCGGCCGCTCTTTCCGGACGATGACCCGCATCCCCGCAGGCCAGCCGTCCAGGGCCAGCATGCCGGTGATCTCCGCGACCCATGCGCCGTCCCGGATCTCGCCGTCCCCGTCGTAAGCAGGAGTCCACGCGTCGGCGGGGATCTTGATGGCGTCCTGGGTGTCCTCGGTGATGGTGAACCCGGCCGAATAGGCAAGCCGGCGGCCTGGTGCGGTCAGCCACGTCAGGAACTCATGCGTACCGCCGGCGGTGTCCGCGCGGATCAGCGCCTTGCGGCGCAACTGGCGGGGCAGCTGCGCCAGGGCCAGGCGCGTGGCCTCGATGTGGTCGGTGGCGGTGTTGGAGCCCGCGTTGCCGGGCCGCAGCACGAAGGCCAGCGGCTCCCCGGATCCGTCGGGGCCGTGATCGGCCCACGCCGTCATGGGATGGAACCCGAACGTTTAACCAGGTCGGCGTGGCCTGCTCTTTCTCCGAGTACGCGGTCACGATCGTCGCGTCCAGGTCCACGGTGACCATGCCGCCGGGGGCAGCGTCCCCGGCCAGGGCCCAGGCCCGCTCCCGGGCGGCGCGGATCGCCTTCAGCGCCTGCGGGGCGTCAGCGGCCAGGGCCGTGACCAGCCGGGAGACCACTGGGTCCGATGCGACCGGCCCGGCCAGTCCAGGCTGCTCGCGCAGCACCGCGATATCAGCAAGGCAGTCGCCGCCGAGCGCGACCGACGCCGCGAGGTCCGCGATGATCTTTCCCGGATCGTGAACTGCACGCGGCGCCCGCCACCGCTCCAGGGCTGCTGACAGGCCACGGCCCAGCCCGGTCACCCGCAGCGTCTCCCATAGCAGGACGTGCCCGGCCTGGGACACCAGGCCCCGGCCGTCAGCGGAGACGGTGATCTTGGTGCTGCGCGCGTTGTTCTTCACGGGAAAGTGCCTTCGGCTCGGTGCGGACAGGACCCTGAACAAGCCCTATCCTCCCAGGCCAAAAGCACTTTTTCATTAAAACAAACGACCTGGCTAGGCGGCGTCGACGCTTGCGGTGAAGTCGAGAAGAGCCTTCGCCAGCTCGTCGGGGGCCTCCATGGCGGCGTAGTGGCCCACGCCGTCGAGTGACACCGAGCTGACTTCGCCCGGCGCGGCCTGGGACATGGTGCCGGCCGTGAAGGGGCCTCCGCCTGCGCCGACCGCAAGCACGGGCGCAGTGAGCCCGGGCGTCTGCGCGAGAGCCCTGATGTCGGGGCCCTCCCGCAGCATCGACTGGTAGAGGCCGGCCGCTCCGCGCCAGCCGCCGGGGCGCGAGTAGGTGCGGGCGAACTCATCGATGTCGGCGTCGGTGATCGCTTCCGGGGTCGCGCTCATGGCCGGGAACGCGAACTGCCCCAGGAACTCGCGCTCGCGGCCGGCGAGCAGCATCTCCGGGATGCCGGGCGCGGCGAGGACGCCGATGTACCAGGTGCCCCCGTGGGTGACGTCGGCCAGCATCTCCAGGCCGAACCCGGGCAGGCCCATCTCGATGGCGGTGAGGCTGAGCACGTCCTCCGGATGCGCGGTCGCGAGGCGGAAGACCGTCGCCCCGCTGATGTCCTGCCCGGTGAGATGGACCGGGCCGACGCCGAGTTGCCCGATGAGAAGGTGCAGGTCTTCGGCTGACGTCGTGCTGTCATACTCGCCCGGCTCGTTGCCGGAGTCGCCGAAGCCGCGCAGGTCGACGGCGATGACCCGGTGGCTGGCCGCGAGCAGCGGGATGAGCTTCCGGAAGGCCCACCAGGTCTCGGGAAACCCGTGGACCAGCAGGACCGGAGATCCGCTGGTTCCCGCCGCGACGTAGTGCAGCCTGGTCCCGTTGACCTCCGCATAGTGGTGCGTGATCCCCGGCAGCGCCGGACCAGCTGGCGTGACGTCCATCTCTTCTCCTTGCTTTGACAACCTGGATGTCATTGACACTAGCCAACCTGGTTGTCACTGTCCAGTCGCTGTCGTAGCCTTCTGCCATGTCCCGCTCTGGCGCCGATCTCGCGCTGCTCCTGCTCGGAGGCTTCCGCTCGCTGGTGGACGCTACGACGGCCGAGCTGGCCCGCCGCGGCTACGAGGATGTGCGTCCCGTCCATGACTTCGCGATGCGGGCCATCGCCGCAGGCGCCGGCAACGCCTCAGAACTAGGCCGCCGACTGTCAGTCTCCAGGCAGGCAGCGGCGAAAACCATCGCGGTGCTGCAGGAGCGCGGATACGTGACACGCGACACAGACCCCCGCCACGCCCGCCGCATGCTCCTTCAGGTCACCCCGCTCGGCTTCGAGGTGATGCACCAAGGTGAAGCGATCTTCGACGAGCTGCGCGAACAATGGGAGCGGCAGATCGGTTCCGCCGAGCTCGAGAGCCTTGAGACGCACCTGGCAGCGCTGGTCGGCGATCCGGCCGTGCGCTTCGACACGCCCGGCTGGATGTCGCGAGACCTCGGAGAGCCGGCTTAGAGGGACTGGCCCGTCCGGCTTCAGTGATCCCGGGCCGTGAAGGATCTTCATGCCCTGCCCGATCAGCGCAGGCCATCACGAGGTGGGTGAGGATCTTCCCGGGCCATGCACCGCCTGCGGGGCGCACCGCCGGGCCAGCCCAGCGGACAGGCACCGCTCCCAGCCCCGGTGACCCGGACGGCTTCCAGCAGGAGCGACGCCCCGGCCTGGGACACGACCCCACGGCCGTCAGCGGACACGGTGACCCTGGGGCGGCGCGGTGTTGTTCACCCGCAAAGTGCCTCCGGATCGGCGTGGACAGAACCTTCGACAAGCCCTGTCCTCCCAGGCCAAAGGCACTTTTACGCGTAAACGATCAAGGCTGGCCGATCACCGGCGAAAGCCCGAGGCTAGTGCATCCGCATCTCTTCGGGGACTCTCGGCACCCTGAGCGCTTCCCGCACGGTCTCATTGCGCGGCAGGGAGCCGAGAGAGCTCCGATAGTCATCGATCCGGGAAGTGCTGCTTTCCAGCGCCCTGTTCACGCTGCCGACCTCCAGCGCGGTCAGCTCGCTGTCAACGACCTGTCTGCCACTGGGATGGGCTCCGGGTCGCGGGTGAACGCTTCCGCCGTCTCGTCCCTCGCCTGCTGCAGGAGACGCTCAGCGAGCGCATCCGTCCTATAGCCGGTGCTCGCCGCGATCGAGTCGAGCGACTCCATGAAGATCTCGAACTCAGGATGCCCGGTGTTGTTCGCGAGGAGGGTTAGCCACATCGGGTAGCTTCCGGCTCATCCCGCGCCGCCAGGTGATCCAGCCACGCCGCCCGGTCCCACGCCGGATCCGGCCGGGATCCTCGTCCCATCCAGGGTCCGCGGGAACCGGGCCCGCAGGCACGTGCCACCACCCGTTCGGGAGATTGATATCTATCGACTATGACAGCGGATTCGGTTACTGTTCTCAACACGATATTACCGTTAAGTGACCTTATTCGAATAAAGAGTCCAAAGATATCATTGTGACTCGCGCGGTAGCCGCCTGTCATCACGGTGACACGCCGGACAACAGCGGCAAGAGCGACAACAGAGGTTAGGCGGCAAGCCAAGAACCTGCCCCACGCCGTCACGACCCCTGCCGGTCCGGGGCACTCTGTGCACCTGGCGTTCGCGGTCGACCGCGACGGGCCCCCGCTTCAACGGGGCGCCAGGAGGCGCGGCAGCGGTCCCTCCCCTTACGACCTCTGCCGCGCCTGCGGCCTGCCAGGCCGTCGAGCCAGGACAGGCCCCGTGCAGGGGGAACACGACAAAACCCCGCGCACCGCCCGCGACCGGTTCCGGGCCGGCCCGGCCGCCCCCGTCTGGGGCTCCCGTGAAGGGCCCCGCGACGCCGGGGCCGAGGCTCAGCCGGTTCACCCGGGCGAGCGCTCGTCGGTCACGATCCTGCTCCCCGGCCGCTGCTGCACGTGCTGCGGGCCGGTCAGCGCACGGCCTGGCTGAGCCCTGGTTGCCCGAGCAGGGCCGCCGCCGCGGGCCGAGGTCGTAGGACGCCTGGATCTCGGCGAGCACGGTGGCGAGGGCCTGCGCCGGGCCGGCCGGGTCGAGCCGCAGGCCGTCCCGGCGGCCCCGCAGGTCCGTCAGCGACCGGCGCATCCGCTCGACCGCCGCGACCGCCTCCCAGGGCCGCCCGCGGGCGAGGGCCTTCTGCGCCCCGATGGCATCGCGGACGATGGTGTCCAGCAGCCGCGGCTCGTCCGGCGCCGCCCGGTTGGCCGCCCCGGCGCGGGCCAGTTCGCCGCCGGAGAGCCGGCCGGCCACGACCCGGGCGGTGGCGAGAATGTTCGGGCTGGCCGCCCGCAGCGGATGCCACCGGATCGAGATCTCCTCGCCCGAGTCGAGCACCACATCGGCGGCGTCCGCCACGGTCAGGACGATCACCGCACGCGGTCCGAAGAGCGCGGCGACCTCCGCGGCGGGCTCCGCCGTAGCGCCGTCCTCGATCACGACGTCCAGGTCGACGTCGGACAGCTCGTGCCAGCTGCCCGCGCCCACCGAGCCGAACACGGCGACGCCGCGGATCCGGCCGTCGCCGGCGTAGTGAGCCACGACATGCTCGATGAGAGCCTGGTGCGCGCGGCTGCCGAGCCCTGCCACGCCTGGCAGGATAACCGGTTTACCGAACGAAGTCCGGTGGCTCGACGGGATGGTCTTCCGGGCCCTGGCCGGGCCGGTCGCCGGGCGGTTCCGGCCGGGCGCAGCCGTCACAGGGGCCGCTGCGTTCCTGCAGGTACCGCACCTGATTGGCGAGATCGACGGCGGCGGCCACGGCGGTCTCGCCGAGGAAGCGCCCGACCGCGGCGGGGTCGGTGACCGGCGTCCGGGCCAGCTCGCTGGCGGCCGCCACGGCGGCGGCGTCCTTCAGCCGCTCCGGATCGGGGACGACTACCTCGCCGGCCGGCCGCGGCGCGCTCCGGCCGGCGATCCGCCCGGCCCAGGCGGCGAAGACGTCCTTCACCGGGCTGTTCTCGATGAGGCTGCTCAGGTACTCCCGGATCACCTGGACGACCTCGGTGTCCCCGAGGCCGGGCAGCTGCAGGGCCCTGGCCACGGCGGAGGCCGCGAGCTCGGCCGCCTGGTCCGCCAGGCGCTCGGTGGCGTCGTCCCGCTTCTCGGCGGCGTCAAGCCCGGCCAGGCGCTGGTTCTCCTGGTCCGGGCCGCCGGCCGGCGCATCGAACCCGTCCTGCCGGGTGGTGGTGGCCTCGGCTTGCGTGATGTCCGGCGGGCGGGGTGCGAGTGCGGCCGCCTGCAGTTCGCCGAGCCGCCGGGCGAGATCGAGCTCGACGCTCGTCGCCCCGTGCTGGCCGTCCGGCGGCCGGCTGGTGCGGTCGATCTGGAGGGCCAGGTCCGCCAGCGGCACCAGGACCGGCAGGTCGCCCAGGCTGAACGCGGCCGTGATCTCCCTGTAGGCGGTCAGTTCCCCGCGGGCCCGCAGGTTGTCGGTGAGCGTCTCGGTGTACCGGTCGGCCAGCCGCGCGCGCAGCGCTGGTTCCACTGCGGTCGGCGCGGCTAGGCCGATCAGCACGACGACGAGCAGGCCGATATGCACGCCGGAGGTCACCCGGCCGGTCACCGTGGCCGACGGAACGACCCGCAGCCGCGCGAACCAGCCGGTCACCCGGCGCAGCCGGCCCGGCCAGACGGCGAACGCCAGGCTCGCCGCGGCCAGCAGCAGGTACAGCGCCGTCCACAGCCACCACGGCAGGTCGACGGCCGCGCCGGCCCGGCTGAGCGCGCCGCGCAGTACCCGCACTTCCGCGGCCGGCATGTGCAGCAGGTTGGCCAGCCACACCAGCAGCAGGACGAGGGTGCTGCCGAGCATCAGCGAGACAGCGATGTCCGCGGCGGCGCGCACCGCGACGTGATCCGCGCCGTTCATGGCGCGCCAGCCGACGACGCTCAGCCACACTGCGACCGGGAACAGCAAGCCGGCGGCGGCTCGGGCGGCGAGCAGGTTCCGGTCCAGGAGCAGCAGCATGGCCACGGCGGCCACCACCGCGAGCAGCGCGTCGGCGGCGTACCGGAGCAGGCGGCGCCGTGCGGCGCGGCAGCGGCGGTGCACCAGCGCACACGCCCACCCCCCGACCGTGGCCACGGTCACCGCGGGCATGACCGCGATCGCGGTCACCGCGATCCCGTGCCGTACCGCGGCGGGGCCGGCCAGCCAGGTCAGCGCGGCCACGGCGGCGGCCGCCGCCGCGACGCGGACCGAGGGCGACATCCGGCCGGTTAGCCACAGCGACCAGCGCAGGCTCCAGGCCAGCCGCTCGAGCAGAAGGAAGGTGAGAACCAGCACCGCGACGCCGGGCACCAGGCTGGTGACGATGACGCCGAGGCTGCCGAAGGCGGCGCCGGGTACGGAATGCCAGCCGCCCGCGCGCTCGGACAGCAAGCGGCAGATCGTCGCCAGGGCGGCCCCGCCCCCCAGGTCCGCCGCGATTCGGGCCGACGTGCCGGACGACAGCAGGCCGAGCAGCCAGGGCCGGACGCCGTGCTTCCCGGCCGCCGCGTCGGCAATCCGCTGCGCTCGCGCTGCCGCCCGCCGTTTCCGCTCGGCGGCGCGTCGGCTATGTCCGGCGTCCGCCGCCTGCTGGATGCTGAGCAGGTACCGCTGCACCGACGGGTCCCCGAACTGGTAGAACGCGCCCGCGGGGACCAGTACTTGCCGGTCCGCGGCGCTGCGCAGCAGGCGGCGGAAGCTCACCAGGCGGCCGCGCCTGAGCAGCAGCGCGAGCTCGGCCTGCTTCAGCTCCGGCAGCCTGCCGTCCGCCAGCGCGGTCAGCACCGCGAACCCGGCCAGCGCGGCGGCGAGGGGCTCCAGCGCCAGCTGGCCGAGCGCGAGCCCGGCCAGGCTGACGGGCAGGCCGGTCAGCAGGCAGGCCGCCCCGTCGATCGCGGTGGACCGGCGGCAGGCCCGGTAGCTGCGGCCCGGGCTGGCCGCCGGCGAGTCCGCCACCGGACGGGCCCACAAGATGATCAGGGCCGGCCGGAGGAACAAGCCGGTCAGCACGGCCAGCGCTAGGACGGCGGCGTCCCGCCCGGACCGGGGCCACCGCGGGACCATCGCCCGCGGCGGCCGGGAACGCCGGAGTTTCCCCGGCCTTAGCTTGCTGCCTATGTACGCCGCGGCGATGGCCGCCAGCGGTCCGGCCG
>WNGH01009975.1_pt1 | contig 24118 bp, 23 predicted proteins | sample 5400631 | NCBI WGS metagenome assembly WNGH01 (sample SAMN13153373, study PRJNA577476) | soil metagenome | isolation source: 115 cm soil or saprolite under Garry oak tree replicate 1 | place: USA:California | collected 2016-06-15
TGGTTCCGGACGATGCTGTTATCACGGAGCCAAACCGCGCCGGTCGAACGATGGTCTGGCCGATCAAAGATCCTCACGGGATTACAATCCGCTGCTTCCTGCCCGGCAGCATGACCTGATGTCTACCTACCCGGCGGACAGGCCCGCGCTGGTCTGAACAGATCGAATGGCTCGGCGGCCCAGCGCAACCTCCGCCAACGCATCGCGCCTGGGACCAGTTTTTCGACCCATACTCCTCCGAAACACAGCGTAACCATCTGTCACTAGACAGCATCGGTGACCCGCGCTAACCACTGAAAAATCAAACACATCCGCACCCAACCCCACAGATGGTACCGGACCACTCGATGAGTACGATCGATCCCACCGCGCGGGTTGAGGATGGCGCTGTGATCGGCGAGGGCACGTCGATCGGTCCCTACTGCATCGTCGGGCCCCATGTCGTGATCGGCGCGAATTGCAAGCTGATCGCGCATGTGTACGTCACGGCGCAGACCACCATCGGCGACGGCTGCACGATCTATCCATTCGTCTCGTTGGGCACGCCGCCGCAATCCCTGAGCTATCGCGGCGAACTCACCAGGCTTCAGATCGGCCAAGGCTGCACCCTCAGGGAGCAGGTGACCATGAACGCCGGAACGGTGGCCGGCGGCGGCATTACCCGTGTCGGCGATCGCGGTTATTTCATGAACTGCAGCCATGTCGGTCACGACTGCATCGTGGGCAACGACGTGATCTTTGCAACCTCGGCAACGCTGGGCGGCCACAGCGAGATCGGCGATTTTGTTTTCATCGGCGGCCTGTCGGCCGTGCATCAATTCGCCAGGGTGGGGGCGCAGGTGATGGTCGGCGCCCTCAGCGGCGTGCGCAGCGACGTAATCCCGTTCGCTCTTGCGAGCGGCCAGTTTGCTGCGCTCACCGGTCTCAACGTCGTCGGCATGAAACGCCGCAAGTTCACTCGCGAGCGCCTTGCGGTGATAAGATCGTTTTATCAGAAGCTGTTTCACGGGCCCGGCGTCTTTGCCGAGCGTCTCAACGAGGCGAGAGATCTGACGGCTGCGGATCCAGCGATTGCGGAAATCCTGACCTTCATCGATGCTGGAAAAAATCGCGAGCTGTGTCAGCCGGTGAAAGACGGCAAAAAGTCTTGAGTCGTCGGGGCAAACCATGACGAACGAGGTTTTGCAGATTTCATCGCCCATAGGGTTGATCGCGGCGGGCGGCGTGATGCCGTTCGCGGTCGCCGACTCCCTGGTCGCGCGCGGCCTCAATCCCGTTCTTTTCGCGCTGAAAGGCGCCTGCGATCCGGTTCGGGTGGAGCGGTTTCGCCATCACTGGATTTCGGTTGGTCAGGTCGGCCGGGCGGTAAAACTGTTCCGCAGCGAGAACTGCCGCGACCTGGTTTTCATCGGCACGCTGGTACGGCCGGCACTGTCGGAGATTCGGCTGGATTGGGGTACGGTTCGCGTCATCGGCCGCGTGTGGGCGGCGTTCCGGGGCGGAGACGACCATCTGCTATCTGGAATCGGCCGCATTCTCGAACAGGACGGCTTCCGGATGGTGGGAATCAGGGATGTCGCCCCGGATCTGCTGATGCCCGAGGGATGCATTACGCGGGCGGCGCCGGATCAAAGCGCTGCCGCCGATATCGCCAGGGGCCGCGACGTGCTGCGCGCGCTCAGTCCGTTCGACATCGGTCAGGCCGCGATTGTGATCGACGGTCACGTGGTCGGGGTCGAGGACATCGAAGGCACCGATGGGCTGCTGGCGCGCGTTGCGCATCTGCGCGCGGAAGGTCGCATCCGCGCCAAGGCCGCGCGTGGCGTGCTCGTGAAAGCGCCGAAAAGCACGCAGGATTTGCGCTTCGATCTTCCAACCATAGGACCGCGCACCATCGAAGGCGCGGCCAAGGCTCGGCTTGCCGGGGTAGCGATCGTCGCCGGCAACACGATCGTCGTCGAACCTCAGACCATGATCGAGGCAGCGGACGCGGCAGGCCTTTTCGTGACCGGTGTGCCGGCGTGATGCCGCCGCGGACAACCGGCCGCGTCGCGCGAAAGATATTTCTGATCGCGACCGAGGAATCCGGGGATCGGCTTGGCGCCAGCCTGATGAAGGTGTTGCGACAGCGCCTTGGCGGTGCCGTCCGGTTTGAGGGCGTCGGCGGCCAGTCGATGGCGCGCGAAGGGCTGGCGTCGCTGTTTCCGATCGAGGAACTGTCGATCATGGGACTGGCGGCGGTGGTGAAGCAGTTACCGATGATCTTGCGGCGTATCCGGCAAACCGCTGACGCGGTGACGCAGGCATCGCCCGACATTCTGGTGATCATCGACAGTCCGGATTTTACCCATCGGGTGGCAAGGCGCGTCCGCGCCCGCGACGCCTCGATCCCGATCGTCGATTATGTTTCGCCGTCGGTCTGGGCGTGGCGGCCCGGCCGCGCCCGCGCGATGCTCAGCTATGTCGATCATGTCCTCGCCTTGCTGCCTTTCGAACCCGAGGCGTATCGCGCGCTTCGCGGCCCGCCATGCAGCTATGTCGGCCATCCCCTGATCGAACAGATCGGGAGCTTGCGGCCCGGCGTCGACGAGCAAAAGCGCCGCGACGCGCAGCCACCGGTTCTTCTGGTGCTGCCGGGAAGCCGCCGCAGCGAAATCAACCATCACATGGCGGTATTCGGCGAGACGCTGGCCGTGCTGCGCGCACAGGACGCAGCCTTTGAACTGCTCCTTCCGACCATGCCGCATTTGCAGGATGCGGTCGGCGAGGGCGTGAAAAGCTGGCCGGTGCAGCCGCGAATCATCGTCGGCGAAAAGGAAAAGCGAGCGGCATTTCGTATCGCGCATGCGGCCTTCGCCAAATCGGGCACCGCGACGCTCGAACTCGCGATCGCAGGCGTGCCGACGGTCGCTGCCTACAGGGCGGGCGCGGTCGAGGCATGGATCATGCGCCGTGCGATCCGCACCAGTTCGGTGATTTTGGCCAATCTGGTCATCGGCGAGAATGTCGTGCCGGAATTCATCCAGGAGGACTGCACGCCGGAAAAGCTGGCGCCCGCCTTGCGCGAAATCCTCAGCGACTCGCCGCTGCGGCGGCGACAGGTCGAGGCTTTTTCAAAGATCGATGCGATCATGTCGACCGGCAACCAGCCGCCGAGCGTGCGGGCGGCCGACATCGTGCTGGCAACATTGCGGAAGGCACGGGGATCGAATTAGCGCGCGGCTTCGAGTTGGTCATATCCGGTCGTGACACGCCGGCATTGCAGGGCTGGCCCTCAGAGAAAATCGGCCGCTCCACCTCTTCCATCTATCTCAAAATTGAGATATAAGCAGATGTGACTTGGCGAGTTGAAATCCTGAACGACACTGTCGCCGCTGAAATCGCCGCCCTTCCGGCGGACATGCAGGCCCGGTTCCTTCGGCTTTCCGAGCGCATCGGCCAAGCGGGGCTGGAAAGCCTGGGCGAGCCGCACGTGAAACATTTGGTGGGGAAGCTGTGGGAGTTGCGGCTGACAGGCCGTGACGGAATAGCCCGTGCGCTCTATGTCACGGCAATCGGCCGGAGGGTGGTCGTGGTTCGGGCGTTCGTGAAGAAGACACAGAGGACACCGCCCGCCGAGATCGAACTTGCGCTTCGGCGAGCAAAGGAGATCACATGACAATCCCGTTCGAAAAGCTCAAGGCGCGTCTGCTCGCCAATCCCAAGGTCAAGGTCGAATACGATGCGCTCGCCCCGGAGTTCGAGATTTCGGCGGAGTTGGTGAAGGCTCGCTTGCGGGCGGGGTTGTCCCAAGCCGAACTGGCTGCGCGCATGGGCACCAGCCAGTCTGCAATTGCCCGGCTGGAGAGCGGTCAGACACTGCCGAGCACCAAGACACTGTTGCGCTACGCCGAGGCAACCGGCAGCAGGTTCCACGTGCGGCTATCAGCGGCCTGACGCGTCATACGTCCGCGTTCCGGACTCGGGCAGACCGCATCCGCACTTCCACGCGTCGAATTACTTGCGATTGGCGATATCGACGTAGTCGCGACGGGTGACGCCGGTATAGAGCTGCCGCGGACGGCCGATCTTCTGCAGCGGATCCTCGATCATCTCGCTCCACTGGCTGATCCAGCCGACGGTGCGGGCGACCGCAAACAGCACGGTGAACATCGAGGTCGGGAAGCCCATCGCCTTCAGCGTGATGCCCGAATAGAAGTCCACGTTCGGATAGAGCTTGCGGTCGATGAAATACGGATCACTGAGCGCGATCTTTTCCAGTTCCAACGCGACTTTCAGCATCGGATTGTCGTTGTGGCCGGTCTCCGCCAGCACGGCGTGACACATCTTCTGCATGATCTTGGCGCGGGGATCGTAGTTCTTGTAGACGCGGTGCCCGAAACCCATCAGGCGAACTTCGCTGTTCTTGTCCTTCACCCGCTTGATGAAGTCGGGAATCTTGTCGACCGTGCCGATGTCGGCCAGCATCGCAAGGGCGGCTTCGTTGGCGCCGCCATGCGCCGGACCCCACAGGCAGGCGATGCCCGCGGCAATGCAGGCGAACGGATTGGCGCCGGAGGAGCCGGCGATCCGCACCGTCGAGGTCGAGGCGTTCTGCTCGTGGTCGGCATGCAGGATGAAGATCTTGTCGAGCGCGTCCGCCAGAACCGGGTTGATCTTGTATTCCTCGCAAGGCACCGCGAAGCACATATGCAGGAAATTCTCGGCGAAGCTCAGCGAGTTCTTCGGATATATGAAGGGCTGACCGATGGTGTATTTGTAGGCCATCGCGGCGAGCGTCGGGACTTTCGCGATCATCCGCATCGATGCGATCATGCGCTGGGTCGGATCGGTGATGTCGGTGGAGTCGTGATAGAAGGCCGCAAGCGCGCCGACGGCTGCCACCATGATCGCCATCGGATGGGCGTCGCGGCGGAAGCCCTGGAAGAACCGCGCCATCTGCTCGTGGACCATGGTGTGATGGATCACGCGGCTGTCGAAGTCTTCCTTCTGCGCCTTGGTTGGAAGGTTGCCGTAGAGCAGGAGGTAGCAGGTCTCGAGGAAGTCGCCGTTTTCCGCCAGTTGCTCGATCGGGTAGCCGCGGTATTCCAGAACGCCGGCATCGCCATCGATGTAGGTGATCTTGGACTGGCAGCTGCCGGTGGAGGTAAAACCGGGGTCGTAAGTGAACATTCCGGATTGGGCGTAAAGCTTGGCGATGTCGATCACGTCAGGCCCAACGGTGCCACTCAAAATCGGGAAATCGTAGGTCTTGTTGCCGACCGTCAGCGTTGCTGTTTTGGTGTTGGATGTTGCGTCCATCGTGAAGTCCCCGATGAGATCGTTGCGAAAGCCGGGCAAGCCTTACGGCGGGCAAGCCTGATGCCATGAAGAGATGGCGAGGCCCGCCGGATTGTCCAGAAGGCGCCGCACCAAGGCGTATCGCATTGCTGTGTGCGCTGCAAGATGGGCCGCCTGGGCGGAGCCGTCTCCTATCCGGGGGCCTGATCGCCAAGCCGGGCCAGGCATTCCGGCCGTCCCAGCACCGCCAGGACGTCGAAGATCCCCGGCGACGTTGTGCGCCCGGTCAGCGCCACCCGGAGCGGCTGGGCAACGGCGCCGAGCTTGAGGTTATTTTGCTCGGCGAATGCGCGCATGGCCGCTTCGGTGGTTTCCGAGGTCCACGGCGTGACGGCCTCAAGCGCGAGGCGAAGCCTGCCGATCAGATCGCGGCTTTCCGGCGTCAACAGCAACGCCGCTTTGGGCTCGATTTCGAGCGGCCTGTCGGCAAAGATGAAATAGGCGCCAGCGATCAGCTCGATCAGCGTCTTGGCGCGTTCCTTGAGGCTCGGCATGGCCTGCAGCAATTGCGCGCGCGTGGTGTCGTTCAGCCTGGCCTTGAGATCGGACCCGTTGGGAACATAGTCCAGCACGTCTTCAAACATGGTCACGAGGGATTGATCGTCGGCGTGGCGGATATAGTGGCCGTTGAGGTTTTCCAGTTTGGCAAAGTCGAAGCGCGCCGCCGAGCGGCCCACGCCTGACAGGTCGAAATCGGCGATCATCTCCGCGGTCGAAAAGATCTCCTGGTCGCCGTGGCTCCAGCCGAGCCGAACCAGGTAATTGCGCAACGCCGCCGGCAAATACCCCATGGCGCGGTAGGCATCCACCCCCAGCGCCCCATGGCGCTTCGAAAGCTTTGAGCCGTCGGGCCCGTGGATCAGGGGAATGTGCGACATGCTCGGAATGTCCCACCCCAGCGCATCGTAGATCTGCTTCTGGCGCGCGGCGTTGATCAGATGATCGTCGCCCCTGATGACGTGGGTGACGCCCATGTCGTGGTCGTCGACCACGACGGCCAGCATATAGGTCGGATTGCCGTCGCCCCGCAGCAGGACGAGATCGTCGAGGTTCTCGTTCTGCCAGACCACGCGGCCCTGAACCTGATCCTCGATCACGGTTTCGCCGGTCTGTGGCGCCTTGAGCCTGATCGTGGGCTTCATGCCGTCGGGCGCTTCCGATCCATCGCGGTCGCGCCACGAGCCGTCGTAGAGGCGCGTACGGCCCTCGGCGCGCGCCTTTTCGCGCATCGCCGTAAGTTCCTCAGGCGTCGCGTAGCAGCGATAGGCCTTGCCGCTGGCAAGCAATGTCTCCACGACTTCGCGGTGACGCGCCGCCCGGGCGAACTGGTAGATGACCTCGCCGTCCCAATCGAGCCCAAGCCATTTCAGGCCGTCCAGGATCGCGGCAATCGCCGGTTCGGTCGACCGCTCCCGATCGGTGTCCTCGATCCGCAGCAGCATCCTGCCGCCGTGCTTGCGTGCATAGAGCCAGTTGAACAGCGCGGTGCGAGCCCCCCCGATATGGAGAAAGCCGGTAGGCGACGGGGCAAAGCGCGTGACGACGGAATCGGTCATTACAGGAGCGGGTCGGGCAAAGAGGGAAAGTGGGCATGCGCAAGGCGCGGTGGTGTATAGCAGGAACCGTGCATAACTAAAGCCTTCCTTGGGGCGGGCGGATTTGGCAGAAGGTCCGCTGATCCCCGAACAGGAACTCCCAATGACAGCAGAACCGGTTGCAGCAGAGGTGGGTCGCGATTTCATTCGCGACATCGTCCAGGCCGATCTCGACGCCAGGAGACACAGCCGGATCGTGACGCGCTTCCCGCCGGAGCCGAACGGTTACCTGCATATCGGCCACGCCAAGTCGATTGCGCTCAATTTCGGCATCGCGCAGGAGTTTTCCGGGCGCTGCCACCTGCGGTTCGACGATACCAATCCGACCAAGGAAGAGCAGGAATATATCGATTCAATCCAGGCCGACGTGCACTGGCTCGGCTACGACTGGGGAACCGATCTTTTTTTTGCATCGGATTATTTCGAACGTCTCTACGAATGGGCGGAAGGCCTCGTTCGTGCCGGCCACGCCTATGTCGACGACCAGTCGCAGGAAGAAATCCGGATCAAGCGCGGCACACTGACCGAACCCGGCCGGAACAGCCCGTTTCGCGACCGCCCCGTCGATGAAAACCTCGACCTGTTTCGCCGCATGAAGGCGGGCGAATTTGCCAACGGCGCGCGCGTGCTGCGCGCCAGGATCGACATGTCGTCCGGCAACATCAATCTGCGCGATCCCGTGCTTTATCGGATCCTGCACGCCACGCATCCGCGCACCGGCGACAAATGGTCGATCTATCCGAGCTACGATTACGCGCACGGCCAGTCCGATGCGATCGAGGGCATCACGCATTCGATCTGCACGCTGGAATTCGAGGATCACCGGCCGCTCTATGAGTGGCTGCTCGACAAATTGCCGGTGCCGTCGAAACCGCGCCAGTACGAGTTCGCGCGGCTCAACCTGACCTACACGCTGTTGTCGAAGCGGGTGCTGACCGAACTGGTGCGCGGCGGCCACGTCGCCGGCTGGGACGATCCAAGGATGCCGACCATCGCCGGATTGAAACGGCGCGGGGTGCCGCCGGCGGCGGTCCGTGAGTTCGTCAAGCGCATTGGCGTCGCCAAAGCCAACAGTGTCGTCGACGTCGGCATGCTGGAATTCTGCATCCGCGAATTGCTCAACAAGTCGGCGTTGCGGCGCATGGCGGTGCTGCGGCCGCTCAAGGTGGTGATCGAGAATTATCCGGAAGGTGAGAGCGAGGAGATCGAAGCCATCAACCATCCGGACGATCCGGACGCCGGCACCCGCCGCATCGCGTTCGGCCGCGAACTCTACATCGAGCGCGACGATTTCATGGAAAATCCACCGAAGAAGTTTTTCCGGCTCTCGCCGGGTACTGAAGTCCGGTTGCGCTACGCCTATTTCATCAGATGTACTGACGTCATCAAGGACGCGGCCGGCGAGGTGGTCGAACTGCGCTGCACCTACGATCCCCTGACGCGCGCGATACCGGCCGAAATCCGCATCTACAATCCGCTGTTCGCCAAACCGACCCCGGACGCCGCCAACTTCGCCGCCGATCTCAATCCGCAATCGCTTGAGGTTCTCAAGGATGCGCGGATCGAGCCAGCGATTGCGGAAGCCAATTCGTCTGATGTGATGCAGTTCGAACGGCAGGGCTATTTCGTGCGCGATAAGGATTCGACGCCGGCGCGGCCGGTGTTCAGCCGGACCATCGGCCTGCGCGACACCTTTGCAAAGGAAGTCGGGGCTAAAGGGTGATGCGGCTTGATCGAGCGCTTACCGAAGCTCTTGTGATGGGATGATCCGATGCGAGATGTGACCGACGACACAGTGTCCGGTATCATCGAGAAATGGTCGGCAGCTTTCAATCAACTCGACGCTGACGCGCTTGCATCGCTCTACTCGAAGAACGCATTCTTTTACGGCTCGAACCCTAAACTATATCGCGGCAACGAAGGTGTGGCAGCCTATTTCAACGCGCTGCCGCGATGGAGTTCGCCCAGCGTTCAATTCACCGATCTCATGACCGCGCCGGTAGGTCCTGATTTGATCAACGTCGCCGGCACGGCGTCGTTCGTCGTCGGCGAAGGCGCTGCGCCGCTCTCGGTCAAGCTAACCTGGGTCATTGTTCGGGAAGCAGGCGATTGGAAAATCGCCAGCCATCACGTCTCTTCCAAGGTCCCGCTGCTTTAGCGAATGGGATAACATCTCGCCGGCATTTCTCTGCCTGGTTTCAGCAATAGCCGTATAGGCCGCAGACATAGGGCAGGCGGCCGCCGTCAAAAACGGTGGGCCCGCGGTAGTACGGGCCGCTGTCGTAGGACCACGCAGAGCCATAATAGTAGCCACCGCGAGCCCATATCGGATTTGGCAGTCGATTATAGGCGATAATGGGGGCTGAATATTCGCGCTTCCTGTTGGCACGGATGCCAGCCTCGGCAGGCTCCGCAAAAATCGCTCCCAGCCGGCTCTGTACCGGCAGATCGGCGGCGCTCGCGCTCACCCCCGCGACCATGAGAGCGAAAACGGACAGCACTATCCTGCGCGACATCGTCAAGCCCCCGATTGATTCGGGAACTTTATCGTAGTGCCGTTAGCAAAGATTAACGCCGCGACGCCATCGATCCCTGGCCAGTCGCCGCCCATCAGGCCGGCCGCACGCTCGGCCGCGCGGCGAATTCCGCCGCCGGCGCTCAAAACAAAAACCTGCTCGGTCGGGAGGCGGTGCAGTTTCACTTCCGCCTTCATGTTTTCATCTTTGTGATGTTTGTTTCGACACGAGGTACTATCTGGGAGTCGTAACTTCTGCTGTTTCGCCGGAGGGTTACGAATGGGCAAGCAAGGGAAGACCGACGCGGAACTTGAAGAGATGATCCTTCAGCGTCTGTTGATCGGCGGTGTTTTCGTATCGGTGCGAAAGGATCCCATCCTCGGTTGGCGTCCGACGGTCGTCACCGCGCCAAAGCACAACAGAAACGCGCAGGAACTCGCCGACAGGATTGCAACTGAACTGCGCAAGAAGTTCACGCTGAAGGATTGATGCCGCGGGCGGGATGAAGACGATTCTTCGAAGGGCGTCGAACGCCCCTCGGCGGTCTCGGTCGTGTCATTTCGGCCCGATTATCTATCCGGCAGCCGTTTCGCTTTCGACGATAGACAAGAGGCAGTTCTCCCCTGGTCCGGCCACGCCCCGATGTCGAGGCGTCGGATGGTTCTAACTTCCTTTGCCTGGATAGCGTCGACAATCGTAGATCCGTAGGACACTAATTTCTTGCCCCGCCTGTCTTTGATGTTGCAGTCGACACGCACATCGAAAACCGCGAAATCGTTTGGATTTGTGATCTTGGCGTCTATCCGGAAGTTGCCGCTGCCGCTGTGCTTGATCATCTTGATCGTTATGTTGGTGATTTGAAAGGCTTCCTGGCATACGGCGGTTTGGACCGGCAGGCTCGCGCAGACTGCTGCAATCAGAGCACTTCTGTGCATTGCAAGCTCCCACGATCATCTATCGTGCCGCCTTCGCCTTCAGCCCCGTGCTATCTCGCGAGAGCGATACGCTCTCTTCCGACCGCACCACTTCACGAAGGCGTCGATCTTCTTCAGGCGACCATGGGCCTCCGACAACGCTCGCCCGTTCATGAAAGGCGTGATCGCGTCACTGAAGCGGCACTACTTCGGTGGGTGCAGATCGCCTTGAAGCCAGCGGCCAAGGGCCTTGGAATTCATAGGATCTTCATAAGCGGCAGGGGTCGTAAGTACGTGATGGCAGACAGCGCATTCAAACGTATGCAAGTCGACGCCTGGGCGTGTCGGCTCGATGCTGACGAGCATCATCCGGGCCTTGCACTTCGGACAGGCGGGGCGCTCAAATGCAACCGGTGGAACGGCGGACGACAGGCGTTGAGATACGGGCATGATGCTTCTCCTCGAACAGGCGGGAGCGCAACACTCTCTGTCACCGGAACGCCTGGGAGGCGGAGCGGTGATGGCGCAAATATGCGCCGCGGGGATCCCAAATGCGAGTGAATTCGCTCGCCGGCGGGTCCCAAGGCAGCCAAAAGGCCGGGGGCGCGCGTTACCGGCAGCCTTGCGTTCAGCTTCGGGCGCAATTTCCGGGCCCCGGTGATGGGGGACCTAATAAGCCCAAGCCTGACGGCAACAGCCGCCGCGGGTATTCTGTATCCGTTCCGCTATCCGTCCTGCCGCGCCTTACGGTAGCATCGCGATCTGGGGATCGCCTCGGCGGTGCGAAGTATCGCCCGGTTCGGTCAGTGATGTTGCGTAGGGTACAGCCGGATGGCAGAGCGGGGCAGGGCTCCAGGCCGGACGCAGGGCTATGCGGGGACCTGGCCGCCGCGCGAGGCGGCGCGGGCAGGCGGATTTGCGCCGTCGGGCTTTGGCGAATGGTCGTCGCTCCTCGAGACGCTGCGCGCATGGGTTCGTGCCGAAGCCGGTGCCGGCCGGTTGTTGCCGTGGGTTCCGATCGCATTCGGCACCGGGATTGCTTTTTATTTCGGCGCCGATCATGAGCCGGTCGCGTGGGTCACCGCGGTCGCGGCCACCGCGTTCTGCGCGGCGGCTTTTTTGCTGCGGCGGCAAAAGATATTTCCGATCGCGGTGATGATCGCCGCCATGGCGGCGGGCTTTGCCGTGGCGACGTGGAAAACGGCGCGGGTCGCGCATGGCGTGCTGGCGAGGCCGATGTATTCGGTACAGCTTTCGGGCTTCGTCGAAACCCGCGATATCCGCGAGCGCACAGATCGTTTTGTCTTGCGGGTCGCCCAGATGGAAAGCCCGCGCGGCCAGATCAAACTGGAACGCGTGCGGCTGTCGGTGCGGAAAGGCACCGCGCCCGCGGTCGGCAGCTTTGTTGAGTTGAAGGCACGGCTGCAGCCGCCGCTCGCGTCGCTGCGGCCGGGCAGCTATGATTTCGGCCGCGACATGTATTTCGCCGGCATCGGCGCCTCCGGTTTTGTCACCGGCGCCGTCAAGACCGTGGAGCCGCCGGTCGCTGGCGGTCTGTCACTGCGCTACGCCGCCTTCATGCAGGATTTGCGGGACGCAATCGACGCGCGAATACGCAACGTCCTGGATGGCGACCAGCGCGCCATCGCCACCGCGCTCTTGACCGGCCGCCGCGACGCGATCTCCACGCCTGTCAACGATGCGATGTTCATTTCCGGGCTCGGCCACGTGCTGTCGATTTCCGGATACCACATGGCGGTGGTCGCCGGCGTGGTGTTCTTCGCGGTCCGCGCGCTCCTGGCGCTGATTCCGGCGCTGACGGTCGGCTTTCCGATCAAGAAATGGTCGGCCGCCGCGGCACTTGGCGCCGCCGCGTTCTATCTTTTGCTGTCCGGCTCCGAGGTCGCGACCCAGCGCTCGTTTTTCATGACGGCGGTGGTGCTGATCGCCGTGATGGTCGACCGCCGCGCCGTGACATTCCGCACGCTCGCGGTAGCGGCGATGATCGTGCTGGCGCTCGCGCCGGAAGCGCTGGTGCATCCGAGCTTCCAGATGTCGTTCGCAGCCACGCTCGGCCTGGTGGCGCTGGTGCAGATCGGCATGCCCCGCCTGTTTGCCTCGCCCGATAACTCGGCCTCCGCCCGGGTGGCGCTATGGGGCGGACGGGAGATCATGATGCTGGCGCTGGCGTCGCTGGTGGCGGGGCTGGCGACGACGCCCTATGCCGCCTTTCACTTTCATAGGGTGACGCCCTATGGCGTCGTCGCCAATCTGGCGGCGATGCCGGTGGTATCGGCGGTGGTGATGCCGGCGGGCCTGCTCGGCCTGCTGGCGATGCCATTCGGCCTCGACGGCGTGTTCTGGCGGATCATGGGAGCCGGCATCGACTGGATGATCGTGGTGACGCAATGGGTCGCCGCGCTTCCCGGCGCCATCGGCCGCATGGCGGGATTCGGAATCGGCCCGCTGATCGCCGCGAGTGCCGGGATCATCCTGCTCGGGCTGCTACGCACGCCACTGCGCTGGCTAGGCGCGGCCGCGGTGGTGCTCGCGACGGTCTGGGCGCTGGCGGTGCCGCAACCAGATGTCCTGGTTTCCGCCGACGGGCGCAATGTCGGGGTTCGTGGCAAAGACGGACGGCTGCATCTGATGCGAACCGCCAAGGACGTGTTCCTTCTGAAAGAATGGCTGGCCGCTGACGCCGACCCCCGGCAGCCCACCGATGCTTCGCTTGCCGAAGGCGTTTCGTGCGATGCGGCGGGTTGTGTGGGGCAGACAGCCGACGGCGGCTTCGTCACGCTGGCGCTGCGGCCTGATGCGCTGGCCGACGATTGCGAACGTGCGGCGCTGGTGGTGACCATGAGGCAGGCGCCGCCTTCATGTGCGTCGCCGGTGATCGATCGGGATCGGTTGCGAAGGCTGGGCGCGATGACGCTGCGGCGAACCCGTGACGGATTTGCGGTCGATGCGGTGAGGCCAAAAGGCGTCGATCGACCGTGGTCACCGGCGGTCGCGGGCGACATCGAGGCTGAAACAAACCTCATGACGCGCCCCACGGCCCCGCGCGCCGTCGATGCGACGCCATCGGAAGCCGACCTGCAGGCTGAGGACTGATTTGCCAATTCGCTTCGCGCGCATATCCCCCGGGGAGAAGATGACCTTGGGCCTCAGGGGTGTCTTGAAAGGTAAATTGTGCCGGTGTTACTCTGCGTAATGGACCCGACCAAGCTGCGGATGAGGTACCTGCTCGGCACCTTCCTCGCGGCGGTGGTGACCGCCGCAGTGTTGCGTCACGTCCTTCACACCCAAGTCGGCATCGCCCGCGAAGATATTCGCACGGGGGTTTTGATAGCCGCCGCTGTCGCCATATTTCTCCTCGTCGCCTTCTTCCGATGGAGTCGCCGTCAATGAGCGGCTTTTATTCCGCGGCGACGTTCGCCGCGGAGACCTCGGTCTCCTCGTACTCCAGCAAAATGGAAACGCGCGGAACATGCTTGCTGCCGATGAGCGTCAGCAAGGTCTGCGGCTCTCGCTTCACCCTGTGAATCTTGATCACCCTGATAGACGGATTTTCTGACAGCCAAAGGTCTCTTTGCTGTTCGGCATCCCGCTTATCGGTGCCCAAAATGAGATACTCTTTCACGTTAGTGCCCAGACGCTCGACCTTATTGGCCGACAGGAGAACGTCTATATTCGTGTTTGGTTGCCGCGATGTGGTTGCAGGAAACTCGCGCGAAAGGACCTCTGCGACAGCAGTCATTTGCAATCTCCAAAGCTCGCCCCCTGGCATGATGAGACCAGTAACCGTCGGTAACCGAGTCGGGGCGGGGCATATGTGAACCAGGTCACTTACCGGACAAAACTCGGCCGACCATTTAGACGATGAGATGAAGACGCCGGTTCACGTCGGCGGGCCGGCAGGCACGGTTATCCGGCGGTGGGAGACCGAAGGGCGGGGTATTCGCAAGCCGGGCAGGTGAGGGCAAACCGCCCGCGCCAGGTTCGGTAGTTCCGGCGAACCGGCAGTCTCTACCAGGCGGCCGGCTGGTAGGGGACAACGGGAACGGGACCGTAGTGCCGCACCCGGTGGAAAAATGGCCCCCAATTCGCGGCCGGGTAGACGTAGCTCATCGCTGACAGCGTGTTGCCATGACTATAGTCATAATACAGCGCATAACCGCTATGATGCCGATGCCGGTGTGCGCGAGCCTCGGCCGAGCCGGGGACCGAGAGCGAGGTCACCGCAAGGGTGGCAACCGAGGCCAAGACTATGACTGCCTTCTTCATCATCGATTCTCCAAAACGGCACTGAGCCAAGCGAACGCTATAGACCAGCGCCACAGTTTCAAGCCGCGATCATCCCGCTAGCCTTCGGCGCAGCTTGGACGTTACCGGTTGGCGACCCGGCCGCCAAGCCGTCTCTCGGCGGGTATCCCCCGGATGTGCTGCTGTTGGAAGCCCGGCCTGCAGGGGGCAGGAATGACGTGTCGCCGAGCCAATACTTTGAAAAAAGCGCTTCACTTCTCACCAAGCGCGAGATCTTTCCGCAGGTCGAATGCGCCCAAACGATATTCCTCGATTTCGGACGCCGTCCTGATCAGCGTAAACGCCGCGTTCGGAAGCTGCTCCCAGACAGCAAGATCTTCCGCCGCAATCGTGAGCCACCCGAACCTGAACATGTATCGGCCGGGTTCGGTCACTCGCCCGACCTGTCGCCATGTGACCTTCTTGACGGCCGTCGCGCCTAGTCTGTGCGCTACCTTGCTCGTGCGCATTTCGAAGGCGTCAAGCTGCAAAGCGAACGTCGCCAGCGCCAGCTTCAGATTGCTCAGTTCTTCGGCGCGCGCGTCGTCCCGGTGGTCGCCGGTGGGTGTCGCCTGCGGTTCGCTGCGGGCAATATCCATGATGGTACTCGACATGCCCCCGCCGGCCGCAACCGGCGAGGATATCCAGACGACCATTTCAATTCCGCCACCCGATCGGTCACCGGCAATTGCAGCACGGTCGCCCGCTGCCCCTCGCAGAGCTGGGTCACGAGCACATGGTTGCCATCTGGAAATTCGATCGCATCATGGTGGCGATGCGCAACATCGGGCTCTATCGCGCCGAATTTGCCCACCCGGAAATTCAGGGTTTTCGTCCAAATCCATCGGTTGTCGTATTTGACATTTTGGGCGAACGCCAGTTCGGTCCCAGGAAGCATGCAGACCGCCACCGCGGGCTCACTTTCTGAGGCGAAACCACGGGTCGAAGTCCCGCGGAATGTCGTGGTGATGAGCGTCTCCCCAACCCGGGCTGGGCGCGTCGCTACGGCGTGCAGACTATAGTCACACATCGGATTGCTCCTCGTTCGAGATAGCAACCCGCGCCCCTCGGAGGCGCAGGCCTCTATCAGAGTGGACAGTAGCGTATGAGTTTTTGCCTCGTTGTAGGCAATTGTGCGGCTCTACCCGGCGCGCCTGATCACAAATGCGTTTGAGAATGCGGGCCGATGCGAGGCGTGGACGCACCGCCAGCGCTAGCCGAGTTCTGGGCGAAGGAGTGGATTTGCCATCACCACCCGCGAAAGTGGGTGGTTCAGCCGGCGTCCCGGCTCCCAGGAATGTCGCGGAATACCGCATGCCACCCGCTGGCGCTTGTCATCGGCCTCGCCGTTGGCGAGACCCGGTGGCGGGATATGACGGCAGAGGCGGGTGGCCGCGACTATTTGGCGAGACGCCGTTCTTCGACGCGTCGATCGGCGCGTCCGAGGGTTTTTGGGGCCGGCTCGCTCAGTACTTCCGGTAAAGCCCGATCAGCTTGCCCTGAATCTTGACCCGGTTCGGCGGCAGGATGCGGACTTCATAGGACGTATTGGCCGGCTCGAGTGCAATCGATGCGCCGCGGCGGCGGAAGCGTTTTAGCGTCGCTTCCTCTTCGTCGATCAGCGCCACCACGATATCGCCGGTCTCGGCGGTTTCATTGCGCTGGATCAGCGCCATGTCGCCGTCGAGAATCCCGGCATCCACCATGGAGTCGCCGCGCACCTCGAGCGCATAGTGCTCTCCAGAACCGAGCATGTCCGGCGGCACGGAGATGGTGTGGCTGCGGGTCTGCAGCGCCTCGATCGGCGTGCCGGCGGCGATGCGGCCCATGACAGGCACGGCAACCGGACGGTTGTTATCATCTTCGGAGCCGACGCTGCTGCTGCGGACCCTGCCGAGCGTGCCTTCAATGACACTGGGCGTGAAGCCGCGGCGGCCGTTGCCATTATTGCTACCGCCCGAAAGTTCGGGAAGCTTGATGACTTCGATGGCGCGGGCGCGATTGGGCAGGCGGCGAATGAAGCCGCGCTCTTCCAACGCGGTGATGAGGCGGTGGATGCCGGACTTCGAGCGCAGATCCAGCGCGTCCTTCATCTCGTCGAAGGAAGGCGGAACGCCGGATTCCTTGAGGCGTTCGCTGATGAACCGCAGGAGTTCATATTGTTTGCGCGTGAGCATCTCGACCAATCCCCAAGTTTGCGTCTCTAAGCTTGATAATGCCGTTCGATTCCGAGACGTCTGAGTCAAAGGCCCGGAGTCAGGGACTTCAATTTGCAGGCGTCAACCTCAGAAACAAATCATGAACGGACACTATATGTTCCATATGTGTTCTGCAACCACTTAATTTTGCGTCAACAAAAACGGTTTCGCCGGACAGGCACCGGCTTGAGGGGTCAGCCCGGAAGCCGAAGGATATCGCAAACAGATCCGGCGGTCGCCGCGGCCGCGAACGGCGCGCGGATCACAAGCGCCTGTGCCGCAGCGAGATTTCCCAACAACGAGCTGTCCTGATGGTCGACCGGCGTGGCGATCAAAACGCCGTCGCTGCGCACTTCAAGGCGGGCGCGCAGATAGTCTTCACGCAAGTCATTGGCGGCGACATCGCGTCCGAGCAGCGCCGTCTCATGGGCGTGGTGGACGTCCGTCCGACCCGAAAGGCAGCGAATCAGCGGCACCAGAAACAGGAATCCGCAGACGTAGGATGACACGGGATTGCCGGGCAGGCCGATCACCCGCATTGCGCCGAGCCGTCCATGCATCATCGGCTTGCCCGGCCGCATCGCGATCCGCCAGAACGCCATGGTGACACCTTCGGCCTCCAGCGACTGCTTGACGAGGTCGTGGTCGCCAACCGATGCGCCGCCTGTGGTGATGAGGATGTCCGCGCCGCTGTCGCGGGCGCGGCGGATGCCTTCCGTGGTGGCCTCGACGGTGTCGGCGGCGATGCCAAGATCGACGGTCTCGGCGCCCTCGGCACGGGCCAGCGCCCGCAGCGCGTAGCCGTTGGAATAGACGATCTGCCCGGGGCCGGGGGTCGAGCCCGGCATCACCAACTCGTCGCCGGTGGCGAGCACTGCGACCTTCGGCCGGCGCCGCACCGCAAGCTCGGGATAATTCATGCCCGCGGCCAGCGAGAGATCCCGGTCGGTGAGGCGTATTCCACCTTTAAGCAGGACATCGCCCTCGCGGAAGTCGACGCCGGCGGGGCGGATATGCCGTCCCGGACGCGCCGCCTCGGTGATGGTGATGCCACCCCCTTCGGCCACGGTATCTTCCTGGATGATGACGGCGTCGGCGCCTTGCGGGATCACGCCGCCGGTAAAAATCCGCACCGCTTCGCCGGCGCCAACGCTTGTATCGAATGGGCGGCCCGCCGCGACCTCGCCGATCACTTTGAGCCGCGCCGCCACATCGGCAGCATCGGCGGACCGGACCGCGTAGCCGTCCATTGCCGACATCGCCTGTGGCGGCTGGGTGCGCAATGCCGCGACATCACGGGCGAGCACGCGACGATGGGCCGCATCGAGCGGGACCATTTCTTCGGGCAGCGGCTCGGCGCCCGCGAGAACCGCTGACAGCGCCTCGGTAACCGGCATCAATTCCAAGACAAAACTCCCAAAAGCCAAACTCCTAGATCCCAAGCGCTACCAGTGCGTGCGCTACATCGTCGGGCGATGTCACGTGAACGGCGGTCAGGCCGCACGCCCGCGCGCCGTCGATGTTCTCGGCGAGATCATCGAAGAACACGATACGGGAGGCGGGCACGCCGATCGCTTTCACCACATGATCATAGGCCGCGGCATCCGGTTTCCGAAGCCCGATCGCAGACGACAGAAAGATTTCGCGGAAATGGCCGAGCACCCCGGCATAGGCTTCCGAGAAATGTTCGACATGGGCGGCGTTGGTGTTGGAGAAGGCGTAGAGCGGCAGGCGCTGCGCTGCGCGCTGAAGCAGCGGCGCAATGCCCGGCATTTCGCCGGCGAAGATCTCGTTCCATCCTTCCAGGAACTGGGCGTCAGACAACTCGACGCCGAGCAGGGCGCGGAGTGCTGCAAAAAATTCGGCGTCGCTGATCTCGCCCTTCTCGTGCTGCTGATAGAACTCGTCGCGCCAGGAAAATCGCCCCGCGAGATGCGCGGGCTCGCAGCCGGCGTGACCGGCCCAGCAGGCGACAACCTTGCTGAAATCAATGTCGAACACCACGCGGCCGAGATCGAATAACAACGCGTCGGCGGCGCCGGGGGAGAGGAGAGGTGGGGTCATGGGGTCAATAACGATAAGGCTCGATCTCCAGGAGCGGGAAGGCGCTGAAGACGTGGGGCGGGTTGGTCGGCGCCGCCGGATGCAGATAGGACTTGTCGAGTTCGGCGAAACGCGTGACGCCCAGCAGCCCCAGAGACCTGATCACCTCGTCCTCGAGCAGTTCCAGCATCCGCACTACTCCGGTCTCGCCCTTGGCGGCGAGCGCCCAGCATTGCAGCCGGCCGATGCCGACGAGATCGGCGCCGGCTACAATCGCCTTGACGATGTCGGTGCCACGGCAGATCGAGCCATCGACCATGATCTTGGCGCGGCCGGCGACGGCGTTGACGATTTCAGGCAGTACATGCATCGAGCCGCGGCCATGGTCGAGCTGGCGTCCACCGTGGTTCGACACGTAGATCCAATCCACGCCGTGATCGAGCGCGATCAGCGAATCTTCCGCGGTCGCAATGCCCTTGATGATCAGCGGGATCTTGTACTTGTCCTTGATCAGTTTCACGGTGCGCCATTCCAGCCCTTTCTGGAAGTCGCCCCCGGTGGAGCGGGCGCGGCTGGCGCGGACGTAGCGCTTGGCGATGTCGCGCTCGCGGCGGCTGTAATGCGCGGTGTCGACGGTGAGACAGAACGCGGCATATCCGCTTGATATCGCGCGCGCGACATGGTCTTCGACAAAGGCGTCATCGCCGCGAACGTAGAGCTGAAAAATGCGCAGCGCGCCGGGCGCAGCCTCGGCGACTTTCTCGAGGCCGGGCTCGGAGACCGAGCTCAGCATATGGGCGGCGCCGAACGCGCCTGCGCCGCGCGCGACGGCTGCGGCTGCACCCGGATCGAAAATCTCGAGCGCGCCGACCGGTGCGAGCATCACAGGCAAGCGCAATTTGCGGCCGAAAACCTCGACGGATGCGTCGACCTTGGCGACATTGCGCAGCACCCGCGGCCGGAATGCAATCTCGTCAAGTGCCATGCGGTTGCGGCGCATGGTGGTCTCGGTCTCGGCGGCGCCGACAATGTAGTCCCAGGCATTCTGGTTGAGGTTGGCGCGGGCTTTCCGTACGAACTCGTGCAGGTTCTGGAATTCTTCGCCGCTGGCGCCGAGTTCGGCGGCCGTCCCCGGCCGGATGCGGGTCGCTTCGTTCATAGCTGTCCTCCCCAGGAATGCGTGAGCTCTTCGGTTAACCTTTCGCGTATAGCTTCCTGAGCCTCGGCGCCATCGCAAAAATTGGTATGGCTGGTATCAGCGGCGGCAACGTCTCTCCGATTCCTGAGTGGCGCGTTCCAGCCGGCACCAACAGCTTCGCGGTCGCGTTTCGTCCGCATCCTCCTATTGCGCAGCCAACGGCCGGCGAGCACGGGGTCGTCATGAAGTGGGGTTGCGATTCGACCCCGGGCAATTACAAATTCGATGTGAAACGAACGATTTCCGGCTTTGCCGCGGTCGCGGAGCGTGTATATCGTGAAACGGCCGGCGCAGAGCAAGACACCGATTTAACCACCCCGTGGCGGGCAGCAACTGACAGCAGGAAGGTTCGCGAACAATGCGCAAGAACTCCCTCTTTCTCCTCGGTGCGGCTACGGGTGTGGGTCTAACCCTTCTGGTCACCGGGCCTCAGGGCTCGCAATTGGTTGCGGCGGCCGTGGCCGCGACCGGCCCCGACACCTATTCCCAGCTTAACCTGTTTGGCGAGGTGTTCGAGCAGATACGTACGAACTATGTTGAAAGGCCCGACGACGCCAAACTTATCGAGGCGTCGATCAGTGGCATGGTCACGGCCCTCGATCCCCACTCGCGGTACATGAACGAGAGGGCGTGGCGGGACATGCGGGAGACAACCAGCGGCGAGTTCGGCGGGCTGGGGATTGAGGTCATGATGGAGGATGGCCTCGTCAAGGTGGTTGCGCCTATGGATGATACGCCCGCCGCGAAGGCCGGCATCATGTCAGGCGACCTGATCACCCACATCAATGACGAAGCGGTAGAAGGGCTCACCCTGGAGCAGGCTGTGAGCAAGATGAAGGGGCCGATCAGCACCAAGACCCGACTTAGAATCATCCGCAAGGGCACGGAGGCACCGATCGACGTTTCGATCATGCGCGAAATCATTCGCATGCGCCCGGTCAGCTACCACACCGACGGTGGCGATATCGGCTATGTCAGGATCACCACGTTCAACGAACAGACAACCGACGGATTGAAAAAAGCCATCGCCAACATATCGAAACAGATCCCGCCGGAAAAGCTGGCTGGCTACGTGGTCGACCTGCGCAATAATCCCGGCGGGCTGCTCGATCAGGCGGTCTCCGTGTCGGGCACGTTCATGGCGCGGGGCGAGATTGTCTCGACACGGGGCCGCACCGCAGAGGAGACCCAGCGTTTCGCGGCGCGAACCGGCGATCTCATCAAGGGCAAACCGCTCGTGGTGCTGATCAACGGCGGATCGGCATCCGCTTCGGAGATCGTGGCCGGTGCATTGCACGATCACAAGCGCGCGACCCTGATCGGGACCCGCTCGTTCGGCAAGGGCTCGGTACAGACGATCATTCCGCTCGGCACCGGCAACGGCGCGTTGGCACTCACCACCGCGCGCTATTTCACGCCGTCCGGTCATTCGATCCAGGCGCAGGGCGTCGCCCCCGATATCGAAGTGCTGCAGGATGTGCCGGACGAGCTGAAGGCACGCTCCGAGTTGAAGGGAGAGGCGTCCATGCACGGCCATCTTTCCGCCGAGGGTGCCGAGCAGTCCGGCTCGCAGTCCTACGTTCCGCCCGCGGAGAAGGACGACAAGGCGCTTGGCGCGGCCTACAACCTCCTGCGCGGCGTCACGGTCAATGCGGGTGTGCCTTCTAAAACGGCGGTTCCGAACTAGAGCCCCCGTTTCGATAAAATCGAAACGGGGGCCCTAGAGCGGGATGACTTTTCTTCGAATCGTCATCCCGCTCTATCTCTTTGTTTGAGCATGATCTTTTCGGAAAACCGGTACCCACTTTTCCGGATCATGCTCTAGATTCTTGATTTGACGCGTTTTCTTGACGCGAACCGGTCTCCACCCCGGATCAAGTCCGGGGCAGGCTTTCGCTTGAAAACGCTCTGGACCTTACGCGGTGGTCGGCATTTGCCGCCGCTTTCGGCGCGGGCTGAGGTCGGCGCCCGCTGATTGTTCGCGGTGGAATAGCCGCCTGATCTCCGCGGCCGGCTTTGCCGGACTGAACAGGTAGCCCTGCATTTCGGCGCAGCCGAGCGCACGAAGCAGTTCCCGCTGCTGTTGCGTTTCAACGCCTTCCGCGGTTGTCGTCATTTGACGGGCCGCGGCGATGTTGACGACTGCCTGCACAATACAGGATGACCCGTCCGGTTCTGCGATGTCGTTGACGAAGCAGCGATCGATCTTGATCTTGTCGAAGGGAAAGCGCTGCAGATAGCTCAGCGAGGAATAGCCGGTGCCGAAATCGTCCAGCGCGATTCCCACCCCGATGGCGCGAAGCTGATGAAGAATGGCGAGGGCCGCTTCGTCATCGCGAATGAGCACCGCCTCGGTAATCTCCAGTTCCAAGCGGCTCGCCGGCAGGCCGGAGGCCGCCAACGCTGCAACGATCTTCAACGCCAGCGTGCCGCTCTTGAATTGGACCGGCGAGACGTTGACCGCGAGCTTGATGTGATCTGGCCAGGTCGTGGCCTCCGCGCAGGCCGTCGCCAATACCCATTCGCCGAGCTGATTGATCAGACCGGTCTCTTCCGCAATGGGAATGAACTCGGCGGGCGAGATCATGCCGCGTTCGGAATGCCGCCAGCGCAGCAGGGCTTCGCAGCCGGTGATCTTGTTATCTCGAAGATTGACGCAGGGCTGGTAGTGAACCTCGAAGGCGCCGTCCGATATCGCCTGGCGCAGATCCATTTCCAGCATGCGGCGTGCTCTTACCCGCGCGTCCATTTCCGGTTCAAAAAACCGATAGGTCCGGCGTCCGGCGGATTTGGCGGCATACATCGCCAGATCCGCATTCTTCAGAATTTGATCGAGATCGGTACCGTGCTGCGGCGCCAGCGCGATGCCGATGCTGGCGTCGGTCGTCACCTGATGCCCGAGGCACTCGTAGGGCTCCCGGATCGTATCGAGAACGCGCATCACCAGACCGGTGACGTCGTCTGCAGTCCTGATCCCGGTTTGAACGATGGCGAATTCGTCACCACCCAGTCGTGCGACGAAGTCGGTATCTCTGACGCAACGGCCGAGGCTCGCAGCCACGGATTTAAGCAATTCATCGCCGATCAGGTGGCCGAGCGTATCGTTGACGCTTTTGAATTCGTCGATGTCGATGTAGAGCACCGCCAATTGCTCGCCCGCAGCAATGCGATCCAGTTCCTGTTTCAGCTTCTCGTGAAACAGCGCGCGGTTCGGCAGGTTGGTTAGCGCGTCGTAATGCGCGAGATGCGTGATGCGCTCCTCGGAGCGTCTGCGCTCCGTGACATCTTCGATCGTGGCCACCCACCCACCCGCTTCCAGCGGTTGGTTTATGATCAGGATCGATCTGCCGCCTGGAGCCTCTGCGATCTGATGCGTAACTTTCCCGAGCCGCACATTGCGGATGATGGCGCCGCAAAATTCCTCAACGTCGCCATCAAAGGATCCGGTTTCCTTGCGATGTGAGATCAGATCCTGCATGGTGCAGCCGGGCTTGGCCACGTCCGGTGACAATCCGAACATCTCGAGGTAGCGCCGGTTGCATACGGTCACACGCGCCAGCGCATCGTAAACCACGAGGCCCTGCGGAATGTTGTTCACCGCGGTGTCGAGGCGCTGCTTTTCCAATTGATGCTGCTGCGACAGCTTGCGAACGACAAGAAACAGCATGATCGCGATCACGAGCACCGAGAGGCCGGCCACGACGACCAGATATCTGGTTTGCTCGCGCCAATCGGCCAGCGCCGCTGCGACAGTCGTGGCGGCAATGATGGAGATTGGAAAATCGGCCAGTGCGCGGGCGGAAGCCAGCCGGTCCTGACCGTCCAGCGGACTGGTCAAACGCATCGTTCCGTGGTCGGACCTGGACAAGATCTGGCGATGCACCTGACCGCCTGCAAAATTCTTCCCGATCATCGCCTCGACATGCGGATAACGCGCCAGCAGCGTTCCGTCACGGTGGTACATGGAAATCGCCGCACCCTCACCAAGCGCCAGCGATGCGAAGTATTT
>WNGH01002162.1_pt1 | contig 24064 bp, 19 predicted proteins | sample 5400631 | NCBI WGS metagenome assembly WNGH01 (sample SAMN13153373, study PRJNA577476) | soil metagenome | isolation source: 115 cm soil or saprolite under Garry oak tree replicate 1 | place: USA:California | collected 2016-06-15
CCTTTGGCAATAACCTTTCGATCTTCGTCTTCAAAACCGCTGCCGCCCAGGTAGGCACCATCTCCACCTTTCGCGTCTACAGCGGAACGCTCAAATCGGATACCCACGTCTACAATGTGCGCACAAAGGCCGACGAGCGCATGGCACAGCTGGTCACGCCGCGCGGCAAAAACCAGGAGCCTGCCAGCGAAATTCCTGCCGGCGATATCGGCGCCGTAGCCAAGCTTTCCAATACCCACGCGGGTGATACGCTCGCCGTCAGTAAAGATGTGACCACAGCGCTGCAGCCGATTAACTTCCCCGATCCATGCTTCACGGTGGCAGTCTTCCCCAGGAGCCAGGCCGATCTCGATAAAATGAGCAACGCGCTGGCCCGCATCGCGGAGGAAGACCGCACGCTGCGCGTTGCACGCGATCCCCAGACCGCCGAAGCCCTGATGTCCGGCATGGGCGAGTCACACATTCAGATCGTAATCGAGAGTATCAAACGCAAGTACGGCGTCGACCTGGAGGTACGCGATCCTCGTATCTCCTACCGCGAGACCATCCGCAAGAAGGCCCGCGCCAATGGCCGCCACAAGCGGCAAAGCGGTGGGCATGGCCAGTTCGGCGATGTATGGCTGGAGATCGAACCACTCCCAAGAGACGGGGAAGAGACCTTCGTCTTCGAGGACAAAATCGTCGGCGGCGTAGTACCGGGCCAGTATATCCCGGGAGTCGAAAAAGGCGTGCGCGACTCGCTCAGGCGGGGCTTCATCTCTGGCAACCCTATGGTCTACGTCAAGGTCGCACTGGTGGATGGCAAATACCACCCGGTAGACTCCTCCGCGCAATCCTTTGAAATCGCCGCCTCGCTCGGTATGCAGGAAGCAGTGCCCCAGGCCAGCCCCACCATCCTGGAGCCAATTATGACCGTCACCATCACCGTACCCGAGAACAATATGGGCGACGTGATGAGTGACATCAACACCAAGCGCGGGCGCGTCCTGGGCATGGCTTCTGCAGGCACTGGCTTGCAGCAGATCACCGCCAATGTGCCCCAGGCCGAGACGCTGCACTATGCGACTGACCTGCGCTCGATTACCCAGGGTCGCGGCTCCTTCACCATGGAGTTTTACCAGTACGAGGAGGTACCTGCTAACATCCAGCAGGAAATCATCGCACAATACAAGAAGGAAAAGGGAGAGTCCGAAAAGTAGCCTTCACCCGTTGCCAGGGCGATTGCTCGCGGTCGCCCTGCCATCTTGACAACATCTGACCAATCGTATATACTTTTGTGTATACACGACTATACGAGGGGGAGATATATGCAGGTAGTAAAATTGCGCAAGGTGGGTAATTCGACCACAGTAACATTGCCAGCCTGGGTGGTGGAAGCGTTGCACCTGCGCGAAAACGATGAAATCGCCGTTGAGGTTGCTGGTGATCGTATCGTGCTCACACGCGCCACAGCAGATTTCCAGGATGCATGGGCAGCGTATCAGGCCATTGAGCCACATTATCGGAACGCGAACCGGAAACTGGCTGAGTAGGTCTTATGATCCGTTTCCTCCCCGAAGCGATCATTGTAGCGATTCATGATGACCAGATCCGCTTATACGGTGGTGCATATGGTGTGCGCGATATCGCAGGGCTTGATGCTGCACTTCATATGCCACAAGCTCATTTCGGTGGACAGTTTTTGCACCCCACTATCTTTCATATGGCTGCAGCATATGGTTTTCATCTTTGCCAAAATCACCCATTTCTCGATGGGAACAAGCGCACCGCAGGTATGGCCATGCTAACATTTCTTCAACTGAATGGATTAGAGCCCACTGTGGCTGAGTCTGATTACTATGACACAATGATGGCGGTTGCGACTGGACAGATGAGCAAAGAGCAATTGGCAGTTTGGCTGCAAACGGCGGTGAGTGGTACTCCGCCGGATATAACAGAAGAATAACTTGAATACAGGATTGTGGCATTATCGATGTGCTCAATAAATTGGCACTCTACCTCCCCCGATTCTTCCCCTGCTTCCCTTGTTTGGCCCCTTGCCTCTTTTCCTTCCGTAACACGGCATCCGCATCAGCCTCATGCCCATGGCTGATCAACCATTCACGAGCGCGACCATGCAGATCACGCAGCGTCGCGCTGCCAGCGATCATCATCCACATGGCGAATTCTGCGTCAATTGGCTGCCCCGGACTCCATTGCCCTTCAGCTATAAGAAAAGCTCGTACCTGCTTCACATCGAGCGTGCGTAGCACTGTATCTAATCGTTGCCGGAAGTTTGCGTAATCTGTCATATTTCATAATCCTACCTTTTTAGCGCAGGCAAGGGAGTATAGGGATTTTATCAGCTTGCTCTGAAGAGCTATCTAGTCTTCAGGACTGTCTTGAGCGTATGGCTCTCACCACGAAGAAAGCGGCAAGCGCAACAAGTACAGGCCACGCTGGAATATTGAGGATGGTACGCCCATCCTTCTCTTTCACCATGAGCAAAGAGAAGGAATTTAATTTGCTGAAGAAATCCTGCTTCTCGCTTCGCACAGTGCCAAGAATTAAAATAGTGGTCCGATCTTTGGTCGGATCTTCTTGTACCATGAGCCTCTCCGTTTTTGTTTTGTATGATTATCCCCTGTTGTAAAGATTTAAAGCATATTCCGCCGGAGTGCTTCCAACGATGGTTTTAAAGTCTTTGATGAAGTGCGCCTGATCGGAATATCCCAGTTCCACTACCATCCCCGGCCAATCCACCACTTCGCCCCCGGCCAATCGTTCAGCTACTTCGTGGAGTCGGTAGCGTTTGATCACCCACTTGGGGCTGACGCCGACATACTGCCTGAAGAGCCGTTGTAATGTCCTTTTGTTGAGATGGAGTTGGCTCACGACGTCATCAACCTTGGTGATCTCTCGATGAGCGATAATATAGTCAACGATCTCATTAATGACCCTGACATTCTTATCCCGCTCCGGAAGTCTCTCGCGTAGGAAATTTTCCGCAAGCGCTACCATCTCTCCTTCGTCCTCCCGTGAGAGAATCGCTTCTTCCAGTGCTTTGCAATCGACTCCGAAGGCATCCCAGAAACTGATGGAACTATTCGTTAATTGGGAAACTGGCGCTTTCACAAAGGGATAAAAAGCCCCGGGCTTGAATTTAATGCCAAAAACTCGGCCTTTGTTTTCGAGGAGGCGCGCGAACTTTCCCGTCTCCACGCCAAAGACTCTCGATTGATCTTTCTCAAAGACCAGGTTGACGCAAGGGTAAGGGAGCGTCTCCTGCACGTAGGGTTCTTGTCCTCTGAGATCCCAACTGACGATCCAATAGCGTTCTACGAAGAAACTCAGGTCCTGTGCAGGCAGATGTCGTGAAAGCTGAAACTTCTTTTCACCCGCTTTAAGGTTCAAAATGCCCCTGGGTTGTCCAATGGTTGACTTCATTATTATTAATTCACACCTTGCAAAGTCTTCGTCTCAGGGATGTGTCATCCCGGATGCTATAGGCAACGCGATTCATTGCCTATTTTATAGCACAAATTTTCTTAAATGTCGCGTTTTTACAATACTCCCTAAAGATCATGTGCTATCATCATTCCGTAGGGGCGGGAGTGGTGCTGGGTTGGGAGGGGGCCTTTATGGCCGCCCGCCCTTGGGTTGTGTGAAGATCGGATGCCTACCGACCGAACAAGGGTTACGCGGGCGGCCATAAAGGCCCCCTCCCCTACGGAATGGTGATGAGCTTTGCGTCAGGTTGATGCCTATTGGGCGACCCTCGCGGTCGCCCTTCACAGAAGGGAGAGGATACAATGAATCGCTATATGCAAGAGAAATGGCCCTGGATTGAGGGAACACATGGGATGCGCTCGCAGCTGCTAGACATTCTGAGCGATGCTGACCTTGCTTTTAGCCCTGGTGGGCAGAATATGACGTTAGGCGCCTTATGCCGCGAGATGGGTGAAATCGAACATTCGTATACCCAGTCGTTGAAAACCTTTAAGCAAGATTGGTCATATCGCAACACGGAAGCGGGTTTGGAGAGCAGCGTCGCCCAGCTCAATGCATGGTTTCAAACACTAGATGAAGAGATGAAAGCAACGGTTTCTGCCTTATCGGACGAGGACATGACGAAGACGGTTGATCGCGGCGGCTTTTCGCTGCCAGTTGAACTTCAACTCGATGTCTATCTCCAGGCACTGCTGATTTTCTTCGGGAAGGCCACGGTCTACCTCAAGGCGATGAACAAACCTTTGCCTGAGCAAATTAAGGAATATATTGGGTAAGAACTGGCAAGCAGCCTATCGCAGAAGTTTAGTGAAATCTTCTCCTAAAAGCTGCTCGAGGTAAGGAGTGACCTTCCAGAAATCTTTGAGATCCTTATATTCCTGCACGAACTTAGGGTCTCCAACCTTTAGAGATTTCACCGCCCGGATCATTAAGTTTTTTGTTGTGTGCTCACTTGAGACAAACTGCACCACGTCCGTCTGGTAGCCCATGATGCGCAGGATCAAGGCACGGAAGGTGTCGGTCAGAATATCGCCCAGCCGTTCCTTTAAGATGTTATGTCGCTCTACCGGCTCGAATGGATGGGGAGTGGGCTGGTGATCGAGTTGTTCCTGGAGGTGATGCTGGCAACACGGTGCGCTGATAATCAGTTTGCTTTGCCATCTTATACCCTGGGCCACCGCCTCATCGGTGGCGGTATCGCACGCGTGGAGAGCCAACACGATGTCCGGCGCCGTAACTGGCTTAAAATCTATTATGCTGGTCATCTGAAAGGTGAGGCCGGACCAGCCTAAACTCGAACTTTTCTCGGCGTGCCCCCTTAAGAGTTCGCCATTGACGTCAATACCCGTCAGACGGATTTGTATGTTCAACACACAGTTGAGATAATAATAGAAAGCGAACGTAAGGTAAGCGTTGCCACAGCCGCAATCTACAACATAGAGCGGAGATGTGTTGAATTTTTCCAATTCCCCAGTTTGCTGTACAAGCTTTAAAAACTCATTGATCTGCCGGAATTTACTCTGCATATCCGCTCTGATCTTACCGTCTTGAGTCATGATGTCGACCGCTTTCAGGAAAGGAGCAGCAGCATCGACCGCCAATAACACTTTCTTCTGGCGATCATGAGATAGATTCGCTTCCATTGGCGGGACCGCGGATGTAGCGTTGTGAATGAGAGCCTTCCCCTTATTAGTAATAGTAATGTCAATAGTGTTATGAGCCATTTGCACATGCACATTTTTAAACTCAAGCGCCAGGATTTGTGCAAGCTTTTCTGCAATTTCGTCGCCCCGGTAGTTTTTAGTGATGTCCTTCTTCACGTCAAAATACGAAAACTGCATATGCTTCTGCCCTCGTACAAGCACGGGCCGGACAATCACCTTCATCCATGCAACAGCCCGATTCCGGGGTTGACCGCTAAAAGTAGCCTTAATAAAATCCTCATTGTTTAGGATACTGTCCCTGATAAGCTGTTGATAATCGTTCGTTACCGATCCGATACCCATTTCTTCTCGCCGCATTTACTCCTCTAATTATGAACTTTAAAAAATCAGTAACTACTCAGGTACCTGATTCCTCGCCGCCTACGGCAGCTCGCGTCTTTGTTCCTGCGGGCGGTGCAGCCGGCGGCTGCACCGCCCGCAGGAACAAACCCTCTTGCGAACCACCGAAGGTGGTGAGGAATCCTGAGCAGTTACGAGAGATCTAATTTAAGATACCACACTTCCCGGCGCAAGACGGTGATCTCTTCCTGCAGGCGCTGCAGCGTTGAAGTAGACTCGAGCAACTGCTGCTTCTGCTCAAGCTCCATATCCATGAGATAAGCGATGAAGTAGGAAAGTTCTTCAGGGAGAGCCGGTATATTGACCGGCGACGGTTTCTTACCCGCCGCTTGAAACAGCATCTGCAGAAAGGTGTTGAACAGGTCCTGGGCCTGCCTGGCAGTAGTAGTCAACTGCTGCTCTGGCTCCGGAACATCTTCATATTGCTCAACCAGGCCGGAAAGATAGGGCTTTTCGCGATGCTGGCTGAGAATACGAAACCGGTGCACGCCCATGGCCATGAGATTGTAGCGGCCATCCGCAAGCTCATCCAGTTCTTGAATATCCGCTGTGGTGCCGACAGGATATGGTTCCTCCCGCAGGTGCTCGCTTTCCGCCCTTGCCAGCACTACGCCGAAGAGCTTGTCCTCCCTTTGGCACTCGGCAATCATCAAGCGATAACGTGGTTCAAAGATATGCAGAGGTAACACCATGCCTGGAAAGAGCACTACATTCAACGGAAACAATGGCAGCTCGATTGTGCTGGGTGACATGGGTCTTCTCCTTTGTAAGAAACAATGGTTAGTACAGGTAATCTGTATATCACCTGCCCGATACTCATCGGTTCAGGCATATTGACTATGAGATTCATTTTCTAGTATCTTACCATAACATAGGAGGAAAATACCCGGAACCTTCGTTTTCGCATCAGGGCTTTCCTGAAGTGAGCTGGCAGCGAGATTCTTAGGAGGTAGCTTCTCCGCTCGTGCATGCTTGCTGCAACAAAAAGGCGAACAGATGACAGAATTATTCGTCGGGATTGATACCGGAGGCACCTTTACCGATTTCGTCCTCCTCCAGGACGGCAAAATCAGGATTCACAAAGTCCTTTCCACACCTGGCGACCCCGCACGGGCCATACTTCAAGGTTTGACCGATCTTGGCGTATCCGGGAACCTCGATGCGCTGGTTCATGGCTCGACCGTCGCAACCAATGCCGTACTCGAACGCAAGGGTGTGCGCACCGGACTGATCACGACAGCCGGTTTTCGCGACGTTCTTGAGATTGGCAGACAAACACGTCCGAAACTCTACGCTCTAAACGTCCAGAAAGAACCGCCGTTAGTGCCTCGCCCACTGCGAGTCGAGGTAGTCGAGCGCCTCGATGAACTGGGCGAGGTGTTGATCCCGCTCGATGATATATCGCTGAAGGCCGCGCTTGAGCACTTGCAGGCAGCAAACGTGGAAGCAGTCGCCGTCTGTCTCCTGTTCAGCTTCACCAACCCTGATCACGAACGCAGCGTAGCCGGGGCCGCGCGAGCCGCTGGTTTCTATGTTTCAGCTTCATCAGAGGTACTGCCGGAGTTCCGCGAATACGAACGCACCAGCACCGTTGTGCTCAATGCGTATGTCGGGCCGCTGATAGAACGTTACCTCCTGCGGCTGGAAGAGTCGCTGCCCAGGCATACCTCCCTACGCATCATGCAGTCGAATGGCGGCTCAATTTCAAGCGCTACCGCTCGGCGCGAGGCTGCCCGCACCCTCCTCTCCGGCCCGGCTGCGGGGGTCGTCGGGGCGGCATTCGTAGCCGGTGCCTCGGGATTCAAGCAGGCCATCACCCTGGACATCGGGGGCACCTCTACCGACGTTGCCCTCGTCGATGGTACGATTGCTCAGACTACTGATGGCAAAATCGGCGGCCATCCCGTCAAACTGCCCATGATCGATATCAATACAGTTGGAGCCGATGGCGGCAGCATCGCCTGGTTCGACACAGGTGGCGTGTTGCGCGTTGGACCGGGGTCGGCGGGCGCCGATCCTGGTCCGGCCGCCTATAGCCGGGGAGGAACTGAGCCCACGGTCACCGATGCCAACGTTGTCCTGGGCAGGCTGCTGCCGCAGGCATTCCTTGGAGGCACAATGTCGCTCGATAGCACGCGAGCACGTGAAGCGGTGCTGGGTATTGCTGAACGCCTGGGTACAAGTCCAGAAGAAGCGGCATTGGGTATTGTGCGTGTGGTCAACGCCAATATGGAAACCGCCATGCGCGTCATCTCTGTTGAGCGAGGCTTCGATCCGCGCAATTTTATACTGGTTGCCTTTGGCGGTGCCGGTCCACTTCACGCCTGCGAACTCGCGGCCGCCTTACAAATCCCGCAGGTCCTTATCCCGGGCTCGCCAGGAGTGCTCTCGGCTCTTGGTATGCTGGCCGCCGATATTATAAAAGACTACGTTCGCACCGTTATGGTACCCAGCGAAGCGGCACAGGCAAGAGTAGATGCAGTCTTCAGCGAGTTGGAGCAGCAAGGACGAGCAGACCTTGCCAGGGAAGGCTTTTCCTCTGAGCAGGTCGCCGTTGAGCGCTTGCTCGACCTGCGCTACCTGGGGCAATCCTACGAGATCGTAGTGCCTTACACTGATAAAGTCACCGGGGCAGTCGCCAGTTTTCACGCAGCTCATGAGCGCCGCTTCGGCTACCATAATCCACTTGAGCATGTGCAGGTAGTGAGTGTACGTCTCAAAGCGCGCAGCCGCCCCACGCGCCCGGTTTTAGCACAACGAGATGGAGAGAAACAGGCGATTGTAACACCGGCAGCGGTGCAACCGGTTATCTTCACGACCAATGGTACAACCGCGCAGGATACAGCGGTATACAAGAGAGAAGCGCTCTTACCGGGGATGACGTTCAAAGGGCCTGCCATCGTGACGCAGTACGATACGACGACGGTACTACCGCCCGGATGGCTGGCAGAGATCGACGCGTTTGGACATATTATCGCCAGGTATACAGGCAAGGAGGAACAGGCCGGTGAGTGATAAAACATCCGTTAATCCCGTTACCCTGGAACTGTTCAGGAGCGCGCTAACCGCTATTGCCGAGGAAATGGGAGCAGTGTTGACCCGCAGCAGCTATTCTCCAAACATCAAGGAGAGGCGGGACTTCTCCTGCGCGCTCTTCGAGCGCGAGGGACGGCTCGTGGCCCAGGCGGCTCACATTCCGGTCCACCTCGGCTCGATGCCTGACTCGGTCGCGTCTGCACTCCACATGTTCGATCACTTCTCTCCTGGCGATATCATTGTGCTCAATGATCCTTTCTTAGGCGGGAGCCATCTCCCTGACATCACCATTATTGCGCCCATTTATGTGCAAAGCGCGGGCGTACCATACCTGGTTGGTTTTGCCGCCAACCGCGCCCATCATTCTGACGTCGGGGGCATGTCGCCCGGCTCAATGCCGATGGCGACCGAAATTTACCAGGAAGGTATCATCATTCCCCCGCTTAAACTCTGGGATGCTGGCCAGCTGAATCAAGTAGCGCTTGACCTGATCCTACGCAATGTTCGCACACCGCAGGAGCGCCGGGGCGACCTGTCCGCGCAAATCGCGGCAAACCGCACCGCCATACGGCGCATACAAGAGCTGGTCGATAGGTGGAGTATTCCGACCACAGAGGAACACATTGCCGCTCTGATCGCCTACGCCGAGCGCATCACCCGCGCGACCATAGCAGCAATTCCAGATGGGTGCTACGAGTTTACCGATTACCTTGACAACGACGGGACCAGCGACGAACCCGTCCTAATTACTGCCAGGGTCACAATACAGGACGACACGCTTACCGTCGACTTCACGGGAAGCGCGCCACAAACCCGTGGCAATGTGAATACAGTCGCTTCGGTTGCCAAATCAGCTACCTACTATGTCGTTCGTTGTCTCATGCCAGGCGACGCACCGATGAACCACGGCACATTCGCGCCGGTTACAGTGATCGCGCCTGCAGGAACCATAGTGAATGCACGTCCACACGCGGCGGTAGCCCAGGGCAATGTAGAAACGTCGCAACGCATTACCGATGTTGTGCTTGGAGCGTTAGCCTCGGCACTGCCCGAGGTTATTCCGGCAGCGAGCCAGGGCACGATGAACAATATCACAGCCGGGGGTATCGACCCGCGCACGGGGCAACCTTTTGCTTACTATGAGACTATGGGAGGCGGCATGGGAGCCAGGCCCGGGCTCGACGGGCTCTCGGGCGTCCACACGCACATGAGTAATACGCTCAACACTCCCATAGAGGCCTTCGAATATGCTTACCCCATGCGCATCACAGCCTATCGACTACGTGACCACTCCGGCGGGAAAGGCGCGGCACGAGGCGGTGACGGGCTGGTGCGAGAGATCACCTTCGAGGTGCCCACGGAAGTCACACTGCTTACAGAGCGGCGTGTCACGACACCTTACGGCCTCCAGGGCGGCGAACCCGGCACGCGCGGTGAAAACCGCCTGCAGCACGGAGACCAGGAAATACTCCTGCCCAGCAAGGTACATTTCCAGGCATCCCCTGGCGACCGGTTGACAGTCCTTACGCCTGGCGGCGGCGGCTGGGGCGAAGCGCCCGGATCGTGAGCTTTAAACAATTAATCCGGCATACGAATGGGTGTAGCCGCGCGATTATGAACTTTCACGAAATAATCCGGCAACAAACCGTAGGGCGCGATTTATCGCCGCCACCGCCGATTTATCGGCCCTCGGGGCTGTTCCGATACCTGGATTAATTCATTAAAACTCATTATCGCGCTGGGGGGTGGGGCAAACCCCAGCGTAATTTTTTAAACTCCATAATCAAGGCGCTCCATAGCGCTTGAGCAGTTCGCCCCGTGACATCCACACCTCCTGGGGATAAGAACCGTAAGTGGTTCCCTGCAGGAGTCTGTCCAGCCCTCTCGCGTGATAAAGCACCAGCAGGCCAGTCATAAAAAAGCGATCCATCCAGGTAAGGACGTTCTTTGGACGCTGGCGCAGAGTGAAACCCAGGCGCGGGGCGCCGCGGCTCAGCAGCGTCACGCCATAAATAGCGCACACGTTGGCAGGAAAATCCGCTTCCTGCACCCGGGCCGCCAGGGCCTGCAGGTCCTGGGCAATCATCCGCAGCAGGCCCCATGGGCCCGTGCGAGTCGCTGCATTCAGGATCGCCTGGTTGCTGAAATGGAGTACGCCTATACGGTCGCCTGAGCGAATGTATGTCCCGTCGGGCAACTTCATTGGCCGTCCATGGTAGTGAGCGATCTGCAACTGTAGCAGGCCATTTGGAGCGCGAGGAACTGGCTTTACACGCCACAGGTAAAGCGTGAACCGCTCCCACAGCGGCCAGAAACGCAGGAAGCCTCGTGCCTGCCCCGCACGAGTCTGAAATGCCAGCCTCCAGCCGACACCCACAGTACGTTGAGGAGCCTGTGCCTTTAGTGCGATGCGTACGTCCCTCTGCACGCGCACTCTGAGAATAAAGTATGCGCCCATGAGCAAGAACAGGGTCGCAAGAGCGAAAACCAGGCGATACCCAAGGGCCGTCTGCCCAAATAGATTGGCGATAAAGATGGTCAGGCCGCCCAGTACGGGGGCTATGATGGCTGGCAGCGTCGATGATGCGCTCCACAGGCCTAAATCCTTGCCCACCGTTTCCAGCGATGGCAGCGCATCGATGGCCAGGGCCCAGTCAACGCTGGTATAGGCTCCGTAGCCCAGCCCGAATAGTATTCCCAGGGGCCAGAGCGCCAGGTCGGCAGGAAAAACCACGAATGCCATGGCAGCAAGCGCCATGCAGACGGTAGCGACAGCAACCACAGGTGTACGCCTGACATGATCAGAGAAGATCCCGAGCGTCAGGGCGCTGAAGATGGCTCCCACCAGCGCCAGCACCGCCACCGCCGCCGTGGTCTGCACAAAATTGGTGATATGCGCCACGTTCGCAAAATAGTACTCGATAAATGTCATAAACAGGCTGAGTCCCATCATAACGAAACAGCGCGTGAGGAAGACCCAGATGAAGTTGTAGTCACGCCAGGGTTCCAGCCAGTTACTCACCAGCCACTGGCGTCGTCTAACCTTGCTGCTCATCTCTGCCTGGACCTCTTGAATTTTCCTGGCAGAGAGGGGAGCCTCGCGCACACCAATAACGGTGATCATGACGCACACGAACAATGCTATCGCGGTCCAGGTGTAGTAATAGGCAGCACCACGCCGGATAATGCCACCCGCGGTGACATTGAGGCTGACCTGGCCCAGTAACCACGCCGCAAGCCCCAGGCTGCACACGTTGCCAATAATAGTCATCAATCCCATATAACCGGAGGCCTCACCGCGCTGCTCCTCCGGCACACGATCTGGTAACAGGCTCTGGTAAGCGGCAGTAATGCCATTGTTACCTAGCTGGAAGACCAGAAGCCCCAGCACAAAGATAATCGCATTGGCAGCCAGGGCCAGTATGAGCGGACCAAGCAGCAAAAACAGCATGCCTGCCAGGATATATGGTCTCCGCCGCCCCCAGGGGCTGCGTGTATTATCAGAAATGGTGCCGACTATGGGGGGCACAATCAACGATAGCAACGCCCCCAACGTCGCGATCCAGCCCAGAAAGGCTGCCTGCTGGGCGCTCCCTACTTCACCGGGCGAGACAAATAGCAAGACCTGGGTGGGGATTACAATCGGCAGGAGGGCGGCAGACTGGAAATTCAGCGCAAACCATAAATTGCTGAGCGTGAGTTGCTCGCTTATGGTGAGCGGGTGCGATTGATGGGAATTTTGTACAGCCATACACTCAGCCTGGAATTAGAGTCATCCTTCTCTTCTTTGAGGTAGGGAGCATGATGCAGCTACGAGGAGAGTTACCCGCTTGCAGCACGGAACCGCCCGTGACTGGTGTGCAGGCAGGGTAACTTCGTTTCATCATACAGATTATCTTACCATAAATAAGTATCGATGTGCGTTCTAAGGACAGGAGATTCGAGGCTTAGGCATGGTTCAAATGAACGTGACCGTTCCTCTTCAACAGAAAGGTCCAGCCCTGTCATGCTGAGTGAGCCGAAGCCCTGAGCGCAGCGAAGGGGCAGCGAAGCATCTCGCTGCCCCTTCGCGGAGTTTACCCTTGAGCGAAGCGAAGGGCTCAGGGTGACATGGTGTGACTGTACAAACTATCAAGGACTCTTCTTCACCATTGAACCTTGCCTTAAGAGGAAAAGGAGCACTATCGAGAATAAAAAAGTTGGGCGACCCGAATCTTCAGGGCGCCCACATGAAAAACATTCTGCCTCAGGGTCCTATTGTTGGCGTTGGAGTTCAAGGCCCCGGCGGCGGCGCTTGACAAGGACTATTTCCGGGCGTTGGAGTGCCGCCTGTTTGTGTAGTATCGCAGTTGGCAATGCCGGTCTGCTGGGGCACCTCGTCATCGAGCATCCAGTCGATAATGCCAGTCCCCTCGAGGCCATTGAGTCCCGAGACAGCCTGCTGGTGCACACCAGGAGGTACAACGAACGTTGCCGGGGTAAACGGAGAGTGGTACTTGCCACAGGGGATACCCGCGCCATCTACGTTACACGCGCCGCTCACCCGCTCGATGACACTATGCCAGATGGGAGCAGCACCCGTAATACCGACTACATTCCCCACGAACTGGGAATTGTCGGCATTGCCCGACCAGACGCCTACCACCACATTTGGCGTGTAGCCAAGCGTCCAGTTATCTACAAAATTATCCGTCGTGCCAGTTTTGGCCGCCACCACGTGTTGCTTCCCATCAGCCTGCTGCCAGTCATACATCGAGAGCACATGATCACCCGAGAATTCAAGGGCCCGCGCCGGCTCATCTGAGAGGATAGAGGTCATCAGGTAGGCGATCTGCGGGCTGATAACCTGAACCCCGTTGGGATGAGCTGGATCGTAATGATAGAGGTGATTGCCGTAGTTATCCCAGATATCCAGGATACCCTTTGGCGGGACGCGCACTCCCTGGTCGGCAAACACCTGGTAAGCGCCCACCATCTGGATCAGTGGTACACCGGCCGTACCAAGCGCCATGGCAGGTCCGAACAACTGCGGGATGCCGGCGTTGGTACCATGCTTCGCATTGTACATCGCCACGTCTTCATCTATCGCCGAAATGCCCAGGCGGCGTGCCATGTTCACCACGTTATCCATGCCGGCATACTCGAACGCTTTTATCGCGGGAATGTTGAACGAATTTGCAATATCGAGACGAATAGGGGCGTTCAGGTTGTGATACCCGCCGCCGTAATCCGTGGGGTGGTAGGCATTGTGTTGAGGATCAGTTTGCGGCCCTCCGGTAGGAAAATAGGTCTTTTTATCCGGCAGCACCAGGCCTGGATACCAGCCCATCTGGAAGGCAGCCGCGTAGATAATTGGCTTGAAGGACGATCCGGTTTGGCGATACGCGGTGGCCGCATTGAAATTTCCCCCGACCCTGGGATTGTGGGAATACCAGTCAGTACTGCCATCCATCGCCAGTACCTCACCGGTTTTAGCATTCATCACAACCACTGCAGAGTCGTTGACGTTATGCACCTTGTTGAGAGGGCCATAATCGCCGATGAACGGCTGATATTCCGGCTTATCAAGATGACGACGTACGGCATTCTCGACAAAGGCTTCCAGGTTGACATCGATGGTCGTATATATATTGAAGCCGCCATTGAGCAGTGTCTCCGCCCCTATCTGGGCTTCTAGTTGTTGAATGATCCAGTAAACAAAATGCGGGGCGCGGATATTGCGTACATAACGTGTGAACGTCATCTTGGCAGTCAAAGCTTCTGCCTGCTGCACCATGCTTTGTGTGATCGTACCCAGGCCAGGTACCTGGATACCCAGCGAGAGCATCTGGTTGAGTACAAAGTCCTGGCGCACTAAAGCTCGTGCCCTGTTGTCGGGGCCGAGGGTCGGATCATAGCCCGGTGGATTTTGTGGCATCCCTGCCAATAACGCAGCACGTGCCAGCGCTAAGAGCGGATCGTGCTTGCCCTGTGCATTCATGTCAAGAAAAGCTATGGCAGGAGTACACACGTGCTGCGCGTTACATTGCGGCGCAAGGTGGAAGTAGTCTTCAGCGGCGGCATCTACACCGAGATCCTGTGCGCCAAAGGCCGAGACGTTGAAATACATCTCCAGAATCTTCCACTTAGGATACTGTTGTGTCAGGCCGATGGCAAGCGCGGCCTCTGTCAACTTGCGACTTAGCGTGATCTGCTTCTCATTGGTGAGGTTTTTAATCAACTGCTGTGTCAGCGTGCTTGCGCCGCTGACCACTTGGTCGTTGTGTTGCACATACTGAATGCCCGCACGGAAAATAGCCTGCGGGTCAATGCCGGGGTTGTCCCAAAACGTCTTATCCTCCGCGGCTACCATCGCGTCCCGCATGATCTGTGGAATGTACTTATACGCAACGGCTGTGCGACGACCTCCCCCGTTATTGTCATATACATCATAGAGCAGGACGCCGTTACGGTCGTAGATACGAGAGGTCTGGCTGATCTGCTTGTTCGCCAGCCCCTGCAGGCGCGGCAGTTGGTTCTGGTAATAGGCATACGCTGAAGCAGCCCCCGAAGAAGTGGTTATCACCAGCAAAAGACAAAAGGCTATAGCCAGGCTAAATGCAATTTTCGTCCCACCGAACTGTGCGCGCTTCAAGCGTTCGCGGCGGCGGCGCATCAGCATAGAAATGCGCGTAGCGCGCGAACGTTTCCAGGGTTTCGACTTTTCAGCCGGAGGTGGACCGCTGGGCCGGTAGAGGACCAGTGGCTGCTGCTCGACGGGCGGGATGGCGCGCATGCGTCCAGACCAGCGGCGCATTGTCTGCATGGTGTTGGACATCCAACCCTGCGACCCGGCCGGGGGCGGCACATGTGACGCAGGCCATGCTTGCTGTTGTATGGGTTGTGCTGGCGGCGGAGGCGAATAAGGGGGACGTATCAAAGGAGAATATTGTTGTGGTATTTGTTGTTGTTGACCATTATCACGGAATGAGCCTCCCGCGCGTGGATCCCCATTATTGCCAGCGGGATGATTGGTATTGGTCTGTTGTTCGTTCCAAAATACATTACCCATGCGTCATATGTATCCTTAATAGGAGCGGTTCTCTCACTTTGCGTACTATGTACACAAGCCCTCTATCGCTCTATCTCAAAAGAACGAGACAAATGCTTAGTTTCAGGTAGAATAGGAGTGACGATCTCGCCCGCCGCGCAACTCATAGAAGCCCGGCTCACCACTTTTAACGAGGCAGGCAGTATACGATAACAAGGTCGCCCATTCGGGCCACTATATGCTGTCATGAAGAAACAGGTAAAGGGTATTATCGAATCATTCAGTTATGTAGGCCCAGCGTTAAGATAGCGGCCTGGTAACCGCAAAGTGGATAAGTGCGGCACAGTTTAGCCCGGCGGGACTCTGATGCGCTGAGTTATCGGCTCAGTTAGATGATCGGCACAGTTTTCGGCAAGATAGACTGGACAACTCTGCCGATACCTCCTACGAAGGCGGAGAAACTGAACCGATAAGATCAGTTCACGGCGCAGTTTCCGCCGGCACGAGCGGCTCGAGTCAGCAGGTATCTCTTGTGAGAGAAACTGTGCCTCACTTCTCTACTTTGCGGCTCTGGGGCAGCTTCCTTAACATCGATCCTAAAACGTAGGTATCCGCGTATCGCTCCGAATAATGTATGGATAACCCATGCACGCTTGCCTGCAACTATTTCATACATCCCATCAGTTTATACATGTTGCTAATAGGATTTGCTTGTACTATATTTAATATCGTATATTTCTGTATATACACTCCATTCAGAGGAACAGAGTAAGATGCGGGCCCTTTATAATGTCCTCTTAATGACTAAGTTCCCTTCTCCACGCTATTTCTATACAATGGCAGTGCCTGGATGAACTGGAGCGCTCAATCCTGGAGCAGCAGATGCCGAGAAGTCTTGCGGATGTGTTACAGGTGCGACAGAGTGTGAGCCAAGCACCTCACTATGACACGTTGATGGAGTTGCCAGTTAACTTACCGATCAAAGACCCACCATTTTGACCTTTTATAAGGGAGTGAGGCTGATGCTGAATCAGAGGCCTGGGCTAATACTCGGTTTCTTTGTTGTGCTCCTACTTGCATGTGTAGCAGGCGTATTGAGTGTGACGCTCTACATACAAAATGTCACTGCTGGTAGTAGTGGGAACTGTTCAACGCGTGGAGTGACCTCTATTACCGCTTCTGATCCAACTGTTACTGTGCGAGAGTACTTTGATGCTCTCAAGAACAAAGACTATAATAGGGCTTGTACCTATTTTGATCCAAAAGGGACCATAGATGTAGGCAAGAAAAGCCAGCTCGTGTCGGCTGAGCTACTTAAGAGCTTAGATACGAAGAAAGGCATATTAAAAAGCTACAGCATCGTCAATGGATTGGTTGGCTCTGGGAATACGGTGGTTATCATTGTGGATGTAAATCGCAGTTACCAGAACCAACCATATGAGCTCCACCTTTCGTTGCGACAAGAAGAGAGAGGTTGGAAGATCATACATGAGGATGGATTCTAAGGATAAGTAGAACGCTCTTTTGTGATTGTTCTATAAAAAGAGTCTGTCAAGTGTTTTGTGGTGAGCCCTTTAAAGGGCGCACTACACAAACTATTGTACAATCGCTATAAAAATGCAACTCCCCGTATGTTTGATCATTGGATTTCTTAGTAAAGCTATGATATACTTTACCACGATGAGTTTTAGTTTGCTAAACAATGTGAGGCTTTATTTGACTCGACCTCGTCAAATATTTTATTTACTACTCGGTTGTTTCTTCGTTGTGGTTGTTCTAGTTTCCATACTAGTTCTAGTTTCTATACAATTTACGAGATCTACTACAACTGTCGTTCCAATTGTTCTTGACCTGTTATCGTTCACACTGCTGGTTATTGCTGTCAGATCTCTGGCTAGGCGCCGGACACGGTCATCGAGGTTTCGCCGTCCTGTATCACACAAAAGAAATGAGCAGTAAAGATGGTTGTAAAGCCACGAGGACAATAAGAGGTGTTTTGTATAGAGTTTTCTTGTGAAGAATAGCAAGAGCAGGAGCACATGTATGACGAATAATCAGGATGATAAGTCTATACCTTCACCGCCAAATCCCATACCCTTTGTAGTAAGTTCTGGCAATACTAGCAATCCGCCGCCTTCGCTGCCAAATCCCATACCTATTGTGGTAGATCAAGATGTTGCAGGCAAGCAACCGTCATCTCCCTTGGGGCCAAATCCCATACCTATTGTGGTAGATCAAGATGTTGCAGGCAAGCAACTATCACTACCCCCACTTGAGACGATACTCATTGCGGAGAACCTCAGTAAGTATTCTGTTGTTGATGGAACGGCAGAGTTGAAGGATGTGTCTTTTAAACTCTTGAAAGGTGAGCTGACCTGTATCATGGGGAGGGGTGAGGATGGTGTATCATCCTTGCTTCGTGTTCTTGCCCTTGAGGAACCAGTGACAAAAGGAAGGTTGACGATACTAAATAAGGAGATAACTGAACTGAGCGTGGAGGAGCGGAACACGTGGCGTGGTACACATATCACGTACATCCAGCAGAGCCACCTCGAACTGGTTGAGCAGACAGGACGTATGCTTGTTGCCTACTGGTTGCACTATTACGATGACCTGCGCTGGAATGAGGCGAAGGAAAATGCAAGTCAAGCTCTGCAAGAGGTAGGAATAACTCATCACAGGAGGGATATGGCCATTCGAGACCTTTCAATTGCTGAGGTGGCACGCGTAAGTATAGCCAAGGCATATACGCATAGCCGTCGTCACCGTTGTATTTACTTGTTTGACGACCTCTTTACGTCGCTTGACCAGAAATCTGCCGATGAATTGGCGCAACTTCTGCAGACAGTGGCAAGGCAAGGGAAAGTGGTTGTTGCTCAGGCGTATCGACAAGACATTACTTCGAGCTTTGACCAAGTCCTTGAGATGCGAGATGGCGAATTGGTACAGGTTCGCAAACACCCGTAATCGCTTTTAACAAAATTTAGGAAGGGATAGAACGTAAAACTTGTTGGAGAGCAGAAAGGTAGTGTGCTTTGCAGTACGAACAATCAAGGAGTAACCAGCCATCTAGTGGCTCGTACACAGAGAATTTTACACGACAGAAACGTGGTCTGCTGGTTTTCTTGTTAGACCAGTCAGGGTCGATGAGTGAGTCTGTAACCATGCAAGGGTACAAGCTCACCCTGGCTCAAATGGCCTCTTCAATTCTCAATAGCCTCCTGGTAACCGTGATCGACAATGCCGCGCTCGACACCATAACAGGACGGCGGAAGAACTATTGTGACATCATCGTTTTTGGCTATGGAGACAGTGTAACGCCACTGCTCAATCCAGCTGGCGTTCCTGTACCGCTGCCAGACCTTGCGGAGAATAGTCAAGGAAAGCAAACTGTTCGCAAGGCGAAATATGATCCAATCAAGGGGAGCTATGTAACGGTGGATGAAGAGCAGCCCTACTGGATTGAATCAGTTGCCAAAAGCCAGTGGACCGAGATGGCTTCGGTTATCAGTAAAGCGCATCAAGCGATACAGGGCTGGCTGAGTGCTGATCCACGCAGGCGCGCCTCATTTCCTCCAATTGTCATCAATGTCACCGATGGTAGACACAATGGTGCGAAAGGAGGCGATCCGGTGCAGGAGGCAATGAAATTGCGACAACTCGGTACCGATGATGGAACCGTGTTGCTGTTCAATTGTCATATTACCAAGTCCAACAAACAATCATTAAGTTTCCCCCATGATATCGCTCAAATTAAAAGCTTAAATTTGTCCCAGGAAGAACATATTGGTGCTGAGCAGCTTTTCCAAATGTCGAGCGAGGTACCGACCACGATGGCAAAACGAGCACAGGACGTCTCTGGCGCGTCAATTTCACCCGGTGCGCGAGGCTTTATCTACAACGCCAGCGGAGAAGACCTGGTCCGCTTCCTCTCCTGGGGTACACTTGTGAATACGGAGCACTACCGATAAACTCCGATTCACAGATATGAACCTAAATGATTGCTTCGGAAGGGGCTGATGATGGATAATTCCCCTGTTCCCTCTGATCGACGTGCAGATGCGATGCAAACGGATGGACGTGTCTCCATCGATACCTACATTCTGCTCGCAGTCTCAGCGGTTCTGATACTGACTACGATAGTGCAAATAGTTTCTCATCTCTATGGGAATACATGGCTACTCAGCATTGTAACTGTCCTGTTCATTGTGGCAGCACTCTGCTGTGTTGTCATAACAGCCAGACGAGCAACCACAGTTGCGCAGCAGTTCGCACATAGACGGAGTGTATCAATGAGTGCAGCCCTTGGCAGTTTTTTGTCTGGACTCTTTACTGTTGTATTTGCAGATGCAACTATATTGCATGACCTGATTATTTTCATTGGCATGATTCTGGTCATCATCGCTTTGTGCGTTATTGGGATCATTATTAGCCTCGTGAAGGACAGGGAGGAGGAAAAAACAACAGGGACGTTAGAACCGCCTGCTAGAAGGCTACCGATGGGAACTGATGCAAATGGGCGTGAAAAACGAACGAGGGACACATCGGTTGGCTCTCCTCCGAGGACAGGCATTTCGGTAGAACAATCACAACTGCAATCAGAGTATGCATTTCAAAACTATAGGGAATCTGGGCTTGCACAGGTTCCAGGTATGAATTCATTACCACCCGATCATGAATCCACAGACTCGCCTTCACCGCCCCTTCCTATCACTCCACAACGGCCACAGGGCGTACTGAATATCATGCCAACTGAGGTTTCGGGGTTACGTTCACTTTTCGCAGGCGACGAACTCTATGCCATTCCCCATAATACAAGAGCACGCCTCTTCATTCTTACCAAGAGTAACGATAGATTGGAGAACTGCGAAGATGCATGCGCTATCTCACGTGACGAAACACGCTTTGCCCTCTGTGATGGTGTCAGTGCCAGCAAGTTTGCGCGTCCCTGGGCACGCCTGCTAGCATTAGAATGGGTAGCTCAACCATTAGCCGCACATGATGCAGAGACGCTCGATGCCTGGCTTGAGGACCCTCGTAGACACTGGCTAAATTGGGTCAACAATACCTGGTTTGTCAAGATCAACGAGCGGAACCGGAGTATAAGACGAGTCGAGTTCACACAAGACGATGTGAAAAAGTTCATTACACAGGGAGCTGCCGCTACATTTCTTGGCTTGACCATCGATAGAACCACATCGACCTGGTCTGCAATTGCTATTGGGGACACCTGCTTATTTCACTTTTCCTACACTGATGCAGAGGCCTGGAAATACGAAAGTTTCCCTCTTAAGCAATCGAGTGATTTCACCGATGGGCCGGCAATTATCACAACCCGTCCTCAGAGTGCGGCTCTGGCAGCCAGTCATCTGGTGTCTGCAGGTGGAGTATACAAAGCAGGAGATCTGCTCCTTATGGCAACTGATGCGCTGGCAATGTGGTTGCTCATACAGCTTGAACATGAGCACGAGCGACCCGAAAAAATCATCAAGTTACTTGATCTCCTGGAGAGGGAAGGTGACGAGATGTTCGCCCAGTTGGTTGACAGGGAGAAAGTGAATAAGCAACTTACTGACGACGATATCACCCTCATTATTATTCATTTGTAGTGGAAAGGTGTAGATCGTTCTTGAGTAGTAGGCAAATTCGAGTTGAACCTGCAGTAGAGAACTGGATAGCATAAAGAGTAGGTGTAAGATGGCATTACCGCAAAATGTACGTATCTGGCCCACGCTTGATGTATACGATAACGCATTAAGAGATGCACTCACGACGGTCAATGACCCCGATGTTAGAACCAGGAAACTCTCAGGTGATTCTCGTGATGCTCGTCCTCTGCGTTTGAATGGGCAGAGCAGCAAGTATGTGTCTGTCTACAGAATGGAAGACTGGGTCGTAAAGTGTTTCTTCACCAATTTCAGTATCACAAGCAAGCGGATTATCACGCCGCCACCAGACATAGATGAGCGCTACCAGACGATCAACAACTACCTACGTGTGCATGCGCAACACCTCACTTTTCTTGTTCCTCAGATATGGATTGAAAGAGCCATCAATATCGATGGGCAAGTCTGGCCTTTTATCAAGTCTAAATTCATTCAAGCGCCATCGCTAGGGGGATTTCTGGCAGACAAGTACATGGAGCCATTCGTTAATGCGGTGCTGGCAAAACAGTGGCTCGAAATGATCAAGGTACTTGAATCGCTTAGTATAGCCCATGGAGATCTTGATATTACTAATGTGCTCGTCTCTGGTGTCTATCCCCATGTGGCACTCCGCCTGGTAGATTTTGACAGTATGTATGTTCCCGCACTCGAGGGGCGAACAATGTATGAGCTAGGGCATGAACACTTTCAAGCCCCTTACCAGCTTGATGTACGCCATTTCGATGCCAAAATGGACCGCTTCTCTGCGCTGGTGATCTATCTTTCACTGATTGCCCTCGATGAGGACTCGCAACTGTGGGACCGGTGTAAGGCGAACGAAGATACGAAGCTATTACTCGATTCAGACGATTTCCGAGATTTGGATAACTCCTCTGCCTATAGATTACTGCGAATGAGGCGGAACAACCAGGAACTTCAGCTTTGCCTGGATGAACTGGCAACTTCAATTTATGATGCGCGGACGCCGAGGAGCCTCCCTGATGTATTAAGCTCGACTCCACGAGTGAGGGTACCAACGAGACCGCTACCACTACAACCCCTACCCTCTTATATGGCGCCACCAATCTGGATAGTAGTGCCGGATGCAGCGTCTCAACCCCAACAGCTACCTATGCCGCCTATTACGATACCGATACCTACATCGTATCTGTCGTCGTCTACGCCTGCAAGCCAGGTAGCACCACCAGCTCCTGGCACATCATCTAGATCACAGATTCGACCGGCTGTCTGGTGGCTACTGGCATCTACGATATTGACAACAGTGATTGCGATTATTACTGGATCAGAAGGATCTTGGTTGTGGATTGTGTCAGCGATTGTGTCAGCAATACTGTTAATTATAATGTTCGTCGTTGCAAGTAAGAAGAGATAGTAAGCGTCTTGTAAACGGAACAGAAGGCAGGTAGGCAGAGCAATGGCAGATGAATTGTTCAGGAAGTATATGAAATGTGGTGGAGGCGAGTCCTTGGGAGACCCCCGCACTCCGGAGCGTGTTGAGCAAGATAGCCAGGGTCAAGTAGTTCGCTATCGCGACTTCCAGAGGGGAGCAATCTACTGGACATCTGAAACAGGGGTCAGTGTCATGGTAGAGGAGAAAATTTTATTATTTTGGCGAAACATGGGCCCTCAAGGCCGCGAGCTGGGCTATCCCACGAGCGATCCGATTCCCGATCGTGGCAAAGAATATATCAGATTTCAGCGGGGAACCATCTACTACAATCCAAATTTGGACGAGTGCGAGGTACATCATGATGGGAGAAGCTCGCGAGATATTTGGCGAACTGTAAGTATTTGTACAGCAGCCGGGCTTTGGCTTATTGTCGCTTTTATTGTTTTTGCATCCACTAAAGGTGAAGGGATAGGGATGGACAAGGGGTTGCTTGCTGTAGTAAGTTTACTACTAAGCCCGCTCACCGCGCTCCTCATTTCTCTTCTATGGAAGCAATCGAACGCCGATGATAGATCCTAGTGCTGCATTCAGTCATGCATGAGTGCGCTGAATACAGATACCTCTGTCATAAGCTCATCAATGATATCTCTTAATTTGCATAAGATACCATTGCTCGTTTTCAGAGTCATTGAAGTCAGGCCATACCTCAAAAGTGGCGTCTGCTGGCGGCCCCACCTCTGTACAGAGTAATGAGCCCAATGTTACACACAACATCCTGGCGCTCTGTTTCAGGCTGCAAGTTGCTGCTGGAAGCTCGTGTGCCATATGCTTTTCAGCTAGGCTTCCGCTGTGCTGTGATAGGCATTCTTGCCACAGGTGGGGAGGCTGAAGACACGCCGAATCACTGCCAAGCAACCTTTGTTGAGCTTTCCCAGATGTTATGAACCTTAAGGAAGCTGCCCCAGAGCCGCAAAGTAGAGAAGTGAGGCACAGTTTCTCTCACAAGAGATGCCTGCTGACTCAAGCCACTCGTGCCGGCGGAAACTGCGCCGTGAACTGATCTTATCGGTCGAGTTTTCCCTCTCTGATAGGTAGTTATCGGCTGAGTGGTCCGACGTATCTCGCCAAAAACTCCGCCGATAATGTAACTGAGCCGATAACTGGGCATGTTGGGGCCTACAAAAGAGAAAACTGTGCCGCTGTTATCTAGTTTGCGGCAATCAGGCTCGCTCCTTAACGCAGGGCCATGTAGGCTACCCCTTGCCAGACCGTGTAAAATTTAGGAAGATACAGATGAGCCGCCTGAGGTCAGCATAACTACCAGGCCCTGGCACCAGGGCACCTCAGGCATCCTGTTGAGAGGAGTTACATTTATGTCATCCCGCTGCGC
>WNGH01001190.1_pt1 | contig 24051 bp, 16 predicted proteins | sample 5400631 | NCBI WGS metagenome assembly WNGH01 (sample SAMN13153373, study PRJNA577476) | soil metagenome | isolation source: 115 cm soil or saprolite under Garry oak tree replicate 1 | place: USA:California | collected 2016-06-15
TTCCGGGTGGCGGGGCTGGCCGCCTCGGAGCGCTCGGCCGGGCAGGCGTACGGCAAGGCGGCCCGCTGGTTCCTGCCGGAGCCGATTCCGGAGTGGGCGCGCACCATGGAGGTCGTGCCCTGCCGCCCGGGGATCGACGCGCGTCTCGCCTTCTCGGGTCTCGACGCTTCGGTCGCGGGCGGGATCGAAGAGGAGTTCGCGCGCGCCGGCTGCGCGGTCGTCAGCAACTCCAGGAACCACCGCATGGACCCCGACGTGCCGCTCCTGGTCCCGGAGGTCAACGCCGACCACCTCGAGCTCGTCGAGACGCAGAAGCGCAGGTGGCGCGGCGGCGGGTTCATCGTCACGAACCCGAACTGTTCGACCGTCGGCCTGGCGCTGTCGATAGCACCGCTCTACCGCGCCTTCGGCATCAAGCGCCTGGTGGTGGCGACGCTGCAGGCGATATCGGGAGCCGGGTACCCGGGGGTCGCCTCGGTCGACATCCTGGACAACATCATCCCGTACATCGGCAATGAAGAGGAGAAGATGGAGTCCGAGACGCTCAAGATCCTCGGAACGCCTAAGGGGCCGGCGGCCTTCGGTGTCAGCGCCCACTGCCATCGCGTGCACGTCTCCGACGGGCACACGCTCGCCGTCTCGGTCGAGACGGAGCAGCGCACGACGGCCGAGGAGGCGACGCGCATCCTGCGTGAGTTCCGCTCGTCCCTGGCGCCGCTCGGCCTGCCGAGCCTGCCGGAACGCCCCATCGAGGTGCGCGACGAGCCGGACCGCCCCCAGCCGAAACACGACCGGATGGCGGGCAAGGGGATGACGATCAGCGTGGGGCGCGTGCGTCCCTGCCCCGTGCTCGGGCTGAAGTACGTCGCCCTGGTCCACAACACGATCAGGGGCGCCGCCGGCGCCGCGATCCTGAACGCCGAACTCCTGAAGGCGAGGGGGCTCCTGTGACCGATCCGCAGCAGCCGGGCTGGGTCAAGGTGTTCGCGCCGGCCTCGATCGCCAACCTGGGGCCCGGCTTCGACTCCCTGGGGGTCGCGCTGGAGGGGCTGGGGGACACGATCGAGGCGCGCCGCAGCGAGACGCCCGGCGTGCGGATCATCGAGATGACCGGCGAGAAAGAGCACATCCCCACCGATCCGGACAAGAACTGCGCCGGCCGCGCCGCCGAGACGGTCCTGAAGCAGCTCAAGGGAAAGGCGGCGAAGGAAGCCGGGATGGAAATGAAACTTCACAAGGGGCTGCCGCAGGGGAGCGGTCTCGGCTCGAGCGCCGCAAGCGCCGTGGGCGGAGCGGTCGCGGCGCACCTGCTCTTCGGTTCGGCGCTCGGCAGCAACATGCTCCTCGAGGCCGCCCTGGAGGGGGAGGTCCTGGCGAGCGGCGGCCGGCACGCGGACAACCTGGCGGCCTCGCTCCTCGGCGGGTTCACCATCGTGAGGAGCAACGAGCCCCTGGACGTCATCAGGCTGGAGCTGCCCTCCGCCATGCGCTTCGTCGTCGTCCTGCCGGGGATGGAGATCGAGACACGCTTCGCCCGCTCGGTCCTGCCCGAGATGATCGCGCTCAGGGACGCCGCCTGCAACTGGGCGAACACCGCGGCCCTCGTCGCCGCGGTGGCGCAGGGGAGGATCGGCGATTTCGGCCGCGCCGTGGTCGACCGGGTCGTCGAGCCGGTGCGATCGAGACTGATCCCTGGATTCGCGGACGTGAAGCGCGCGGCGCTCGAGGCCGGGGCGTACGGCTGCTCGATCTCCGGCGCCGGGCCGGCCCTGTTCGCAGTGGTGCCCCCGGACGCGGCCGAGAGGGTGGCCCTGGCGATGCAAGCCGCCTTCCAGCGCCACGGACTTCCGAGCCGGCACTTCGTCTGCCCGCCCGACAACCGCGGCGCGCGCCGGCTCGACTGACGATGACCCCGACCCGGCCGCCGTACTCCGGGCTGCGCTGCATCGGCTGCGGCCGCCTCTATCCCCTCGACGAGATCCGCTACGAGTGCGACGCCTGCTCCAACATCCTGGAGGTGACGCACGATCTCGAACGCCTCAGGAGCGACCGCGACGGCGCCGGATGGCGCCTTCTGTTCGACTCGCGCCTGGGCGCGAGGACCGGCGTTCACCGGAGCGGCGTCTGGCGCTACCACGAGCTCGTGCTGCCGGACCTTCCCGCGGAGATGATCGTCAGCAAGCCGGAAGGGAACACCAACCTGTATCGCTCGAAGCGTCTCGAGGAGGCGTCGGGTACCTCCGAGGTGCGCCTGAAGCACGAAGGGGAGAACCCCACCCTGTCCTTCAAGGACCGCGGCATGACCGCGGGGGTGTCCTGGGCGCGTCACCTGGGAGTGCGGCAGGTCGCGTGCGCCTCGACCGGCGACACCTCGGCCGCCATGGCGGCCTACGCCGCGCAGGTCGACGGGATGCGCGGCGTGGTCGTCCTGCCGAAGGGGAAGATCAGCGTGGAGCAGCTGTCGCAGCCGATCGCGTCCGGCTGCCTGACGGTGTCGCTGCCGGCGGACTTCGACACCTGCATCCGCCTGCTTCGCGAGATCTGCCGGAGCCGGCCGATCTATCTCCTGAACTCGATCAACCCGGTGCGCATCGAGGGACAGAAGACGATCGCCTACGAAACGCTGCAGGATCTCGACTGGCGGCCGCCCGACTGGGTCGTCGTCCCGGTCGGCAACGCCGGGAACATCTCGGCCATCGGCAAGGGGCTCGTCGATCTGAAGACACTCGGGGTCATCGACCGCGTGCCGAGGCTCCTCGGGGCGCAGCCGGACGCCGCGGCCCCCCTGGCGCGGGCGCACCGCGAGGGGTACAGGGAGCACGTCCGCGTGAAGGCGGCCGACACCGTGGCGACCGCCATCCGCATCGGCGATCCGGTGTCGTACGACAAGGCGGTGAACGCCGTGCGCCGGTCGGGAGGGGCGTTCATCTCCTCGAGCGAGCAGGAGATCATGGACGCCAAGGCGCTGGTCGACGCCACGGGAGTCTACATCTGCCCGAACTCGGCGACGGCCGTGGCCGGGTTCCTCAAGGCCCGGCAGCAGGGGACCATCCTCCCCGACGAGAGCGTCGTCATCGTCGCCACCGCCCATGGCTGCAAGTTCAGCCAGGCCACGATCGATTACCATGGAGGGCGCCTGCCCGGTGTCGAGCCGCGCCTCGCGAACCGGGTGGTCGAGGTCGCCGCGGACGCGGCGGCCCTGGAGCGTCTTCTGGCGTCGGTGGACGCGGAAGCCTCTTCCCGGAAGGACGGCGAATGACCAGGCCCAGGAGAGCCCCGAAGGCGAGGTCCCGGATCGCCCGGCATCTAAAGCCGGTCGCCCGGCGCGACGGGGCTCTGCGCGCCCTGGATCTGATGACGCGGACGCCGGTCACGGTGCCGGCCGACATGAAGGTCGGGGCGCTGTGCGATCTCCTGCAGGAGAAGAACATCAACGGAGCGCCCGTGGTGGACGAGGAGGGCCGGCTGGTCGGCGTGGTCACGCAGGAGGACATCATCTACGGCGCCATGGGGCACCCGTTGCCGGAAGACGGCGACTTCTCCGCTGCGGGCGCTCCGGCCCCTGCCGGCAGACCTTCGAAACGGGTCGTCGCCATGCTGCGCGGCAGGCACCTGCAGGAGGCGCCGCCGGCGCGGCTCCGCCGGGGGGAGAAGCCGTTCTGGGCCGAGCACAGGGCTCCCGACCCGATGGAGATGCCGGTCAGCACCATCATGACGAGCCCCGCCATCTCCGCCGAAGAGGACACGCTCGTGATCGAACTCTGCCGGATCATGTGGAGCCTCAGGATTCACCGCGTGCCGATTCTGAAGAGGGGCAGGGTCACGGGCCTGGTCTCGTCCATGGACCTGTGCCGCGCCGTCCTCGAAGGCAAGATCAAGATATGAATCCCGCGCCATCCTCCACCCGGCGCGCGCCCCTCGTCGCCGCTCTTCTCCTGGGGGCGCTCGGGCCCGGCGCCTGTGCCCGCCGCCCCGACGATTCCGTCCTGGCGCTGCTCCGGACGACCCTGAAGCGCGGCGACCGCGTCGTCCTGGTGCGCGCCCTCGACCCGCAGGCCGCGAGCGTAGCGGTCGTGATCGATACGCCGGCGGGCAAGCCGGAGCTGCGGTTCTACGAGCAGAGGGGCCCGGGGAAATACGCCCTGGCGCACACCGTCCAGGAGGGGGACTCGTTCAAGAACCTGAGCGTGGAGGACGTGGACGGCGACGGGAAGGACGAGATCGTGACGACCTGGGAGGGGGGGCACCTGGAGGTCATCGACGTCCTCGCCCGGGGGGCGGATCATGACTACCGATCCATTTTCCAGAACGCCGGCCGGCAGGTCGAGAAACGCTACGACTCGGCCGGACGCGTCGAGTTCTGGATCACGAGCCGCACCTACGACGAAGGGCCGGGCCAGCCTCCCGCCTACTCCACCACCGTCTACCGTCTCTCCGACGGCAAGTACGTCGAGGCCCCCAGGAAATAAGCCGGCCCGGGTCCCCCGGTGTTAACATGAGCCCCATGAGCGTCATGATCGAGGAGATCCGCAAGGAAAGGTTCGGCAACGGCCTGGTCCTGATCACCGAGCCGATGCGCACCCTGCGCTCGGTGGCTCTGGGCGTCTGGATGAAGCGGGGCTCGCGTCACGAGTCGCAGGAGCAGAACGGCATCTCCCACTTCATCGAGCACCTGCTGTTCAAGGGGACCGAGACCAGAAGCGCCCAGGACATCGCCCTCATCGTCGACTCGGTGGGGGGGCAGATGGACGCCTTCACCACGAAGGAGTACACCTGCTTCTACTTCAAGGTCCTCGACGAGCACGTGGACATCGCCGTGGACCTCCTGTCGGACATCGTGCGCCACCCCAAGTTCATCCCCGACGAGGTCGAGAAGGAGCGCAAAGTCATCTACGAAGAGATCAAGATGGTCGACGACACGCCGGACGAGCTGGTGTACGACATCTTCAGCGAATCGTTCTGGAAGAACCATCCGCTCGGCCGCCCGATCCAGGGAACCATGCGCTCGGTGTCGCGCATGGACCTCGACATGCTCATCCGGTTCTTCCGCGACTCGTACCAGCCGTCCAACATCATGATCACCGCGGCGGGCAACCTGGACCACGGCCGGCTGGCCGACGCCATGCGCCGGGCGTTCGAGCCGATCAGGAACAGCACGACGCCGATCCCGATCGCGGCCCCCGGCACCACGGGCGCCGTGGTCGTACGCGAGAAGAAGGAACTCGGGCAGCTGCACCTGTGCCTCGGCGTGCCGTGCTTCGGTCTTCCCCCCGAGAGACGCTACCGGGAGTACGTCCTGAACACTCTCCTCGGCGGCACCATGTCGTCGCGCCTGTTCCAGCACATCCGCGAGGAGCGCGGCCTCGCCTACTCGGTCTTCTCGTCGGTCAACTCGTTCCTCGACAGCGGCAACCTGCTGGTGTACGCGGCGACGTCCCCCGAGTCGGGGAAGGAGGTCGTCGAGCTCATCCTGCAGGAGTTCAGCAAGCTGAAGAAGGCTTCGGTCGGCGCCGGCGAGCTGAAGATGGCCAAGGATCACCTGAAGGGCAGCCTCATGCTGTCTCTCGAGAGCAGCAGCAGCCGGATGTCGAACCTGGCGCGCCAGGAGTTCTACTACGGCCGCCAGTTCTCGGTGAACGAGATCCTGCAGGGGATCGACGCCGTGACGGGTGAAGAGCTCCTGGACCTGTCGCGCGAGATCTTCGACCCGTCCTCCTGCACCCTGGCGGTCCTCGGTCAGACCTCCGGGCTGGGAATCGACAAGGTCGAGCTGCGGTTCTGATGCCGAGCCACCCGGCCGAAGTCCTGATCGTCCGCACGCGGGAGAATCCGGACCTGCCGTTGCCGGAGGCTGCCACGCCCGGGAGCGCCGGGCTGGATCTGCGCGCCTGCGTGCCGCGGCCTGTGGTCCTTTTGCCGGGACGGCGCATGCTGATTCCGACCGGCTTCTGCATCGCCCTGCCGGAGGGGTACGAAGGACAGGTGCGGCCGCGCAGCGGCCTGGCGCTGCGGCAGGGGCTGACCATGCTGAACACTCCCGGGACGATCGACGCGGACTACCGGGGGGAGATCGGCGTCATCGCCGTCAACCTGGGCCAGGAGCCGGTCACGATCAGCCGCGGAGACCGGATCGCCCAGCTCGTCATAGCACCGGTCGCCCGGCCGCGCCTCGTGCCCGTGGACGAGCTTCCACCGAGCGCCCGCGCCGCGGGCGGTTTCGGGCACACCGGCAAGACTTGATTCCGACCCGACCCATGCGGAGACCCCCATGCGCATCGTGAACAAGGCCGTGATCGTCGCAGCGTCCTGTGTTGTCCTCCTCGGCTCCCGCCCGCCCTCCGCCGGCGAGACGCCGGGTTCCCCGACGGCCGGCCACGGCCTCGATCTCACAGCACTCGATCGGACCGTCGACCCGTGCGCCGACTTCTACCAGTTCGCCTGCGGCGGCTGGATGAAGAGCAACCCGATCCCGCCCGATCGCGGCACCTGGGGTCGGGGCAGCCAGCTGGACGAGCGCAACCTCGCGGTCCTGCATGATATTTTAGAGGCCGTGTCGAAGCCTGCCCCGGCACGCACCGCCGTCGAAAAGCAGATCGGGGATTTCTACGCCTCCTGCATGGACGAGCCGGGGATCGAAAAACGCGGCATCGAGCCGCTCAAGGCGGACCTCGGCCGCATCCAGGCGATCGATTCGAGGCCGAAGCTCGCTGCGGAGATCGCCCGCCAGCACGTCGCCGGTGTCAACCTGAACGTGGCGGGGGGCGGCTTCTACGCCATGAGCCTCCTGTTCCGCTTCGGCTCCGAGCAGGACGCCAAGGACGCCACCTCCGTCATCGCGGTCGTGGATCAGGGAGGGCTCGGCCTGCCCGACCGCGACTACTACCTGAAGGACGACGCCAAATCGGTTGAAACGCGGGGCCGCTACCGCGACCACCTGATCCTGAGCTTCGGGCTGCTCGGCGACTCCAAGGAGCGCGCGGCGCAGGCGGCCGACCGCGTCCTCTCCCTCGAGACCGAGCTGGCCAGGGTGTCGATGGACCGGGTCGCGAGACGCGAGCCGGAGAACGTCTATCACAAGATGACGCAACAGGACCTCGAGGCGCTGGCTCCGTCGTTCGACTGGAAGGCCTACTTCTCGACCCTCGGCGCCCGGGAAGTTCCGGGGCTCAACGTGGCGGTCCCGGACTTCATCAAGGGGGTCGAGTCCCTGTTGAAATCGCAGCCGCTCGAAGGCTGGAAGGACTACCTGCGCTGGCAGGTCGCCCGCTCCGCCTCGCCGCTCCTCGGACAGAAGTTCGTCGCCGCGAACTTCGAGTTCTACGGCAAGACCCTCAGCGGCGCCCGCGAGATCAGCCCGCGCTGGAAGCGCTGCGCGCAGCTGACCGACACGCTTCTGGGCGAAGCCCTCGGCCAGCCGTACGTCGAGCGCACGTTCGGGGCGCAGGGGAAGGCGCGCACGCTCAAGATGGTCGAAGCGCTCGAGCAGGCGCTCCGCCAGGACATCGAGGGGCTCCCCTGGATGACCGAGGCGACGAAGAAGCAGGCCCTCGTCAAGCTGGACGGGATCAAGAACAAGATCGGCTACCCGGACAGATGGCGCGATTACGGCCGCGTGCGCGTCGTCCGGAGCGACTTCGCCGGGAACGTCGTCCGGGCGCGCGAGTTCGAGGTGGCGCGCGTCATCGCCAAGATCGGCAAGCCGGTCGATCGCGGCGAGTGGGGCATGACGCCACCGACCGTGAACGCCTACTACGACGCGCAGCTGAACGACATCAACTTCCCGGCCGGCATCCTGCAGCCGCCCTACTACGACAACGCGGCCGACGACGCGCTGAACTTCGGCGGCATCGGCTCGGTCATCGGCCACGAGCTGACGCACGGCTTCGACGACCAGGGGCGCAAGTTCGACGCGCAGGGGAACCTGCGCGACTGGTGGACCGCGGAGGACGCCGCCGAGTTCGAGAAGCGCGCCACGTGTCTCGCGGACGAGTACTCCGCCTTCGTGGCGGTCGGGGACGTGCACCTCAACGGCCGCCTGACGCTCGGCGAGAACACCGCCGACAACGGCGGGCTGCGCATCGCCTACATGGCCCTCCTGGGCACCCCGGCCGGCGCGTCCTCGGGACCGGTCGACGGTTTCACGCTGGAGCAGCGCTTCTTCCTCGGCAACGCCCAGGCCTGGTGCGCCAACATCTCGGACGAGGCGGCCCGGCTGCGCGCCCAGACCAACGAGCACTCGCTGGCGAAATTCCGCGTGAACGGCGTCGTCTCCAACATGCCCGAGTTCCAGAAGGCCTTCTCCTGCCCGGCCGGCGCTCCGATGGTCCGCGCCGACGCCTGCCGGGTGTGGTGAGAGCGCCGACATCGGTTACAATCCGCCCGCACGTTCGTCATACTCCCTCGTCGGAGGACGATGGCCATCCGGTTTTCGGTCCTGGGCAGCGGCAGCGGCGGGAACGCGACCTGCATCGAGGGGGGCGGAGCGCGCGTCCTGCTCGACGCCGGATTCTCCTGCCGGGAGCTCGGCGTGAGGCTGCAGTCGGTGGGCGTCGAGCCGCACCGTCTGGACGCGATCGTGATCACCCACGAGCACGCCGATCACATCAGCGGCGCCGCCCTGTTCTCGCAGAAGCACAAGGTGCCCCTCTACTGCACGGCCGCGACGTTCAGGGCGGCCGGTCTGCAGCGCGCCGGCGTGCACGGCCACGGCGTGTTCGCGCACGTCGCGGTCGAGGCGGGGACACCGTTCGACGTCGGGGGGCTGCGCCTGCTGCCGTTCCCGGTGCCGCACGACGCGGTGGACACGGTCGGTTACGTCGTCGAGTGCGAGGGCGAGCGCGTCGGCTACGCGACCGACCTGGGGCACGACCCTCTGCCGGTGCGCGAGGCGCTCAGGAACTGCGATGTGCTGATGCTCGAGTCGAACCACGACGTGGAGATGCTGCGCCAGGGACCGTACCCCCAGGTGATCAAGGACCGGGTCCTCGGGCGGCACGGCCACCTGGACAACGGCACGGCGGCGGCGCTTGTGTGCGACGTGGCGACCGAGAGAACGCGCCGGGTGATCCTGGCGCACCTGAGCCGGACGAACAACCGGCCCGATCTGGCGCTTCGGGCGGCGCGCGGCGAGTTCGAGCGTCGCGGGCGCAAGGCTCCCGACGTGCTCCCGGCGAGACAGGCGGCTCCGTCGGACTGGTTCGAGGTCTGAGATGATTCCCCGTTATTCGCGACCCGAGATGTCGCGCATCTGGGACGACGAGCACAAGTTCCAGAAGTGGCTGGACGTCGAGCTGGCGGTGTGCGACGCGCTCGCCGACCGCGGCCAGATCCCGAAGCAGGCGGCCGCGAACATCCGGGCCAAGGCGCGCTTCGAGGTGAAGCGCGTGCGCGAGATCGAGGCGACCGTGCAGCACGACGTCATCGCCTTCATCACCAACCTCGCCGAGCACGTCGGTCCCGACGCCCGCTACATCCACCTGGGCCTGACCAGCAACGACGTGGTCGACACCGCCACGGCGCTTCTCATGATCGAAGCGTCCGAGCTTCTCATGAAGGATCTCGAGGGGCTCGCGAACGCCGTCGAGAAGCGGGCGTTCGAGCACAAGAACACGGTCATGGCCGGCCGCACGCACGGCGTCCACGCCGAGCCGATGACGTTCGGCCTGAAGATGGCGGTCTGGCACAGCGAGGTGCGGCGCAACATCGACCGTCTGAGCGTGGCGCGCCGGCACGTGGGGGTCGGCAAGCTCTCCGGCGCGGTCGGCACCTTCGCCCACCTCGACCCGGACGTCGAGGCGGCGGCCCTCGGCTCGCTCGGCCTCTCGGCCGTGCCGATCGCCTCGCAGGTGGTGCAGCGCGACCGGCACGCCGAGTTCCTCGCCGCCCTGGCGATCGCCGCGACGTCGATCGAGAGGTTCGCCGTCGAGATCCGCCACCTGCAGCGCACCGAGGTGGGGGAAGTGGAGGAGCCGTTCGGCGCCGGCCAGAAGGGTTCGTCGGCGATGCCTCACAAGAAGAACCCGATCGGCTCCGAGCAGATGAGCGGCCAGGCGCGCCTCATCCGGGGGTACCTGCAAGTCGCGCTCGAGAACATCCCTCTCTGGCACGAGCGGGACATCTCCCACTCCTCCGCCGAGAGGGTCATCCTGCCCGACGCCACCATCCTGCTCGACTACATGATCCACCGCTTCACGCGGATCGTCTCCGGAATGGTCGTGCACCCCGACGCCATGCGGCGCAACCTGGACATGAGCCGCGGGCTGATCTTCTCCGGGACGATCCTCCTGGAGCTGGCCAAGAAGGGAGTGTCGCGCGACGAGGCCTACGGCTGGGTGCAGAAGGCGGCCATGGACGCGCAGGCCGGCCAGGGGGACTTCAAGACGCTCCTCCTCAAGGACAAGAACATCACCACCCGTCTTTCCGCCCAGGAGATCGACCGTTGCTTCGACGTCCAGCACCACCTGCGCCACGTCGACGACCTGTTCAAGAGGACGTTCGGGCGGGCGTGACGCGCCGCCGCGCGTCCGGTGCGCAGGCGATCCTGCTCGTCGCACTGCTTCTGGCCCCGGCCGCGCCGGAGTGGCCCGCCACGACCGCCAACGCCGCGCTGCGCCAACTCGTCGGCCAGGTCCTCTACGTAGCGAATCCCACCACGGTCCGCACCCGCGGCAACGGCAACCTCAGCGTTGACTTGCCTCGCGGCCAGGCGGTCGTGCTGGTCGGGCTTGGTGCCGATCGCGTGATTCTCGCCCCTGCGGCACCCGACGCAGAACTCCTGCGCGCGTACGGCGTCCGCAAGTTGCCGCGCTACACGGCGAGCTCGGCACTGCTCGTCGGCGATTTCCTTCCAGAGCAGGCGTGGCGGAAAGTACGCGACGAGGGAGTGCGCCGCGTTCGCGATCGCTGGCCCGCCATCACGCCGGAGCAGGCTGAGCGCATCTTTCGCGGCGAGCCGTACCCAGGCATGACCGAGGACCAAGCGGAGGAGGCGGTCGGTCCCTATGTCCTCGCCCGCGGTCCGGTCGCTGGTCAAGACGCCGAAATTGCTTGGCATGTCGGCCGCCGCCCGCGTTCGGCTGAGCTGCGTATCTATACCGAGGGCCGCGAGCGCGGGGCGCGTGCTCGGACGTTCGAAGAGTTTCTGCGGACGAAGGTGCGAGCCACGCTGACGTTCCGAGACGGCGTCTTGCTCTCGATCGACGCCCCGGCAGGTTCCTCACCTGGCACGCACTGGCCGTAGGACCGTCTTCCCATGTTATGATTCAGCTAAATTGTCTGCACGTACACCGAATTTGGGGTGGAGGGAGCAGGAAAGATGTCTCCGTCGCCGACTTGGCGCTTCCGTGAAATGTCTCGCGGGGAGATGAATGCCGATCCTGTCGAAGGCGAATTCTTCACACCTGAAGGTCAAGCAGAAGCACTCGTAAGGGAGTCCATCCAGAACTCCTTGGATGCTCGCAGGAGCGGCGATCAGCCCGTCAAAGTGCGCTTCTTGATCGGCGACGCTTCTCGCGCCTTGTCAGGGGAGTCCGTTCAACGATACCTCGACGGGTTCTGGCCACACCTTGAGGCCATGCCTGCAGATTCGATCCCTGAAGAGAACAAGGCCATGCCTTTTCTAGTGATCGAGGACTTTGGCACGCGTGGTCTTTGTGGAGACCCGCTCACCGAATCGGAATCCGAAGGGAGTGGGCCCAAGAACGATTTCTTCTACTTCTGGAGAAACATTGGGAGATCGAGCAAGCGTGAAACCGAAAGGGGACGATGGGGCTTGGGGAAAACGGTATTCCAGGCTGCCTCGCGCATTAATTCTTTCTTCGCCCTCACGGTTCGTGAGGATGACAATCGGTCCATGCTCATGGGCCAGGCGGTTCTCAAGATTCACAAGGTCGGCGATACGAGATTCTGTCCATATGGTTTTTATGCGACATTTGATCGCGAGTTCCCCGTTCCGATAGATACTCCCAATGCGCTCCAGATCTTCAGTCGAGATTTCTTCTTGAGCCGGAAGAGTGAGAGCGGCCTTTCCGTTGTCATACCTTATCCCCGGGCCGAAGAGCTACGGCCCGATGAGCTCGAGCGGGCGGCGTTGATCCACTACTTCTACCCCATTCTCAGTGGGGACCTTGTGGTTGAAATCGTCCGGCAAGATCTCGGGACGAGTTTGACGTTGGACGCCAATTCCATTCGAGACGCAGTAAGCACTGTTTCATGGACGGGTACAGGCAAGTCCCCGGAACAACTGGCAAGTGTTTACGACTTGGCTGCTTGGGCCATCCGGTGCACACCAGCAGACTTCGTGGAAATGCGTGAACAGGGGATCGACGCACCGAAATGGGACGATTCCCTCTTTCCAGAAGGGACACTGGATGACATCCGAACACGGTTCGAGAAGGGGGAGCGGTTAGCCTTTCGTGTTCCACTCACGGTCCACGCAAAGAGCCAGAGTGGAAGGAAGATCATCCTGTCCCACTTCGACGTATTCCTGAAGTGGGATGAGGAACTCTCGAAGGGCGATGATTATTATATCCGCCAAGGGATAACCATTCCCGAGATTCGTATGCTCGGAGACCGGAAGGTTATAGGACTCGTGGTCGTCCACGACCGACCGCTTTCCACGCTGCTCGGTGACGCGGAAGGGCCTGCACACACTAGCTGGCAGGAGCGGGGTGCCAAGGTTCGGGATCGCTATATGCACGGCGCCAGCTGCGTCCGGTTCGTTAAGAATAGCCTCAAGATGTTGGTTACGATGCTGTCCCGACGGACCGGCGAGATGGACGAGAACCTCCTTCGTGACATTTTCTACCTGGATGTCCAGGATCCCGAAGGGAGCCAGGCTGTCGAGCCGGGCGCAAGGAAGGGAAAGGGTAAGAGCGTCCTTCCAGTGCTGCCCCCGCCGCCTGAGGGGCGTACGCTGCTCGTCGAGAGAGTCAAGGGTGGGTTTAGCATTAACCATAGAAAGGGGAGTGCAATCCCGACGGGCGAGGTTACCGTCCAAGTGGCCTACCAAGTGCGCCGTGGTAATCCCTTCGGTCGCTACGACCCATTTGATTTCAGCCTCGACGTGCCACCAATCAAAATCGATGCCAGCGGGGCTGCCCTGACGAGGGCCGAGGCCAACAAGCTGGAGTTCAAAGTTGAACACGAGGGCTGCAGCGTTGTTGTGACCGGCTTCGATCCCAAGCGAGATTTGAAAATAAGGGTCCAGGTGCGCGAGGGAGATAGATGATCAGGACGTTCAACTACACTGGTCGCACTCGAATAGACAGGAAGCGGATCACCGTTGAGCTGGTGGGGTCAGACGAAGATCGAGAGTTCAACGCCTCAATTGATCTGGGGGATCTCAATCTGCCTGGCGCTGCTGATGTCTATTTGGAGGCCTACTATCACTCATCATACATGCGATTCCCGTTCGGCAAGGTAAATCAGCTGAAGCCGCCTCCCGATCGCCGGCTGGTCGACGTGGATCGGGGCGATGTTGTGTTTTTCCGACTCAAGGTGGTCGACCCAAGTTCCGAACACGGACGGATCCTGGGTGAGTCGAGTGATATTGCTCCCCAGGGGACCGACCTCAGGAATGCTGCCCGAATATCTCTGCTTCACGTGGATTACAAAGACCTTGGCCAAGAAATCTGGAGATTGGAGTTCGCTCCACGCCCAGTTCTTGAGGTGAACAGCTGCATCCCGGGGCTCGGTGAAGGGATTCGTGAGATTCTTCGCTCCGACGTGAAGTTTCGGAGCGTCGTCTTCCCCGCGGTGTTGAGACAGGTATTGCAGCGGATTCTTATCATCGAGCGTCATGATCCGTGGGAACAGGAGGAAGATGAGTGGAGTAGTCAGTGGCTGCGATTTGCAAGGAAGATCCACCCGGTTGACCCACCCGGCCCAGACGTTGATGATCATGGCGTTCAAGAGGATCAGATACAGTGGATAGAAGATGCCGTCAAAGCCTTCTGCTCTCATTATGGGTCAGCGGGTCTGTTCGGCGGGGCCTATAGTCAGGAGTAAGCATGTTACTGCGATCGCTGAAGGAGAGCGGCCAAACTATTTTCGAGACCTATCTCGATCGTGCGGCCGAGGGAAGTAAGGAGGAGCCGCCCTTCTATTTGTTACAAGACGATAGCGCGACAACTGGGATCAACGGCAAAGCCGACATACAGAACCGATCTTTCCGATCGAGATTGGATGCTGCTGGATACCTCAGCGAGGCTCTCCGTGGAGTTGCGCGGCGAGACCTTGATACCAATCACGGGCTATGGACGTGGCTGGCTCTCTTCTACTTCGATCAACTGTGTCCAAGAAGTAAAGATGGAGTGCGGCATCCAGGGGAAGGCTACAGGTATATTCATCCGCGGATTGGGAGTGCAGGGTTTTTCAGGCATTATTACAGGCACCTCGTGGCGGGACCCTACCGGATTTTCAGGCTGCACGGGGAAAGGGCGCGTGTGCTGCTACACGCTCCTGTCCATACGCATGGAGACTTTTCGGAGCAGCTGGGGTCGAGGGCCGAGTTCATCACTAACGGGGGCCTGATTAATGCCGCAGACCTCCTCTATTTTGATGAATCAGTTCGGAATCCAAAGAGGGGCGCGACAAATAGGAAGAGGCCAGGCACCCTTAGACGATTCATCTCGGTCGTCCAGCAACTGGACGTGACGTATGACCTCTACTCAATGACGGGATCGCAGATCGTAAGTCTGCTTCCTCCAGAATTCGGAGTGTGGTTGGACAGAGGCCATACACCAGGAGCCGAGAATTAGTCGGGCGGGCGAGCGGGCGCCGGGGTAAAGTGGACAAAGGCCCGGATCTTCTTTGCTAGACGATGCAGGTCCGAAAGCTCGCACTCCCAGATAACTAGGGCCTTCCATCCGCTCCGCCTCAGCTTGCCGCGGGCGTGTCTGTCCCGTCGCATGTTCTCTGCGAACTTCTTGTCCCAGAAAACCTGTCGGCTCTTTGGGTGGTAGGCAAACTTGCACCCGTGATGACGGTGCCAGAAGCACCCGTGGACGAACACCACGGTTTTGATCTTTGAGAGTACAACATCCGGTGTCCCTGGCAGGTCTGATTGGTGCAGCCGAAAACGGAAACCCAACCGATGAAGGAGTGATCGGACCGTTCGTTCAGGCCCGGTGTCCTTCGATCGGATTCGCGACATATTCCAGCTGCGACGCTTCTCCGAGATTCGGTCCATCCCAGGTGTCGACGCGCCGAGGTAAGGCGCTTTCAAGAACATCGTGGACGATTCCAGCGAGACGAACCGCCAGCAGGGGCGGTACCGCGTTCCCTATCTGCTGATACTGCTGGGTCCGGGTGCCCATGAATAAGTAGTTGTCAGGAAAGGACTGGAGTCTTGCAGCTTCGCGCACTGTGAGACTCCTGCACTGGAGGGGATCTGGATGAATGAAATAATGCCCGTCCTTGGCGATGTGGGAGGTGATCGTGGTCGCAGGAGAGTTCCAGGTCTGTGTTCGGAAGCGGTCGTTGAAAATGAAGTTGCCTTTCTTTGTTGAGGAGACATTTCGATGGTTAGGCAACAAGGAAAGAGGGAAGTCGGCTAACTTTGGTGATCGTCCGTACAGCTTGGCATAAGACGCCACGAAGAAGTAGCGACCGAGGTCATCAGGCATATGAGCCCTCGTCCGGTGGTTGGACACGCCACGAAGCCGGGAATCGTGGATCCAATTTGGTGCTAAATGGGGATTCGAGGAACCCGGAACGAATTCCGCTCCCCCAGTCAGCTCGGGCTCTAGCCTCGCTGCCAGATGTTTCATGAAGCGTCTCAGACGCAGATCAGTAATGCTGCCGTCCTCAATGGGCTTCGTGATGGCTGCCAGCCAGGCCGGACCGGAATCTCGATCTCCAGAAAGACGGCTTCGCAGGCGCGGCAGATCCGAGATTGCATCGGCGACGGTGGTTCTGGTGTGCTCTGGACGAAGTGTATGAGGTCGGAGACCCGAGTCCCGGCGGATGCCGAGGATGATGAATCGGTGCCGTGACTGAGGCACCCCGTAGTGCTCAGCGCAGATGATGAAATCGTTCAGATCAAGGGTTGGTCGAAGCTGGAGGGGCAATGATTGGTTGTCGCCGACGAAGGAATATAGATCGTAGCGAAGGCGCTCGAGGTCGCGTAAGATGAGCCGAACAATGAGGTCGCCGCGGATCTTGGCGGATAATAGACCCTTAACATTCTCCATCACGAATACAGGAGGACCGTGTTTCTCGAGAATGCGCAGGTACTCGCGGTAAAGGAAATGTCGATGATCTTCTTCGAACTTATCGGGGCGTTGGCTTCTCATCCTGACGCGGCCCACTATTGAGTACGCCTGACAGGGTGGGCCTCCGATCAACACCCAGACATTTGAAGAGCCGAGAGCCTCGTTGATTTTGCTGTCGACGTGCTCAGGTGGGAACGCGGCATCATTGCCCAGTTCTGCCTGCCATGCTTCCATTGTTGCCGCTGCAGCCTGTAGGGGAAACGGGCCAGTCAGATCGTTCCAAGTCAACTGTCCGCGAGCTATCTCATAGTATTCGTCGGGAACTCGGTCTCCCGTGAACTGACGGAAGAACGACCGTACCAGGAGAGTACGATGCGCCGCAGGGTCCTTTTCAATCGAGAGGACGAGTTTGAAGGGAGACCTGCCTGAGGGTGTCGTGAAAGCGGCAAACCCTTCTCCAAGTCCACCGGGCCCCGCGAATAAATCGACGACCTCGATCATGCTGTTGGATCTCCGTCCTTCACTACCCTTGAAAGGTTCCAGCAGTCGACGGGCAGGATAGCTTACGGCGGTTGGTCGCCCGGCGCAAGCTCACATTTTCTTAAAGACCACTCAGGGGCTCTGAGAGCAGAGCGAGGGTGGCGAAGAGTTCATGATGCGCGGTTCTTTAATCGAATGGTCTCTGGAATGTTCGGTCACCCATGAGGCCGGTCGCAGCCATCGTCGCGGACGTCTTTGGCCCCAATGGGTTCTTCCTCGGGTCGGATGTGCTTGCGTGGGACACAACGAGGCCACAGGAGATGCAGGTTCCAATCTCCTCACGGTACCCGCGCGTTGGGCATCCGCAGGTCGTGCGGGACTGGGACTGTCGCACTCTTGGTTGAAGCGTGGCCCAGCGTGTCCGAGCAGTTGATCGATACAATGTAGACACGTCCGCTGCCCGTACCGGCCCGCTCCGCCCGGAGCTGGAGGTGGTGGTCGTCCAGGACGACCCAGTCCGGGGCGACATCACCGTCGCCCGTACCGTTGACCGGTTCGTTGCTGGTAACGGTGAGAGCGCAGTGGACAGGAGAACAGAGATCCGCCGCGCTGTACCCCACCGAAACATTCCTCATAGTGTGGTCGGGTGGCCAAAGAAGGGCGGGACTGGCCAAAGGGTCACCGATAGTCGGTGAGGTCGTGTCAACCACGCGGACATGGGTCTGACAGGTAGACTGATTTCCCGAGCCGTCCTCTGCAGTGAAGGTGATGGGCGTGTCTCCGAGAGGGTATGAACCGGAGGCATCAGCACCACCCGGCGTGTGAGAGTTGATGATGGGGACGCTTCCCTCGCAGGCATCGGCCGCCGTGGCAACCGGAAGGTGAACGGATGTCTGGTCTAGCCCCTGGCATTCGGCCGTCACCTCTGCGGGACAGGATACCGTTGGCGCCTGGGTATCTCTGACAGTGATGGCGACGGTATCGGGATCGGAGTCAACCTTTCCATCATTAACGATGAGGGTGGCGGTGGTCTCTCCCAGCGGGAATGTACTGGTGGGTGTGGCGCTCGTCGGATCATCGAAGATGATGGAAGGGGCCGACCACTTATAGGTGAGAGGATCGCCGTCCGGGTCATGTGACGCCGCTCCATTCAGAGTAGCTGGCGCGCTTCGGTTGCCGGTGCACTCGCGGACCAGTGGATCTCCTGCCTCCGCAATGGGCTTGGAGTTGAGGGAGACTGTGGTCGTCGCCTCTGCGACGGGCGTCTTACTCTCGACATTCCCCACGTTATCCTGCGCGATGCTGAAGAATCTGTAAGTATGCCCGCGAAGGCCTGCGAATGTTCCGGTGGTCGCCGTGCTGAGCGTCAGCCACGCACTGAAAGGACCATCATCAGCCGAGACCATGATTGTGAATCCTGCGATTCCAGAGCCGCTCGGGTCGTCGTTTCCGGACCAGGTCACGCTGAAGTCCGACGAAGGAGAGACGGCAGGGAGTGAACTGACACGGCTGGAGGGAGAACCGACGTCGATTGTATTAACCCACGGGTTTGTCGCAATTCCCGCGTTGGTGTCGAAGAAGATGGTCGCAGCGTTCGCAATCTGAGTGCCTGTTGGAAGCCCGGCCCGCGGTTGCACCGTGAAGGAGACATGACCTTCACCTCGCCCGGTCGAGTCGTTGGGTGGGAGAAACCCCGCGTCCACCTCATCCGGCTGTTGCCCGGTCCTGGGGTCGATGGTCTGCAGGATCCACTGGAGTCGGCGCGTGTCGGAGTCGAGTGTCACAGATACTTGAACCACCAGGCTCGACCTCTCTAGAGGTACTGTGGCGCTCCCGGTGTGAAGACCATACAAATCGCCAACGACCTGCGAACCGAACGCAACATCACCGAGCTGGATGGTGCCTTCATCCAGCACAGCAGCCAGATCGTCTGCGATCGCCACCCTCTGAGCCGGAACGGCAGCCGTGGCCTGGTTCTCGAAAAAGATGGTGTACGAGCCATTCAGTGAGCGTACAAATCGTCCCTCTCCAAAACCATCCGGCCCTATCTTCTCGTTGGGGTCGCACGGCGTCACGGTTTCCACAGGCTTCTTGCAGCCCAAGCATGGGCAGTTCTGTTGCGCCGCAATCGGTCCTGCCATCAGAAAGCAAAGCACCAGTACAGCGATCGCCACGAATAGCATTCGACCTACTGGTTCCATGGTCGTCCTGACGCGCAGTGGTCTAAGCAACCCTATTAATGCCCCAGGCGTCGCGAACCCCCGAAGTCTCCCCTTCCAGCCTTGGACTCGCTTTCTTGATCCGCTCTGACTCCGCGGGGTACTCTGCAATAACCTTCCGCAGACCAAAAGGAGTGTCATTCGCAGCATTGGCAAGCTTCCCTTTGATCCGCATCGAAGCTCTCGCCACCGTAGGCTTCCACTCCAAGATAGTACTGACTTGCATAGCACATGCATCGCGCAAACTGATCATCATTCAGGTCGTGTGCATCATGAGCGCCTGTGCATATCGCTTCCATGCCGTGCAGGAATTCGCCGTCACATTGATCCTTGTGTCCGAGTTGACTATCGCAGGTTTGATAGCATTTGTCGTGTATGTCGCACGGTCGATTCACGCCGTTCGCGAATTCGGTGACGCCCAACCCGACTGGGTCATTTGCACTCTGGACCGTTCCTTCGCATGCTTCCGTGATACTAATGAACGCGAGGGCGTACCATGGTGCGCTGCAGCCGTCTGAATGAGGAGTATGGGAGCCACAGATTCCTGTCCGGGTTGTGCGTGACGGACATAGGTTGAGATTCGATATGTTGCACTTCGATACGATGGCGTGCAAGTCCTCTGGAAAGATCGGATCGTTCGATACAGGCGAACAGCAGAACGTGCCTGGATCATAGAGCAACCACTCTTTCGGGCTGATTTCACAGCAACGCTGCTGATTCGGGTTAAAGTACTCACCACCACAGCAGCCAATATCAGGATCAAACAGTATTTTCTCGTGTGTGCACTCGTAATCGGGGGCTCCCGTGCAGGCAACTTTGTCGCAGGAATTGTCGGGTGTACATTTCTTGATGCAACACGTGTTGTTCGAATCGCAACACGGTATGGCCGGAGGTGGCGGTGGTGGGCCCAGGGGCCCACACTGCGGGGATGGGGGCGTGCTGCCAGACGGAGGCGGTTGACCACCGAGTCCTAGCACTCCGCCCTCTCCTGGGAGGCCGGGTGGGAGTACAACAGCCAGCGTCCCGGAGGGGTCGGTGAAGTTTGTTGGCGAGTTGCCCACGTAGGTATAGAGGTTCACCCCGCCGTCGATGCCGATGGGATCTTCGCTGACGAAGCGGCCCGTGTCGGGGTCGTACGATCGGGCGCGCATGCAGGTGAGCCCGCTCTCGTCAGCCCGGACTCCTCCGCGGCCTACCCAGCGGTAGCGGGTCTCGAAGGTTTCGACGGCGGAGAGGAGACGCCCGTAGGGGTCGTAGGTGTATCGGTTGGAGATAGCTCCGGCGGGGTCGGTGATCAGCGCCGTGCTGCCCAGCGCGTCGTAGTCGAGGAACTGCCGCGTTCCGGATCCGGCCTCGAGGGCGACGAGGCCGCCGTCATGGACGTAACGGGCGGTCAGCGTACCAGAGCCGTCGTACTCGGAAACGACGCTGACCAGGCCGGTCGGGTCGTTCAGGAAGGTAATCGGAACACCGTTGCGATTGATTACGTTCCGATTGCCCAGGGCGTCGTAGCTGTAAGCGAGACTTCCGACCGCGGGGCCGACGACGCGGATCAGCCTGTTCTCCGCATCGTACTCGTAGCTTGTCGTCCCCGAGGCATCTGTCTTCTCGATCAGGTTGCCATCTTCGTCGTACCGGTACGTCGTTGAGCCGACCGTCGAGTACTGGTTCATGCTGTTGACGGGTGCGTACGGCACTACATTGCCATTATCGTCGACGTCGATTCGATTGCCGGCCGCGTCGTAGTCGTACTTGACAACGTGCCCGTCAGGGAAGGTCACGCTCGTCAGCTGTCGCGTCTTGTCAAACTCGTACCTGGTGGTTCCGGAAGGCGTCACCACCGTTTTGCGTGTGCCCCGGTCATCGTACGTGTACGCAAACTCCGCCTGTGGCTGGCCCGCAGGGCCGTAGTGAACGATGCCGGTGACCTGCCCGGCGGCATCGTAACCATAGGTCGTATAGGTCCCGTTCGCGCGGCTTTCCCGGACCAGCCGGCCGCTGGCGTCGTCATACTGACGGGATACAATCATTGAGCCGGGCCCGTCGGTCAGCCGGGCGAGACGGCCGACCGTGTCGTATTCATAGTTGACGGTGAATCCTGTGCAGTCACGCTCCTGAGTGCGTTTGCCGGTCCCGTCATAGGTGAACGACAACCACCTGCCGTCAGGGTATTCGACTCGAGTCAGGAGATCCCTGTCGTCGTACTGCATCGTGGTTGTTCCTGTGAGGGTGTCCGACACGGACGTGATGTTGCCGCGGGAATCGTGCGCATAGATGAGAGTGCGACCATCTGGATAGTGTTTCTCGATCAGGCGATGAGCGCTGTCGTAGACAAAGGTGATGGTCTGGCCCCGCCGGTTCGTGACGGATGTGCGGTTGCCCGGTGCATCGTAGACGTACGAACGAACGAGGGCAGGATCGGGATATACGATCCGGGTGACGTTGCCGGCGGAGTCCGTGGTGTAATCGGTCAGGCGACCCAGCTGGTCCTTGAGCCAGTCGAGCCGGCTCAGGTCGGTCGTGAAGCCCAACAGGATGGCGTGTTCCGCCTCATCGACAATCTGTCGGGGGTTCAGCTTCGAGTCGTAGGCAAATCGTGTCCGGGTTCCATCCGGCCAAGTGATCGCGCTGATTCCCCGATCGGTGCCATAGCCGAAGGATGTCCGATGACCGAGCGGGTCCACGACCTCGAGAAGCCGGCCGTCATGGGCTGCGTAGGTGGTCGTCGTCTCACCGGCAGCGTTCCTGGCCTCGACGCCGCCGGGGTCTGCGTACGTGTAGTCGATGCGCTCCGCCCCGCCGTCGTGCCACTCGGCGAGCAGACGGCCCCGGTCGTCAAAGCTGAAGAAAGTGTGAGTACTGTCCGCCGCATTGATTTCGATCAGGGCGTGGTCTGACGGCGAACCCGGGGCGTGATTGTAGGCATAGGTCGTGACCCGACCGCCCGAATCGATCGCCGAGATGAGATGCTGGCCCGCCCCATCGTAGTTGTACTGGATCTGCCGACCTGTATCGTCAGAAATCCGGCTCAGGGCCCCGGTGTCCGAGTATTCCAAATCCAGATGATGGCCCGCGGAATGCTCGATGCGCACGAGCTTACCTGCATCGTAGGTCATGGAAAGACGGTTGCCGTTGGAGTCTTCGATGGATTCGAGGGCCCCGTCGGGTGCAAAGGCCCAGGTCTCGCCGTTCTTTTCTCGAAGCAGGTGTCCGCCATCAGAGCGGTCGGACAGCGTTCCGGGATCCCCGGCACCTGCAAACCACTGGCCCGCCAAGTTCGTGAACGTGCGGCGTTGTTCCCCCGGGCCGCGAATTTCCACTGCGCTTGTGCCTAGCGGTACGAGAGAAACGAGAAACCCGTGGGTCCAGCCTCGGCCGAGGGGCCCGAGACGAAATCGGGCGTCCAACTGCAACGGCGCGAAGCGCCGGAACTCGAGTGACAGACCCGGGGTGGAGATCAACAAATCGACCGATTCGCTCAGATTGGATCGCGGGTTCGTCTGTGCCCGTGCTCTCACCATCTCAAACTGGAACAGCTCGCGGACCGAGTAGGTCCTGCCACCATGGGTTGCGAGGTACACCGCCTCCTCGAGGAGCGCGGCGTGGTAGTCGGCACGCGTCGTCCCGACCTGTGCTCTGACATTGTTCCAGAGGGCACTCCAGGCGTCGTCTGCGATGTCCGCGGAGCGCAGTTTCTGCTCGATCGATACCCAGTCAATCGGCACGTCGTCGGCCGGCATTTCTCGGACGTCGAAGAAGAAGAACTCGTGCGGGTTCAGAGCTGGTGAGCGGAAATAAATCGGCACGGAGTAGCGGGAGTGAGGCGGCAGTATTCCCGGGGCGCCATCCGGCCCCAGACCCAGCAGTTCGATTGGGTCACTCGTGTAGGACTCGAGAGGGGAGACCCGCAACAGGGCGCCGCTGGTCGCGGACACAACCAGCCATGGTGCCGGGATGTCGACATCGCCGTCGTTACCGTATTCCAGACGGAACATGTAGTTCCTGCTCGGACGCACTCGCACTGGAGGAACTGCTTGGACGGAGAGTGCGCCTGGAATAGACCCGCTGCCACCCAACACTTGGAAGGGATCGGAGGCGGTTGTTTCGCACCCATCCGGGTTTCTTACTTTGAGTTTCCACGACCCCGGCTCGGCGTTGCGCAGATTGAAGGTGGCAATCAGGACGGTCTTCGTTGCGTTTCCAGAAACGTCAAATCCAACGAGGTCAGCCTGTCCCACGCGTGTCAGCCGGACGTCCGCATTGGGATCGAGCTTGCTCCCCGTAAGCAATAATGTTACGTCACCTGTGTTCCCACCCCGGCTCGGAACAACCGAACCGATCACACAATCCTGACTAATGACCGTGATGGACCAACTTCCCTCGGTTCCGTCCTGGCCCCCTAAGGTCGCGAGTCCGAAGCGCGCCTCGATCGTTCCTCCGAAGTTGTTGAAAGTCGTCCGCACAAGCACCCGACCACCGCCACCCCCGTTACCATCCGTACCGGCACCATTTCCACCGTTGGCCGCTATGAGACCCGCACCTTGAAGGGTCGAGCAATCGAGCCAGATGGAACCGCCACTCCCGCCCCCCTGTGCGCCATCGCCCGAGACGGCATTTCCACCATTGGCGGTGAGAGATGTTCCCTGCTGGATGTCGCAGACCAGTGCGTTGATTCTCAGGTGGCCCCCGCCTGCTCCCCCCTGGCCAGACGCCTGGGATCGTGATCCACCGCTCCCTGGATGCCTCGGCTCATTGGCGCTGCCGTAGACTGCGTTGGCAGTGCGTCCACCACCGATTCCACCGTAGGACCCTGCAGACCCTCCAGTGCTCCCACAAATCACCGACACACCCAGAGGGTCGTACGCCTGACCCGCATCGCCGCAGGGGTTGCCGGCCGCACCGCCGCCAAGGAGTCCATCGCCGTCGACTTCAAGATGCGCATCCTTCGTCAGAGTCAGGCTATGAAAGCCCGTAAGGTTGGTCTTCAGCGATGTGCCTGCGTCTGCGATAAAACCCCCATTATCGACGATGAGGTCCCCTGGGACGTTGGGATCGGTGCGGCTGGGGCGGAGGAAGATGGTGCCGGCTGAGGCCGGAGTGCCCGAGCCGCCGCCCTGTGCCGAGATGTTCGTGTCCGG